>ERZ773254.790-NODE-790-length-16077-cov-82.265198_pt1 | contig 16077 bp, 7 predicted proteins | sample MGYA00580516_ERZ773254 | MGnify/ENA primary metagenome ERZ773254 (study PRJEB29015, sample SAMEA2738158) | human oral metagenome | biome: human oral; feature: human-associated habitat; material: saliva | place: China | collected 2192 ...
CGAGGTCTTTCAGATGGACGGTGTCGGAACCCCCATCATCGGAAGACCTCGACCCATACCCGGCCACGACACGCCCAACCCCGCCAACAACACCTACACCCTCAATTATGAAGAGCCCCATATGGCGTTCGGTGCTTTCTAACGAACCTCAGAGAATACCTCGCATGGTCACTCAATGGTGCGTCTTAATGCACCTTATGGCGCTTATTTGAACGGTTATTGGAAAATGTTGCATGCAATTCGGCTTCCACTCCTTCAAGAGTTGAAGCTGCATCGTTGAGATGTCGCGGTTTTCGCCGTTCATTGAAGTTTGAACTAAGGGAATTGCATGCGATATTTTCGGGTGCTCGGTGCTTTCTAACGTCATCACGGACAAGGCTACGTCTTCGGGGCGGGATTTGTCTTAATGCACCTTATGGCGCTTGGTGCTTTCTGACTTTCCAGCCTAGCTGGATAAGGACCTTAACATCTGTATCGTCTTAATGCACCTTATGGCGCTTGGTGCTTTCTGACTCGGCGAAAACCTGGGTGCTGCGCAATCTGATGGTGGGGTCTTAATACGCCTTATGGCGCTGATCTTGGAGGGTTGTTGGAAAATGTTGCATGCAATTCGGCTTCCACTCCTTCAAGAGTTGAAGCTGTACCGTTGAGATGTCGCGGTTTTCGCCGTTCATTGAAGTTTGAACTAAGGGAATTGCATGCGAAATTTTCGGGTGCTCGGTGCTTTCTGACGCAACAACGCACGCGCCCTCAACGACCTGTTTGCAGGGTCTTAATGCACCGTTTGGCGCTCGGTGCTTTCTGACCCAACCTCCCTATTCGTCGAAAGGAAGACGATGACTGGTCTTAATGCACCGTTTGGCGCTCGGTGCTTTCTGACTGCGCATCCTGTGGGGTGAGCGCGGTTACGTGCTGACTGGTCTTAATGCACCGTTTGGCGCTCGGTGCTTTCTGACCCCGATGGCGAGTTTCTTCTGGGGTCATGCAAGGCGGTCTTAATGCACCGTTTGGCGCTCGGTGCTTTCTGACTTGACGAACATGAAGCGCAATGAAGTGCAGATGACCCGTCTTAATGCACCGTTTGGCGCTCGGTGCTTTCTGACACCCGTGATGACTCAGAACAAGCCTAACACTGATGGGTCTTAATGCACCGTTTGGCGCTCGGTGCTTTCTGACCCACAACCATGCAATCACCGGTGGTTCTGTCATTGAGTCTTAATGCACCGTTTGGCGCTCGGTGCTTTCTGACCTTGTAAACCCGGCGTTCGCGCCCATCGGGACTAGGGGTCTTAATGCACCGTTTGGCGCTCGGTGCTTTCTGACGTCCGCCGCCAATGGACCCTCGACTATCGTCAGATCGACGTCTTAATGCACCGTTTGGCGCTCGGTGCTTTCTGACATGCCTATGAATCCCATGATCGAAACCATCGAGAACGAAGGTCTTAATGCACCGTTTGGCGCTCGGTGCTTTCTGACCGTGAAAACAGAGACCTGACCGGGGGTCTGTCGCCCCTGTCTTAATGCACCGTTTGGCGCTCGGTGCTTTCTGACCAGGCATCACCGCGCCGACCCAGTCAATGAGGCTCACACGTCTTAATGCACCGTTTGGCGCTCGGTGCTTTCTGACCAGTACAAGGTGACTGTCGATGCCTGTGAGCTGGGAGTCTTAATGCACCGTTTGGCGCTCGGTGCTTTCTGACACCGTGAAGAATACTATTCGCATGTGTTTGCCCGTGTCTTAATGCACCGTTTGGCGCTCGGTGCTTTCTGACGCTGCTCGTTTCGCGTACAACGCTGGTCTAGCTCAGTCTTAATGCACCGTTTGGCGCTCGGTGCTTTCTGACCAAGGACAAGGATGAGATTCGTCGTCGGTACTCGGAGGAGTCTTAATGCACCGTTTGGCGCTCGGTGCTTTCTGACAGCAGAAGAAGCAATCAAAAACGGCCAGGCAATCACCGTCTTAATGCACCGTTTGGCGCTCGGTGCTTTCTGACCTTTACCGTGTGATGAATGTTGTGCGCGAGTTTTTCTTGGTCTTAATGCACCGTTTGGCGCTCGGTGCTTTCTGACTCGGGAGACGCAGACGGGCGACGGCGGGTCATCAGCGTCTTAATGCACCTTTTGGCGCTCGGTGCTTTCTGACGATACCCTCAAGAAGCTTAAGGATGATCCGGACAACCCGTCTTAATGCACCTTTTGGCGCTCGGTGCTTTCTGACCTGGCTTCTACACCTGGGTGTGGAAGATCGACGATAGCAAGTCTTAATGCACCTTTTGGCGTTCAGTGCATTCTAACGTTGTCCGATTTTCCATGACCCGTTCGCCCTGTATAGCAAGTCATAATGCACCTTATGGCGCTTGCTGCTTTCTAACTCGATGACTGAGGGTCAGCTGAAGAAGTATTACTACCAGTCTTAATGCACCTTTTGGTGCTCGGTGCTTTCTGACCGAAGGAGCAACTCGTATGCACGATCGGCCTTGAAGGCTCTGTCTTAATGCACCTTTTGGCGCTCGGTGCTTTCTGACGAAGACGTACTGCGACGGTTGCAACCTCTGGATCGACAGGTCTTAATGCACCTTTTGGCGCTCGGTGCTTTCTGACCGTGCTATACAGGTCCTCAACGATCACTCGTATTCCACGTCTTAATGCACCTTTTGGCGCTCGGTGCTTTCTGACCGAACATCCTCCAGGTGCTCGACGGCAAGGCCGGTGTGTCTTAATGCACCTTTTGGCGCTCGGTGCTTTCTGACCACGAACAACCCGAACTTCAGGGGGCTCAAGACCAAGCAGGTCTTAATGCACCTTCTGGCGCTCGGTGCTTTCTGACGGTCCAGGCGGGGTCACAGGGCGAGATTGTTGCGGCGGGTCTTAATGCACCTTATGGCGCTTGGTGCTTTCTGACCTGGATAGCGACGGCAATGAAAAGGGTGCAGATCTTGAGTGTCTTAATGCACCTTATGCCGCTCGGTGATTTCTAATGACTTCGCATACGTGCCCTACAGCATCAACGCCGCGTTTTTATGCACCTTATGGTGCGCGGTGCTCTCTAACGTCAGATCGGCTACACCCGCTGGGATGACCCTGAGGAGTCTTAATGCGCCGTATTACGCTCGTTGCTTTCGGATGGAGGACAAGGGTAACGTGTGCTTTATCCACGCGGGGTCTTAATGCACCTTGTGGCGCTCGGTGCTTTCTAACCTGCGTCAAGCGCACTGCGAAGCTGAACGTCATGAACGCGTCATAATGCACCTTTTGGCGCTCGGTGCTTTCTGACAAGCAGCTAAGCCAGTGGAGCTTCAACGTTCCCCTGGTCTTAATGCACCTTTTGGCGCTCGGTGCTTTCTGACAGAAAGACATGCGCTACGACAAGTACATGGAAAGCCTTGTCTTAATGCACCTTTTGGCGCTCGGTGCTTTCTGACTTGAGGTCATGATGGCTTGAAGGCCCGGCGGCGCTTGTGTCTTAATGCACCTTTTGACGCTCGGTGCTTTCTGACAAGCAAGATGGAAGGCATCAAAGCGGCTTGGAATGGGTCTTGATGCATCTTTTGGCGCTCGGTGCTTTCTGACATCGCAGAAACGTCATCACGGAAGGATTCATCCGCCCTGTCTTAATGCACCGTTTGGCGCTCGGTGCTTTCTGACGGAAACGAATCATGATGAAGAAGCAGCCCACCACCAGTCTTAATGCACCTTTTGGCGCTCGGTGCTTTCTGACCACACGATCATCGCGCGGATGAACTCGTGTTTGAGTCTTAATGCACCGTTTGGCGCTCGGTGCTTTCTGACCCACGTTGAACCGCCCGTACTCTACCGGCTCCCCAGGTCTTAATGCACCGTTTGGCGCTCGGTGCTTTCTGACGCTGCCGCGCTGGCTGTCCAGCCGTGAGAACTTTGTCTTAATGCACCGTTTGGCGCTCGGTGCTTTCTGACGCTGCCGCGCTGGCTGTCCAGCCGTGAGAACTTTGTCTTAATGCACCGTTTGGCGCTCGGTGCTTTCTGACGAGGAGTACGACATGAACCCGCAGGAGCGGGCCTGGCTGGTCTTAATGCACCTTTTGGCGCTCGGTGCTTTCTGACGGGACCTGACTCTCCTCGCCCCACCCAGCGAGACTGGCAAGTCTTAATGCACCGTTTGGCGCTCGGTGCTTTCTGACTGTTGTGCTATACGCGTGGGCATGGCGTGGGTTTCTGGGTCTTAATGCACCTTTTGGCGCTCGGTGCTTTCTGACACAGACGTGGATTACCAGAACGCGCTGTCGATTTACTGGTCTTAATGCACCTTTTGGCGCTCGGTGCTTTCTCACCTGTCGTGTTCAACCAGTACAACAACTCACCGAAGGCTGTCTTAATGCACCGTTTGGCGCTCGGTGCTTTCTGACGCTCCATCCAGCGAGCAATGCACAAGCAGGCAATGCGCGGTCTTAATGCACCTTTTGGCGCTCGGTGCTTTCTGACCTACAAGACCGACCCGTGGCACGTCAAAGAAGCGCGGTCTTAATGTACCTTTTGGCGCTCGGTGCTTTCTGACGCGCCGACGTAGAAACAACTGAAACCATTTCGCTGTAGTCTTAATGCACCTTTTGGCGCTCGGTGCTTTCTGACTGATTTCTACCTGCCGCGCATCCCTGAATGGATTGAAACGTCTTAATGCACCTTTTGGCGCTCGGTGCTTTCTGACAAAGCAATGGTGTGTTCGACATGATCCACCAGGGTGAGTCTTAATGCACCTTTTGGCGCTCGGTGCTTTCTGACGCAACATTCCGATGAATTGGACGCAATACGGGACGGGTCTTAATGCACCTTTTGGCGCTCGGTGCTTTCTGACGCGCTATCGACAAGACACTGTACGCTCACCTGACGAACGGTCTTAATGCACCTTTTGGCGCTCGGTGCTTTCTGACTTGGTTGAATTCCGGCTGGCATCTATTTCCGATCGATCTCGTCTTAATGCACCTTTTGGCGCTCGGTGCTTTCTGACGGGACCTGACTCTCCTCGCCCCACCCAGCGAGACTGGCAAGTCTTAATGCACCTTTTGGCGCTCGGTGCTTTCTGACCCAGATGACATACAACCTTGACCTGACGGAGGTTTTCAGTCTTAATGCACCTTTTGGCGCTCGGTGCTTTCTGACCTGAGATCTTCGACGTCAACGAGGGGACTGTCCGGTCCGTCTTAATGCACCTTTTGGCGCTCGGTGCTTTCTGACAACGATAGAAAAGCAGCACAAGTGAACGCCGCACTCGGTCTTAATGCACCTTTTGGCGCTCGGTGCTTTCTGACTAGAACGAAACAACAACAACGAGAGTGAGAACAACAATGTCTTAATGCACCTTTTGGCGCTCGGTGCTTTCTGACCTAAGGCTCCACGAGTAGAAAGGCATCGCAATGCAGTCTTAATGCACCTTTTGGCGCTCGGTGCTTTCTGACCAGGAACATTCTCCAGCATGACATTCTGGATAGCGTTGTCTTAATGCACCTTTTGGTGCTCGGTGCTTTCTGACCTGGAAGTGCTCGCGGCATCAGGTGAACGGATCGCGGGTGTCTTAATGCACCTTTTGGCGCTCGGTGCTTTCTGACATGGGGTGGCTTGTCTGGGAAGACAACAATGTCGGTACGTCTTAATGCACCTTTTGGCGCTCGGTGCTTTCTGACGCCTTGTTCATGATCGACCTCAAGCATTACGTTCAGGAAGGTCTTAATGCACCTTTTGGCGCTCGGTGCTTTCTGACATCTACGGCTGGTCAATAAAGCCCACACTGCAGGCCCCCGTCTTAATGCACCTTTTGGCGCTCGGTGCTTTCTGACCGCACTCACCGGACTTGCCCTCACCCTGTACGTCCTGTCTTAATGCACCTTTTGGCGCTCGGTGCTTTCTGACGGAAACTTGTCCGTGCTTACGCGACCAAAATCGGCACTGGGTCTTAATGCACCTTTTGGCGCTCGGTGCTTTCTGACCGACGATCAAGGCTTCGGGCGGTACCGACGGCGACGGGTCTTAATGCACCTTTTGGCGCTCGGTGCTTTCTGACAGGCAAATACCACCGCGTAGGGGAAAGAAAAGAGAGTCTTAATGCACCTTTTGGCGCTCGGTGCTTTCTGACTCTTCGACGTCGAGGTATTTCCAAATCTCTTCATCGTCTGGTCTTAATGCACCTTTTGGCGCTCGGTGCTTTCTGACCCCTCGATGTCGCCGAACGACACGTAGCCGTCTCCATCGTCTTAATGCACCTTTTGGCGCTCGGTGCTTTCTGACGAAGTCAACCCGTGGTCGGCCTATGGCAAGGACTTTTCGGTCTTAATGCACCTTTTGGCGCTCGGTGCTTTCTGACTGCCCGGCGTGTCGCACCCCTGTGGCCAGGGAAAACGTCGTGCCGGATCGCCAGTGGCCGAAAAAGCACCCCTCCGGCCAGCAAACACGAGGTCAGATTACCAGACTTTTCGTTGTGACTGCTCGCATCGCCGCGGAACGCCTGCGGGGCCGACGCTGTCCCGGAAATCGCCGCCATCGTCGGCGTGTTGCTCCTCCATAACGCTTCACACTTGTAGAGTAACCGTAAGGTTGTTGAGTGGAAGGACAGACAATGACGACACCTGCCACGGCCTCGTCCCTGAGAGAAGCAACCAGCCCCGAGGCCCTCATTCGCGCCAGACGCCGACTCCTCACAGCACACCCGGACCCCACCAGCTTGGACACCCCCATGTCAGGAAGCCTCACCGACGAGCAGCTCCGCGTCCTCGCCGCGAGCGACTGGGTCCCGCCACGCATCGCCGCACTCGACGCGAACACTCTCACAACGGCGGACGCTATCACTCGGGCGCTCCTGGCCGAATCGGTGCGAGAAACCCTCGAGCGGAGCCTCATCACAGAACGCCCCTACGGCACCTACGATGACACGCACGAAGGGCACGACGCCTTCAGTAGGGGAGTCACCGACGACTACGACCACGGCAACCACCACCTGGCGCGAGCCACTATCTGCCCGGCCGACCCAGGCCTCGTGACCTGTGCGGGACTCTCTCACCTGGGCCTGCCCGACACCGACGCCACGATTATCGACGAACTCGCCCAGGCCTCGGACCCCAACCCGATCATGCGCGTCCTCGCCGACGCGGCCCTGCTGGACCTTGACAGGTACGCCACGGGGCGCGGCCTGCTCTACTCGCGCGTCGGAACCACCCTCATGCTTGCGGCACCAAGCGAGCAACGCCTGGCCGAGGCCATCGATGCCGTCGCCGCCGCGGCCATCAACGCGGGCGCGCGCGTCACCGACCTGACGACCCAATATATTGACGAAGAGAAGGCGCTCGCGAGCGTCGGCATCGACCCGTGGATCACCTGGCCCAGCGACGAACCCGCAGGCCAAGCCGACCGCATCCTCTACGTCGGCCGAGACGGCGCACACATCCATATCAAAGCGGGACGCGTCATCGTCGACGCGCCGGGCTCGCTGCCCTCCACCTCCGCGCCGAAAAACAGCGTCACGCGCATCGTCCTGTCCGGAAACGTCGGCCTGTCCGCCGGCGCGCGTTCGTGGGCGATGCGCAGTGGCGTCGACGTCGTGTGCCTGTCGCGGCGAGGCTCCTACCAAGGCGCCCTCATCGGCGCCAACAGGGGAGCGCATGCGAGCCGACTCCTCGCACAAGTCGCCCTCACCGGCGACCACGAGCGGCGCGTCCGCCTGGCCGACAGCCTCATCGGCGCGAAAATCCGCGGACAAATCCACGTCCTCACCCGCATCGCCCGACGCGACCAGGCCGTGCACGTCGCCGACACGACTGCGCACATGCACGCCTGGCGGCGCTCCCTCGCGGGCGCGCGCACACTCGACGAGATCATGGGCATCGAAGGCGCGTGCTCCAACGCCTACTTCGACGCGCTCGCCGCGTGCGTACCCGCCGACGTCACCTTCGACGGGCGCAGCCGACGACCACCCCGCGACCTGCCCAACGCCGCCCTGTCCTACGGGTACGCGATCCTCCTGTCCGAATGCGTCGGCGCGCTGCACGCCGCCGGGCTCGAACCGTCACTCGGCATCGCGCACGCGCCCACCGACAAGAGGCCCAGCCTGGCGCTGGACCTCATGGAACAGTTCCGCCCACTCCTGGTCGACCAAACCGTCATGGCACTCCTGCGCACGCGCAAACTCCGGCCCGAACACGGCGTCGTCGAGCACGAGGTCGGGGGAGTGTGGCTGGGCGCCGACGGCAAGAAAATCCTCGTCGACGCCTACGAGGCCGCCTGCCAGCGATCCGTCACCGGCGCCCTGCCCGGATACTCGGGGTCGTGGCGCAGGCACATCACCCACTCCGCGCAGATGCTGGCGCGCGCCATCGCCGAACCCGACTACCAGTGGAGTGGGGTCGCCTGGCGATGATCTACATCATCGCCTACGACATCGCCGACAACAAACGGCGCCTCCGCGTCGCCAAAACACTGGAATCCTGGGGCTACCGAATCCAAGAATCCGTATTCCAACTCCGCCTTGATAGCGCCACGCTGGCGCGCGTGCGTTCTCGGCTTGCCACCCTCATTTCAGAGGGCGACGACGTCATCCACATCTACCCCATCTGCTCATCCTGCGCCGACCGCGCCGACATACTCGGCGCAGCCATAGCGCTGGACGATGTGGGGTTGTGCCGGGGAGTGTGGTGAGGGGCTAGCGGGGAGGAACGCGATAGGAGCCGGGCTTCGGCTTCGGTGCGGGCCCCTTCGGCTTGGGGTTTGAAGGCGTATTTTGTGTAGCGTTGCTCATGGGTGCCTGTTGTGCGGGAGTATTAGTCGCTGCTCTGGTTTGAGGGTTCGTAGTTCGGGAAAAGTTGTCTTCTTCTAGGGTGCGCATTCTGAATTTGAAACTCTGAGCCGCCCCCTTGATTCGCTTCTGCTCATACTCCTTGAAGTAGTCGATGATTGATGACTTCTTATCGGAACTCGGGTAGGGCGTGTACGAAACGGGGTCCTGTTCCTCGGTTTCGTCTGTCTTCCAGCCGTAGGCAGAGCGGACGAAAGCGAGCACGGCAGGCGAAGATTGCTTCGCAATGGCGCGAGGAAGTGCCCGCGTAATAGATTCTGGTACCTCGCTGGCAGTGTCTTCGCGTTCACTATCCTCCCTGGAGAAGCTATGGTAGAGAATAGTGTTGAGATCCTTGTAGCCCTCCGCCAGTGACTGTGAATCGTGGAGTGAGAGAACCTTTGCGGAAATAGACGCTGTACCTAGTCCGAGCGGCTTACCTAAGCCAAGATGAAAGTATCCCTGCTCCCCAGATTTTCTCTGCTCCTGTGGTACAAGGTTTTCTGGATTAAGCATCCACAGGATAGTTGAAATCTCCTGCGCGGTGAGATTTTCGAAGCGCAATATTGACTCTAACGTGGCGCCGGGTTCGATGTATGAGCCAATAAGGACTTCAGAGCCTGAAAGCGCTTGGCCCTTTGTTTTGGGAGTGAGGGTGGGGGAAGCCTTCTTGCTTGTAAGGAATCGGTGAGTGGGGTATGTTTTGCGTATGAGTGAGTGCTGTTCCGTGAAGCACTCGGATCGCTCAACGTCAAAAACCCCTTTCCCAGCGATTGAACGGAGATATGGCTGAGCTGTCCATGGTTTCGGGCTGGCAAGAATTGGTGGAATCCAGCCCTCGTGTTGTGCCTGTTGGAGGCTTCCTGCCGATAAGTACGCGTTCTCAACGAAAATCCGCCCTTTCAAAGCTGGAGGTGCCTCATCATTCGAGTCTTGTGCGACGAATCCCCAGAGGCGATCGGCTGACGAAGCATCAACCAGGGAGTGTGCTGGCGTAATAGCTCCTCGCCTTGCAAGGTTCTCGGGGGGAAGAGAATTGGGAGATACTGAGCGTCCGAGTTGTGAGAACGTAATCTCCCATTTTCCGTCGGCGTGCCTGCGGGCGAATACGGGTATTCCAGGGCCTTCTTGCCCTTCCTTGAGAAGAGCCTTGTAGACATGCTCTAGTGTTAGTTGCTCCTTGAGCTTCTTCTCGCCGAACTCGCATCGAATGTGATCGATAGTGCGAGAAATGAGTGTATGTTCGCCGCGTGTCTCATTCTCGCCGGCAATCTGATTGTGTGCGGCGATCAAAACGGTTGCAATCAGAGCTGAATTGATGTCAAGTGTTATCTTGCTTCTTTTCTTTGGTTGTTCGGGGAGATAAAAGATGAATTCATTGTACTTTCCCTCGACTAGTCTCTCATTGTCATTGAGTGAATAATTTTGATTGGATTTTGTTAGGCGGACCACCCAGGCTTCTGTGTTGACTCTATATGGTTGTGGCCGCTTCTCCTCTGAACCTTTTGATATGCATAGTTTCTTACCGTTAATTTCTGACACGACCGGTATCGATGTGCCCCAAAAATTCCTGTCAAATACTCGTAATGAGCGAACTTTGCTAAGGTGCGGTGTTGCTTGACGAACGCTCGCGAGTAGTTCCTTGATGGCTTTGGCTTGTTCGTCCGTGTGGTGAATTCTTTTTCTGGGTCCTCTTTTGTATTGAATTCTGCCGTTTTTGCGTTTTGGATTTCCGTTGCGGTCGAGCTCAGGGACCCCGCGGAATCCACCGTAAATTGATTTGTTCTCTTCGCCAGTTGGTGTGAAGGCAACGCCAGCTAATATTGAGTCAGGCAACAGTGCATATTCGTATGGCTGGATGTGCCAGATTATGTTATTGCTCTCGTTGCTTGCTTTAAGGAAGGCGGCAGTCCATCCTGATTGGAGTTTATCTATTGGAATCCGTGTGTGGTCGGTTGTGTATCTAAACTGAGGTTGCAGTGTATGTTCTCCGAACACCCTCATGCGTGACTGGGTAACCGCTTCGAAGGCAGATGACAGTACCCCTTTTAGTGAGGTCGCTGGGATTATCGCGTCTCGAGCGGTTGTTGCGCCGTCGGGATTGCCGCTTGCGGAGGGGACTACTAGCCGACCTTTGGTGTCACGCCACGCTGTGATGAGCGGCGTCTTCGTTTCGATTGTTAGTTTGAGTGTCCCGGAGTAGGTGTCTGGAGCTAGATGGTCTAGTGGTGCAGGTTCAGCATCCAGAAAGAAGGGCTCCTTGCTCCTTAGCGTTGGAATTCCGTTGTATGCGTGGTGAAAGTTACTCATTGCGCCCACTCTCCCGTGAATAGCTGGTCGACTACGACCGTATTTCCGTACTTATCTTCTTCTTGGATGAACTCAAGTGCCGACATGTCGTTAGTGGTGGTGTCTTGTTTTTCCTGTTGTGTCTGACGAGTGCTGGTATCGGGGGCAGACTCTTCTTTGCTAGTCGCAGCAGACTTGTGCTGCAGATAGCTCGCCTTGTGGAACCACCCGCTGACAGATACTGATTCCGTGACCTCAGACGATGCCTTCGGTCTGCCGGAGGTGAGCGTTAGCTCAACGGCACCCACGCCGTTCACCCAACGGTACTCGTGAGCCAGAACGTCTCCCTCTGCAGGTTCATCGGGCAGTTTCACCGGTACCCACAGGCGTAGCTCGAAGATCTTCGTCGGATCGAATTCTCGTCCATCGATCGGCGCGACCGTGAGCTTCGGTGCCTCGGCGGAGGATCCTTTATCGAAACCTAACACGGTCCACGTCCCGTTGGTTGCGAACGCCAGGCCCTGAACGTCCTCACCCGAATGTTTCCGTGCGTATACGAGGTAGACATCCAAGCATGGTGTGTCTCCAGAATTCGAGAGGATCGGTGAATGTGTCAGTATCGCTTTCTGATTCTTGTCAGTCATCGGCGGTTCCTGTTTCCTTCGATGGTGTGCGCGCAGCTCCCGGGCCGTTCTCTAGATGCTCAGACCAGTCGGTCGCTCCCTTGACTCTCTTCAAATAGCCCAGGACATCCCCTGCAAGCGCTCGCTGTGCGTCATATTGCCCCTGCGTCGTGCTGGGCGCTGTGATGCTCGGATGCCCCAATGCCATGTCGCCATCAAGCTTCCGTTCCGGAATCGCGACGCCGTCCCGGCTGCCGCCACGGACCTTGATCGTTGAGACGACAACCTGGCCCAGGCCTCGCGTCGAACGGCTACCCAAGGGGAGCGTGCCTGCGGACAACTCGGCGAGCGCCAAGCCGAGCAAGACGTAGGCAGCGCGAGCGTAGGGAGCGTAAACATGCTCCCGTTGCTGAGAGTCCTTCTGGTCATCCTGCTCTGTCTCTTTTGTCTCTGCCTCTTTGGGCTTGCTCTTGGCTTCCCCCTTCTCAGCTTCGATGTTGCTCAGGAGCTGGCGCAGATCAATGTCGATCGTGATCGGCTCCCACTCGGTGCCCAGATACACGGCCTCAGTGAAGAGTCCGCCGTCGATGACGCCGCCCGTCCAGCGATCAATCGCATTGTGCGTGACCTCGATGCGTTTCCCACGCTCAGTGGAGAGACAGTCATGGACGGTGATCGCGCCCCGGTACTCCGTGCTGCCGAACATATACCGGACAAGGTTCGGCTCCGCAGCGATTTGTTCGTGGAGATCATGGGATGCGAACTTGGACAATTCGTCTCTTGCTGCGAGGACCGTCCGTGCGATGCGCGAGGCCCGCGAGCGCAGCGCACCGCGAATCGAGGTTCCCGGTATGAGGAGTTGGGCCTCATCCCAGGGGACAGACGGATCGCGGAGGGGCTCTGTTACTCCGTTGGCGGTGGGGTCCTTCTTCTGAGCCTCTTCTTTGCGCTGCTTCGTCAGCTTTTCGTCCTCGGCAACGAAAATGCCGGTGGGCGACCACCAGTCGATCGTGATACGTGTGGGCTTTTCCAGACTCCAACCGCCCAGTTCGAGGGGAACTGGCGTTCCCTCCGAGTCCGGACCGATGAGCGCATCGAGAACGTCCGCAGGTGCAGTCAGCGTATCGGAATCGGTCGTTCCGCCGGTGCGACGGAGCTTCGGCTCAATAACCTGGATTGTTCCCTGGCCAGAGCCTGTCCGTCCCCCGAGGCATACGGTACCAGATTTCAGAATGTCAACGATGATCTCGAGGAGCTTCTTGACGGAATCGGAGGGCGCAGGCCCCGGAATTCCATCCGACTGTTCGCGTCCCATCGTTTCGCCATCGCGCCCCTCGGCGGTGATGCGAATGTCGAACTTTGTGCCGCGGGGAAGGAACTCGTGCTCGTAGAGCGCCCCGTCCGAGGCAGCGCCGGTCGTCCTGTCGATGCCGACGCCGTGACGCCTCGGCAAGGGGGATTCTCCGGGGCCGCTGTCCTTGTATGTCGGGAAGGCCGCCGCGTGGAAGGTGAGTGCACTCTTCCTGATAGGGAGCGACGCATCACTTTGCAGCCCGCGATCATTGGCGGATTTGCCAGTGTAGTCCGTGTCATCGCCCCACAGGGATACCCAGCTGGCCTTCGAGAATACCCCTCCGTCCTGAGTCGCGGGATCCCCGGCGTCGTCCAGCGCTTGACGGGCGACGTCGCACGACGCGCGAACCGCACCCCTGATGGATCGGCCGGGGATGGTCGGCTCGCCCAGGCCGTTGCGGTTGAAGCGGATGACGGTTCCCTCGCCGTCGCGGTCGGGGACCGGGTCCACTCCACCGATGTGGAGTTCCGACGTCAGCTCAACAGGGATAGTGAGTTCATAGCGTGTGAATGTCACTTCTCTTCGCCTCCTTTGGGCACCTTCTCGCACACAAAGTGCTTGAGCTTTGCTTTCGTTAACTCAATGGATCGGATGCTGAGAAGGGGATGAGCGACGACGAAGCGGCCGTAGCCCTGCGCCGTCAGCTCGCCCACTCCAAAGGGGGCGAGCTCCAGGAGCTTGGCCCGATCCTCCTCGCTGACCTGCACCTGAATTACGGACCCCGCCTGGATTGCCAGTCGACTCGCGCGCGGCCCGTTGTCCGCAGGCGACCACGAGTCGACTCGGCGGTGGCGGATAGAGGGGGTACCGACTGCCTCGACGGTGATGCCCTCACGCTCGAACGCACGAATCAGGTCGTCGGCGGTCCCTCCGGCCCCGAGTCCAGCCGAACGGGCGATCACATCTGAGGTGAACCACAGCGAGACTCTCTGACCGTCGGACGAGGCCGGGGTGCCCTCGCCGGGTGCCGTCCCGTCAGCGGACGTCGAGGCAGTGCTCGTGAGCTGCGCGATACCAGCATTGCCGAAACGGCTGCGCGACTCCCGCTCGGTGGCTGTCTCTTCGCGGAGCGTGCACGTCGCAGACCCGAAGGTACCCGTGAGCTTGCGCGACCCGAGCCGGGCCTCGCGTGTCTTACCGAGAAGAGAAGAGACAGAGGCGGCCTCCCAGAGCTCATCCGACACCCAGACGTGCGCGCGCATGCACATCTTTTCAGGCAGGGCCTCGACCAGGACGAGTTGTCCCTTGCTGGCTGCGCCCGTCTCGTGGTTGATGGCGGTCGTCTGTCGCCCGCGTAGGGGAGGCTTACCATACCAGCCCTGAGTCTTCGTGTCGGGATCTTCACCGTCGCCTTCCTTCGGGGCGAAGAAGACATATCCGCCGCGAATGGGGATCTTCCCCGTTTCCTCGGTGGAGTCGCCGTACAGGGTGATGGTCGAGTCCGAGGGCAGCGTCTTGTCCGTCTTGAGCGTGAGGGGAACGGGGAGTCCCTTAGCGTCACTGATGACGGGCAACGCATCTGAGACGACCAGGTGGCCACCGGTCACGGCGTTGGTGACGACTGCTTCCTTGTCTCCGTGCTTCTTCGACGACACCAGCCGGTGCAGCCAGGGGAGCAAGACCGTCCCGCGCAGGAAATCCAAGGAGCGTATTTCGTTCGAGAAGGGAATCTCGTAGGACACGATGGGCGAGTTGAGCGTGAGGTCGAGGATCAGGTGGTGCCCGCCGCTGTGCTGAGCCGCGGGACCGTCGACGGTCCCGACCTGGTGTTGTGTGCTGCGCTGCGGGGCGGGGAGCGCGCTGACTACGTCTGGCTTGAGAGACTGTGCCAGATCCTTGAGGGTCCTCCTCAACGCGTTCGTTTGTTTCGACGCGTATGTGACGAACGCGGGCGTGGACTGCCCGGCGTGCGCCTCAACCTCGTGGTTGGTCACGAGGACCGTGCACTCGCCGTCACCTCCGCTGCGGCCTGAGCCGATGCCTCGGACCATGAGGCCCGCGACACCCAGGAGGAAGTGCGCGGCCTTGATTATCGCCGGATCGGAGAGCTCAGACCCGGCCTCGTCGATGAGAGTGAACGCGCCCGTGAGGATGCCGGCCGCCGCGCGCTCCGTGAAGCGCAGGAACTGGTCGCGCGCCGTCCCCGTGGTCGGGTCGATGGACAGAGACACCGTGTCGTGGATACGGATCGGCGAGGCCGGGGTCGCGTCCGTGAACAGAACGTGACGCGGGTGGGGGACGGAGCCCGGCTCGCTGTTGGGGTCCTGGCCGAAGAGCCACAGGGCAAAGCTGGTCCACTTCTTGGGGGAGTTCTCGTCTTGCCCGTCGAGGGCCTTCGCCGCCAGCATCGCCTGCTCGCGCAGGACCCCCGTGATGACCGTGCCGCGCACGACCGGGTCGTCGCCGCAACGCTCGATTGTTGAGTGCGTGCGTCCCGCGTGGCCCACGCCCGTGGATACGCCCCAGTCGGACGTGAACACGATGGTCACGTGGCCGCTTGCGGTAGGTGAATCCGTGGTCACTGGGCACCTCCTTCGGTGGAATCGTCTGCTGCTTCCGCGGAGCCAAAGATGTCGGCGTCCCCGCTAATCCGTGAAGCGAGGTAGCCGCCGGGCAAATTCCCGGACAGGTCGATGAGGTCCAGGAGCCACTTGATCTGCTCGAGGGATTCGCCAGCCTCATCGGAGCTCGATGAGTGAGGCGAGAGAAGCTTCAGCTGTTTGGCAAGGAGTCCAGCACTGGGGGCATTCTGTAGCGCGTCGCCCCACTCTGTTGCGGCCTGATCTTCCTTGCCTTCCGCGAGGAGTTTGACAATGCGGTTCGCGCGGGCACGCGGGAAAGGATCGCCGGTGGTCTGCGTGGGGTCGTCCGGTTTCTTACCGTCGAAGGCAGCGACCGCCTGAAGGATGCACGCCCAGGAGGACAACGGCTGCGACGTTGTGGTGGGTGTTTCCTCGGCCGAGGCCGTGGTTACGTCCCCGATGCGCTGCGGCGCGTAGCGGCCGATCAGGAAGGGACGC
>ERZ773254.796-NODE-796-length-16025-cov-2.591234_pt1 | contig 16025 bp, 10 predicted proteins | sample MGYA00580516_ERZ773254 | MGnify/ENA primary metagenome ERZ773254 (study PRJEB29015, sample SAMEA2738158) | human oral metagenome | biome: human oral; feature: human-associated habitat; material: saliva | place: China | collected 2192 ...
AGATAAGTTTGGGCTACGTACGTGGCTCTAATATCTACGTACGTGGATATTTGGACTGACGTACCTGGTCTTTAAGACTACGTGCGTAGATAGAGAAAAACCACTATTCGTTTGGTATGCAAACCACTACTCGTCCGTACCCGATACGACTATTGGTCTGACATCGAACGACTATTGCTCCACTCCGCTCGCTCAATAAATATGCTTTGTATGCCTTCGAGTGAGTGAGGGTCAAGCAGCTGGATCCTATTGCCTTGAATGGCTTGGCTGACCGTATTGTTTGGTGGAGAAAATCACTACCTTTGAGGATGAGGTCGTTGCCCTTCCAAACTCAAGGCTTCGCACCACGCAGCACAGACTACGCTAACTCCTAAAACACCGTTCTGTATGATGACCTGTCATACTCCTCGTCGGTATCGCTTGCCGCTCCTTTTCCTCCTTATACTCCTTGCTGCGCTACCTCTTACGGCACAGCATAAGCGTCGGGCTGCTGCTCTCCCTACTCACCCTGATACGGTCTATTTGCTGGACCACTATCAAGAGAGCCGGCACTGGATGCGAGATCCCGATAAGATCAGCCGAGCTAAGGCTAAGCGTAATTATAAGGAGATGATTAACGCTGGGTGGGAGTTCCTCGCTCCAGCTTGGCGCGGGGTGCAGGACTCTGCGAGCTATCCCGCCTTCCGCTACTACTATGCTTCGATGGACGATGAATTACGGTCGAGTACCAATAAGCTGCGTCTCCTTGCCTTCTATGTGAAGGAGGAGCCCGTGGAGCGTTCGCAAGAATGGCTGCGCGGGGTAAAGTTTACCCCGATGAATCGCCTCGATAAGCTGGTGAACTACAAGGCGGGAGATCTCAGTCGTCTGCCTAAGCAAATCTACATTGTGCGGGTGACGGGTGAGTCTATTCACCTGTATTCGGTCTTCCACACGCGTCTCAAAGTAGAAAGTCCCTTTGAATCGATTGAGGGGTGCTTCCGCGTGTATCTATCTACTCAGATCAACCCCGAAGCGTTACGCCCCGTGGACTTCTCTACGGCATTTATTGCCCCAGGTGCGGAGAATGGGCCATCAGTGGCGGCGTGTGAAGAGGCTTTTGCCGAGAGCCGTCGTTTGAAGGCTCATCATCTTACTGTGCCCTGGATTACCTACTATATAGGTTATGAAGACGGGAGGTATCAAACGATAGATAAGTGTGATCCTGCGTACGTCCCATCTCCTCCCTCCGATGCAAAATTCGCTGCCAATCGTAAGCGTAAGGGCATTACATCCCTCCCCGATACGATCTATCTCCTTGATCACTACCAGCAGAGCCAGCAGTGGCGCCGTATGTCTCTGGGTGAGCTCCGTGATCAGGCTGGCAAGCGTCGTGCGAAGAGAATGATTAACGCTGGGTGGGAGTTTCTTGCTCCTGCTTGGCGTGGGGTGCAAGACTCTGCGGCCTATCCCGCTTTTCGCTATTACTATGCCTCGCTTCGTTCGTCTGATGAGCCACGCCTCCTTGCCTTCTACGTGAAGGAGGAGCCCGTAGAGCGTTCGCAAGATTGGCTTCGTGGAGTGAAGTTTACCTCAATGGGTCACCTTGATAAGCTGATGCATGACTACGCCTATGACCTTAGGTGTCTGCCTAAGCAGATCTATATCGTGCGGGTGACGAGCGAGGGTATTCGGGTCTATCCTGTGTTCCACACACGCTATAGTGATTCGAATGACTGGGGTACTTACTACAGTGCTATTCGTGATGCCATCAACCCAGAGGCTCTGCATCCCGTACTCTTGAATCTCCGCGACTATATCCCTTGTGTGGAGGGTGTGCCTGTACCTGCGTCTGTAGGGGAGGAGGCCTTGGAGCAAAGTCGTCGCTTGAAGAAGTTGGGCCTGGATTTGCCGTGGATTACCTACCGCACGCGCAAAGACGGTGGGCGATATCTGACTGGCACCGATTCCAAGACACCGACAGAGAAAGGGGAATAGAGCACACCTTAGAGCCTTGCTCCCTCGACAGAATCCCCATCATCGGAGCGCGTAGTATGTGCTTCGCTAAAGGCTTGTAGCCCCTGCTGGAGCTGTGGCTTAGACGCAAGTCCGTGCGCTGGATACCTGCGCGCACGAGACTTGCGTTATTCTTTATACCTTTGCGACTTAGAGTTATACTGCAGAGTAGGCTTTAGAGTAAGGCGCTCCGCATAGCTCTGATGATCCGAGCAAGTATCTTTCGCTCCATATATCATAGAAGCAATGAGACGTATCACTACCCTTGTCCCCGCAGCTCTGGGCCTTCTGGCACTCACGCTCGGTGCGACAAGCTGTAAGACCAAGCAGGTAGAGCTGGAGGACTTCCAGATCTACGACAACCAGATCACGGCCTTCGCCCTCTCGACCGATGAGGCTACGCTGAAGGAGGCTGTGTCTGCTATCCCCTTCGTCATCCGCAATACGGCTACTGGGGCGATCTACAATACTCAGGCGCTCCCCTATAGCAGTGCCGACTACAATGTGCACCTGCGCCTGACGAAGGCAGCCACCAATGCGACCGTAGAGGTCATCCTCGCTGACGGCACGAAGGTGACGTGGAAGGATGCTAAGCAGACCTTCAAGAGCAGCGACCTTCTGAAGGGTATCCAGCTGCGTATCACGACGGCTGGTAGTGGCACCGCGACGAACACCTATACCTATAAGGTGACCTTCAAGCGCTATCAGCAGGATCCCCATGCCTTCGCTTGGTCAGAGGCCTCCGTGACGGGACTTCCCGCCTTCAGCTCCTCCTTCTCGCAGGTTGAGCTCTCGGGCAATAGCGGTGCGCTCTACTACGTCAAGGCTGACGGGACGAATGCGGTGAGCAGCTTCGCTACTCCTACGGGGGCTTGGACGACCTCCAGCCTCACGGGCCTCGGATCGGGTGAGCGTCTCAGCTCGCTCCTCACCTATGGAGGCAAGCTCTACGCTACGACGAGCGGCTCACGTCTCTATGAGGCTTCGGCACTCGGTACGGCCTTCACAGCGAAGACCTTCCCCACGACGGCTACGCCTCAGACGCTCCTCGGCGGGCTCTCTGTCGATGGTAAGCCCACCCTCGCTCTCGTAGGGAAGACTGCGGCAGGTGCGACGACCTTCCTTGGCTACAATATATCTGCGGGTACGATCTTCACGATCGGAGAGACGCCCAGCACGTCCTTCCCCACGGCTGGCAGCACGCTGAGCTATGAGCTCACCGGTAGCAGCTATGACGGCGCTGCCCTCTATGTGTCGGGTGGCCGTACGGCTGACGGCAAGGCAAGCCCCAACCTTTGGGCGACGACCAACGGTACCGCTTGGCTCATCGTCGGCGGTAAGACCCAGGCTGGCATCAGCGCTGTCTCACAGAGCCAGGCCTATGTCGAGTCGCAGAAGCGTATCTATCGCTTTGTCTCGACGGTATCGACGCTGGAGCTCTACATCTCGGATGACCGCGGTGCTACGTGGCAGGAGGCTCGTACGGTAGCCTTCTCGGGGCTGACCCGCACGGACTTCGCTGGTTATCCCCTCGTCGCCTTCCCTTCATCGGATGGCGAGACGGTCTACCTCCTGCGTGGGGCTAAGACCGCTGGAGAGTCTGCAAAGCTCTTCGTCGGGAAGTTCGGTGGTCTGAAGACCGTCACCGAATAGTCCCACCTCGCTCCTCGGACGTATGCTCCGCCCGCTCGGCTTAGTCCTCCTCTTGGTAGGCCTCACGGCTCGCCTCACTGCGCAGGACTATCGCTACGAACTGGGAGGGAGCGTCTCCTCAAGCTACTATCTCGGGGATATCGGACGTCGGGGACTCATAGCACCACAAGCGCTGGGGATAGCGTTAGAGCTTAGACGCCCTGTGTCGCTGCGCTGGGCGCTTATGGGGGAGCTTGCCCTAAGAGGGCTACGTGGTAAGGCGGACTATGCCGCTGATGCCTTCCCCTCATCGGCCGTAGGGAGCCGTGAGTTCCATCGCACCCTGCTGGACTTAGCTCTCGGAGGAGAGTTCAATTTCTTCCCCTACAGCGCACGCGAGCGCTACCTCGGCACGCGCTCTTGGACGCCCTTCCTCGGGGCTGGTCTGGGGCTTGCAGGTGGGATGAGTGATCATCGCCTACAGTTCTTGCCTGGTGTGTATGCCCGTCTCGGACTGAAGCTGCGTCTCAGTACGCGCTGGGGACTCACGGCAAGCTGGTCGCTACGCCGCACGTTCTCCGACCGACTGGAGGGGCTGGAGCCTTCGGTAAGCTGGATGGCTAACCCCTTTGGACTCGGTGGAGGTCGTAGCCTCAAGGGCCATGATAGCTACGGCTACTGGTCTGTCGGGGTGCACTACAGCCTCTCGCCACAGCGGCGGTACAGCTGTGACTAAAAGATATAGCTATATTTGTATAAGGTTAGGGGCATAGCCTCTGGCCTAATAAGACGATAAGAATAACGTGTCAACGACAATGTCTCCCCAGCCCTCTGCGCCCTCCACGGAGCTCCGCATCCCTGAGCACGTGGCTATCATCATGGATGGGAACGGCCGCTGGGCCAAGCAGCGTGGACTGCCCCGTACCGACGGGCACATCCGTGGCCAGGACGCTCTGAGAGCGACCCTGCGTGCTGCGGCGGAGTTCGGTATCCGCTATCTGACGGTCTATGCCTTCAGTACGGAGAATTGGTCCCGCCCTCAGGAGGAGGTCGATACCCTGATGAGCCTGCTCGTCTCGGCGATTCACTCCGAGACCCCAAGCCTCATCGAGGAAGGGGTGCGTCTGGAGGCCATTGGCAATCTCAGTCGTCTACCCGAGGCCGCTCAGCAGGCCCTCCGTGAGAGTATCCAGGCGACGGCTGCCTGTGAGCGCATCACGCTCGTCGTGGCCCTCAGCTATTCCTCGCGCGACGAGATCCTGCGTGCCACCACCCAGATAGCCCGTGAGGTAGCCGAAGGTCGCCTCTCGGCAGACAGCCTTACCGAGGAGACTATCTCGGCTCACCTTGACACGGCTGCCTTCCCTGACCCCGACCTCCTGATCCGTACGGGGGGCGAGGAGCGTATCAGCAACTATCTGCTCTGGCAGGCCGCCTATGCTGAGCTCTTCTTCTCCTCGGTCTACTGGCCCGACTTCGGCCGTGAGGCCCTGCGTGAAGCCCTCGAGGCTTACACGGCACGTGAGCGCCGCTTTGGCAAGACAAGCGAACAAATACAACTGGAGGACTAGCCTTCGCTAAGGCCACTCCAGCACGACGATAATAAGATCCTATGCAGAGAATCCCCGCACTCCTACTCCTTGCCGCACTCTTGTCGGCAGGTGCAGTGGAAGCCGCACCCCATACCGCCCCTCAGCTGGCCGCTGACACGACGAAGACCACTTCGTCGGTCGTCATCGCACCCTCCATCAGCTACGAGCGCCCTGTGACGAAGACCATCGCTGAGGTCAAGATCACGGGCTCGACGAGCTATGATGACTTCGTCCTGAGCAGCCTTTCTGGCCTCAACGTGGGGGATGAGATCCAGATCCCAGGGGCAGCACTGACCTCTGCGGTGAACCGCTTCCTCCAGTCGGGTTACTTCTCCAATGTCCGCGTCCTCATCAATAAGTACGAGGGGGATAAGGTCTTCCTGGAGATCGCCCTGACCGAGCGTCCACGTCTCTCCGAGGCTACCTTCACGGGTGTCTCTAAGGGGGATCGTGAGGAGCTCGAGAAGCGCACGGGCCTGAAGAAGGGTGCACTCATCTCTCCCAATACCCTCGATCGTGCCCGCCAGCTCGTCAAGAAGTACTACGATGAGAAGGGCTTCCGCGAGATGAGGATGACTATCAAGGAAACTGAGGCTCCTGGCCAGCCTGGCTATGTGAACCTCACCCTCGACATCGACCGCAGCGGTAAGACCAAGGTGCGTGACATCTACTTCCAGGGGAATAGCTCCCTCACGGACTACCAGCTGCGTATGGCGATGGGGAAGACGAACGAAGGCTTCGCACTCTCGCGTGGCCGTGGTCTGTCTTCGCTGTTGAAGATCTTCAAGCAAAAGAAGTTCGTCGACGCAGACTACAAGGAGGACTTGCAGAACCTCATCAAGCGCTACCAGGCTGCGGGCTATCGTGACGCCGAGCTGGTGAGCGATAGTATCGTACCCGTCCCTGGTACCCGCAAGGTAGATATCTACCTCAAGGTCAACGAAGGGCAGAAGTACTATATCAAGGATATCCGCTTCGTTGGGAACACGAAGTACCCCTCCGAGCTGCTCTCGCAGCTTCTGGCTATCCGCCCAGGGGACGTCTACGACCAGAAGCGCCTCGAGAACCGTCTCTCCATAGATGAGGATGCTGTCAGCAACCTCTACTATAATAATGGCTATATCTTCGCTGGCGTCGATCCCGTGGAGACCAACATCGTGGGCGACTCTGTCTCCCTCGAAGTGCGTGTCACCGAAGGACCTCAGGCGACCATCGATAAGGTGAAGATCCGCGGTAATGACATCGTCTATGAAGATGTCGTGCGCCGTGAGCTCTACACGAAGCCCGGTGTGCTCTTCAGTAAGGAGGACCTTATGAATTCCTTCCGTATCCTCAACCAGCTCGGTCACTTCGACGCGGAGAAGTCCGTGCCCAAGCCCGTGCCCAATCCTCAGAGCGGTACGGTAGACATCGAGTACGACCTCACGCCTAAGAGCAATGACCAGCTGAACCTCTCTATCGGTTGGAGCCAGACGGGTATCATCGGGTCGATCGGCTTTACCTTCACGAACTTCTCGATCCAGAACCTCTTCCGCCCCAGCATGTACAAGGGGATCATCCCTCAGGGGGACGGTCAGAAGCTCTCGATCAACGGTCAGACGAATGCCCGCTACTACAATCAGATCAGCGTCTCCTTCAGTGACCCTTGGTTTGGTGGTAAGCGCCCGAACCTCCTCTCGGTAAGTGCCTTCTACTCACGTATGACGGCTATCGACCAGCGCTACTATTCGGGGCAGGCTCGCAACTACTACGGCTCGGGCTACTACAATCCCTATTATAGTAGCTACGGCTACGGTGGCTATGGCAACTACTACGATCAGACGCGTCAGGCTCAGAGCTCACTCTACGAAGACTCCTACGACTCGGATAAGTCGCTCAGCATCCTCGGTCTGACCATCGCAAATGGTCGCCGTCTGAACTGGCCCGACAACTGGTTCCAGCTCACAGCATCGCTGAACTTCACCCACTACCGACTCAATAACTGGACGTACAACACCTTCCAGAACTACCACCAGGGCTCGGCTAATGACCTCAATCTGGAGCTCCGCATCGACCGCAACTCCGTGGACAACCCCGTCTATACGCGTCGTGGCTCGGACTTCTCCTTCTCGGTCAGCTTCACGCCTCCCTACTCGCTCTTCGATAAGAAGGACTACTCCGATCCGTCTCTTCCCCTCTCGGATAGATACCGCTTCCTGGAGTATCACAAGTGGAAGTACTCTGGTAAGGTCTTCCTGCCACTTATGAACCCCACGACTGTCAAGCGTACTCCCGTCTTGATGGCACGTATCGAGGGCGGTATCATCAATAGCTACAACAAGTACAAGCGCTCGCCCTTCGGTACCTACTACATGGGTGGTGATATGATGTCTGGCTCTATGGGCAACTATATGAACGAGACCATTGGGCTGCGCGGGTATAAGAACGGCTCCATCGCTGGGGCTAACTACGACTACGCCTACTCGTATATGAAGGCTTCGCTCGAGCTCCGCTATCCGCTGATCTTCGAGCAGTCGACTACCGTTTGGGTCCTCGGCTTTGCTGAGGCAGGGAATGCTTGGTCGGATATCAGCCGCTACAATCCCTTCGACCTCAAGCGCTCGGCTGGTGTCGGTGTGCGTGTCATGATGCCTATGATCGGGCTCCTCGGGCTTGACTGGGGCTATGGTTTCGACCGACCCAACGGCTACAACGAGCGTGGCGGTAGCAACATCCACTTTGTCCTCGGGCGTGACCTGTAGTGGCATAAGTCAAGGCCTCGGTGCGTAGCGCCTACGCGCCGAGGTGATGTCTCACACTAAATCCTAAGATTGCAGTATGAAGAAGATTCTTTTCCTTCTGGCCCTGCTCCTGCTCCCTCTCGGAGCTGCCAAGGCCCAGAAGATCGCACTCGTCGATATGGAGTACATCCTCAAGAAAGACCCCTCGTATGCGGTGATGAACCGCCAGATCGAAGACCTGTCGAAGAAGTGGCAGGCTGAGGTCGCTGGCTACGAGAAGAAGGCTGAGGAGGCCTACAAGTCTTATCAGAGCGAGGCTGCTCTGCTCTCTGCCCAGCAGAAGAAGCTGCGCGAAGAGTCTATCGTGGCGCTTGAGAAGCAGGCCTATGAGCTCAAGCGTAAGTACTTCGGTCCCGAAGGGGAGCTCTTCAAGAAGCGCGAGTCGCTGATGAAGCCCATTCAGGATCGCGTATGGGCCGCTATGAAGGAGCTCGCTCGTCGCGGTGGCCTCCAGCTCATCATCGACCGCTCCTCCTCTAAGATCGTCTACGCTGACCCAGGTCTGGATATCAGCGAAGCCGTCGTCTCGACCCTCGGTCTTGACCGATAGTAATAGTCAAATCAACTAATTAAACGTAATAACCCAAGACAATGAAGAAGTTCCTCATTTCCCTCCTCCTGATGCTCCCTCTGGCATTCTCTGCTAACGCTCAGCAGAAGATCGGGGTCGTCAACACCTCCGCCATCATGGAAGCCCTGCCCGATGTCAAGGCTGCTACCACGAAGATCCAGGATCTCGCTAAGCAGTACGACTCTGAGATCAAGCGTATGCAGGATGAGCTGAAGGTGAAGCTCGAAGCTTATCAGAAGGAAGAAGCCTCTATGACCGACGTCATCAAGAAGCGCCGTCAGCAGGAGCTCCAGGAGATGGAGTCTCGCACGCAGAATAGCTATCAGATGATGCAGGAAGAGATCCAGAAGGAGCAGGAAAAGCTCATGGCTCCTATCCGCACGAAGGTCTCCACGGCTATCAACAAGGTTTGTGAAGCCAACGGCTGCGCTTACGTCTTCGAGTCGGGTGTGCTCCTCGCTATGGGTAGCAGCGCTCTCGACCTGACGCAGGCTGTCAAGGATGCGCTCGGCATCAAGGCTACGGCTGCAGCTGCTGCCGCTCCTAAGGCTACCGGCCGCAAGTAATCAGCGTCGTCGCTGATCGCTCCGGCGCTTCGGCGATAGACAAGTAATAAGCCCCAGGCACTCGCGATGAGTGCCTGGGGCTTGCTCTTTGTATGGGGTAGGGGAGAAGGCGCGCAGTGCAGGAGTGTGCCCTCACGTGGGGGTAAAAAGTGAGCGACGATCGCCTCTCGGTGATCGCCGCTCTTGCAGATTGATTCACATCATTGGATGTTCCTTAGGTGGGCCCAATAGGATTCGAACCTATGACCCCCTGCTTGTAAGGCAGGTGCTCTAAACCAGCTGAGCTATAGGCCCGCTTAGGGTTTAGGAGGACGGAGCTGTCCTTTTTGCTCGGCAAAGTTAGGAATTATTTTTGATAGAGCCAAGCCCCTCGTTTTGGCTCGCCGCGAAGTAGCCTTTTGCGTCGGGGCTGCTTGGTGGGCTGCAAGGCATTTCCCTACCCTGGTTTGCTGGCTCCCATCGTGAGGGAGAGAGGTCTGTGATACGCTATCTATAGAGCTTCGTTCGGGAATGGGGGAGCGAATTTGTATAAGGAGGGGCGAGTAACCAGTACTGGTCACTTTTCTACCCTCACGAAGATGTGCTCCTGGCGGGTGTGGGGAGAGGAGGGTGCTGTGTGCAGGAGGTGCGTCCGTCTCTGCCTGAGAAGGGGGCGGTCTGATGGACAGGGTGGGGCGCAAGGAGTGGTGCTATGATATTGGTTTTCAGTATATTTGTGCGAATATTTGCCATGGGAGGAGTTCGTGCCCTTCGAGCACTCCGCCATTGCCTCTAAGCCGTGCCGTTCACCTTCGCATGGGCATCACCAGCGCACCTCCCTATTGTTTTAATCTCATTGTGATGTATGAATACACCCACGAACAAGCTTCACTACGAAGCCCCGTCGGTCGACTGCTTTAAGCTGAGCTCTCCGCCATTGGACCTCTGCATCCAGTTCTCTGCTGATGCAGATTTCGAAGACTTCGAAGAAGGAGAAGACCTCTAAGGGTCCTCTTTCCCTCGAGGGATAAGAGTAGCGAAGGCACGATAAGTTAGCTCTCATCGCAGAGCCCTTCAGATATCGAGGCGCTGCCGAGTCATCCGACTCCGCAGCGCCTCGACTGCTTTTAGCTGATCTGTGAGTGTGTGGCTTGGGGCGAGAGGTGCTGTGGTATGCCAAGCAGAGGATGTTGCCCAGCTTCGCACGTCGTAGGCTGCATATGAGCAAGCCCCTTGCTGGTATCCCCTTTCCCCGAAGGGGTGGTGTGCATCTATATTGGTCAGCGGGTGCACCTATATGAGGTTGTTGCTCCGCGTAGGGATAAAAGTTGCGGACGAGGGGCTGATAAGTTGGGGCTACGTACGTAGCTCTAATATCTACGTGCGTGGTCTTTAAGACTACGTGCATAGACAGAAGAAAACCACTACGGGAGGATGCTTTTTCCTTCACGAGAAGGACACTTTTCCCTCCGCAGGATAAGAGGAATGCGCGCGATAAAGCGAAGGGCTTGTGTATCTCTTCGGAGAGGCATATCCCCCAGTGCTGGATAGGGACGAGATGCCGCGGACAGACAGCATATCGCATCATTCGGTGAGAGAGCGGATCGGGTAAGAGGGCAGATACCTACTGCTCGGTATTTTGCTTTGGGCGGGTATAAAGGCTTGTATTTCTTCATCCTTCTGTGTACGTTTGTACTACACAAGCGAGCGTAATCCAGCACCTACCAGTACCTCTATCTACGGGGCTTCGTAGTGGTGCTCCCCTTCCTCTTCTCTCACCCCACCCTCTCTCCCCGCGACCAGCTTCGCAGAGAGCTTGCGATTAAACCCTGATTAGGGAACTTTATCTATATTTGTAGTGGTCCTACACGCCGTAGCTCCGCTCTAAACCAATCGAGAACATGTTACAGGAATTCACCCTCAACCGTGGTAGAGCGATCATCAACTTTACCTCGAAGTACTGCGATAACCGCCGTAAGATCCTCACCAGCTACGCCTATAGCCGGGTCGTCGAATCCTTCATCGCCCATCTGCGCAGAGATAACCCCGTCATCTATGAGGCCTTCATCCAGGGCTTCCGCGATGAGGACGAGCTGATACGTGACTTCATGGAGGTCATCCGCCTAATAAGCGTCTGCGACGTCGACGAGATCCTCGAGGTCAACAATAAGTATGCGCCCTTCTTCAAGGACCGTGACCTCTTCCTCGAAGTCGTCGAACTCCTCTACCACTACTGGCGTCGCATGGAGCGTATCGCCGTCGTCCACAACCAGCGTCAGGGAGATGGTGTGCAGAACGTTCGCTTCGTCCAGGCTTATGAGCTCTTCAACGAGCTGATCCTCTCGATCTACCGCCGCACGAAGGAGGTCGTCAATGGCTTCGCAAGTAAGGTCTACCGCCAGACGACCGCTGGGGCCAACGCTGGGCTTATCCTCATGGATGCCCCTTGGAACTACCCCATGGAGTATAAGGGCCTCTCTGCGATCCCCTTCATCAATTCCATCGTCATCAACCCTCCCTACGTCACCTACACGAAGAAGAATACGCGCGACGGCATCTTCCGCGAGCATACGCTGAATCCCGTAGCGAACATGATCCTCAACGAGGACGAGTGGTTCCTATACCCCGCTAAGGTCGGCGATCTCCTGGCCTTCGTCTACTTCCACAAGGACTTCATGTGCCACGGCCTTGGGCTGGCCAACCTCTTCGAGCTGGCGCAGGAAGATGAGTACATCGGTAAGAAGCCCGATATGATCTATATCTTCGGCTATCCCGATGGACACGATGAGAAGCGTACCTTCTACTACAAGGACAAGAAGAACGATATCCTCATCGGCTACGCCAACTACTGCGATGAGATCGACTACTTCGGCTACATGAAGAAGATGCTCCTCACGCTGCACAACCTCAAGCAGATGAGCCGTGGCAACCTCCCCATCCACGGGGCTATGGTCAATATCATCCTGAAGAATGGCCGTGAGGCAAATATCATCATCATGGGTGACAGCGGTGCTGGGAAGAGCGAAAGCCTCGAAGCCTTCCGCACGCTCAACGAAAAGTACATCCGCCACATGCGCGTCATCTTCGACGACATGGGTTACCTCCGCCTCGGCGATGACGGCGTGGTGCGTGCCTACGGTACGGAGATCGGTGCCTTCGTCCGCACCGACGACCTCGATCCTACCTACGCCTTCAGCCAGCTGGACCGCGGGATCTACACGAACCCCGATAAGGTCAATGCCCGCGTCACGATCCCCATCTCGACCTACGAACTGATCTCTAAGGGCTTCCCCGTGGACTACTTCCTCTATGCCAATAACTACGAGGATGCAGATAAGAAGATCAGCCTCTTCGATGATAAGGAAGAAGCGATCAAGATCTTCGAAGCAGGTGCCCGCCGTGCCAAGGGGACGACGACCGAGCAAGGGCTGGTCACCTCGTACTTCGCCAACCCCTTCGGCCCCGTGCAGGAGCAGGAGCTGGCAGGTCAGCTAATCCGTCAGTTCTTCACAGCCCTCTTCGATAGCCATGTCAAGGTCGGGGAGATGCACACCGGTCTGGCTGTCGAAGGCCTGTCGAAGACTGGCCCTCGCGCCGCTGCCGAAGAGCTCTTCAGCATGATCAACGAGGACTAAGGTGCTCCGCCTGATCTCCTAATACAATACGCCCCCGCAGACGCATCGTCGGTCTGCGGGGGCGTATGCTGTATTAGTAGGCCACTGCGGGGAGCTCTTCCCGATAGAGACGGTAGCCGAAGACCGCGAGGGCAAGGAGGAGGTAATAGAGGAGGAGTGCACCGAGTCCCAGCGGATAGTGGAGCATGAGCGCTGGGATACCTTCGGCAAGTGCCACACCCTCCCGCATCAGCCCTGCGCCCCATTCCAGCGGGGCAAGGAGTCCGCTGGGTGCTGTCCCGATGAGGGGAAGAAGGAGGAAGATAAGGAGACTCGTAGGGATGAGGAGCGCTGAGAGCGGTACGACAAGGAGCGTCGTCCAGAGGAAGGCCAGCGAACTCTCACCGAAGAGATAGAGGCTCAGCGGTAGGAGGAGGGGCTGTACAGCGAGCGTCATCGCCAGGAGTGCCCACAGATAGCGTAGGAGGGGCTGCCGTAGCTCGCCAAGCAGTCCCTCAATGGGGCGGTAGAAGAGGCGTATGCTGATGAGTGCCAGATAGGTCATAAGGAAGCTCGCACTGAAGAGGCTCGTCGGGGCGTAGAGGAGCTGGAGGAGGGCGGGCAGGGTGAAGACCTCAAGGAGACAGATGGGGCGACGCAGGAGGCGGAAGCTGAGATACATCGTGAGCATACCCGCGGCACGTAGGGTGGGGATGCTCGCTCCCGTGAGGAGGGTGAAGGCCCATGCAGCAGCGAGGAGTAGGGCGCAGCGTAGTCTGTCTCTCCGCCTCACGTAGGGTATGTATCGTAGAAGCAAGGTCAGCGCCCCGATGACGACGGCTAAGTGGAAGCCACTCACAGCTAAGAGATGCGCTACACCGCCCCGCACGAAGCTCGCACTGACTTCCCTGCCGAGAGCATCGTGACGCTTCTCGCCGAGTGCCATCGCGATGAGGAGATGCTGGGCATAGGGGCTGAGTGCACTCGCTTGGATATGTGCGGTAAGTCCATCTCGGAGCCTCAGGGCATAGCGTGTAGGGGCGTGGAGGAGGAGCATAGCGCTGGGTGTCGGCTGGTAGGCGAGGATATGGGCACGACCAAGGGCAGTCACACCTTCGCTCGTGAGGTAGCGGGCATAGCCCTCACGCTCGGAGGGTAGCTCACGGACATAGCTTAGCCTGTCAAGACTGAGGGTAAGGGTATCGCCCACCCGAATAGAAGCACTATCGGGGCACCTGCAGGTGAGTTGGAGTAGGGCAGTGGGGGTATGGCCTTCGCCTAAAAGGCGGATGCGCAGGCGGAGCGTGGCGTCCTGGACTTCTTCCTCTTCGGTGAGGATGGCGCGCAGGGGCGTGTGGAGTGGTAACCTCACCTCAGTGATCGCCTCGACGCTGTGGGCGTAGTAGAGGCGTGCTGCCAGAAGCAGTAGGAGTGTGAGCCCGAGACGGAGCGCGTGGGTGCGGCCTACTTGCGCGACATAGTGGCTGAGGCGTGTGCCTTCGGCGAAGGAGACGAGCGCCCCATAAAGGAAAGCTCCTCCGCCACAGAGGGCCAAGCCGAGGCTCAGCGCTCTATGGGGGAGGAGCTCTGTGGAGAGATAGCCGAGGAGGAGGATACCGAGGGCGAGGGTGGTGTAGCTACGGTTCACGGCCGTGACCACCGAGGCGACGAGTCCCCGCTCGTAGCTTAGACGAAGCCTATGGACGAGAGAGTTCCTTGAGGCTACGGATAGCGGCCTTGGGGTCTTCATGCGAGAAGACATAGCTCCCTGCCACGAGGACGTCGGCGCCAGCCTCTACGAGGGCGGCACCCGTCGAGACGTTCACTCCGCCGTCGACTTCGATGAGGGTAGAGAGTCCGCGCTCATCGATCATACGACGCAGGCGCTGGACCTTGTCGATCGTCTGAGGGATGAACTTCTGACCGCCGAAGCCGGGGTTGACACTCATCAGGAGGACCATATCGAGGTCAGCGAGCACATCGCCGAGGAGCTCTACAGGTACATGAGGATTGAGGGTCACTGCGGCCTTCATCCCTGCGTCCTTGATCGCACCGATGGAGCGGTGCAGGTGTGGGCTGACTTCGTAGTGGACGTTCATCGTGTCGACCTTCAGAGCTGCCAGCTCGCGGACGAACTTCATCGGCTCTACGATCATCAGATGCACATCCAGCGGCTTCTCGATGATGGGGCGGATGGCCTCAAGGATGGGGAACCCGAAGGAAATATTTGGCACGAAGACGCCATCCATGACGTCGATGTGGAGCCAGTCGGCCTCGCTCTGGTTGATGAGGCGCACGTCCTCTTCCAGGCGAAGGAAGTTCGCCGAGAGGAGCGAAGGCGATATGATCGCCTGCTTCTTGCTCATGGGTCTGGAGTGAAAGGGGGGGAGGTGAGGGAAGGGTGGTGGTTTAGAAGAGCGCAGCTAAGAGGCGCAGCTGACGAAGCGTCTCTTGGTGCCGAGGCTGTGTGCGCTCGAAGACTGTACGGGCAATAAGATTGAGTTTTTCTTTGTCAGTACGGGGGTAGGCTTGTTGCATAAGCAGTTTGGGATAATGAATGAATAATGGATGCCCTGGGGCAGCTCCACGCTGGGGCGTACCCCAGGGCATAGATATAACGTAGTGTCCTTGAGGTCTATTATCCCCCGATAGACGTCTGAGAGAGTTACTTGAGGAGCTCCTTGATACCGCCGAGCGAGGAGAGTACGCCGGAGGCTTCGTAGGGGAGGTAGACGGTCTTGTTGTTCTGCCCAGAGGTCATCTCCTTGAGGGTCTCGAGGTAGCGGACAGCGATGAGGTACTGGGCGGGGTTGGCGCCTGAGCCTTCGACAGCCTGAGCGATCTTGCGGATGGCCTGAGCTTCGGCTTCGGCGGTGAGGAGCTTGGCTTCGGCCTCGGCCTTAGCGTGGAGCACCTGAGCTTGGCGTTCCCCTTCTGCGTGGTTGATCGCCTGCTGCATACGCCCTTCGGACTCGCGGATCGTGGCTTCCTTCTGCCCTTCGGCATTGAGGATCTGCGCACGCTTGTCGCGCTCGGCACGCATCTGCTTCTCCATGGCGTCACGGATATCACGTGGAGGATTGATGTCCTGCAGTTCGACACGGTTGACCTTGACTCCCCACTTGTTCGTGGCTTCGTCGAGGATGATGCGGAGCTTATTGTTGATCGTGTCGCGGCTGGTGAGTGTCTCGTCCAGGTCCATTTCCCCGATGATGTTACGCAGGCTCGTCTGGGTGAGCTTCTCGATAGCGTCGGGGAGGTTCTGGATTTCGTACATCGCACGCATAGGGTCTACG
>ERZ773254.798-NODE-798-length-15993-cov-3.441021_pt1 | contig 15993 bp, 18 predicted proteins | sample MGYA00580516_ERZ773254 | MGnify/ENA primary metagenome ERZ773254 (study PRJEB29015, sample SAMEA2738158) | human oral metagenome | biome: human oral; feature: human-associated habitat; material: saliva | place: China | collected 2192 ...
CAATTTTGATTTGCTTAATTCTACGGCCCCTTTTGGCCTGACCTTTACCTATATGTTTAATGGCTATATAGGCAAGTTGGTTATGGCAACCATGATTATATCTTGCTTTGGGGCCTTGCTATGCTGGCAGTTTACCATCTCCCGAGTTTTCAAGACCTGTGCGGAAGAGGGCTTATTCCCTAAGATTTTTGCTCATGTTAACGACAAGGATGCCCCTATAAAGGGCCTATTGATTATCCTGGTTGTACAATCGACCATGGCCTTGGCCACGGCCAATGAGAGTCTCTATCGTCAGTTTGAAAATCTTGTAAATTTGGCTGTATGCAGTAATGTTGTTCCTTATATCTTGTCTTGCTTGGCTGTGCCCCGACTCTTTAGGGAGGAAGGGGCTAGCTCAGGACGGATTAAACGGACCATTCCTCTTTTGGTGATAGCCTTAATCTATTGTGCGTATGCTATTTATGCAACTGGCCCTATCGCTATGGTAGGTAGTGCGGTGGCTATAAGTATTGGTGTTTGCATTTACCTGGTTGCCTTTGTGATTTATCCAAGGGTAATTGGTGCTAGAAAAAAACAAGTTTCATAAATGGTGCCCCCTAGGCTATTTGCCCTAGGGGGTTTTTCATGCCCCAAAGAAAATTCTTGTATTTTATCAAAAGCTTATCGCCTCTTGGAAGACCTCTTGTGCTAGAATGTGAGTATCGCAACAAAAAAAAGGAGAGGACCTATGGATATTAGTCTTATGTTAGGATTGGAAGTGTGCTTGGCCACCCTGCTTATGGGAACCATTTTAGGCTTGGTAGGGGCTGGAGGGGCTGGTGTGGTTATAGCCCTCCTGACCTTTGGATTTGGTATTCCTATTCATTTAGCCTTAGGTGTTTCCTTGGCGGCTATGGCTTTTACTACCTTGTCGGGGGCTATTAGTCACTACCGGGAGGGAAATGTAGTCCCCAAGACAGGGATTGTATTTGGCTTAGTGGGAGCTGTGGGCGCCTTTATAGGGACTCACTTGGCTACCATCATTCCAGGCCAGGACCTTCATTACGCTACTGGCCTCATGTTGATTGCCACAGCGTGTCTCATCTGCATACGAGTTTACTTTCCTAATAACCCAATCTTTATCAGTCGGAACCAGGAGGTTATAGGGGGACGTCGCTTCTGGATGACGGCTCTCATTTCTGGTCTCATTTGTGGACTCTTATCCGGTACCTTTGGCATTGGGGCCACGCCTTTTATACAATTGGTCCTCATGATAGGTTTTGGATTAGACCTCTTTAAAACTGTAGGGACTACTATGCTGGTTATCCTACCTATAGCTTGTGCTGGTGGCGTAGGCTATTTCTTAGAAGGAAATCTCAACTTTATCCTTCTTTTGGCGGTATTGATTGGTCTTACCTTAGGTGCTTATATAGGTGCTAAGGGAACCCGCCGGGTCCCTCGTTGGTTCCTTAAGCTCATGATGGTCTTAACACCATTCATAGGCGGGGGTATTTTGCTTCTTTAGGGTTGTTGCTTTGCAGGCCCAATAGGGCTAAGAAAATCAAGATGGTTATCTAGAGCCCTGTTTTTTCGTGCTATAATGGTCTATAGTAAAAATTATGAGGGAGGCTTTTATGAATACTTTCATTACGCCTGCTGAGCTTGCTGCTCATAAAGACGAATACACTATTATTGATGTTCGAGGGTTGGCTGCCTATGGGGAAGGTCATATTGAGGGAGCCTTCTGTCTAGATATAGATGCAGATCTATCTGGGCCTGTGTCTACACATGGGGGGCGTCATCCTTTGCCTACAGCAGAATCTTTCGCTCACAAGCTATCTACCTTTGGTTTAGATATGGATACTAAGTTGGTGATTTATGATGAGTGGTTGACCTATGCGGGTCGTGCATGGTGGATGTGCCGTCATCTCATGGGGATGCATCAAGTTCAGGTCTTGGCTGGTGGCATTCAGGCCTGGATTAAGGAAGGCTTAGGGCTAACTAAGGAGTCAACGCCACTACCAGAGGCTACTAAGTTGGATTACAATGCGGATCCTATGCTCTTGGCCTTCCATGATGAGGTGGCAGCGGTATCCCGGAAGGGAGATCGTATTCTCGTGGATGCCCGTGCCCCTGAACGATACGATGGGTCTGTGCCTGATGCTATAGATGGTATGACGGGCCACATTCCGGGGGCCATTAATATTTTTTGGCAATCCTGCTTTACCCAAGAGGGACCTAAAAAGGATGATCAGTTACAGGCTATCTTTAAGGATCTCTTAACTAGCTCTAAGGACCTTATCGTCTATTGTGGGTCTGGTGTAACAGCGCCTAACCTTATGTTGGCCATGGATCAAATCGGTTTGTCCGCTCAATTGTATGTAGGCTCATCTTCTGACTGGATGACCTACCCAGATGCGCCTCTTCAAAAAGGTGTAGAATCTGTCAAATAGGTTGGATGTATAGGGCCCAGCATCGCTCCTATAAGAAGGGAAAATCCATGATTTTATTAAATATGCTCTTGCAAATTGTCGTTATTCTCTACTTGGTCTATGCCGTAACAACGCAAGGTTGGACCTATCTCAATATTATTATTGCCGTTTTATGGTTGATATCGTTTGTTTCTGCATCGGTGCAACGGTATGTGTTGGCCAAGAAACGAAAGGAAACAGCCAAGAAAGGCAAATAAAGCTTTTGCACATCATATATGTATATGATAGAATAAGAACAAGTTCATAAGACAGTTTGAAACCATCCTGTCTCTAAACAAAACTACGGATTCTAGCGATATAAGCCTGCCTCCGTGCAGGCTTTTTTGTTGCTTTGCGGCTATGGTTTCCTAGCCGCTTTTTTTGTCCGTTATGCTCTCGTTTTTTGGCATAAGGAGAAAGCTATGAACACCACTAGAAAGTTAACTATTTCCGCTCTTATTATGGCCCTCTATATCGTTCTCTTATACGTGACCGCTGGGGTTTCTTTTGGGGCTTATCAAGTCCGTATTGCGACGGCCTTTTATGCTATGTCCTACATCTTCCCATTCTTGGTTATTCCTATGGGGCTAGCCAACTTTATTGCCAATGCCTTTGGTGGACTCGGCCTGATTGATATGGTAGGTGGCTTGCTTGTAGGTATGATAACGACTGGTCTAATCGTACTTATTAGGAAGTTTAACATTACCTCTTGGGCTATTATCCTCCCTATTATCCTGGTACCAGGCCTATGCGTACCCCTTTGGTTATCTTACCTCTTAGGCCTTCCTTATGAAGCTCTTGTCATTAATGTCATGATTGGCCAAATTACTCCAGCCATCGTAGGGACAGTATTGGTACGGGCCTTGGAACCAAAACTAAAATCTCTCCTGTCCTTGTAAGGAATATAGGGACTCGAAGGTAAAGACCTTATCTGCCATAGAAAAAGCCACTAGCTGATAGCTAGTGGCTTTTTTATGAGTTACTACTATTTGTTTTCCTGTAGAGTTTTCTCAACCGACTGCGCTGTAGCCTTGTCTTGCATGCCTGATAAAAGGGCTTGTTCAGAGTGTTCCATGTGTATACGGGCTATGCGGCGGGCCTGCTGTGGGTTATGATCGGCTAGCGCTTCAACTAAGAGCCGGTGTTCTTCCCAGGTTTTGGCTAGACGGCCTGGTTGATTCATAGAAACCGACCGGAAGCGAAAGGTTTGCTCTCTTAGATTATGGATGATTTCGATAAGTCGGTCGTTGCGAGAGGCGCTATAGAGGACTTCGTGAAAGGCGATGTCTGCAGCGACAATCTTATCGAAGTCCCGGCTTTCCATATAATCATTGATAGAAACTAGATGTCGTTCTAATTCTTCCAATTCGTCTGGTGTAATCCGTTCAGAGGCTAGGCTAGCAGCCAGTTCTTCTAAGGAGGACCGGATTTCAAAGACCTGGTTGATATCCTTAAGAGTAATATCTGCTACATAGGTGCCTCGACGAGGAATCATGACCACGAAACCTTCTTGTTCTAGCTTGCGGATAGCCTCGCGAATAGGGGTGCGAGATACGCCTAGCTCCTCGGCTAGAGGAATTTCCATGAGACGTTCTCCTGGTGGTAGTTCACCGGATTGAATGGCTGCCCTAAGGGCTTCGCATACGACGTCTCGTAAAGGACGATAGGCATCTAAACGGATGGGCTCAAGGGCTTTTCTAGGCATGGATATCCTCCTCTCCACAGGTTTTTGTAATGAGTGTAAACCAATTATGGCCGCCTTGCTTGATTTCTTCCTGCAGGGCTAGGGCCTGACTCGCCTTATCTAAGAGAACCACCATGGTTGGACCAGATCCGGTCATGAGGGTAGGGAAACCACGAGAGGTGAAGAAGTCTTTGCAAGTCACCAGTTCAGGGTAGAGGGGAAAGATGAGTTCTTCAAAGGTATTACCCGCTTCATTAAAGGCGTCTGTAAAACTTTCATTGGTAATCAAGTCCGATACGAGGTCTATGGTGTGGCTAGTTATCTTGCTAGTTCCTTTAAATTGTGCGTAAGCGGCTGCGGTGGATACAGATATTTGAGGTTTAACTAGGAGCAACCAGTAGGGTTCACAAGATTTTTGAAAAGAGAGTACTTGCCCCCGACCTTGGCCACGGGCTGTACCCCCTCTTACGAGGAAGGGAACATCAGATCCCAAACTAGCACCGATTGTTTCCAGTTCTTTGAGACTTAGTCCTAAGCCCCAGAACTTATTGAGACCGCGTAACATGGCTGCTGCATCTGCTGAGCCTCCGCCTAGACCGGCCTGGACAGGGGTCCGTTTCAATAGATGGATGGCAGCCCCTTGCTTAGTGCCTGTATAATCTTGGAGGGCTTTGATGGCTTTCACGGCGATATTGCGGTCGTCGTAGGGGATAAGTGCTTGCATATAGTCTGGTAGCTCTGGCGCTACTCCGGAGAAGACTACAGAATGGTGTTTGGCAAAGTAGATGGAGTCGGCTAAGCGGATAGATTGAAAGATGGTATCGATGTTATGGTAACCATCTGGTCTCTTATCTAAAATAGCTAGGCCTAAATTAATTTTGCTGTGTGCTAATTCTTCCATGCCCCCTCCTAGTGGACCATTGAATTTACCCCATGAGTGGGGTAAGATAACTATGATTAATACTTATTTATTATAGGAGATATCAAGAGAATACGCAATTTGAGAGCCCCTTTTGCCAAGCTGTGGGGGAGGGTCTAGCGGATCTTAGGTAATCTTGGGGAGTTTTATGGTCTTATCACCACGTTTGCAGACAATTTGCCATTATGTGTACACCTATGTGGTCATGACAGTGGGTATGGCCCTTTTCGCCTTTGGGGTGGATTCTTTCCTTATCGCCCACCATATGGTATCGACGGGTTTTTCTGGTATAGCTATTATCATTTATTATATCAGCAACTTACCTATTGGTATGACCAATGTAGTCCTCAATATTCCAGTCCTCTTTGCAGCATGGAAGTGGCTAGGTAAGTCTTATGTGGTAGTCACTATCTACGGGACCCTCATGTCTTCCTTCTTGATTGATCTCTTTTCCTTTATGGCCCCTAAGATGATCACTCACGACCCAATTATCTCTGCTATCTTAGCAGGGATTACATCTGGTGTGGGCTTAGGATTAGTGTATCGGGTAGGCGGCAATACAGGAGGGTTGGACCCTATCGCCTTTATTGTACGCAAGTACTGGGGGTTTCAAATTGGGTCCATTACTTCGGCTTTCAACTTTTTGGTACTCATTGGCGGTGCCTTTGTGGTAGGTTTAGAACCAGCTGCCTATACCTTGGTTAATGTCTTCGTTTTCGCCTATGTATCTAACCGGGTTGTGGTAGGCTTTTCCCGTCGTAAGGCTGTCTTCATCATCTCGGATAAAACCCAAGCGGTTTGTAGCTGTATTATGCAGAAGATGGGCCGGGGGGCCACTATCCTTCATGGGGAGGGAGCCTATACCCATCAACCTAAGCAAGTTATCTTAGCGGCGGTTAACCTTATGCAGATTGCTAAACTCAAACGCCTAGTAGAAGAAGTAGATGATAAGGCTTTTATGCTCATTACTGATGCCAATGAAGTTATCGGTGCGGGCTTTACACAACCCTTGCGCAAGCACGAAAAGACCTTGGATCAAATCTTGGCTGAGCGAGGGCAGTATCGTAATGTGGGATGCAATATAGATTTAGAAATTGAGGAGGATCAAGGAGACCCAATTAAAGTGTCTGATAAATAGTTCTTCTTGAACTAAATTTCTTCGTTGCGGCTCATCTACACTTAATAAGTCTAAGCAGTATAGAACATATAAAGGAGCAAGTAAAATCTATGGCACATTCATTAGCTGGACAGCCTGTGCGGGCAGAGGACCTCGTTCAAATCCAACCCCTAATTGATGCTTATTACGATTTAGCACCTAACCCAAAAGATAAGGACCAAGTGGTGTCCTTCGGGACTTCGGGCCACCGGGGTGTATCCACCAAGGGAACCTTTAATGATCTACATGTGGCTTGCATCGTGCAGGCTGTTTGTGATTTGCGCCGTGAATTTGGTGCTACAGGCCCTTGTTTTGTAGGTCAAGATACCCATGCCCTCTCACAAGTCGCTTTTCAAACGGCCCTTGAAGTGTTAGCGGGGAATAATGTGTTGGCTGTTGTGGATCAAGACATGAGCTTTGTGCCGACACCATCTATATCCCGTGCCATAATCCGCTATAATGAGGTTCATGAGAATTTGGCGGATGGTCTTATTATCACGCCATCTCATAACCCTCCTGACAATGGTGGTATTAAGTACAACCCTACTAATGGGGGACCGGCGGACACTGATATAACAAAGCGAATCGAAGAATTAGCTAACCTTTATTTAGCAAATTATGGAGAAGGGATTAAGCGGATTTCTGTCGATAACATCGAACCAGGGGCTCAGCTAGCTTATGATTATAAGGGTCTCTATGTGGAAGAATTGGACCAAATTATAGATATGGATGCCATTAAGAAGGCTGGTCTTAAGGTTTTGGTCAATGGGTTAGGTGGATCTGGGGCCCACTATTGGCAAGCTATTTCTGACCATTATAAGATAGGTCTTACCATCATTAATGTTGACTACGACCCGACCTTCTCCTTTATGACTTATGACCATGATGGGGTAGTTCGTATGGATTGCTCCTCTCCCTATGCCATGGCAGACGTGATTAAACAAATTGGATCTTATGACTTAGCTGTGGGCAATGATCCAGACTATGACCGCTATGGTGTCGTTACCCAAGAGGGACTCTTGAATGCCAATTACTATTTGTTGACTGCTGCAGCTTATCTGTTTGAAAGCCGCTCTTGGCCGTCACAAGTGGGCGTGGGTAAGACTGCCGTCGTTACCTCTCAAGTGGATGCTTGGGCCCAAGAAGCGGGACGACAAGTCTATGAAGTTCCGGTGGGATTTAAGTACTTTGCCCCTCTTCTCTTTGACGGAAGGATTGGTATTGGTGGTGAGGAATCAGCAGGGGCCTCCTTCTTAAAAAAAGATGGTCACGTATGGACCACAGATAAGGATGGGATAATCATGTGCCTTTTGGCTATGGAAATGCTTGCTAAGACTGGCAAGAATCCGGCTGAAACATACCAATTCTTGACAGCCCAACTAGGTCAAACTTGCTTTGGCCGCATTGATGCGCCTGCTAATAAGGGGCAAAAGGCCCGCCTTAAGAGCCTGAGTCCTGATGATTTGCAGACGAATACCCTAGCAGGTGATCCTATTCTCGAGGTGAGAACTTGCTCTAGCTATGGGAACCAGCCCCTAGGTGGCCTCAAGGTTGTCACTGATAAGGGGTGGTTAGTGGCTCGACCATCCGGCACGGAAGACCTCTATAAAATATATGGAGAATCGTCTAAGGGGCAGGCTGGTTTAGATGAATTGTTGAAAGAAGGACAAGAATTAGTAGACAAGGCTCTTAACTAGGTGATGCTACTAGTTCGTTGGATGTGAAGGAAGATCTATAGCCTCATGTTCTCCGTCCTCAGAGGGGCGGAATGACTGGGAATATGATATAATTGTTCTGTATACAAGCTAGAGAACTAGCTTAGGAGTCTAAATTTTACAGGAGTAGAGAACTATGAAACTCGTAATCACCGTAGTAGGGGTTGACCGCGTCGGTATTATCGCCGGTGTAGCAAACGTATTGGCTGAAAAAAATGTTAATATTGTGTCTATCAACCAAACGATTATGGATGGCTTCTTTAACATGATTATGATGACTGAGGCTGACGATTCAGTAGTTCTCGAAGATGTACAAGCCGCCCTGTCTCAATTGGGACAAGAACTAGGTGTTGAAATTCGCGCACAACATGCCTCTATCTTTACTGCTATGCACCGTGTAGGTTAAGGAGGGGCTTATGTTATCCATTGAAAACATCCTTGAAACCAATCGCATGATCAAGAACAACAAGCTTGATGTGCGTACGATAACCATGGGCATTAGTCTCTTGGAATGTACTCATTCCGATGGTAAGGTCCTGGCTGATCGCATTTATGACCGGATTACATCCGAAGCGGAAAATTTGGTTAAGACCGGGGAAGATATCGAACGGGAACTAGGGATTCCTATTATCAATAAACGGGTGTCCGTTACGCCTATTTCCTTGGTAGCGGCGGGCTCTAACTTGACTAACTATGTGTCCCTTGCAGAGGCTATGGATCGTGCTGCTAAGACAGTAGGGGTCAACTTTATTGGTGGTTTCTCAGCCCTCGTAACTAAAGGGGCAACTAAGTCCGATAAGATTTTGATTGACTCCATCCCAGAGGCTCTAGCTACGACGGATATCGTATGCTCCTCCGTAGGAGTAGGATCTACCAAGACCGGTATCAATATGGATGCAGTCCGCAAGATGGGGGAAATCGTAAAACAAACTGCTGATTTAACAGCGGATAATGACGCTTTGGGCTGTGCTAAATTAGTTATTTTCTGCAATCCAGTAGAAGATAATCCATTTATGGCAGGCGCTTTCTTTGGTGTAACAGAGGGCGATTCCGCTATTTCTGTGGGCGTTTCTGGACCAGGCGTTGTGAAAGCGGCCTTAGAAGAAGTACGAGGCGAACCATTTGATGTTGTGGCGGAAACCATTAAACGGACGGCCTTTAAGATTACCCGGGTAGGTCAATGGGTGGCTAAAGAAGCCTCCCGCCGTTTGAACAAACCATTTGGTATCATCGACTTATCCTTGGCACCAACTCCAGCAGTGGGCGATTCAGTTGCTCATGTCTTGGAAGAAATGGGTTTGACCTCTTGTGGTTGCCACGGCACTACAGCCGCACTAGCCCTTTTGAATGATGCGGTTAAGAAGGGTGGTCTCATGGCTTCCTCTCATGTAGGGGGGCTCTCTGGCGCCTTCATCCCTGTATCGGAAGATGCGGGTATGATTGATGCTGTATCCTGTGGCTCCCTCTCCTTGGATAAGTTGGAAGCTATGACTTGTGTTTGTTCCGTAGGTCTGGACATGATTGCCATCCCTGGTGATACATCGGCAGCTACTATTTCCGGAATTATTGCCGATGAGGCTGCTATTGGTATGATTAACAATAAGACAACAGCCGTTCGCGTTATTCCTGTACCGGGCAAGGGTGTAGGGGAAATGGTTGAGTTTGGTGGTCTTTTGGGCTATGCGCCAATCATTGAAGTCTCCCCATACTCTTGCGAAGAATTCATCGCACGGGGTGGTCGGATTCCTGCGCCAATTCGCAGCTTGACCAACTAATGATATCCTTATCGTATGGCCAATTTTCAACCAGAAAATGGGTCATGCGTTTTCTTGCTTTTTATCCTATTTGTTTCTGAAGGAGGCAATCCCATGTTGGATTATCCTATCGTGGCCTATGTGATAGCCTTTGCTATTGGCTTGGTAATCACCTTTGCAACGACCCCATTGGTCAGCAAGTTGGCGGTAAAAATTGGAGCCATTGATAAACCAGATGCCCGTAAGGTACATCATGGTGCTATTCCCCGTCTAGGGGGGCTAGCCATATTTGCTGGTTATATCATTTCACTGATTTACTGCTTCCCTGCTAGTCAAATGCATGAACTTCTAGGCTTAGTTCTAGGGACTTGCATCTTGGTAGCCGTGGGCATTTGGGATGATGTGAAACAAATTGAACCAAAAACTAAGCTCATGGGGCAGATTATTGCGGCAGCTGTCCTCTGTGCTTATGGGATTCGGGTAGATTTTCTTAGCCTGCCTGGAGGAGGTACCCTCTTCCTCCACTATTGGTCTGTGCCACTGACTATCTTTTGGATTGTAGGTTTTACCAATATTGTTAACCTTATTGATGGTTTAGATGGTTTGGCCGCTGGTATTTCTGGCATTGCCTGCCTCGTTGTTTCCGTTGTCCTCATCTCTATGGGTCAATACACTTGCGGTGTGGCAGCCTTGGGATTGGCTGGGGCTATTTGTGGGTTCCTTCCTTATAATTTCAATCCAGCTAAAATTTTCATGGGAGATACAGGGTCTATGCTCCTAGGCTATACGGTGGCGGCCATTTCCGTTATGGGCGTTGTTAAGACGGCTGCTGTAGCCGCTTTGGCGGTGCCAGCTATCGTTTTGGGCTTACCGATTCTGGATACCCTCTTCGCTATTGTCCGTCGAAAGATTTCTGGACGCCCTATCTTTAAACCAGATAAGGGCCATGTTCATCACCGCCTCTTGGCACAAGGCCTTTCGCAAAAGCAAGCGGTCCTCATGATGTATGCTGTTACAGCCTTCCTTGGTGGCGTGGCTGTGGTCGTAGCAGAAGTAAATGCTTGGGTAGGGGCCGCCTTGGTCTTGGTCCTCTTCCTTGCCTCCATCGTTGTAGCTCGTCGTCTTGGTGTAATCGCACGCACTGACGCGACAGCTCATCCTTTGGATCCTAAGAAAAAGTAATTGCTAAGGAGATTTATATGTTAAAAGTAATGACCGTATTTGGGACTCGTCCTGAAGCTATTAAAATGGCCCCTCTTGTAAAGGCCTTGCAAGCAGCTCCTGATATGGAGGCTATTGTGACCGTAACTGGTCAACACCGGGAGATGTTGGATCAAGTTATGGACCTTTTCGACATCAAACCGGACTATGATTTAAATATCATGAGCCAAGGTCAAACTTTATATGACGTAACGACTAAATCTCTTATGGGGCTTAAATCCGTATTGGAAGAAGCTAAACCTGATGTGGTTCTCGTCCATGGAGATACGACTACTACCTTCGCTGGTGCCTTAGCTGCCTTTTACCAGGAAATCCCTGTGGGTCATGTGGAAGCAGGCCTCAGAACGGGTAATATTTATTCTCCTTTCCCAGAAGAAGCCAATCGTAAGTTGACCGGTGCAATTGCTACCTATCATTTTGCTCCAACAGCTAGTTCTGAAGCTAATCTCAAAAAGGAAAATGTGAAGGAAGATCACCTCTATGTAACGGGTAATACGGTTATTGATGCCTTGGATACTACGGTTAAGAAGAATTACACCTTTGCCGATTCCGCTCTCAATGACTTGGATTATGACCATAAGCGGATTGTCCTTGTTACTACTCACCGCCGAGAAAATTTGGGTGAACCAATGCGCCATGTCTACCAAGCTATTCGTCAGCTCATCGCTGATTTTGATGATATTCAAGTGGTATTCCCTATGCATAAAAACCCAAAGGTACGGGCTGTAGTTCAGGAAGAATTGGGACATGTTGACCGGGTAACTCTAATTGATCCGTTGGATTACGAACCATTTGCTAATCTTATGGCTCGGTCCTACTTGATCCTTACTGATTCTGGAGGGATTCAAGAAGAGGCGCCAGCCTTAGGTAAGGCAGTTTTAGTCTTGCGGGATACTACAGAACGACCAGAAGCTGTTGCAGCAGGGACGGTTAAGCTTGTAGGGACAGATAAAGAGGTTGTTTACAAGGAAGCATCTGAACTTTTGTCCAATCCAGCTGCCTATGCGACTATGTCCAATGCGGTTAACCCTTATGGGGATGGGCAAGCTTGCCGTCGTATTGTAGAGGCCCTTCGTCATGAATTTTTAGGAGATGCTCCAAAACCAGATCGTTTCGGTAAATAGATAGATGGACTCTTCGGAGTCCATTTCTTGTATGGGAGGACCTATGGAAGAGGAAAAGAAGGTTAGCATTGACCCTAAGGTGGAAGCTGGTCATAAGCTTATAGCTGACCTAGATCAAGAACTGGTGGATCAGGCCGCCCAAACCCGACAGGCTTTGGATGAAATCGATCGGCGCTACCAGGATAGAGTAGCTCAGCGCAAGGCGCAAGAAACTGCTCGCCAAGAACTCTTAGTGGCTAAATTGGACAAAAATAAGAAGGCAACCTCTAAGCAAGGTGCAAAACGGCTGGCCTTCAAGGATGATTCCTGGGCCAAGTCTTTAGCTGTGGCCTCTTCGGCTGGGTTCACGCTCTTGGTGTCTGTAGGAGCTTGCCTTTGGCTTGGCAACCAACTAGATGCTTATCTTGGCACAGATCCTATTGGCACTGTTTGGGGTGGCCTCATTGGGGGATTTGGTGGCCTTTATTTAATGTATAAGGAACTGACGCGGTAATAAAGGTATGAATATAAGAGACTTACTCAAATCTATAGGCCAGGCCTGGCTAACGGTTTTAATCATAGGCCTATTAAGTCTTTGGTCTGTAGGATTTACGGACCAAATCTCAGGTTGGCTCTGGGGAATGGGGACTATGGCCATCTACTTTCTTATGCTAGCCTATCATAGTCACACTATCCAAGGAGTGGATACGAGAGATGTAATCAGCAAGGTGCGATTTCAAATGATGCAACGCCTGCTCATGATTGTCGTGAGTCTAGTTATTGCTCTTGCCTATGTTCATCCAGCTATTCCTAGCCTAGTCATAGCCTTGGCCATCATGCATCCCATTTTATATGTAATCCAATGGCGACTCAAATAAGACTCCTACTTATGAGGAGTCTTATTTTTTTTGGATGTTTTTATGAAGGCAGGTTAAGGAAGATGAGGGTCTATATGATATTTTTCTCTAACTGAGACTAGGACGAGGAGTCCTATAAAATTTTTAACTATATTAATCTAAAGACTAGAGGGAACTGCTCTTGTGAACTATGTCACAGGCCCCTGTGTATCTATACACATGGTAAATATAACCTTTTTTTATCAACTATACATAATAATTCATGCCTTAAAAGGGCTTTCAGATTATTGCACTCATGCATATTTATTAGTAGAATGTAAATAGACATTGTTTGTGCATATGGTTTTGTATGTAGCATTATGTCGCGACAATTGGAAAGGGGTAATAGCCGTGGAATTGCATGCAGGACACCATCAGGTTGTCCAATGGCTAGGACTGAACTTTAACTTAGACACGTTGATTAACACGTGGATTGTTATGGCCATCGTTCTCGTCATCGCCTTGCTGGCTGCAAGAAAGCAACAACTCGTACCATCGGGGGTGCAAAACCTTATGGAAATGGTACTGGAAGGGCTTAAAGCACAGCTTGCGCCGGGTATTGAAAAACAATGGAAGAAGGCTGGCGCCGTCCTCTATACGTTTTTCCTATTCATCTTTATTGCTAATCAGATTGGTTTGTTGCCAACAAATCATCATATTAGCTCCCCGACAGCCGATGTAAACACCGCTTTGGCCTTGGCCATTGTAAGTACGGTTTTGGTTTGGGGCATTAGCCTCCAAACAAAAGGGCTTGGCTACTTCAAGCACTTTTTCCAACCGTTCAAGGCGCTCTTCATTCTCAATGTCTTTGAAGAAGTCGCTAAACCGGTTACATTGACGGTTCGTCTCTTCGGCAACATCATTGCCGGTGAAATCATGGCGGAATTATTGTATACCTTGCTTCCGACTTGGGTTCCGCTCACTTGGATTTGGCTCGCTTTCAGCTTGTTTGTTGGGACAATTCAAGCCTTTGTTTTCGCAATTCTTACTTCTGCCTACTTGAATCAAGGGGCTAGCGAAGAAGAACATTAATGCGTAAATGATTTTCTATTTCCATGGAGGTTTTTGATTATGGAACTTTTATCTGGTCTTTATGCAATTGGTGCAGGTCTTGCAATCGCAGGTGCTGCGATTGGCGCCGGTGTGGGCGATGGCTTGGTATCCGCTAAATGGCTCGAAGGTATGACACGCCAACCTGAAATGAAAGGCGAACTTCGTACATCTATGTTTATCTCTATCGGCTTGATCGAAGCATTGCCAATCATCGCCGTAGTTATTGCCATTGTGCTTGTATTCGTTCGAGGTTAATAAGAGGAGGGACATCCATTGGTAGATCTCACTAGTGGTACAATTCTTGCTCAAATTATCAACTTCTTAATTCTCTTATTCATCTTGGCAAAATTCGCTTATAAGCCAATTTGCAACATGCTCGAAGAACGGAAAGAACGCATTGCCAATGATTTGGCAGCAGCAGAATCCGCTAAGGTAGAGGCGCAAGAAATGCGTCAATCCTATGAAGACCAATTGCAAGCGGCTCGTAAAGAAGCACAAGAAATCGTAGAAAAAGCGGTACAAGAAGCTAAAGCAGTATCTGCTCAACAATTGTCTGACCTTCGTCAACAATTGGATACAGAACGCGATAAGGCACGCCGTGAAATTGAAGAAGAGCGAGATCAAGCTATGAAGAGTCTCCGTGAAGATATCGTTTCCATGTCCGTCGCTATGGCTAGCAAGGTTGTAGAAAAAGACATGAACAGCGAAACTAACGCGAAACTCATCGACGACGCTATTGCACATTTGAATAGTAAAACAATGGGGTTGTGATACATATGAGCGTAGGAATTGTAGCAGATCGTTACAGTGAAGCCTTATTTGAGCTTGCTCAAGAGTCTAAGACTTTAGTAGAAACCGAACACGAGGTTGAACAAGTACTAGCTACACTCAATGAGCAACCTGATTTGGTTAAGTTTATTGACAATCCTTTGCTAACAGCTGATGCTAAATGCCAATTGTTAAGCAAAATCTTCGGTGATGAATTAGACAAATCGGTATTGCACTTCCTCTTTGTTATGATTCATCGTAACCGCGCTCACTATATATGTGAAGCCTTGCAAGCTTTTGTAGACCGGTCTCAAGAGGCACGTGGCATCATCAAGGCTACCGTGTCTGTCGTAGAACCATTGACAGAAGAGCAAAGCAGTCAATTGCTTACAAAATTGCAAACGATTACTGGAAAAACAGTTATTTTACAAACGCGTATTGATCCTTCCATCGTGGGCGGCTTGGTCGTTCAAATTGGGGATATGCGCATTGACGGTTCCGTAGCACGTCGCTTGGAAGAACTTAAAAAGGCTCTTACCGTAGGCGTTGCTCAATAGACAGAGGTGAACGGGAATTTATGAAAATGAAACCTGAGGAAATCACTGCCATTATCAAGCAACAAATTCAAAACTATGATGTGGATTTGAATGTTGATGATGTAGGCACAGTCCTTGATGTGGGTGATGGTATCGCTCATATCTATGGTCTTGATAAAGCCATGGCAGGCGAACTTCTTGAATTGCCACATGGCGTATATGGTCTAGTTCTCAACTTGGAATTAGACAATGTAGGTGCTGTACTCTTGGGGAATGGCAACCTGATTAAAGAAGGTGACCAAGTTAAACGTACTGGCCGTATCATGCAAGTGCCAGTAGGAGAAGCTTTGATTGGTCGTGTTGTCGATCCATTGGGCCAACCTTTGGATGGCAAAGGGGAAATCGCAACCACAGACTTCCGTCCTGTGGAATACCCAGCACCTGGTATTGCAGACCGTAAGTCTGTAAACCAACCTTTACAAACTGGCTTAAAAGCCATCGATGCTATGGTTCCAATTGGTCGTGGCCAACGGGAATTGATCATCGGTGACCGCGGTACTGGTAAAACAGCTATCGCAATCGATACCATTCTCAACCAAAAAGGGAAGGATGTAATCTGTATCTACGTAGCTATTGGTCAAAAGGCTTCCACTGTCGCAAATATCGTAAATATCCTCAAAGAAAAAGGTGCATTAGAATATACTACGATTGTGTCTGCCACAGCTGCAGAAAGTGCTG
>ERZ773254.802-NODE-802-length-15905-cov-34.021767_pt1 | contig 15905 bp, 10 predicted proteins | sample MGYA00580516_ERZ773254 | MGnify/ENA primary metagenome ERZ773254 (study PRJEB29015, sample SAMEA2738158) | human oral metagenome | biome: human oral; feature: human-associated habitat; material: saliva | place: China | collected 2192 ...
AGGAGCTGAGCTCACCGCGCGGCAGGTACTTGCGCGGGAAGTATTCGAGCATCTGGCCGACCGTGGTGATTCCCAGGTGCGTGGCGATGGCCTTGGCGCTGGGGGCGGGCAGGTACTTTTTGAGGGGCGCGTTCTCGAGGCTGTCCTCGGCGGCGTAGCGCGCCAGGGCACGACTTTTGGCCTCCGCGGCAACTGATGCGGAGGTCGATTTCTCATCCGGGGCTTTCCGTTCAGCCGGGGCCTTCTTCGCGGAGGCTTTCTGAGCTAGTTCTTTCTGCGCCGATTTCTTTCGGGCGGGTGCCTTCCGGGCCGGCTTCTTCGGGGTAGATTCCTCCGGCTGATTCGTCTCCGGCTGAGCCGTCTGCCGGACGGCCAGCGCGATATCCACGAGCTCGTAGAGCGCATCGTCGGTCATGGCGTGCGCGGCGGGGCCCAGCGAATGTTTGAGCGCCCTGAGCGCCTTACGGTAGGGTGCGCTGGTTCGACGCGCGGCCCGTTCGCTCAGCTCCTCGCGACTCGCCTCGCCGCGGGCGAAGGCGGCAAGGTCACGGACGGTCAGCTCGGCCGTGGTGCGTAGCTGTTCGTCGCTGAGGAGGGGCACCCCGCGTTCCCTCTTGTGAGGTTCGGCGAGCGCAACGGGTTCAGCCGTCTCGGCGAGTTCAGCTGGTTCGGTGGGCGCGACAGGCTCAGCCCCGAAAAGGCCCAGGTCCAGGGCCTCCTGTTCGGGGCTGTGCTTTGGGGTGCGGCGCGGGCTCATCCGCAGCCCTCCGCGTGGTGCCCGTCCGTGAGCGAGGAGATGCGCTCGTCCGACCACTCCCCGTAGGAGGTCACGAGTCGGCGGGCCGGCTCCACCTCGGGAACGTGCACGTGCACGACCCAGAGGCCTGCGGCCATATCCAGCGGGGTGATGAGCAGGCTATCGCCCATGCCCTCCAGCTCGAGACGCAGCTGAGCCATCGCGAGGGGTTCGCAGCGCAGGGTACCCATGAGCTCCCAGCCGCTCTCCCCCTCCTCTGCGGGAGTCTTCGCGCCCGGGGCGGGGGCAACCTGTGCGGGTGCCGCGGAGGCGGGGGTCAGCATACTCCGGACCTCCTCCTCGCTCAGGGTTGCGCCCTCCCACCTCGGGTTAGCGTGCACGACGGCCAGGTAGAAGCCGAGAGCGCCGGCGTCCACGCTTCCGGCCAGGTGCGGTGCGGGCGGATGCTCGGCGGTGCGTTCCAGGGCCCTCAGCATGGCGGCGCGGCGGGCGCGGTTCAGAGGGGTTTCCGCACCCTCGGCATCCTCCGCCTTGGCACCATCCGCCCCGTTAGCTTCGGGCTCGCCAGCTTCGGGTTCATCAGCGCCGTGCGCAAGTTTCTCGGGGGCGCTCTCCCTCTCGGGGTAGTACAGCCCCAGGCTGGCCAGCTCCACCATGACGGAAAGCATCGTTGAGGGCACCATCTGCTCCCCCACGCTTGCGCGCACGCGCTCGGCGGCGCAGGCCATGGCGCGGGCCTCGGCCACCGCATAGTCAAAACCGCGGGGTCCCTCGGAGCCCTCGCCTCCCGAGGCGGCCGCGTGAGCCGCGCGCACCTGCTCCTCATCTCGGGCGAGGGCGCTCAGCAGGGGCAGTTTCTCAGCCTCCGGGCCCAGCTCCTGGGCAAGGTTGCCGGGCAGACCCCAGTAGCTACGCACGGCTTCCAGGCCCCAGGCGCAAAGTAGCGTTCCGGAGTTGCCGCGGGCCATCCGCGAGGCGCTCACGATGGCGCGCTCGTAGATTCCGCCCAGGCGCACCCACAGGTGGGCCAGCCCGGGCACGTCCTCGCGGTCAGCGGGATCCTCGAAGAGGAGTTCCTCCATGCCCCGGTCGAATTCCTCGGTGAGCGTGCGCAGAGTGTGGGCCAGGTTCGACCCGGTGTCGTGGTCGGGCACGGGAAAGCCGTTGAGCTCATTGAGAGGTTCGCGGTAGTGGTCCACCACGGCGCGGGCGCTCGCGGACCAGGCGATGCCGAACCTGTAGGCTCGCATGCAGGCCCGGCGGTACACCTCGCGGGCCTCGCGCCGGGAGGCGTTGAGCTCGGGGCCGGTCGGCACAGAAGCGCTATTCGACCCCTCAGAAAGGCCCCCGGGACGGGCATCACCGCTGGTTTCGGCGGGCTGGGTGCCCCGCGAGTCTTCACGTTCTGTCCTCATGTTCCCCTCCTGCGGTTCCGGTTTCTGGCGTTTCCGCGAGCCCACGCGCGCGCCAGGGCTGGCCCGCGCCACGGCTAATTGCGGTAATTCGCAGGTCGGCGGGTGGGCGTCACTTTAGCGCCCACACCCCTGCTTCGTATTTCTATTCTAATAGAATTTTCGATTAAATGTACGGTATTTTCCGCGAAACCCAAGAGTCTAAGAACCCGCGGGTCTCGGCTCGCGCTAGGCCCCGTAGTGTTCCCAGCCCAGCTCGCTCAGGGGCACGCCGTTCATGAGCACGGCACCGGCCGCGAGCGACCCGCGATGCCCCGCACCGTAGTGCCCACCGGCCAGGGGATCCGCACTGTGGGCTCGGCCCGCGCGGTCCACGCGGCACGAGCCCAGGGTCGTAAAGCCCTCGGGCACCTCCGCGGGGAAGGTCGCCAGCAAGCCGTGGTCCTCTCCCCCGCCGAGCACGAAGGCCCTGGCCAGGGAGGCGGGGCTCTCGGCCCCCTCGTTGTGTTCGACGATGGTCAGCAGCAGACGGGCCACGGGCAGCAGGGGCGCGGCAAGCGCATCCACGGCAGCCTCGTCCAGGTGAATCTGCACGCCGGATGCGCGGGCGATCCGGCCCGAATCCTTGACGAGCCCGTCGGAAACGTCCAGCATGGCGTTCGCGCCTGCATCGCGCGCCGCCTCGCCCAGGGGCACCGGACTGACCGGGCGCATCTGCGCGTCAATGGCACGTTCGCAGGCCTCGAGCATTTCGGCAGCTTCGGCGCTATTCAGGGTTCCGATGAGGTCCAAAAGCCCCTCGGACAGGGGAATTTCGGGGAGCGGCTCGTGGGATAGCCCGCCGTTCGCGATGCCCTTCAGGAGCACCATTGCGGGGCGGGACAGCGGGTTGAGGAGCAGCCGCAACCCGGCGTCAGCCCAGCCGGTACGCCCGGCCAGCGCGAGCGTGTCACCCGCCTGCGCGCCGGAGCGTAGCACGGGCCGGTCGGTGCGACCCAGGGCGGTGACGGTCACCGAAATCTCGCCGGAGGCACCCATGTCGCCCCCGGCAATCGTGCAGTCCTCGGCTCCGCAGGCGCGCACGCCGTCCACGAGCCCCCGGGCGAAGTCCTCGACCCAGCCGTAGAGGGTTTCACCCGGCAGGCTCAGGGATGCGAAGAGGCTCACGGGCCGCGCGCCCATGGCGGCGACGTCGGCCAGGTTTTGCGTGGCCGATTTGCGGCCGACCTCGTACCCGCCACTACGGGTTCCGCCGAACCCTCCGGGCCAGGGGTCCATAAAGTCTTGGTTTTGCACGAGGGTATCGGTGGTGACCACGGTCCGCTCGGTCGAGGGGGTCAGCACGGCGCAGTCGTCTCCGGGTCCCACCTCGAGCGCTTCGGTGCGCCCCGATGCGCGGAGCGCATGGGTCACTCGTTCGTTATGCGCCTCGATAATGGGCATGAAGGCGCGCAGAACGCGGGACTCTCCCAGCTGCGCGAGAGGCGTCTCTCGCGTGGGATGGTCCCGCGTTTCACTAGATGTTTGAGGATTCACACCCTTAATTATCGCGTATTCTGCGCTACGCGTTAGCTCGCGGCCGCTTTTCTCACTAGGGAGAATGACGGCCCTGTCTCTACCCGTTCGGGAGGCTTAGCTTCCCTGGCTGAAGTAGCGGATTGCCAGGGCAATCAGCACGATACCGATGAGCGAGAAGAGAATCAGCGGCGCGATGCCGGACAGGCCCGAGTCGTCCGCGTCGGCATTCTTCACGGCCTGCTCCTGCGAGGCGTTCGCACCGTCGGCCTTGGTCACGCTCTTGGCGGAGCGGCTGGCGGTAGCGGACGCGGAGGAGCTGGGCGACTTCGATGCTGCCGCCGAGCTGGGCGACTTCGAGGGGCTAGCCCCTGCAGTTCGGTCATCCTCGGAGTTGTTACGCGAGAGATAACCGGCCACCCAATCGGCCGCACCGGGGATGGAATCCTGCGAACCGTTGTTCGCCGCGATGCGTCCCAGCGTGGTGGAGCCGGAGGGCAGCGGATCCTCATCGGTGTCACCAATCGGGGTCGGCTTTGCGGATTCGCTCGACGCCGACGAAGTACTCGGGCGCACCACCTCGATGGAGATGACGGTGTCCTCTTGACGCCTGGTCGGTGCAATAACCTCACGGTCCACCGAGGGCGCCGGCGCCACGGGCTCTGTCTCCGGAGGAGCCACAGGTTGGTTCGGGGTGTTGTCCCTGGGTTCGTCAGAAATCACAGGGATAACGGGAACCACCGGATCCTGGGAAACGTTCTTCGCGGGCTCCGGATTGGGCACGGGGACAACCGGCTGTTGCTTAGGTTCCTGAGTGGGGTCCTTAACCGGGTTCGGGTCTGCGTCCTTCGTGGGCTCCTTGGGCGGCTCGGGGGCGGGATCCTGAGTAGGCTCGGGGGTCACATCCTTGGAGGGTTCCGGAGTCGGTTCAGGGATGGGGTCCTGGGTCGGTTCCGGGGTCGGATCCTTGGAGGGCTCCGGGGTCGGCTCGGCACTCTTCGAGGGCTCGGGGGTGGGCTCAGCAGTCTTCGACGGTTCCGGGGTCGGCTCGGCACTCTTCGAAGGCTCCGGAGTGGGCTCGGCACTCTTCGAGGGCTCCGGAGTGGGCTCAGCAGTCTTCGACGGTTCCGGGGTGGGCTCGGCAGTCTTCGAAGGCTCGGGAGTCGGATCGGCGCTCTTTGAAGGCTCCGGGGTCGGATCGGCGCTCTTTGAAGGCTCCGGGGTCGGCTCGGCAGTCTTCGACGGTTCCGGAGTCGGCTCAGCACTCTTCGAAGGCTCGGGGGTGGGCTCAGCAGTCTTCGACGGTTCCGGGGTGGGCTCGGCGCTCTTCGAAGGCTCAGGGGTCGGCTCGGCGCTCTTAGAAGGCTCGGCACTCTTCGACGGTTCCGGAGTCGGCTCGGCACTCTTCGACGGCTCAGGGGTAGGGTCCGCACTCTCAGAAGGTGCCGGAGCGGCCTCCTTGGTCGGCTCAGCACTCTCGGACGGGGTCGGCTGGGCATCAGAAGTAACGCGAGGGGATGCCTCAGCATCGGCCGTCGCGGAGGAAGTAGCTTCGGTGGTAGGCCACGCACTCACCGTAGCTAGGGTAGGAACTGCCGTCTGCGAATGTTCGTCAACGGCGGGGTCTAGGGTTTGGTCTGCAGCGTTTTCGGGGTGCACCGGTACCTGGGCGGCATCCTGTATATCCTGCGCAAACGAGGCTACAAAGGGGCTTCCGGAAGCAACCAGTGCTGTCGCCAGACTCGCAGAGACCACCTTACGGTTTCGTTTTCCCAAAAGGTTGTCCTTGACTTTCTGATATTTCGTGAGTGAATAGGTATCCCATCAGCGAGCGACGGAATACCATCAGTTATTCTACCGAATTAGCGAATTCTTTCCCGTCTATCTTATCGCTTTTGGGTTGCCTTCGAGGCTTATCATGAATTTTTACGACCGCCTATTCGGGTTTATTACCCTTTGCGGGCGCTACATTCACTTGTGAGAAAATTTGCATTACCCCTAATCGGTATGCACTTTTACTCGATAAACCCCAAAGGCATTCTAAAAGTATAACCGTCAAGTGATTTTTCACACTAGAGAAATTAGAATGTCTCTCATATATTCTTGAGAGTCCCCCCCCCTGTGGCTCGGCCGGTGGGGCGCGACGACGCCGAGAGAGTGCACACAAGCCGGGGCACCGTACGGAAGACAGAGTACGGCGCCCCGACTAATGCAGAAACTAGCGCAGGCCCAGGGGGCGTTCCATCGCCAGGGTCAGCAGCTCGCTAATCAGGTCGGTGTAGGAAATACCGGTGTTCTCCCACATGGTCTTGTACATCGAAATCGGGGTGAAGCCGGGCATGGTGTTCACCTCGTTGATGACCAGGCGGCCATCCTCGGTGTAGAAGAAGTCCGCACGCGACAGACCCTCGCCATCCAGTGCCAGGAACGCCTTGACTGCCAGTTCGCGCAGGCGCTCCTGCACATCCTGCGGCAGGTTCGCCGGGCACACGGTCACGGCCGAGGACTCAGAGACGTACTTGGCCTCGAAATCGTAGAAGCCGTGGTCCTGATCCACAACCTCAATCTCGCCGGGGTAGGATGCGCGCGGCATCTCGCCGTGGTGGCCGTCCAGCACGGCACATTCAATCTCGCGGCCCACGATGCCGGCCTCGATGATAATCTTCGGGTCGTGGCGGCGAGCCTCCTCGATGGCGGGCACGAGCTCCTCCACCGAATCCACCTTGGTAATACCGAAGGAGGAACCTGCGCGGGTCGGCTTCACGAACAGGGGGAAGCCCAACTTCAGCACGCGCTCCAGAATCTGCTCGCGGTCCTCGTGCTCCCACTGGCGGTTGGTCACGACCTCGTAGGGGCCGACCTCCAGGCCGGCGGATTCAAAGGCAACCTTCATGAAGTGCTTGTCCATACCCACGGCCGAGGCGGTCACACCGCAACCCACATAGTGCAGGTCAGCCATCTCCAGCAGACCCTGCACGGTGCCGTCCTCACCGAAGGGGCCGTGCAGCAGCGGGAACACAACGTCCACCGGTGCGGTGCGGGTAACGTTGCCCTCAGCATCCACCAGGGTCAGGCGGGAATCGCCGGCGCCCATCGGCAGGAACACCTGCTGGGTGCCCGCGGGGAACTCCGCGGTACCGCGAGTGCCAGCGGTCAGCTCGGCGAGCTGCTGCTCATCGGTCAGGTACCAGCGGCCGTCACGGGTAATGCCGATAGTGATGACGTCGTAGGCGGTGCGGTCAATAGCGCCCAGAACGCCGGCAGCGGTAATGAGCGAAATCGGGTGCTCGGAGGAGCGGCCACCGCACAGCAGGGCGACGGTCTTCTTCTCGGTCATGTGTTTCTCCTAGTCGGTGTTCCCCTTACCGCGGGCGGAAGGGCAGAACGGTGAGCGTCGGTTGGAACGCCACGGGTTTGAGCGTCAAACGCGCGAATACCGCCGCGACTCACCCGGCCATCGTACGTTCGGGGTTCGCAACGGTATCCGTCGTTGGATGCAAATCTTTTTCTAGTATGTCCGCGCGGAGGGCCCGCGCGCAAGGAGCCGGGTAGACCGGCAACCTCGGGGCCCGGATCGCAACGCGACCCTCGCCCCGGTCGGCTCCTAGTGCCCCTCGTGCTTGAGGCGGCGGCCCAGCAGCTTCGGGGCGAGGTCCTCGATGCTGATGCGGCCCGAAAGCACCGCCACCACGGCTTCCACGATGGGCATTTCCACGCCGTGGCGGCGAGCCAGCTCGGCCACCACGGGAGCCGACTTAATCGACTCGGCCGTCTGACTCATGTGCTCGTGCAGGCGGTCGGGGGCAACCCCCTCGGCCAGCAGGCGGCCGGCCGTGTGGTTACGGGACAGTGGTGAGGAGCAGGTGGCGATCAGGTCGCCCATGCCGGCCAGTCCGCTCATGGTCGAGGCCTCGCCACCCAGCGCCACCGCCAGGCGGGTAATCTCCGCCAGGCCGCGCGTCATGATGGAGGCCTTCGAATTATCGCCGTAGTTGCGACCCTCGCAGATACCCACGCAGAGGGCAATCACGTTCTTCACCAGGCCGCCGATTTCGGTGCCGACCACGTCCGTGTTGGTGTAGGGGCGGAAGTAGCCGCAGGCAATGGCGCGGGCCACGGCCTCGGCCACGGGCAGGGTGCGGGCCGCCACGACGGATGCCGTGGGCTCCTCCCCCATAATCTCGGTCGCCAGGTTCGGGCCCGAGAGCACGCACACGCGGTGCGGAATGTGGCCGATCGCGCGCACATCCGCGCCGCGCATCGCGAGGGCCTCCTCCAGTTCCTCGGTAATGACCTGCGACATGCGCAGGCCCGTGCCGGTTTCCAGGCCCTTGGCCAGGGAGACCAGCAACGCATCCGGTTCGATGAAGCGGGCGTAGTTCTGCAACTGCGAGCGCAAAACCTGTGCCGGCAGAGCCAGGACCACCAGGTCCGCCCCGGTCAGCGCCGAGGGCGCGTCCGCGGTGAAGTGCAGGTTGTCGGGGAGCTTAATGCCCGGGAAGTAGCGGGAGTTCTCACGGGTGCGTTCGCACTCGGCCATGGCCTGCTCGTCGCGACCGATGAGGGTCACGCGGGTGTCGTCGCCGCGCTCGCGAGCGGCGTCCGCCGCGATCTTGGCGAAGGCCGTGCCCCAGCTACCTGCGCCGAGAATCGCAATGGATTCCACGGTGGGTGAGAGGGTGAACTCGGGGCTCGGTGCCGGGGTTCGTCCAAAGAAGCTCATGGGAATCTGTCTCTCTCGCGCTTCCCCACGGATGCGGGGTGCGGGCATTGGTGTGGCTGGTAAGGGGAGGGTGCGAGCCGGGATCGCGCGGGCGGCCGGGGCGAAGGTCTACTTCGCGTCCGGTTCGCCGAGGGCACCGCCGACCGGACCCGAGGGGGTGCCGGGGGCTTCGCGGCGCTTGGTGCGCGGGTTCCAGCGTCCCTCGGGGGCCTTCTCTCCGCGGATTTCCTCAAGTTCGGCGGTGATGGCGTCCAGCATCGCGTCGGTGACCACGCCCAGCTCGGTGCGGGTGTGCTTCGCCTCCGGGCTGGGGTCGGCCACGAGGGAGGCGATGTCGAGGGCCGGTCCGACCTTTACTCGCACGGTCTTGCGGGGGAAGAGCGAAACCTTGCGCTTTTCCTTCACGCGACCGTCCTCGCCGGGCTCATCCACGTAGCCGAGAATCTGTTCGTCGCCCCAGTGCGCCACCGGGTAGACGGGCGCGCCGGTGGACAGGGCCAGACGAGCCGCGCCGGTGCGGGCCTGCATGGGCCACAGCTGCGGGTCGTGGGTGGTGGTACCCTCGGGGAAAATCACGACGGCGCCGCCGGCCTCCACGACCTTGCGAGCGGTAATCAGTGACTTGCGGGCATCCACCGAGCCGCGAACCACGGGGATGTGCGCGAGCTTGCGCATGATGTAGCCGAGCACGGGGGCGCGGAAGAGCGAGTCCTTCGCCAAGAAGCGCGGCAGGGCTCCGTTGACGAACGCGGGGAAAGCCACGGTGACCGGGTCGAGCTCGGTCGTGTGGTTGGCAACGATGATGTACCCGCCATTCTTCGGCAGGTTCTCGCGGCCGGTAATTTCGACGCGCGCGATGAGCTTATACACCCCGCGCGCTGCGTTACCGAGCACCTTGTAGAGCGCATCGCCGTAGGCGGTGGGTTCAATTTCCGGCAGTGCCTTCTTTCCCTTCTGCCCGCTCATTAGCCCTGGACCTCAACTGCCTCGGGCTCCACCACGACGATGGCGGCGTCCGGCTTGGGAGCCTTGGAGGCCTTGCGTGCCAGCACCTCAAAGTTGGCGCCCAGGTTCTTGAGCTTCTGCTCAAAGTTCTCGTAGCCGCGGGCGATCAGCTCAACACCGCTCACGTGGGAGGTACCCTTGGCGGTCAGCGCCGCGATGATGTGGGAGAAGCCGCCGCGCAGGTCGGGAACCTCGATGTCGGCACCGGTCAGCGGGGTGGGGCCGGAGATGATGGCGGAGTGGCCGTAGCCCTTACCCTCGAAGCGGCAGGGTGCGCCGCCCACGCAATCGCGCATCACCACAATGTCGGCGCCCATCTGCTTGAGGGCGTTGGTAAAGCCGAAGCGCTCCTCGTACACGGTCTCGTGCACGATGGAGGCACCCTTGGCCTGGGTCAGCGCCACAACGAGCGGCTGCTGCCAGTCGGTCATGAAGCCGGGGTGCACGTTGGTCTCAAAGACGATGGGCTTCAGCTCTGCGCCGGGGGTGCGGCGTGCGGGGTGGGTGAAGCGGATGCCCTCGTTGGTCACCTCGTACAGGCCGCCCATCTTGCGGAACTGGTTCAGGAACGCGGTCATGTCCTTCTGAGCCGCGCCGCGCACGAAGATGTCGCCGCCGGTGGCCAGGGCCGCGGAGGCCCAGGAAGCGGACTCGTTGCGGTCGGGCAGGGAGGTGTGGTCATAGCCGGTCAGCTCGTCCACACCCTCGATGACGATGGTGCGGTCCTCGTTAATGAAGATGATGGCGCCCATCTTCTGCAGCACGGCGATGAGGTCGATAATCTCGGGCTCAATCGCGGCGTTGCGCAGAACGGTCTTGCCCTTGGCGCGCACGCCGGTGAGCAGAACCTGCTCGGTGGCGCCCACGGAGGGGTAGTTCAGCACAATCTCGGCGCCCTTCAGGCCCTCTTCGGGCACGATCAGGGTGGTGCCGGTCTCGTCGTCCTTCTCGACGACGGCGCCGAACTTACGCAGCGCGGCCATGTGATAGTCGATGGGGCGGTCACCGATCTTGCAGCCGCCCAGGTTGGGGATGCGCGCGGTGCCCAGGGTATGCAGCAGCGGGCCCACCATCAGAATCGGAATACGCGAGTTACCACCGAAGAGCTGAATCTCCTCCGCGTTCTTGGCCGCGGTGGTCGCGTCCTGGGCGGGGTTGAGGGTGAGAACACCGGACTCGGGATCATAGTCAACCTTCGCACCGTGCAGTTCGACCAGGGTGGTAACAATCTCCACGTCGCTCAGGTCGGGGACGTTGCGCAGGGTCGAGGGGGTCGAACCGTGTAGTGCTGCGACCATCGCCTTGGGCACCAGATTCTTGGCGCCGCGTACGTGAACCTCACCGACGAGCGGGGTGCCACCTTCGATGCGAAGCTTGCTGATGTTCTCAGTCATTAAAAATCCTTTGGAGCGTCGGTCGGTGCGACCCGAACCGGAAAACCGTGTGTAACTGCGCCAGCGTTGTGTACGTGCCGTGCCTTCGAGCGCGAAGGTGAAACGGGCGCATATATTCATCATTATTCTAAGCCCCAGTGTAAAGGTGCTCCAAACAAGGAAGGACGTTCCCCCGTAGTGGGCCCACTATGCGGAGAGTGCACCTCTGATACGCGACGCTACGCCAACCTCGCTCCCCCCGCCCCGCCAGACAGATTGTGGTGCTTGGCGGCGCGGATACCACCTCGCGGATTCGACGCTTGACGTTTCTGAGGTGCCTGGATGCGGTCAAAACCTCACCCCGAAAAATACTTGAGAAAACGCTTGGAAAAATAAGTAAACATACCTGAAAATTCATTACATTGCAAATAAATGCGGGATTGGGGCTAAATATATCGTCGAAAACCCTGAACATAACCCGGAACTTGAACCTTACTCGCGTTTCGCCCCTACAATAACGTGCGTAGCCGAACCTGCGCGCTACACACCGAAAGAACCCCATGAAATACAATCACACATCACAAAACACCGCACATCACACCGATTCCCGAACCACCGGCACCCGAGCCGCAGCATCGCCGAAGATGTCGCGCCGCAACCTCGTTCGGGGAACCGCCTGGAGCACCCCCGTCATCCTCGCAAGCTCCGCCATCCCGGCGTGGGCAGCTAGCGTCGAGGCCTGTACCCCCACCCTCTCTCTCAAGCCCACGGCCACCGGCTACGACGACGTGAAGGGGGCCTACAGCGAATGGATCGTTCCGCAGGGCACCGGCCGCGTTCGTTTCGACCTGATTGGCGGCGCAGGCGGAGCCACCTCCTCCTTTACCCCCTCGTACCTTGCCCAAGAGACTGACTCCTACCTCATCGGCGGAGGCGCGGGTGCCCAGCTCAGCGGCATCCTGAAGGTCTCGGAGGGCGATATTCTGCGCGTCTGGGCCGGCAACGGCGGCGTCGGTGCCGCATCCGGCACCCGCCCCGCACTCGGCGGCGGCGGTTATGCGGCGGGCGGCGATTCCACCGGCTCCAGCACGCAGATCGGTCAGGCGCAGACCCCCGAAAGCACCTCCGGCATCGTCTACGGAGCCTCCGGCGGCGGCTCCTCAGCTATCGAGCTGGTTCGCAACGGCACCGTCACCGTGGTAGCCGTGGCCGGCGCTGGCGGAGGCGGTGCGCAGTTCGCGACCCTCGCAAGCCACTTCGCGGTCTTTTCGGAAACCCCCGACGACCAGCTCAACCCGGCCATGCGCATTGCCGCGGATGGTGCCGGTACCGCTATCGGCGGCGGCAACGCCGGGGCCGACGCGAGCCAGGATAACGACGGCCAGGGCGGCATGCTCATGGCAAGCCCCTACCAGGTTCTCCACCCCGTCACCACCTGGGACGAAGACATGGACCTGCGCATCAGCGTTACCGGAGGCACCCCGGGCCGCGCGGGCGTACCCGGCAAGACCGGAGAGGCCCTCATCGGCGTACTCGGCGCCGATCGCCAGCTGACACTCAAGGACATGAAGACCCCCTGGTTTGAGAACGTCAAGTTCCCTCCCTACTACAGCTACGACGGCGACTCCGTGGTCACCGGCGTCAAGGGCACCGGAGGCTCCGAGGCTACCTCCGGGTACAAGGGTCGAGGCGGCTCGGGTGCCCTCATCGCCCACGAGCAGGATAGGTTCAGCCTGACCAGCATCGCCTCGGGTGGCGGCGCTGGATACGGCGGCGGCGGTGCGGCCCTGAACATCTGGACGGCCGCCACCTACTTTGAGGACGTCTTCGGTCGCCAGGCGCAGTTCAGTGAGGGAGGCAGCATCACCTCCGTTACCGCGATGAGCAGCGGCGGCGGCGCGGGCGGCAGCTACATCAACCACGAGCTGGTGAGCGACTTCAGCCTGTCCACCGCAAAGAACGCGAACTCGCAGGTGGGCGTGCGCTCCCCCGGCTCGGTGCAACTGTACACCTGCTCGGAGAACGCATCCCTCGCCTCCCCCATCACGGGAGAGACTGCCTAACGCTATTCCGAGGTATTCCACGCGCATGACAAAAGCTCGGGGCGGTCACCTTTTCGGTGACCGCCCCGAGCTTTTAGCTATCGATGCTCTCGCGGCAGCGAGGTGAAGGCGTTTAGAGCTCCTGAGTGCGCGGCATCCAGGAGGGGCGCTTCGCCTCGTACTCCTCGATGGCGTCAATGTTCTGCAGGGTCAGGCCGATGTCGTCCAGGCCCTCCATGAGGCGCCAGCGCACGTAGTCGTCAATCTCGAAGGGAACGACCAGCGCACCCACGGTCACGGTCTTCGACTCCAGGTCGACCGTGATTTCGGTGCCGGGCTCGTGCTCCAGGGCCTTCCAAATCAGCTCGATGTCGTCCTGGGCGACCTGGGCGGTCACCAGGCCCTGCTTGCCCGAGTTACCGCGGAAAATATCGGCAAAGCGAGCGGAGATAACGACCTTGAAGCCGTAGTCGCGCAGCGCCCACACGGCGTGCTCACGCGAGGAACCGGTGCCGAAGTCGGGGCCGGCCACCAGAACGCTACCGTGCTTATAGGGCTCCTGGTTCAGGATGAACTCGGGGTCCTTGCGCCAGTTGGCGAAGAGCGCGTCGTCAAAGCCGGTCTTGGTCACGCGCTTGAGGTAGACCGCGGGGATAATCTGGTCGGTATCAACATTCGAAGAACGCAGCGGTACGCCGATACCGGTGTGCTTAATAATGGGTTCCATAATGGCTCTCCTTTATAGCGTCGGTGGCGTATTACGCCAGAACGTCGGACGGTGCGGACAGGGTACCGCGCACGGCGGTTGCGGCGGCAACCACCGGGGAGACCAGATGGGTGCGGCCGCCCTTGCCCTGGCGTCCTTCAAAGTTACGGTTCGAGGTGGAGGCGCAGCGCTCGCCGGGTGCCAGCTGGTCGGGGTTCATACCCAGGCACATGGAGCAGCCGGCGAATCGCCAATCGGCACCGAAGTCCTTGAAGACCTTGTCCAGACCCTCTTCTTCGGCTTGTGCGCGCACCTTCTGGGAGCCGGGCACGACCATCATGCGCACGTTTTCGGCGATGGTGCGGCCGCGCACGATGTCGGCCGCGGCGCGCAGGTCCTCGATGCGGGAGTTAGTGCAGGAGCCCAGGAAGACGACGTCCACGGGGATTTCCTTCATGGGGGTACCCGCCTCCAGGCCCATATACTCGAGGGCGCGGGTTGCGGCAACCTTGTCGTTCTCGTCCTCAAAGTCGTCGGGGGACGGCACGGACTGGCTCAGCGGCACGCCCTGGCCGGGGTTGGTGCCCCAGGTGACGAAGGGCTCGAGCTCGTCGGCGTTGATGAAGATTTCCTTGTCGAAGACGGCACCCTCGTCGGTGGGCAGGGTCTTCCAGTACTCCACGGCCTTGTCCCACTCTTCACCCTTGGGGGCGTGCGGGCGGCCCTTGATGTACTCGAAGGTGGTCTCGTCGGGGGCAACCATGCCGGCGCGTGCACCCGCCTCGATGGACATGTTGCACATGGTCATGCGGCCCTCCATGGAGAGGGAGCGGATGGCGGAACCGCGGTACTCGAGCACGTAGCCCTGGCCGCCGCCGGTGCCGATCTGCGCGATGACGGCGAGGATGATATCCTTAGCGGTCACGCCGGGCTTGAGGGTGCCCTCAACGTTGATGGCCATGGTCTTGAAGCGTGCCAGGGGCAGGGTCTGGGTGGCCATGACGTGCTCCACCTCGGAGGTGCCGATACCGAAGGCCAGCGCACCGAACGCGCCGTGGGTGGAGGTGTGGGAGTCACCGCAGACGATGGTCATGCCGGGCATGGTCAGGCCGAGCTGCGGGCCGACCACGTGCACGATACCCTGTTCCTTGTCGCCCAGGGAGTGGATGCGCACGCCAAATTCCTTGGCGTTGCGGCGCAGGGTCTCAATCTGGGTGCGGCTGGTCAGGTCGGCGATGGTGCCGAAGATGTTGTCGGTGGGGGTGTTGTGGTCCTCGGTGGCGATGGTCAGGTCGAGGCGGCGCAGGGGGCGGTTCTCGATGCGCAGGCCCTCGAAGGCCTGGGGCGAGGTCACTTCGTGCAGAAGCTGCAGGTCGATGTAGAGCAGGTCGGGCTTGCCGTTTTCGCCGGGGACGACAACGTGGGCGTCCCAGACCTTCTCGGCGAGGGTGCGCGGACGAGCGTCCGCGGGGTGTGCGTTCTGTTCGCTAGTCATAGTTTCTCCTGCTGTGATGCGTTGCTGCGGTGTGGGGTGCGATGGCCGAGAGGTGGTTCGGGCTTTTGGGCTCGGACTTCCGGAACGGCAGGTGGGGAGCGGATTATGTACCCGCAACTACCGTCAAACCAGTATTTTCCTGCGGCGTGTCGCATAAATTTTCATGAGTTCTTAGCCCGTGAGACGGACTGAAACTCACCCTGAATACCCCGTGTTTTTGTGTGGGTTTTACCCGTGAACCTGTCAAAAATTCACGGATTTTCCCGGTATCGAGCGGGGATTTTCGCATATTTTCGGCGATAAACCCACACAAACACTTATTATGAAACATTCATAATTTACACCGAAGGCGGTCCTTCAATCTTCGACTCTGCACACCTATGAGTCCACAAAGTCCGGGTTATCTTTCATATTCTGAGATAGAATGAAGGAATGACTCCTTCCGCATCACGTTTCAGCGCACACGGAATGCGTCACGTCAACGCATCCACACAACACAACGCACCGATCGTCGACCCCGTCAAGCCGCCCGAGCACATGAACGCCGATGAGCATGTGGTAGAGGTACACTCCCACGGTTCCTCCGGCGTGGGTGTGCTCGACAAGGCCACGCTCATCCTCGACTGCCTCGAGGCCGGCCCCGTCTCCCTGGGCGATCTCGTCAAGGCCACCGGCCTGGCACGCCCCACCGCGCACCGCCTCGCCGTGGCCCTGGCCCACCACCGCCTCGTGGCCCGCGACGTGCAGGGCCGCTTCATGCTCGGCCCGCGCCTGGCCGAGCTGGCCTCCGCTACGATCTCTGACGAGCTCACCACCGTGGCCAACCCGATTCTGCAGCAGCTCAGCATCGACGCCGACGAGTCCACCCAGCTGTACC
>ERZ773254.807-NODE-807-length-15816-cov-14.641393_pt1 | contig 15816 bp, 18 predicted proteins | sample MGYA00580516_ERZ773254 | MGnify/ENA primary metagenome ERZ773254 (study PRJEB29015, sample SAMEA2738158) | human oral metagenome | biome: human oral; feature: human-associated habitat; material: saliva | place: China | collected 2192 ...
TTCCTTTTCTATATAGCTCAATACACTCTAACTTATACTCATGACTGTAACGCATAAAAATACCCTCCTTACTGGGTGTCCAGTAAAGAGGGTACATATCAAACGTGGGGATGGTTTTTTATGCAGCTAAGAGACTTTGCCTGTATTGTACAGGACTCATCCATCCTAGTTTTTCTTTTATTATTTGCTCGTTGTAATACTTAATGTATCGTTTGATTTCTAACTTTAATTCCTCATAACTATAATAAACAACACCATAATAGATTTCTTGCTTAAGGAGACCAAAGAAGTTTTCCATAACAGAGTTGTCACGACAGTTTCCTTTGCGTGACATACTTTGGAAAATTCTTTCTTCATTAAGACGATGCGAGTATGCCTTCATCTGATATGCCCAACCTTGATCAGAGTGGAATGTTCTTCGATATGGGCAATCAGAAGTTATTGCAATTGCATGTTCCAAGGCATCCATGATGTTCTTAGCTGAAGGATGTTTATCAATTCCATAACTTAGGATTTCTCCATTGCACATATCCATAAATGGATCCAAGTAAAGTTTATGCATTGTCATATGTCCTTTAGAATCTACTTCATAGTACTTAAACTCTGTAGTATCTGTTGTAATCTTCTGATGTGGGATATGTGTGTTAAACCGTCTCTTTATTCGATTAGGAGCAACAGTTCCGACTTTTCCCTTGTAAGAACTGTATTTCCGACTTTTGCGAGTGAACGATGTAACCTGTAAACCTAGCTTCTGCATTATACGTTGTACTTTCTTTTTATTAATGCTATAGCCTTGATTTCTTAATTCTGCTAACATTCGACGATATCCATAATCCTTATTACGTTCTCGAATCTCAAGTATCTTTTCCTCGATTTCTTTGTCAGGATTTTCTCTATTAATTCTTTTTTGCCAATACATATATGTTGCCTTAGGCATGCCTATATAAGAGAGAAGGTCTTTTAGTTTGAATTCTCCTCGGAGGCTGTTGATGACGAGTGCTGTTCTCTCATTTTTGCCTCGTCCTCTAAACGCAACCTCCTCAGTTCTTTTAAAAAGGCATTCTCAATTCTTAGCTTAAGCAGTTCATCCTCTAGTTCTTTTACGTGTTCGGCACTGGTGTCGATAACGCTGTTTTCTTGAATTATTGGTTTATTATCTATCTTAGGTTTATCCAATGTTTTCTTTCGACCTTTCTTGCGAGGTCTCAAAGCATCAGGACCGGCAGCACGAAATCGGTTAACCCAGTTCACAATCATACTTGGATTGCTTATCCCTTCTCGAATCGCCAAGTCTTGATATGAAATCTCACTTGATAGATATAACTCTACAACAGAAATCTTCTTTTTGAAAGAGTATTTTATTTGATTACGAGAACGCCTTAATCCTTCATCACCGAACGCACTATATGCATTAATCCATTTGCGTAACTGCGAGTTAGAACCAAGTCCATATTTTTTAGAAAGATATTGCGTTCCCCCTTTGCCATCCAAATATTCTAAAACAACTTTCTTCTTGAATTCAAAACTATGTTTTGCCATAAAAATACCGACCTCCTAATCGTTAGATTTTGGTCTAACTTTTTGGGGTCGGTACAATTAGATAGCCTTATAGAATTAAAAATCAGCTGATAAGCCAAGGAAGATATACAGACTGCATAGACGAATTAATCTTTAAAGTTTGTAGATGCACCTATAAAGAAAATGAAAATTGAATACATATAATATGTTAGCTTGCATATTCTTTAAATAAAGGATAGCAGTGACATACATATGAATACTTTTTACATAGCTATTTCCAGAAGGAGATAGCTTTTTCTTTTTCAAAAAATGGAGGAAATGAAAATAAAGGAGGTAAATTTTTATGGCGGAAGCAAAGGTAATTGCAATATGTAACCAAAAGGGAGGAGTTGGGAAAACAACCACGACATTAAATCTTGGCGTAGGACTTGCCAACGCAGGAAAGAAAGTACTTATTGTTGATGCAGATCCTTAATGTGATTTAACAGGGTCTCTTGGATGGCATGATAACAATATTTTACAGGATACATTAGCAACACAAATGGGGAAGATGATTAAAGAAGAATTATATGACAAAAATGCAGGGACATTAAAATATGAAGAAGGAATAGACCTTATTCCCTCAAACCTTGAACTTTCATGACTTGAAATGATGCTTGTAAATACCATGAGTAGAGAAATAGCATTAAGAGAATATCTAAAAGAGCTAAAAGGAAATTATGATTATATCCTTATTGACTGTATGCCATCTCTTAGAATGATAACCATAAATGCCTTATCTGCTGCAGACAGCGTCATTATCCATGTTCAGGCACAGTATCTTCCAGCAAAAGGCATGACACAGCTCATTAAAACAATAAATAGAGTCAAGAAAATCAATCCAAATCTAAAGATAGACGGAATTGTTATGACGATTGTAGATGTAAGAACAAATCTTGCAAAATGGTGCATGAGAGCATTAAAAGTAACTACGGAAGAAATATAAGGATATATGATTCGGCTATTCCTTCCGGTGTGAAGGCAGCAGAATCATCAGCAGTTGGAGTGAGCATTTACTCATATGATAAAAACAGCCCTATTTCAAAGGCATATCAAAATCTTACAAAGGAGGTGTTAAAAGATGGCGAAAAAAAGCGAATTAAAGTTAAATCTTCCTTCTGCAGACTATCTTTTTACTACGCAGGAGGAAAGGGATGAGGCAAACTTAAAAAAATATACGATGTGCCGCTTGAAGAAATTGATGATTTTCCGAATCATCCATATAAGGGGAAAGACGATGAGGATATGATGAACCTTGTGGAAAGCGTAAGAGAGTATGGAATCATTACTCCGGCAACTCTTAGAAGAAAGGAAGATGGAAGATATGAGATTTTATCAGGGCATAGAAGAAAAAGAGCATGCGTACTTGCAGGTATAAAGACTCTAAGGGCAGAAATCGTTGAAATGAATAGAGACGAAACCGTTATCTTTATGGTAGACTCCAATCTTCAAAGAACAACAATCCTTCCAAGCGAAAAAGCCTTTTCATATAAGATGAGGCTTGAGGCTATGAAAAGACAGGGAAAAAGAACAGATTTAACTTCGGACCCTTCGGAGCCGAGGTTGAGAAGCAATGAATTGTTATCAAAGCAAATCAATGAAAGCATGTAACAAATAAAACGATATATCAGCTTAACAGAGCTGATTCCGGAAATTCTTTCACTTGTAGATGAGGGGAAAATAGCACTGAGACCTGCGGTTGAAATATCGTACTTTCCAAGAGACTTGCAGGAAAGCCTTCTTGAAAATATGGAGCTTGAACAGTGCAGCCCATCTCATGCACAGGCACTAAAAATGAAAGGGATAGTTAAGGAAACGAAAAATGTTGAATATGAAAGATAGCAAGGCGGATTATATAGCTGCCGGTTATATAGCCTTTATGTATTGGTGCGAAAGGGATAAAGGATTTGATGAGAAAGTTAGTCGGAAAAAACATATAGTTTTCCAGACGAAAGAAGGCGTGATTTATAGAAAGAGGAAGTGAAATAAGTCTTTGAATATTTAATTTCCGCATCTCCGCTTACAATGCACTACCTGGTGTAGGTGCGAATACAATAAAATATGAATTGAAGACAGTTAGCTAGCCTGTGGGGTGTTTGAAGACAAATATCCTTCGAGCATTTTATAGGATGCCGATTTTTGAAACTTGCAATTTCGTCGGAAAAAGTATATACTGTCTCTGATGAGGTGAGTAAAAATGCAAAGAGAAATGTCATTGAGAAAAATTGAAAATAGAATATTAGGAGACCTTCCTGGCACAATGTTTATAACATCAGATTTTACAGATATAGCCTCATCTGATACAGCAAATAGAGCCCTTTTGCGTTTGGAAAAAGGTGGAATAATACGAAAAATTATGCGAGGAATATATGAGAAACCTAAATATAGCGAATTCTTGGAAGAAAATATTGCTCCTTCACCTGATAAGGTTGCGAATACAATAGCTAGAAAGTGCGGATGGAGAATTGTTCCAAACGGAGATACTGCTTTAAATATGCTAGGACTTTCAACACAAGTTCCTGCTGTCTGGATGTATGTAAGCGATGGCCCATATAAAGAATATGAGTTTGATGGAATAACACTTAAGTTCAAACATACGGCAAATAAAGAAATTTCAAATACATCATATAAGACTGCTCTTGTTATCCAAGCTTTAAAGGCAATTGGAAAAGAAAGAGTAACAAGTAGTATTATACAAAAAATATCAAAGTTGCTTACGGAAAAAGAAAAACAGAATATGATAAGTGAAGCGCAGTATACATCAGCATGGACATATGATGTGATAAAAGAAATATATTATTGTGAGTTGTCAAATGAAAAATATAGCAACAATATCGATAGAAGATAGAAACGATTTATTTCGTAATACGGCAAATAAGGTAAAAATGACGAAGCGATAGTAGAAAAGGACTTTTGGGTATGTTTTATGCTTGACTATTTATTTCGCCATTGCCCATGTAAAGAAAAATTGGTTTTTAAGGGTAGTCAAGCTTATCAAAAACATTCGGAATAATTAACCGCTTTTCAGAGGACACCGATTTGATTTTAGACTGGAGAGTATTAGGTTATGATAAGGATGAGCCATGGGAAAATGAAGTAATACTAAGCAAGATCTTTTCAATTAAGAAGCAAATATGCGAGCATAAAAATTCCTAATGGAGACTTTTATGCCGACAATATCAGAACAACTTTCAGATGGATTATAAATTTCTGTTCATTTTTATATTGAAGAAAATGATCCTCATACGGTAAAATTTAAGTATCCAAGTAGCTTTTTAGATTATGCAATTCTTCAAGAAATTCGCTTAAAAATAGAGGCGCTTGCAGCATGGACACCGGCAAAATTAAAGACTATAACTTCATACGCTGCACAGGAGTATTCAAATGTATTTAAGCAGGCGAATACCGAAATTTTAACGGTTCTTCCAGAAAGAACATTTTGGGAAAAGGTTACAATCTTGCATAGAGAAGCTTTCAGAACTCCATATAAACCTTTCCTTGAAAGATATTCAAGACATTACTATGATTTATACCGTATGGCACAAACAGAAGTTAAAGAAACGGCATTGGTAGATAAAGAACTTTACTAGGAAGGGTTGTAGATTTTAAAGAAAAGTTTTATAGATGCTCTTGGGCAAAATATGATCAAGCTACATTTGGGAGTATGAAACTCATGCCACCAGAATATAATTTAAAGATTTTATATGATGACTATGAACATATGCAAAACATGCTATTTGGTGAAAAACCAAGTTTTGATAAAATATTAAAAGCAATTAGTAATCTGGAAAATGAAATCAATGAAAGAGTATAGGTTTATTTATGGAAATTTTGACAAAGTCACTGCATGTAATTGAATATGAAAAGGAAAAACTTTCTCAGAGAACAGCACCGGAATCGTTTGACCAATATGTATCTGATTTAATTGATTATGTAAATAGTAATGATACTGTGCGTGAATTTAAAACTCGTTCAGTAAATACCGAGGTTATTAGTTGTATAAAGGAAATTTTAGAAAAAAAAGGAAATGATGAATTAGTAATTTTTAAAACATTATCTATTGCAAATAGGTTATTGCATAAAGAAATTGAGGCACAAAAAAGGGTTGCTCGCCTTGATACAAACGTACAAAAGGGAAGTCTTGTTCAGGCACTGCTTTACGATGGAAATAAGTATTTTTATTTGTTGGCAAAAGTTGAACATATCGACTTTGTTGATGATTTAGATTTTAGTTTTAAAAGTGGATTTTCCAAAGATAAAAAGAAAATTTGGAAATCTTGTGTAATAGACTTGACTGAATCTGAAGAAGTGTATTATGCACGAATATATTCAAATACAGTTGCGAAGTATTGGAGTGATGATTTTCTTGAACTGGAAGAGCTGGTTAGTGATGAAAAAAATACCTCAACAGCGTTTAGAGCGATTGAAACTTATCTTAATAGAAATATAAAGAAGATTGCACCATATGATTATACAGTGATAAGAAACTCATTTATATCATATTTTAGAAATAATGAACATTTGGACTACGACGAGATGATAAATGATGTGATAGGAGAAAACTATGAACCATCGGAGCTGTCTAATGATAAAATTATTGACTTAAGAGAAAAATTAAAACAACTTCCAGAGAACAAGCATTTTGATCATCAGTTTATATCAGTTCCATCAGCGATAAGTGCTAGAATCAAAAAAGTTTATGATATAAATACTGGGATTCAACTTAGAATTAATTTTGAAATTAAGGACATATCAAATACCATAATGTCCGTAGAAGATGCAGACGGTACTAAATACATAAAAATTAGAACAAATAATGACGATACATATAGATGTTTTGAATCAAAATGAATTTATAAGAATTTATAGAAAGGAGGGATAGTAGTGAATTATATTGAAGAAATAAAAAAGATATTTCATGTTTCCGAATTGAATTTTAATGAACGAGTTAAAAAAGTAGAAATTCAATTTACAATCGATAGTAATAATCTTCCGTCGTTTGAGCAAATTGAAAATTTTATGAATTCTATCCCAAAACGAGATTCAATTAAAATCACGTATACCGATGAAAGTGATTATGTTCTAACAGCTACTCTAGAACCATCGTTCATAGTCGAAAATTATGATGATTATTGCAGGTCAGCCAAAGAGTCAAACGATTCAATTGAGATTAGCTTGTCAATAGATAAAGAAGTTATGAATAGTTGCTTTTCTATATACTCATATAATATGTTTACGGAAGATATTGTAAAAAGGTCAATAAAAGACGTGCTCAGTGCATTTTCTTTGCTATATCAAGGTAACGAAAAAATATTTTTTGAAGTAATGGATGCAGACTGTTTCTTTAAAACAAAGACAATGATTTTCTCTTCACCTAATAAGAGAATTTTGCAAGAAGAATTTGATAGAAATAAAAGATTAGAAGAATGCAAAACTACATCTTATTTTTATAATATTAAGGAATATACGTTGATTCCGGATGATTTTAAGATAGAAATGGACTTTGAGGGGAATCCATTATCTGACTTGTTTAATAAGATTACGACTATACTATCTTTGGTATATATATCATCAACTGCTACTTTTGAGGATGGTAAAATAAAATATCGAATACAAGGTCAACGAAGTATGGATTTTGCCTATGAAATATCACAAATAAAAAATAACTTTGAATTGTTTAAAATTTATAATTGGATATACACAGATGGCAACCCAACAGACAAGGCAATTATAGCAAGAAATATTTTATGTTTACATTGTCGCTTTTCGGAGGTATTGGGTATTGATGGAAAAACTTTTGCGTCAATACAATCTAATTTTAATCTATATATTAAAGATAATGTAACAAAGTATATTGAATTAAAAAATGAGCTGGCAGGTTTTATAAGTGAATTTGTTTCTAAAACTGGAGAATATGCGATAAGGATTTTTGATAAATTTAAATCTAACATTATCGCAATTTGTGCTTTTATTTTTACTGTTGTATTAGCCAATATCGTATCGGATAAGCCGCTGAATAGCATTTTTACGAAAGATATTGTTGCTATATTAAATGTAGTTTTAATTGTTTCTGCCTTATACTTAATAATTGGAATATTGGAAGTAAAATTTGAAAAAAAGAAAGTTGAAGACAGTTATCAAAAATTAAAGAAGAATTATGAGTCTATTTTGACAAAAGAAGATCTATTAGAAACATTTAATAATGACAAATTGATAAATGATATGATGAAATTTGTGAATAAATGGACACTGATATTTTCAATTATATGGATGATTATTTTATTTGGAGTTTTCGTATACTTGAATTGCTTTGCATCTAAGTAAAATACAGTTTGTGGTTTTATATATTATAGTTATATGGAGGGTGGTATGAAGTTAACTGATGAAATGATTTTTAATAAGAAACATTCCGACAAATCTAGTATTGCTTTAGATGTAGAAATTGATTTATTCTTAAGATATTTGATTGAGTCAGATAAAATAACCCGTATTGGGGGAAATATATATTTTGATAGTTCTAAAAAAATTGCTCTTAGAGGAGATAATCTTGTAACTCGAAAACAAATGTATATAAGGATGTTTTCAAGGGAGAAATACTTGGAAGAGAAAATTGAGAATGATCAACATATATATTCGTATATATTAATTCCGCATAATTCTGCAGACGGGCGGTGTCAACTTAATTCAAAAAGAGCTTCTGTTTATGGATATAATGACAATCCTTTTGTGTTTTTACGAACATTGCAAAAAATATACGAATCTGGTTTTAATGTAGATGAAGGAAAAGATAAAGTTGAAGAAGGGATTCTTTCAGAGAACAATAGAAAGTTTTGGAAACTTTTTGGCGAAGGAAAAGCTGGATTTGATAAATTTTTATATATCTTTTGTTTAAATTGTTATTATTCTTTGTTTAAAAACAGCAAATATGAAAAATTTTTTCAAAAGGAGACGGAATATAAGGAAGGAGATTGGGAAACATATGAGATGTTGCTTAAGGACTTTATGGATTTAAGAAAGAAAGAAATAAAAGAAAGACTTGATAAAATAGATAATTCTAACGATAAAAAATAACCCTATCATATGCTACATAGCATATTTTTTACGGTACTTTAAATTATCGTGTGGGTTTGAAAAAGTGAACTCTAAATTATCGTGTGGGTGAGGTTTTTCATAAACTCTAAATTATCATGTGGGTACAAATAAAATCAAGAGCACTTCAAGCTCAAATGCTTGAAGTGCTTTTTGAATGCTCACTCTCTAATTTTCTTGTATGTACCTCTTTTTCTTTTAGGAACACTATCACTGTGCAGGCTATTGTTTAGGGAATATTGAACATCTTTCGAAAGCGAATAGATAACTCTCTTTCTGAAGCGATTAAAATTACTAATTCCTCTAGATACTGCCAGATAAGTACGCAGTTTTCCGTTAACATTTTCAGTGAATGAGTTAGATAATTTCCTATCATCATAGGGTCTAAGATATGAGTTTAAAATTTCATCCCTCCAGTTAATGAGTATCTCTGTAAACTCATTAAACTGCCTAATTCCGGATGTTTTAAAGGCTTTAAGCATATCATCATAAAGGTTGGTAGCTTCATCATATGAGCAGTCTTTATTCATATTTCGATAAAGCTCTTTAAGACCATATGCTTTAGATAATTCAGGAAAAGTCTTGAATATCATTTCTCTTAAATCTCTCCTATTAAGCTTGCATTTAAAACGTGAATTGTATACCTTGTCATTATCAAGGTATACACTATCTTTTGTAAGAAGATGGCTCCATTTCTTAAGCAGATAATACGCATTTGAACCATATGGTGACATGTTCATTAAGTCTATTCTAAGACGCTCAAATCCTTGGGTAAGATGCTTTATGACATGAAAAGGATCTACAGCTATTACACAGTTAGGAAAGTATGTTCTTGCAACATCTTTATACGGTTCCCACATATCGATAGTAACATATTTTACCCTAAGTCGTTCTTCCCTTGGTATATTAGAAAAGAATAGAGAAAGTGCCATTTTGCTTCTTGAATCGAGTAAATCCCAAACGGTTCGTCTTTCGTTATCTACTAATATACAAAGGTAACTTGAGTTACGCCTTGATAACTCATGACTGTGTAATTCATCTATCCCAAGGCACTCAGGAAGAGGTCTTGGAGCTATGGTGATATATGAATCAATATACTTGCTGAGCTGTGTTGTAGATATACCCAATTCATCTGATATCATGGTGAGATTGTAGTTGAGATTCCCGATAAGTCTAAGTGCATTTTGCATGAGAAAGAAAGAAGAATTAAAACCATTGAAAGCAAAAGGATTTCTTTCTAAGATAGTTTTCCTGCACTCTTTACAAATATACCTATTTGCATAATATCTGATAATGCCTTTATGATTTCTAAGTGCGGGATGTTTGATTAGCCTTAATTTATGACCGTGTCCAATCATATTTGCACCACAGTAAGGACAGAGCATAGGCTTTCGGACAAGCATGATATCATAGAAAATTGTACCATCGATAGATGTAATGTCCGATTTTTCAATGTCAGAATTAGTGACATTAAGCATAAGTGTGGTAAAATCAATATTTGGAATGATAAATTCCTCCCTTCATAGTGATATATTGTGACTGCAAATCAATCATATCCTATGGAGGGATTTTTTGCACCCACACGATAATTTAGAGTCCACCCACACGCATAAAAAAAGTGGGTGAAAATCACCCACACGATAATTTAAAGTCCACCCACACCCACACGATAATTTAGAGTGCCACATTTTCAGTGAATGAGTTAGATAGTTTCCTATCACCAAAGGGTCTAAGATATGAGTTTAATATTTCATCCCTCCAGTTAATGAGTATCTCTATAAACTCCTTAAACTGCCTAATTCCAGATGTTTTAAATGCCTTAAGCATAGGCTAGTAGCTTCATCATATGAGCAGTCTTTATTCATATTTCGATAAAGCTCTTTAAGACTATATGCTTTAGATAATTCAGGAAAAATCTTGAATATCATTTCTCTTAAATCTCTCCTGTTACGGAGGGATTTATTGCACCCATACGATAATTTAGAGTGCCTTAACTAAGTGAACACACGGATGCTATCCTGTACTTTACAGGTAGCATCAATTTTTTTTGTAATATAAAATCTCACGTTGGTGATATGTGCTATCTTTACTGGTTATCCAGTAGAAATGGTATATATCTTCGCATTAATATACATACGTAGAAAAAGAAATAATAAAAGATGTCTTTGCATTAATAGGAGTATTGAAATAAATACAAGGTAGTACTATAATGTTCTTATAAAAAGACATTACAGAGGGAGGTAACGAAATGCGTGATGTAGATGTAATATCAAGGGAATATGTAGAAAAAGAATTGAAAATCCATAATATCCCAGGTATGGCAATCGGAGTAATTAAAGATGACAAAATTATTTTATCAGAAGGATATGGAGTTGCAGATGTTGAAAATAAATCAAAGATAGATTCAGACTCATTATTTGGTATAGCATCTTGCACAAAATCATTTACAGCAGCACTTATTGCCATGCTTGTAGATCAGGGCAAGTTGGATTTTGATACGCCAATTAGAGAATATCTTCCGGATTTTAGAATGTATGATGAATATGCAACAAGAGAATGCACAATTCGAGATATGCTGAACCATAGAACTGGTATACCAGGACATGATTCATTATATACAGATGAGATTGATAGAGCAGAGCTATTTAAGCGTATTAGATACATTGAGCCAAATGCCCCACTGCGTACAGTAACGCAATATAATAATGTTATTTATACATTGGCGGGACACATCGCTGAGAGAGTAAGTGGTCTTAAATGGGATGATATGATTCGTGATTGGATATTCAAGCCGCTTGGAATGAATAACAGTAATACATCAATATCAGAACTAAGAAAAAGTAACAATATTGCTGAACCTCACTGGAGACAAGAAGATGGTTCAATAAAGAAAATTAAAAATTGGTCAGTTAGCCCCGGAGAACCTTGTGCAGCAATTAATTCTTGTATAACTGATATGATGAAATGGATACAGTTCCATCTAAATATGGGAGAATGGAATGGTAAGCAGTTGATATCAAAGGAATGCATGGAAGAAATGCATAGATGGGCCGTACCTTTCCAAATGTGGAGCGTTCAAATTGATGAAATTCCTCCTATGCAGGGATATAGCATGGGATGGATAGAGGATTACTATAGGGGCAATGACTTGGTGTACCATGTAGGGGAAATAGAGGGATACTGCTCATTAATGTGTTTCTTACCAAAGAAAAATATAGGAGTTATGATCATGATTAATAATCATAATTCAGCTATTTTAATTGAACAATCAATCTTATATACAATCTTAGATAATGTTTTAGGCCTCGAAAAAACACGCGATTGGTCTGCCTTCTTCGAATCGCAGAAAGGTAAATGGGGAGGTTTTTATCTTGACGAAGTTATTAATCTTATGCCAAATGAGCCTGTTACAGGCACAAAACCATCACATTCACTAGACGATTATATTGGAGAGTATTGGAATCCTGGTTATGGAAAAATCACTATCCATAGGGAAGGCAATAAATTGAAGGCTATGTTCCGAGGAATGGATCAAGATATGGAGCATTATCATTACGATATTTTTAAAATGAAAGATATCAAAATGGATACGCTAGTGGTTACAGCGCCAGTTACATTCCATACCAATGCATATGATGGTAGTATAGATAGCTTTAGTGTTCCATTTGAACCATCTGTTTCACCTATCTTATTTACTCGTAAAGTAATTGCACTTTAGAAAGGAGTACAAAATGACTAGTTATATGTTAGCAGCATGTGTTGTATTTGGATTAGTTGCTATTGGTGAGGTGATTTCTTATTTAACCAAGGCAGTTGTTCCATCAATGGCAGGGGCTTTAATACTTTATCTTATTTTGATTTGGTGTGGTATGCCACAAACATATCCAGAAAAAGCCGGATTTACGACGATGGGAGATATGGCATTTTATATGCTTTGTGTTGGAGTTGGAACAGGCGTTGCACCAGCAGAGTATGTAAAAAATCTTAAAAGTGTTGTAATGGCTCTATTTTCTGTAGTCTTTGCACTGCTATTTTCTGTAGGAATTGGTGGTCTAATCTTTGGATTTGATACCATGCTAGCGGGTGCAGGAGCTTGCTGTGGTGGCGGAGCTATTTCAGGAATCGCTGCAATATCAAAACTAAATGATCTAGGATTAGTTGCTCTTATTGGTGTACCAACCATAATGATTGTGACAGTAGACCCTATAGGACAACCGATAGCCTCATTTATATTAAGAAAATATGCTAAGAAACTAAATGCTGAGGATGCATACTTGCTACAAAAAGTAGCAAAAGTAGATGAGAAGCATGAGGAGAGATTGACAAAGCGTGGTGATGCCTATGGTTCAGCAGAAAATCCAAGTCCATTCCTACCAGCTTTACTCCCAAGTGAACTAGATCGTAACGGAGTAGTACTTTTAGAAATGGCACTAGCAGTATGGGCAGCAGTTGCACTAGAAACTGTTACTGGAATGTCAGCGTTCTTATGGTGCTTCGTATTAGGAATCTTAGGATGTTTATTAGGCGTATTCAGGCTTTACTTATTTGATGAAAGAGCAAATTCATCGGGCTTTTTAACAGTACTTATTATAGGATATTTGCTCACATCAATGAATGGATTGACGCCTCATGCAGTATTATCTGTACTTCCATCAATAGTAGCTCTAATTATATTATCTGCATTAGGTCTTGGATTAGGGGGATATATTTCCGGTAAATTCTTTGGATATGATCCGATTTTATCAGCTGCTGCGGGTGTAGGAATTATGTTTTTATTCCCAGGCATAAGCATTGTATCGACTGAAGTATCTGCTCGTGCTGCTAGAGATGAAGAAGAGAGAAAATTCATCTATGGTAAAATTGCACCATCAATGTATATAATGGGTAATACGGGATTCTTATTTGGTCTGTTATTTACAGTAACAGTTCTGCTACCTATGCTAAAACATTAGATAATACTGGAGCAACGGACATGTTTATAACCCTAAAAAAGATAATAAAAATGAGTGATCAAGGGATTGATTCCATCAGAATCAATGGAAATACTGTAATCACTAAAAAAGCGTATGACTATGCTATGGCAAATAGTATAGACTTAATTGTAGTAAAAGATTCAATAATAAATGAAAAATGCTTGGATGTAATGAAAGATCCAGGCGTTAAGGTCGCTAGAATAATTAGAAAGATACGTTCTAAATATTAAATTTAATAATGCACTTTGTTTACATAAGTTATGTTAAGTTGAATAACTATTGGACGAAGTGCATTTTATATTAAAAGAAAATTAGTGCGAAATTTATAAAATTTATATTTGTTCATCTTTAGGCTCAAATACAAATATGGTAAAATTGAATAGTATGACAACGATTATTTTTAAATTAACTATTTTTATGTTCATCTAAAGAAACATTATCAAATGCACTTGATAGAACCTTAGTTAGTGAATTTGCAAGAGAGTTTATGAACTTGTTAAATGAAAAGAATTAAAATATTAAATATAAATTGGTGGTGATTTTTTGAAAGAACAATACATTCAAAATTACGATATTAAAGCACGAGAATTTGATAAAGAAAAGCAAGTATCATTAACTGATTATCTTAATCCCATTACATCAGATATGAAGGAACGTGAAATTGTCCTTTCTAAAATTGCATATGAGCGATTGGTAGATGATGATAATCCTGATAAAGGTAAAATAGTTCACTTTTCATTATTAAATCCGAAAATGGTTGAGCTTGACAATAAATTCTTTGTTGAACATGATTTTTTTGTTAGAGAAATATATAAACCATATTTTTATGGGATGGAAGTTTATGTGGATTCTGATATTAATCATTATTCGAATAGAGGTCTAAAAAATATACTTGAAAATCAATTTGAAGGGGGATGGTGCGTTTTAGAATTAAGTAAGAATAAATCACTTTCTTTACCAAATGAGTTTATAAAAAAATATAGAAGTAATTTTAATGATTATCCGATAGAAACAATAATCGAAGATTATAAAAAAGCATCAAATCAATTTGAAAACATCAAGCTAGCGATAGCTGAAAGTAGTGAAAATACTTTTTGTGGTTTCGGTAATGTTACTAGCATAATGTCTCCGATGAAAATAGTAAATAATGTAGTTATTGATATTGTAGGTGATGACAGAGTAAATCGATATAAGGATTTGATACGTAAAGTTAATAGGACTTTTCAAATTAATATTTCACAGGTGCGAAGTAAAAATAAATTAAATGCTCTAGCGCTTCCTAGTGGCGTGCAGCATGTGGAAATGACAGTTTTCAATGTAGGTCAAGCAAATTTTATTCAAGGAATAACTGATAAAAATACTTCCTTTGTGTATGATGCTGGCGTACCTAATAGTACATTTGATAATGGTTTTGGAAATCCAGATTTACTGATAGAAGCAAATGGGTTGAATCCAGTATTAGAAAATATATCTAATATCTGCACTATCACTCCGAATTATTGCTTTATTTCACATTGGCATGATGATCATATAAAGGGTTATTATGCAATGGAAAGAGTCAACATATTAAATGCAAAGTGGATAATGCCTGCGTATTCAGGATGGAAAGATACGAACAAGGCAAGATTGAGTAAATTTCTAAAAGATAATGGTAATGCTTATGAGATATGTGGTCATGAGAATAGCAAGATATATTCTAATGATTCCTTTGAACTATATAGAGGTGACTCCGGAAATGGAATGAATGGAAAGCCTGATATTAATAAAGATGGTTTGATTCTTTCGGTTCTTAATAAATGCATATTACCTGGCGATTCCGAATATAAGTGTTGGCCACTTGAGCTAAAGAATAAATCAAATACTGTTACTGATTTAGTGGTTCCTCATCATGGCGGATACGCAGATTTACGTAATAAAAAAATTTTACCTAATTTTGATCCTGTTTTGAATAAAAGAGGATATCTTTCAACTGGTATCAGTAATGATATTTCTAAATTTCCAAATTCGTATCAAGAGAAATATTTGGCTATAGACTGTAAATTTAATCTTCACAATACTAGAGAGTTGATAGGTAAAAAACATTCAATTTCATCAAAACGAGGCATAAAATTTAATATCAAGAGATAAAAAGATAGTGTAAATTATCGGGTTGGTGACTATGAATAAAAAGGACATTTTTCGCATGAAATTCATGTGG
>ERZ773254.809-NODE-809-length-15815-cov-4.737500_pt1 | contig 15815 bp, 9 predicted proteins | sample MGYA00580516_ERZ773254 | MGnify/ENA primary metagenome ERZ773254 (study PRJEB29015, sample SAMEA2738158) | human oral metagenome | biome: human oral; feature: human-associated habitat; material: saliva | place: China | collected 2192 ...
CAAATACACACTCTCAAAGAAAAAGGCCTCCGCATATGCGGGGGCTTTTTTCTGTACCCTATCAAACAAAAGAGACGACCTTTAAAGATCGTCTCTTTTGTAATTATACTCAATGGTTATATCTCTACAGGAATAGCCTTTCCCAACCGGAAGCTATAAATGTACGCTTCTTTAACTGGAATTCCCGTCACCTTAGCTAGCGCTTGACAATAGAGTTCCAATTGCACATGATAGCGATCTACGAAGTCTTTTTCCTTATAGAGGCGATCTGTCTTGTAATCCACCAAAATCCAAGTCCCCTCTTCCAAGAAGCAACTATCGATAATCCCTTGGAGGAAAAGATCCTCTCCCTCTTCTAGATTAGGATATACGGATTGGCCTGGATATAGCATAGAGAAAGGTAATTCTCGTTCCACTCGGTCCGATTGGCGCATCCGGTCAGCTAGAGGAGACTGGAAGAAGGCTAATAAGGCTCTTTGATCCAATTGAGTAACTTCGTCTAAACGCAAGAATCCCCTATCTACCAAAGAATCCAGTGCCTTCTGCAAGGAAGCTTGGTCGTAGTCTACCAATGGTAGGTACTGCATAGCTTCATGCATGAGAGTACCCCAATGAGCCCCTGCCATAAGGTCTTCTTCAGAGTCTCCTAAAAAGGCAGGTTTGCGGCTGAAAGGAGAATTAGCAATGGCTTGGTCTAAGGTCTTAGATCGACCTAGTGAATCAAAGGCCTTTGGCCCTACTAATCCTTCAAGCTCTCCAGCCTTCGCCTGGTCGATTGCAGAAAAAGCATAGTCCCCATCATGGCCACGATCCGCATTGAGGGCTCTAGCCTCTTCCTCAGCCTCTTGAAAACGACGCTTAATTTCCGATACAGAAATCTTAGCCGCCGTCCGGGTAGCCTCGGAAAAACCATAGGAGAAGTTAAATCGGTCTAGAACCTCTTTAGGAAGGCCTTCCTTATGGTCGCGAGTGCCTGGTAGCTCTTCTTCAGCCTTAGCTCCTTGCCCATCTGGGCTCGTAGCCTTCTTAATATAGGCCAAGTCTGAATCGGTCGATCCCTTAGCTCTATCAGCTAATTGATAGGCACTGCCATCCAAGATTTCTACATGAATCTTAGAATTTTTTCTATCAGGGATAGCTTGATTCAATTGATCTCCTTGGGCAAGATCTAAGTCATCATCCCCTAGGGAGGCTCGTAAAAGGGTTCCCCCTTCCAAATGGCGAGCAAAGGCCATGAGGATCCAATCCAAATAGGAATTAGCTGATAGAATCAGGTCCTTTGGCAATTGACAGCCACTTTCAGCTAAGGCTGGTCTAATCAGTCGGTCTGCTGTAGCTTGAGAAAGGGTTAGGACCTTGCTAGATGTAGGTGTATCGTTTTGGGCCTCACTGGATTCAGCTAAAAAGGCCTTAATATCATCAACTTCATCTGCAGGCGCCTTAGCCCCATTAGGTTTACCTATATTGTCCTTATTCTCAATGGTCCCCGTCAGGATTAATTTATCCCGAGCCCGTGTCAACGCTACATAGAGAATTCGTTCTTCTTCTGCCTTGAGGGCATTCTTCTTGAGCTGGGCATTATAGAGGGAGGCCAAGGACGGATACATGAGTCGATAGTCCTGGTAATAACCCTTGAGACCTATCCCCCCCTTCTTATGAAGTAGGAGGGACCTATTCAGGTCTTGCATATTAAATTTCTTTTGCACTCCAGATAGGAAAACCAGTGGAAATTCCAAGCCCTTGGACTTGTGGATGGTCATAATACGGACTACGTTATCTGCCTCTGAAAGTACCTTAGCTACGGCCAAGTCTTGGGAGGAATCCCGCAAATTTTCCACGAAACGAAGGAAACGGAACAGCCCCTTAAAGCCAGATGACTCAAAATCTTGGGCCCGGCCTAAAAGCGCCAAAACATTAGCCCTGCGGACTAAGCCCTTAGGTAAGGCTGAGACATAGTTCACATAGTCCAGCTCTTGGTAAATGTTCCATAAAAGGTCTGCTGCGCCTTGTCTACGGGCCATGGTCCGCCAAGCCTTCATGCGCTCAATAAAGAGACGCACAAGTTCAACAGCATCAGGGTCTTGTCCAGCATAGGTTGTTAGGTAATCTGGCAAGAGGGACCAGAGAGAGGTCTTGCCGAGAAGACGAATCTGGCCAATTTGATTAGCTGTGAGCCCTACCATAGGAGACCGTAAAACAGCAGCCATAGGGAGGTCTTGCTCTGGATTATCAATAATTTGTAAGAGCGCTAAGATTAACTGAATCTCCATGGATTCAAAGTAACCTGTATTTTCTTCTACATAGGCAGGAATGCCCGCATTGCGAAGGGCCTCCACCAAGCGGTTGCCATAGCCAGCCAAGGACCGGCGGAGAATAGCTATATCCCTGTACTCTACTGGGCGGAAGGACCCATCTTTATCCTGTACGGTGTAAAGGGCTCTACCGCTTTCGTCTTTAGCGGTATATTTCTTGATTTCATCGACGATGAGGGCCATTTCTATATCCTGCGCCTCAGGAGTTTCATCGGGGTCATCCTCGTCCGTCTCATTCGGCACCTGACCTCGAGCCTTAGCTGGAGCCACATCAGCTAAAAAGAGGTCTACAGAACCACCAATCCACTGCCCTAGATCACCGGACCCATCGGGAGGATTCTTAACTACTCTTCCTGGCACTAAAGCCTCCTTAAGGCCATAGTCCAACTCAGCTGCAGGGGCTGACATGATTTGATAGAAAATAAAGTTAGTCACGGCCAAGATATTTGTATCCGACCGGAAGTTCTTGGCCAAATCAATCCGCCGTTCCAGCACTTGGCCCAAATCATTCCCATCTTGGTCGGTTTTGAAGGACAAATACTTGCCCATAAACAAGTCCGAGTCGGCCATACGGAAGGAGTAGATAGACTGCTTAACATCCCCTACATAGAAGCGGTTACGGTCACGGGAAATCAAATTGATAATGGCTTCCTGTACACCAGAAGTATCCTGATATTCATCTACCATGATTTCTTGAAAACGAACCTGCAATTCCTTAGCCACCTGTGATGGCTCTGGTATCTTTTGATCTTCTGTTCCAGGCTCAATAAGAATCTTGAGGCAGAGGTGCTCTAGGTCATTGAAGTCCATGAGCCCACCATCGTGCTTAGCCTTGTCATAGGCCTCCTTAAAGTCTAAGGTTAGATTAATCAAGCCTTCTAAAACAGGAATTTGCTCTTTAACCTGCTCACGCCAAGCAGTTTCTGATACAGCAAAGACAGATTCCTTTAAACTGGTCAGATACTTCTTAACCTCATTATGATGAACCTTAGCTTGGGCCTTAAGCCCCTCATCCGTAAAGGCCTTGGTTTGCTTATTCTCCCGAAACTGCTTATAGCCAGTCCCATCATAGGTTACAAGAGCCCTGTGGAAGGCATCCCAAGAGCCCGCTTCCATAGCGGCTTCAAAGGGGGCAAACTTAGCCTTAAGAACATCATAGTGGTCCTGGTAAAAGGACATTCCCATAGGACCTTGCACCATTTCACACAAGACCGATAAATGCTTAAGGGCGCCTTCCATGGATTCCTTCATGTCCTGCCAAAAGTATTCCCCCCAAGTAGTTTCTAGGAAGGATTTCTCCAAAATTTGTCGGTAGTCATCCAGGGCCTCCAAAAGCCACTTCTTTGGGTTTGCCATGGCCATAGCAAAGGTATAAATAGCCAAAACTAACTCTTCTAAGTTAGCATCGGACTTATCATCACTGAACATATCCGCCAAGGCATAAATATGGTAAGGATCATCATCGGGGTCCTTAGCCAAGCGATCATAAGCCCCTACGATTAAGTCGTGGAGGATATCAGACCGCATGAGGGCCATCTCCCCATCATTGCCGATACGGGCTCGAGGGTTGATGTCAGCGGCGTAGAAGTAAGACTGAATGACCCATTGGCAGAAGGCGTGAAGGGTAGAAATTTGAGCCGATGGTAAGAGCTTGAGTTGATTTTCCAAATGCTTACGAGTCTCTTGGTCCAAGTCCTCTTTTTTTAGTTCGCTCGCCAAGGCACTCCCAATCCGAGTCTTCATCTCCCCTGCAGAAGCCTTAGTAAAAGTCGTTACCAGTAACTCCTGTACCTGTAAGGGATGGTTCTTATCTTTAAGGCGCTGAATGATGCGTTCTGTGAGAACTGCTGTTTTACCGGAACCCGCTGCAGCGGCTACCAAAAGAGATTGATTACGAGAATCAATGGCTGCGGCCTGGTCCTCTGTCCACTTAGTTGCCATTGTCTTCACCTCCTTCTATACCTAAGTCGGCCCTCATCTTATCCAGAGCCTGATCTTCTGTAAGAGAATCCAAATAATTATAGCGGTTGCGGCTGGATTCAAAACGGCACACCGTCTTGTAATCACAATAAGAACAAGCATTGACTTTCTTATACATATAAGGACAAATAGCAAAATCTCCACGGCCAATACCTTGACCAATTTCCCCCATCTTGTGAGCTACGTAGGAGGTCATAACTTGATAGTCGCCTAGGCTCTTAGTCTTCCATCGGTCTTGCCCATTGATTCCATTTTTAGTAAGGCGCACTGGCACATAGTTGCCCGCCTTATTATTAATCTCGAGGTCATCCATATTCATGAGAACATCGGGGGAATTACTAAAATAACCGAAATTCCTATACACATCGGCCGATTCAAATTCCTTAATGGCTTGATCCTTTGAAAGAGGGCGACTAACCGATAGTTTGGCATTCTTTACAGGCGTATAAATGGTGCCCGCTGGAATAATCCCTTCATTTCCCTTAACACGGGTATAGGCCATCCAGTAAGTCAACAATTGAAGCTTGAGGCCATAATAGAGCTCACCCCCAGAAATCGTAGCCTTACCGGTCTTATAGTCCACGATGAGTCCGTATGTAGCATCGCCATTTTTCCATGTATCGATGCGGTCAATTTGTCCTTGGAGTTTGATTTTAGCCCCCTTCTTACCAAGGCCTAAATCTATATCTACAGACGGCCAGCCTCCCGGCATGCCAAAGGATTTTTCCAGGGCATCCATAGAGAATTCACTCTTAGAAGACCAATCGACCAGACGTCTTACAGTAGCCTCTAAGGTTTTGACTAAGCGATCATAACGAGCCTTATTATAGGCCGCATCAGAGGCGTCATGAGGGCTTTCAAGGGCCCCCTCTTGGCCATCTAGGCGGTCGTCTTCGCCTAGGTCAGAATAGCCCAAGAGGGACTGATCCATGCCCTCTTTAGCTACTGATTGGCAGCGCTTGTGAAGCTCCTCTGGGCTAAGATCACGCCAATCTTTCCCCTCTTTGAGGAGCTGGTCACCTAAGGTTTTTAGGTGATCATGGAGGAGGGTCCCAATTTCAGGAGCCCCGTAACTAGCCACCTTACGGGCTTTTAATTTAAGGCCGTATTCAGCATAGAATTTAAAAGGACAGGCCTGGTACTTTTCGAGACGGGTCACCGATCCGGTCATGTAATTATTGAATAGGAAGAGGCCCTCTACCACATCCTTATGGATAGGCATCACCTCGTTAGTATCAAATAGACCTCGGCTAATTTCCATCAAGCGCAATCGATAAGTAGGATTTCCCATAGCCCAGTCAAAAAGGGCCCACCAAGGGCTAGATAGGGTCTGTCCATCCACCAATTCACCCCAGCGACTTGATAAGAGACTAAGGGCCTGACGCGGATTCCACATATAGGAAAATTCTGGCCGTCCCTCATAGGAGTCCCCTTCTCCATCCTGACTCATCGGCAAGGTTAAGCCCACAACATAAGGATCCGCTGCATAACCTAAGTCTATAAGTCGTTTAATAACCAAGGCCGGTTCAGCCGCCTCTCCTTCACCGGATAGGTTAGCATAGGACAAGGTCAAGGACTCTTGGGCCCGAGAGCAGGCTAGGTAAAAGAGGAAATTTTCATTAAAGGCCTGGGCCAAGGCGCCACCAGCGAGGTTAAGGCCCACTTCTGCTAAAGCCGCTCGTTCCCGATCCTTGATAAGGCCTTCATCCCCCATCTTACGGGGAAAGAGGCCATCATTGAGGCCCATAACAAAAACGTGCTTACGCTCTTGCGTATAGCCCCGTTCTACGGTCGTCACCAAGACATGGTCCAGGCTAGGTGGCACCATGGAGTAGTTCATATCCTCCAAGCCTTCCTCCAAGAGAAGGGCCAACTCATCCAGAGATAAGAACTGGTCGCCACCTACCCTAGCCAATTGATCGAGGAAGTTCATGACCTGGCTATACATCTGTTCATGGCTAGCCTTTTCTACAAGCTGTCCAGCCTCATCGGCCTCCTGAGCCCACCTGTAGAGAGTCTCAGCTACCCCAAGGCGGTCTAAAACTCCATAGATTTCTTGAGCCCATTCACGGCCGGTATGACCATCCACCTTAGATGCAAAGTCGAACCAATCCTCCAACCAATCCATAATGGCCATATGGGTTTCATTCACTTGTTTATGGCGATCTTCTTCTAGGTCACTATAGGCCTTTCCATCAGGGCCCTTAACCATCCATGGCCAACTAGGCATATCCCACTTGTAGTGATGGACACCAAATTCCAGGCAATAATTTTCTAACTGATCCACCCGGAAGCGAGCTTCCTCTAGGTCCAAATCATGACCTACAGGCACTAGGTCGGTCTTGAGTAAGCGGAAAATAGCATCATTATTATAATTATAGCGGACTACCTCCAAAAGAGCTGTCATCATATCCGCCAAGGGATGCGTCCGCATAGGTTTTTGTTGGTCTATAAAATAGGGCACTTCATAGGTTTGGAAGGCTTTTTCCAGGATGTCTCCATAGGTCTCAGAATCCCTGAGTACAATCATGCAATCGCGATAACGAGCCCCCTTTTCCTCTACTAAGGCCAGGATACAACGAACTACCTCATCCGCTTCACGTTCCCTGTTATAGGCTGCTATGATGGGGATACGACCCCTTTCTTTTTCTAGATTTCTAGGACTTTTGTCCTTCTTATCATCAGCCCCCCATGCGCTGACTACTTGAGGGCGACCAAAGAAGCCTGCCATCAAATCTTCCAAAGGCGATATAGGTCCTAATGTATCCCTCTTGGTAGAATTATCACCACTATAGCGATGGAAATTCTTGAAAAAGGTGACCTTAAGGGCCTGCCCATACGTTCCTTTAAGAGTCGTATAAACCTCATAAGGGCGGCTAAAAAGGGCTCCTGGCGTAGATTGATAAGCAATTTCCTTAGCATCACTAAGAAGGGTTATGGTGATTAAGGTCCGCTGAGCCTGCTTTACTAGGTTATAAATTAGTTCATACTGAAGGGGGGTAAACCAATGGAAGCCATCGATGACCACATGAGCCTTGGTCAAGAGGGGAGAATCCTTAAGGGCCTCTATGAGGACTTCAAGACCGTCCCGATCATCTAAATTTGCCTCCTTAACTAGACCATCATAAGCCTCCATGAGGCTAGCTAATTCTTTTAGCTTGTCTCCTAAATTGGGATCTTGAACCTTATCAGCACTAGCCCACAGATTTTCTGAATCCACCTTAAAGGACTTACATTCGGTCATAAAGGCCCCCAACACATCGGAAAACTGAGCCTGCTTTAAGGCTTGATTCAAGAGATGTGCCTCCTGCTGGCTCCGTTTCATAGCTAGGCGAAGAAGAAGGTTGCGGCCCACCTTAGACAGACCTTCCTCTCTGACCGCACGAGCCCCTAGGGATTGATAGATCTGATAAGCCAAGCGACTAAACCCCACAACCCGTACAGAAGAGAAGCCGCCCCCCATATAGGTTGCTAAATCCCGTTCTGCCTTATAGGTAGCTGCATCAGGCACCAAGAGGATAAGGGTCTCCCCTGGATGAGCCTCCAAGGTCTTCTTAATCCACTCATAAGCAGCCTGGGTCTTGCCAGTCCCTGCAGGGCCTATATATGCTTCTATGACTCTATCCTCAACCTGACTCATAGGTCCATCCCTTTCCTAGTTAAAGCTAAAATTTATATAAACTTACTCCCTATTATACCCCTAAAGGGCCTAGTTAACACCTTAAGTATGGTATACTTGAGGCAGAACATGATAGATTAATGACGGAGGTTATTATGAATAAAAAAATCTTAACAGCCCTTGCTGCTGCAACCATTACAAGCTTAGCTATTTCCGCCCCATTCGTAGGCGCCAAGAAAACTGTCAATAAACCTGCTAGCTTGATTGCCTTACAAGAAGAAATCCAAGCCAACCACGACCGTTATGCAGCCTCTGCTAAGGCGCTCGAAGCAGGCGCTTCCGTACCTGGTCCTGACTATATCCAAAATGGCACCCCAGCCCCTGGCTTAGTAACCACTACGGATTATAAAACAGCAACTAGTGCTTCTATTATCATGGGCCAACAACCTATGCAGACAGGCAAGGAAGGTGCTATCTCCCCAGAAGCGCAAGAAGCGGCTAAAACTGGCTACTATCAAGGTCGTAAAGTTCTCTCTGTACAAGGCAATGTAATTGTCCTAGAAGGAGATAACCAATCTACTAGTCCGGCTCGTTATGCTAGTGCTGAAGAAGCAGCCCTTCCTACAGCATCACACGTGGCTATACCACAATCTACTCCTGCTAACCAAGCGGAGCCTAGCGCACAAAGGGCAACAGCTATCTCTGTAAACCCTAACTACGATACGGACCTTAAAGCCATCATTCAAGATCCTAAAAACGCCAATAACAAGCCTATGAATTCTGCTACCTATGCAGCAGCTATGGCTAATGCTAGTAAATAATAAAAGAATTCCTTGAAAAAATCTTTCCAATAAATCCAATAAAAAAGTCGAGACCCTAGGGCCTCGACTTTTTTATTGGCAACCATCCTATATCCTTTAAATCTCTAAAAGGAATAACCCTATCAGAAACAGAAAGGAGCTGTAGGCTCTTACTCACCATGGTAAGAGGACCTTCTTCACTTCTATAGGTACCCCGATCATAGAAGGTCACCCGGACCCAATCGCCACAGGTCAAGGATCGCAATGATCGATCTAAGGCCTCTACTTGATCCTCTGACAGTTCAAGTGGTTCTTCTTTATGACGAGCTACCGCCGCTAATAAAGAGTCAAAGCCTTTAAGGGCGGCAAAGGGCATGAACTGTTTAGCCCTTTGTAAGCGTGACATTTTTCCCTTCATTATGCCTCCTAGACCTAAGCAAAAACCACCCAATCCCTAACCGAAAGCCTCTTTATTCCCCGTTATGGCCCCCTACCAAGGTATTCCGATAGCGAATAGTTCCATCTTCCTCTAAACTAGAAGCCCGAAGGATGGCATTCTTTCCAAAGCGGCCCTTAATCGATAATAGGGTCTTTTGAACATCCTCCTCCTTCTGTTCCTCCTGGTCCTTATTAGGGACAAAGAGGTCTCCCTGCCTAGGTATGGCCTCCTTATTGACTAAATCTTCGAAAGTAACGCCTAGGCGACGTATATCCTCATTAGGCCTAAGGTGTTTATCGAAGAGGGCCATGACAATGGGCAGTAAGGTTTGGAAGGAATCTGTATAAGTCCCTAGGGTTCGTGAACCCCCCGTAGATCGCAACTCATCCAAGGCATAGCCAATCCGGACCTGGACACACTTGGTGACAGCCTTAATTTGTAACAGTTCTAAGGTCAAGGCCTCTACCATCTCACGTAGGGGCAAACGAGCCTGGTCAGCCCTATAATTCCGCAAGAGAATCTGACTTTGCGAGAGGGAGTGCTTAGCTGGACGGTAGGCATGAATATCCGCTATCGTACAGGATTCTCGCCCCCAGGCATGATCAATCAAGAGTTCCGCATCAACTCCAAACTCCTTATATAGCTTGGCCTCTGGCAACTGAGTAATACCATAGAGATCATGAACCCCATATTTACGCAAGCGATTAGCAATACCAGGGCCAATCTGCCATATATCCGTAAGAGGCCTATGGTGCCAAATCTGCTCTCTAAATAAGCCTTCATCTAAATAACCAATAAAATCGGGAGCCTGTTTGGCTAATACATCCAGAGCAATTTTAGCCAAGAAAAGGTTAGTCCCTATCCCAACAGTGGCATAAATATGAGTGGTTTGTAAGATAGCATCTAATAGAAGCTGGGCTAAACGGCGAGGACTCTTTTTATAGAGCCCCTGATAGGGGGTGATGTCGATAAAGTATTCATCAATGGAATAGACGTGGATATCATCAGGAGAAATATAATCGAGCAAGATCCCATAAATTTGAGCAGAGGCTTCCATATAACGCTTCATATGAGGCTTGACCGTAATGTACTCAATATGAGAAGGAATCTGAAAAAGCCGAACCCGATTCTTTACCCCCATCTTTTTAAGGGCCGGCGATATAGCTAATGTAATAGCCCCCTTGCCCCGTGACCGGTCTGCTACCACTAAGGGCGCACTAAAGGGATCTACACCTAAATCAGCACATTCAACAGATGCATAAAAGGATTTTAAATCAATACACATGTACATGCGCTTCCTATTCCCAGAAGCCACCCTATCACCTCCTTATATCTACGTTCAGTATAACAAAAGCCCCTAATTAATTCAAACATATGTTCGAATAATATAAATCATGATGGGTAGAAAGAATTACAAACTCTCTTGTAAAAAATATTCCTATCTCTATAGCTACCTATAAAATAAGCCCTCTAGGTAAGAACCTAGAGGGCTTATAGAGGTAATTATACTTGTATTTAATATACGATCGTTAAAAAGGGATCGTTCTAGATATCTATCTTCCTGTGGAAATAATTTATAAACCAACATCAACAATGCTACGATCGTAATCTTCTTGAACTATATCATGAACAACCATATCGCTACGGTGTACCTTATCAAGCATCTTAGCACGAGCTGTTGTAATGACACTTTCACTATGCTTGCCACCACGCCAAGCAAACTTAGACCTACCGATTGTATACTTCAAGCTTACATAAGGGCCACTCAAATTATGAGATGCCGTTTTGTAACCTGCATCAAGGGTAAGATGTGGTGTGAGATGGAATTCTGCTCCCACCTTAAACCCTCTGATGGCATCACGTTTACTTAATTTTTCATACACCACTCTCACAGCATCTCTACCGCTCCACTTATAATAATCCGCATAGACGCGTGCCCAACGAGCATTTTTAAAGCTTCGTGCATAGCCCAGATCAAAACCACGCGCAGCCACTTGCTCGGCCACTTGCCAATGATTTTCAAACTTAATTACTCCGTAATTATAATAGGATTGATCTTGATCCATCCCATAAGGATATAGACCTGCAGGGTCCCTCATAACAGTACTTCGACTAGGCAAGCCCACGCGTTGTCTATTATTAGATCCTATATTTTGGTAGATATTGGCATGGAATTCATTAAGTCCCGCTACATACTCAAGGCCACCACTAATACGTTTATAACCGCCCTTAAAGGCATGATCATAGAATGCATTGACGCCAACATAGGCATGTTCGTGCTCACTAAGGCGACGGTAACCAAGGCCAACATTGGCATTCATCCCCAAGGATTCCTCTTTGTATTTTTCATGATTATGTACTGTAAAAGTCCCCGCAGGCATGGCTGGAACCCAGTAGTCATGTAATTTATCAAGAGAGATCTTTTCACCACTACGCCCAATCCGGCCCTGTACAAAGACTAGGCTTTTAGCATGTTCATCGTAATGAGTGATTGGTTGTAATGTCTCAATATAAAACTGATCCAACCCCATAGACTGCGATTTCTCTGAACTTGCACTAGGCTGAGGAGCATTCGGTACACCGCGCCCGGTATAACCCTGGCTACTCTTGCCATCAGTACTTTCCATACCGGTCCCCACAACTATGTCTGTACGATCCATCCAATGGGAGCCTATCGCCTCTCGTCTTGCTGCCTCTTGTCCATTCACCATAGGACTTTTATCTTGTCCCTCTACATGAGCTGCAAGACTTGTAGCACTAATAGAACAAGCCACAGCACCTAACACCATAGCCTTCACTAGTAATTGTCTTTTCATTCTCCACACTCTTCCTATTTATATAACTAGTACACAGCGTACTAGCTCCTTTGTTATAACCTAAACATAGACTACATATATTATAAATGATCATGAGGGTAATGAACGTGGAAATCCCCATTTAGATTGAGCCCCTGCATATCTTGACGTTCAATCTTATCAAGCATTTTAGAACGAGCAGTTGTCATGCTATCATCACTATGCTTTCCACCAAAGAGAGCAAACTTAGATTTACCAAGCGTATACATAGTTTGTACATAAAACTCGCCAGAGTGTCCAAATGGTTTATCATAGCCCATGCCTACCGAAATGTGAGGTGTCACATTTACATTGATACCGGTTTTAATACCATTTTTATAGACCCCATTTACACGGAATCCGATATTATAGTTATATATATCAGGGTTAGACCATTCTATGTCTCTAAGCTCTCCATTCATCCGGTTCCAGTGATAACGGTCGATATAGGCTCGTAAATAACGGGCATTTTTAAAGGTTCGTGCGTATCCGATATCATATCCAGAGGCAACACGTTTTTCATGACTTTCACCAACAGAAACATCAACATCTGGCATATTATAAGGTGCTGGAATCATTTCATCGCGCTTAAATATACGATAGGATGACGTTCCATTCCCTAGTGATTTATAAAAATTAGCATACAATTCATTTTCACCAGTTACATATTCTACACCTAAACTAGCACGCTTATAATGTTCTTTGAAAGCATAATCATAGAAGGCATTGATACCTACATAGCTATGTTCTTCTTTACTTAATCGTCGATAACCAAGCCCTAGACTTCCCGTTGTGCCAATGGACTGTGTCGATTGATTAAAGTCTATTTCATATATAATACCGCCTGCACCGCGTGTGGCATGATTCGCATACCCATCCGCGATTTGACTTACACCGCCATGAGAACTAACTTTACCTTGCACAAACACTACACTCTTAGAATTGTTATCATAATGACCTATAGGTTGTAACGTCTCTATGCTATATATTGGCTTGTGATTGGTTTGAAACTTTGCTGAAATATCAGTTCGATCAGCCCAATCTTGATAACTGCTAGAATTCACTTTCACAGCAGTATTTGTATCAGTACTATCTGCGAAAGCAATAGACCAACACATCGTATAAGCTGCTACACAAAGTAGCAGTCGTATATTAAACTTTGTTTTATGATACATTTACCCAATAACCCTTCTCTCACATAATTATTATTGCAACATAAAAATTACCATCCTTTAGGTAATTTTTATGAGTTACAGATTATAAACCAACATCGACAAACTGCTGTTGATAAGTATTTTCCACAGTTTCTTGTACAACCATGTCGCTACGATGTACCTTATCAAGCATCTTGGAACGAGCCGTTGTAATCGCGCTTTCACTATGTTTACCACCACGCCAAGCAAACTTGGAGGTACCGATGGTATATTTCAAGGTCGCATAAGGACCACTCAAATGATGAGATGCCGTTTGGTAACCCGCATCAAGGGTAAGATGCGGTGTGATATGGAATTCTGCACCCACTTTAAAACCTTTTATGGCATCACGTTTTTTTAATTTATAATACCCTACTCTTACAGACTCTCTACCACGCCAATTATAATAGTCCGCATAGACACGAGCCCATCGAGCATTTTTAAAGGTCCGTGAGTATCCTACATCAAATCCACTGGCAGCAACTTTTTCTAATAATATCCAATGATTTTCATAAGCAACCACACCATAATTATAAAGACTTTGATCAGAATCCATACCATATGGATACAATCCTGTAGGATCATACCATGTACTAGTTCGACCACGAAGCCCTGTATATTTTCTATCATCAGTCCCTAGGTTTCGGTACAGATTAGCATGAAATTCATTAAGGCCTGCCACATATTCTACACCGCCACTAACGCGCTTATAACCACCTTTAAACACATGGTCATAGAACGCATTAACACCAACATAAGCATGTTCACCTTTGCTAAGACGACGATAGCCAATGCCAATATTAGCATTCATTCCTAATGATTCTTTCTTATCTGTTTGCTTATCATGTCTTATAAACGTCCCTGCAGGTCTGGCAGGCTCCAAATAACTATCTAATTTATAAGATGAAATTTTTTCTCCACTGCGCCCAATACGACCTTGTACAAAGACAACGCTTTTAGCATTTTCATCATAATGGGTTATAGGTTGCAAGGTCTCAATATACAATTTATTGATTTCAGTAGATTTTAAACTTTTCGAAGTTACAGTATGTAGATCATCATGTCTCATCGATGATTCACCAACATAATGGTGCTGACTATGCGTCTCTTTCGAATCTTTCATACCAACGCCGACTACCACATCTGTACGGTCCATCCAACTAGACCGAACGGCCTCTTTCCTAGCCGCATCTGATGCAATTGTTTGTTGTGCAGAATCTAGTCCATTTACATCTTGAACCTCTGCTGCCATTCCTATTGTATATATGCTGAAAGTCATAGTCCCTAAAACCATAGCTTTCAATAATAATTTACCTGACATTATATATAGTCCCCTCTCATAACAATGATAAAACTAACATTTTCTCCATATTATAAATGATCGATAGGTGCTAAATAATCGTATTCAATATCATCAAAGGATTCTACAATCATGTCTTGGCGACGTACCTTATCTAACATTTTAGAGCGAGCAGTAGTAATTCTATTATCACTATGTCTACCACCCCAGAAAGCAAATTTAGATGTACCTAATGTATATTTCACAGTACCATACATACCTTTAGACATATTATTAGCATGGTTATACCCAATATCTAAGGATATATGTGGCGTTAACTGTAATTCAGCACCGATTTTAATCCCCTTATAGTGATTTGCATCCCTCACTGAAAACCATGGAACGGACCAATGGCCTGGACGTCCCCAATTAAAATTTTGTTCATGGCCAAAACCTTGCCCCTTCCAGCGATATCCATTTACATAGGCACGAGCCCAACGAGCATTCTTAAAGGATCTAGTATAACCGATTTCATAACCATCTAGAGCTCTATCGCCTTTATAGGTATAATAATTCTCTGACGGAATAACACCATATGGGAATGAATCTGGATAACCATTAGGATACAAACGTTTAGGATATGGATTACCACCACCTCCTCTTACAACGTCCTTATTACCAATCCCCTTATACACATTGGCATATACTTCGTTAAGCCCATTTACATACTCTACGCCGCCACTAATACGATTGTAATTGCCTGTGAAAGCTCGATCAACGAATGCATTAACACCTATATAAGCATGCTCATTTCGACTAAGACGTCGATATCCAATACCAACAGTACCAATAATCCCTAATGTTTCTGATGATTTTTCATCCGTATTTATTTTAGTGTAACTAGATTGCCCATTCCGATTGATTATTAATTCAGGAAGAAGATAACCACGCATCTCTTTCGAAGCTATTTTCTCACCACCCCGACCAATGCGCCCCTGTACAAATAGAACACTATTACTGTTCTCATCATAATGAGAAATAGGCTGCAATGTTTCTATATAGGCTTTCGTTAAATTACCATAATCAGACTGCTTATTATAGATTGAATTTTGGTCATCCGTTAAAAAATGTCCTTTATCTAATTTGGACTGACCTCCGGTCTGTACACCTACAGCAATATCCGTGCGATCCATCCAATTAGATTGCACGGCCTCATGCTTTGCTGTATCGCTCACTTGTAGCGCCACATTGGCCGCTCCCACTACAGCACTTGTGCTACACACTATGGCCCCCATAACCATAGATGTTAATACTAACTTATATTTCATTACGAAACTTCTCTCCTTTTAGTTTTATAAA
>ERZ773254.821-NODE-821-length-15577-cov-3.040716_pt1 | contig 15577 bp, 16 predicted proteins | sample MGYA00580516_ERZ773254 | MGnify/ENA primary metagenome ERZ773254 (study PRJEB29015, sample SAMEA2738158) | human oral metagenome | biome: human oral; feature: human-associated habitat; material: saliva | place: China | collected 2192 ...
GCCTGCAAGAATTATTTCAGCATCGCCCGCCTTTATGATTTGAGCTGCCAGCGATACAACTCTAAGCCCCGAACCGCAAACTTTATTCAGTGTCATCGATGGAACTTCTTTAGGAATTCCGGCTTCCATAGCAACCTGTCTTGCAACATTTTGCCCAAGACCTCCCTGAAGTACATTACCCATAATTACTTCATCTATGTCGTCCTTCTTTATACCTGCTCTCTTTATGGCTTCTTCACAGGCAACAGCCCCTAATGTTTTTGCCGGCACCGATTTTAAACTACCCCCGAAATTACCTATTGGAGTACGTGCCGCACTTGCAATTACTACTTTTCTCATACCAAGCCTCCTTAAATTTCATCAACAACATCCTCTTGAACACATTGTAGCAAAAAATATGATAAAAAAACAAAAAAACGTCCAATACATGGACGTTTACTGTAATTTATTTAATCAATTTGGATATTTTTCTAAAATCGGGGTTTTCCATAGAGCCCAAGAGCTGAAATAATGCGGCCTCCACAGTGAGCAACTCTACCCCCTTCGCTTGTAACCTGCCCAGCGCTACTTCCTTGTCAAACCTCTTTCGAGACGAGACGCAGTCCGCTGCCACAAATACATTGAAACCTTCATAAAGTAGATCTAAAGCGCTTTGAAGCACACAAATATGCGTTTCTATTCCTATTATTATTATATTTTTAGGTTTGAGCTTATCCAATCGATCACAAAACTCCTTTGCCCCTGCCAAGCTAAAGCTTTGCTTTTCAATATACGAAAATTCGGGGCAAACATCCTTAATCTCAGGAACCGTCTCTCCAAGACCTCTTGTATATTGCTGGGTAAAAAGCACAGGGATCCCTAAGATATTTGCTCCCTTAAGAAGTTTCACGGCTTCGTCAATCATAGGCTTTGGATCAACCATCGCAGGAAGCAATCGTTCCTGGAAATCTATGCTTACAACTACAGTATCCTTTTGGTTCAAAACTATTCTCCTTTAAACATGAGTTAACTTTTTATTAATATCACTTAGCATCTCGTGGTCTGTAAAATCAAGCCCCATAGGGGTAACGGTAACATACCCCATTTCAAAAGCCGGGACGTCGACTTCATCATCACAGGTTCCGTAGTGGCGTGGATTACCGCTGTACGTATAACAGAACTTACCGTCTTCATCGGGCAGTCTCTTAAAGATATCGACATAGCCCCTTCTTCCAAGTTTGGTAAACTTTATACCCTTTATCTCAGCTTCGGGTTTGTCCGGAACGTTGATATTTAACATCCTGTCATTCGGTATACTCCCGAACCTTCCAAGCACGGCATCTTTGGCAAGCTTGGCAGGATATTCAAAAAAATGTGCTTCATGAGAAACAACGGATACTGCAATAGATGAAACTTTATTCATAACGCCCTCAAGCGCTGCAGATACCGTACCTGAATAATGTGTATCCGTACCTAAATTTCCTCCATGGTTTATACCGGTAACCACAAAATCCATTTCTATATCCATATCACCTAAAAAATCTATTCCTAATTTAACGCAGTCTGCAGGGGTACCTGAACATTTATATGCCATAACGGCTCCGGGGAAATCTTGACTTTCAAGATATATCTTATCCCTGCAGCTGATGCAGTGCCCCATAGCACTTCTTTCACCGTCCGGCGCAACTACGTATACATCCGCTATCGTAGAAATTTCGTCTGCAAGCGCTCTAAGTCCCTTCGCATTTATCCCGTCATCATTCGCCAATAAAATATTCAGTTGATCTACCTCCTTAATTTAACAAAGCACTTCGCCTATAGGTTTTCTATATATCTTTGTAGCCTTAAAATCATAAGGCGTTTCATCTTTATTTATAAGCACAAGCTCATCACCCTTAAAATATTGAATCAAAGAAGCGGCGGGATTTACAACGAGTGATGTACCGCCAACTATCAAAAGATCCGCATTTGAAATTTGGTTAACAGCTTCCGTAATCACATCAGTATCGAGCCCTTCTTCGTATAAAACCACATCGGGCTTTACTATGCCTCCGCAAGCATCGTCAGAGCATTTCGGTACCTTCTCATCACAGTTTTGTTCATCCATTATGTAATCCAAGCTGTACTTTGCTCCGCATTTCATACAGGTATTTCTGAGTATACTTCCATGCAGCTCAATTACGTTTTTACTTCCTGCAAGCTGATGTAAACCGTCTATGTTTTGCGTTATAACAGCCTTAAGTTTTCCGTCCTTTTCAAGTTCAGCAAGCTTAAGATGCGCAGCTACCGGCATTGCATCCCTGTATACCATGTGCTTTTTATAATAATCGAAAAAAGTGTTCGTATCCGCCACAAAAAAACTATGAGAAATTATTCTCAGGAGGAGCCTTGTATTCATTCAAAACATTGTACAGTCCGTCAGAAGACCTGAAGTCAGGGATTCCACTTTCTGTGGAAACCCCTGCTCCTCCGAAGAAAACAACGTAATTTGATTTTTTTACTATCCTGTCTAAATCTTTATCCATATGTTATTTATTATCTATAAAAGCGTCTCTGTTCCTTACAATGTCCTTAGTAAAGCTGAATTTCGAAAGCTGTCCTAAAACAACCTGCGCAATCACGATGCCCACTACCATCTGAACGATGTTCCATGGGATTGCAACCAAACCTACCGTAGCATTTCCTGCAATTACGCATTCTGCAATGTAGTAACCCGCTACCATAACCGCACCGGATGCAACCATAGACGCTATCTCCACTATTTTCTTAGCGTTTTTACCTTGGTTTTTATGTGCTATAAATGCGATAACTATTACCATGAGTCCTTTTATTACGAAAGTCCAAGGAGACCAGAATGCAACACCTAAAATAGCATCTGCCAGAGCCGCTCCAAGTGGTATAGCCACAATCGCATAGGCTTCAGGTATTAAAAATACGGATAAAAATATTATGCTGTCACCCAAATGAATGTAACCCTGTGTGGCGACTATCGGGAATGATAATGTTGTAAGAACAACCTCCAACGCCATCAATACCGCTGTCAGAGTTAAGACAAATGTTTTAGATTTAACTGTTTGCATTACAAACCTCCTATCCCTTGTATAATGCTAACTTAACGTGTATAATTATAACATAATTTGAGACTGTATCTCAATGACTGCACTTATACATAAAGGAGGAGAAAAATGGAATTAGATAACATTTTATCGAAAAGACAGAGCATCAGAAAATACACCGGTGAACCTGTAAAAACCGAAGATATCATAAAGATTATAGAAGCCGCCCACTCAGCTCCGTCCGGCAAGAACATTCAAAACTGGCATTTCGTAGCCATTAAAAATAAGGAAATCATACAAAAGATCGCAGACGCCATAGGTGTAAAAAATGAAGAGATAGCTAAACAGATGGAGAAGAAGGACTCTCAAAAGGCGGATACGTTCAGGAAATTCTTCAGAAACTTCACACTCTTCTTCCTAAACTGCGATATTTTAACGGTTATATACAGCAGAGAATACAAACCGTCCGGTTACAACGAAATGACGTTTGCAGAATACGACCAAGCCGAAATAAACAAGCTCATACATGAAAAGAACCCCGGTATGCAAAGTCTCGGGGCTGCTATAGAAAACTTTACACTAAAGGCGATAGACCTAGGTTATGGCACCTGCTGGCTCACCAGCGCAAACTACGCCGATAAGGAAATTGAAAAATGCCTTGAAGAGGAAATAGGCTTTAAAAAAGACGGTTACTTCTTTGCCGCTATGATCGCTACAGGCGTACCCGCCGACGGCGCAAAGAGCCCACCTAAAAAGCCTCTCGAAGAAGTCTACACCATTGTGGAATAGTTTATAGCTTTTAGTATTGTATGGAGGAACGATGAAAAAACCGAATTTAGCCATTGTAGGAGCTACAGGTTTAGTTGGCTCAACCTTTCTTAAAGTAATAGAGGAAAGAGATTTCCCGTTTGAAAATTTATATCTTATGGCATCGAAACGCTCTGCCGGCAAGGTAATAAAATTTAAATCCAAAGACTATGTAGTGGAAGAACTTTGCGAAGAAGCCTTTGATAAGGACATAGATATAGCTCTTTTTTCAGCAGGTGGTGACATAAGCAAAAAATATTCCCCCATCGCTGCATCTAAAGGTATCACGGTAGTGGATAACAGCAGCGCATTCAGAATGGATAAGGATGTTCCGCTTGTGATTCCCGAAGTGAATCCTGAAACTGCTAAGAATCCTAAAAAAGGAATAATTGCAAACCCGAATTGCTCTACAATACAAGCTCTTGTAGCCATTAAACCTTTGTATGACGCTTTTGGGATAAAGAGAATTATCTATTCCACCTACCAAGCCGTGTCAGGTTCGGGACTTAAGGGTATAACGGATCTTGAAAAAACTTTAAAGGGTGAAAAATCAAATCTCGCCTACCCTCACACCATAGCCGGCAATTGCATTCCGCAAATAGATGTGTTTACTGATAACGGCTATACAAAAGAAGAAATGAAGATGATAAATGAAACACATAAGATTTTGGGCGATGACAGCATTGGCGTTACCGCAACCACAGTAAGGGTGCCCGTATTGGATTCTCACAGCGAATCCATAAATATAGAATTTAACAGAAACTTTGAGCTTAATGAAGTTTATGATGCCTTAAGCAATGCAAAGGGGATTACGGTCTTGGATGATCCTAAGAATGAAGTTTATCCGCTTGCGCTTGATGCTGCCGGTACGGACGATGTATACGTAGGCAGAATAAGAAGAGACTTCTCAACCGAAAACGCTATAAATATTTGGGTGGTATCCGATAATATACGTAAGGGCGCTGCCACAAACACAGTACAGATAGCCGAGCTTCTTTTAAATTAAGCTGATATAAGTAAAGGATATAGTAGGCAATCGGGCTGTTTTTTAGGCTATTACAAAACTTTAATAAAAAATATTAAATCTATATTCTGTATGACAAATACTTACTGATCTCTAAAAGTTAACTCGACGAGATCAGTTTTTTTATTAAATTTATCGATATTTCTGAAAATCTACGTTTTTTTACGAAGATTCGCAAGTTAATTTTGATGCTCTATAAGGAAAATATTCTAATCTATACAATGCGTAAGTTACTTAAGAAAGGCTTACGTTAATTTTGCGCAATCAATAGTTTACAGAGCTCAATTGCATCAAGCTGTCCTGTAACTTCATCTCTTTTTCGTTTTGCAAAGTATATAGGTGATTTAAAACAGGGGTTGCTAACCCTCTCATTCATCATCTCCTTGCCCAGCGGTATGAAGATGGCTTCCATGCGTCGTTTGCTTCTAAACTCTGCAATTATTTTTTCAAACTCTTTAAGTTCCGCCTTGTTTGAAATCTCTACTGCAAGTTTTATCAAAACATTTTGAATCCCGGTATCAATGCATTTTTCGTATTCTTTATAGAGTAAATTTAAGTTATCCTTTAAATCAAAAGGTTTTGTAATGTGCGAAGATAAAATTACAGTTTTGTCTTTAATATTCTCTATAACTTCGGTGATATCCTCACCCGTTTCATGGAAATTTCGAATTTCTATATCTATCCCCGCTACGTGGCTTAAAGCCTCAGGAGTTTTATAAAAGGCTGAAAGCAAACGGCTAATAGCAAGCACATATTCTTCTGCGCTGAACCTTGCCTCCCCACCTTCATTTTCCGTACGCAAAGTGAGCAGGTATTGAAAAGTCACATCCCTTCTAAGACATAGTTTCACGACATTTGAAAATACCTTTCGGCTTTCTAAATCCTGCGAATCCTTAAGCATACTGTCGAGCCTTAACTCTATTAAATCTATATGACTCTGTAGCTTTTCATTCGATACGAACTCGTCTATTTCATGTCTCCCTAACGTAAGCGCTACATAAGGGTATGGTCCTTTATTTTTCTCACAAGCTTCTGCAAGATCACTCCGATCATAATGCGATACACATGCAAGAGAATGCTTTAAGCCATTAAATATCATATAAATTTTCTCCACTCTGTGGATTTGCTATGAGTCCCGTCTTAAGATTGTAGGCTGCCTCCATTTTATCCTTAAGCAGCTTCTTTACCTTTTCGCCGTCTGAAACACTTGCATCTATTACGAGCTCATCGTGAATCTGAAGCACAATCTTCGCATCAAGACCTTGCTTTTGTATGGCTCTATATACATTGTTCATTGCAAGCTTCATGATGTCCGCACCCATACCTTGTATCGGGCTGTTCATAGCAAGGCGTTCACCTAAATTTCTTACCATGATATTCTGTGCATTTATCTCAGGAATTTTTCGAATCCTTCCGGTCTCGGTTCGCACAGCCCCCGTCTGTTTTGCAATGCTTTTTTGCGCCTCCATGTACTCATACACTGCCCTATGCTTTGCAAAGTATTCATCTATGTATTTCTTTGCATCCTTCCTTGAAATTTCAAGTTCGTTTGAAAGGCCGAAGTCGCTCATTCCGTAAATAACGCCGAAATTTATGGCCTTAGCCTTACTCCTTACCGCCTTGGACACTGCGCCCTTCTGAGCTCCAAGCACATTTACAGCCACAGCCTCATGAATATCTTCACCGCTTTTAAACGCATTAATCAGGCCCTCATCGCAGGATACATGTCCCAATATCCTAAGCTCTATCTGAGAATAGTCAGCGCTTACAAATACCCTGTCCTTTCCCGCTTTGAATGCCTTTCTGATTCTTTTACCCATATCCGTCTTTACAGGAATCGTCTGAAGCGCAGGATTTATGCATGCCATTCTACCCGTACTCGCTCCAATCTGTAAAAATTCGGGTCTTACCTTACCGTCTGTACCCTTAAAACCCATAAACCCTCGTACATAGGTGGAATTCAGCTTAGATACCTTTCTAAACTCCAGTATAAGATCTATTATAGGATGTGTTTTTCTAAGCTTTTGAAGCACTTCCGCATTGGTTGAATACCCTCTTTTCGTCTTAACCTTAGGTTCTAAATTAAGCTTTTCAAACAACACTTCCCCGAGCTGCTTCGGGCTGTTTACATTGAATTCAAACCCTGCAAGTTCATAGATTTTATCTAAAAGCTCAGCTTCTATGTTGCTAAGCTCCGCCTCATACATTTTGAGAAATTCCGTATCAAGCCACACGCCCGTATTTTCCATAGACGCTATAACCTCTACCAAGGGCATTTCTATTTCATAAAATACCTTTTGAAGATCATCTTCTTCAATCTGAGACTTGAGTTTATCATACACCCTGAAGATATTTACCGTTTCAAGCAAATATAAAAGCCCTATCATTGCATTTTCATCCGAACTTTCAACGCCTCCAAGCGCTGCATTTACCACGTCATTATTTGTTTTTTTAAGGCTCTTGCAGATATTTGCATACCTTTCTTTTATATCATCTGCGGTAAGAGTCTTCTTTCTCTTTGCCTTTAAAAGTTTATCCGAAACATCTATGCCTAACTGATCCTCTAATATTTTGTAGAAGTCCATGTATTTTCCCTTGTTGTTTATGACTTCATATGCAAGCATAACATCGAAGAACGGAGTGAATAGCGGCAGGCCGTTTTGGAGTAATGCAAACAGAGCATTCTTAAGGTCATAACCCACAACCTTTACTTTTTCTTCCGCTACAATATCAAGCACTCTATGAATTTGAGCCATATCATCAAGCAACCAAATATTTCCATCGACATTAAAATATGCCGCATAAATTTCGGGCTTATCAATGTGATTGGAATCATTTATGAGGCAAAGGCCTGCAACGTCCGCTTTTTTAAGTGTAGCTTCCAATGAACCCACATCCCTGCTCACATCTATGCTCAGCATACCCTTAAGTTCATCGGTTTCATCATTTGTGCCATTGACGCAGCCATTCGTTTCAAGCTTTTTTAAAAAGGTATTGAGTTTATAATTTTTATAAATAGATGCAAGCATATCAAAGTCGGGATCTACAAGCTTTACATCATCTAGTGTTAAGCCGAGGTCAAGGTTGACAATTATGGTGGCAAGCTCCTTTCCCATAAAAGCCTGCATCTTGGAATTTTCAAGCGCAAGTTTCGTCTTCCCTGAGATTTCATCAATATTTTGATAGATGTTTTCTATGGTCTGATATTTCGTTACAAGGTTTCTCGCACCTTTATCGCCTATACCTTTTACGCCTTTATAATTATCGCTACTGTCACCCATTATCGCCTTGTAGTCTATAAAGTGTTTAGGAGCGAAGTTATATTCATCTTCAAATTTTTGAATATCGTATATATCTATATTGGAAATCCCACGTTTTGTATACGCTATCTTGGTGTTATCGCTTATGAGCTGAAACATATCCTTATCGCCTGAAATTATTATAACTTCAACATCATCCGATTCTACAAACCTTGCAAAACTACCTATGATGTCATCCCCTTCAAAGGTCTTTTTTTGAAGGATTTTAATATTCATAGCGGCCAGGATTTCTTTAATCACAGGGATCTGCATAAGCAATGCATCGTCGGTCTTTCTCCTATTTGCCTTGTAGTCATCGAATTTTTCATGCCGAAACGTTTTGCCACCGAGATCAAATGCCACGGCGATGTAGTCGGGGGAAAAATCATTGATGGATTTATATAACATGCTTAAAAATCCATATATTGCATTCGTAGCCATTCCATCTGCGCTCATATTCGCCTTTATCGCATAATACGCCCTGAAAAATAAACTGTTTCCATCTATGATTATCGCTCTTTTACTGTGCATGTTTCACCTTTTTCCAATATACTACTTAAAATATTATCTACCTTATCGATCAACTCTTCAACGCTACCGTCGTTATTTATAATTGTTGCGCCCTTATTTATCGCTCCTTCCAGGCTAATCTGCTCATTTACCCTCTTTTTTACATCACGAGGCGTACTTTCATCCCTACTTGTAGCTCCCGCTATCCTGTCTTTAAGGTTTCTGTTTATGTAAAACACTTCATCCAAATTCTTATCGAATCCATATTCGTATATTAGCGGTGCATCTAAAAATGCTATTGCATCTTTTGTTTTATTCAAGGCTTCATGTTTTTTAAATAATCCCTCTATTTCCTCTACCACGAATCTGCTGAGCATTGTCATATAACGACTATATGCATCCTTGTCGGAAAATATTATATCCGATACCTTTTTTTTATCCACCTTGTTTTTCTTTATGCAATCATCTCCAAGTACTTCTCCTATCCTTTTTATGATATCAGTATCTTCAAGGAGGTCTGCAACCAAGGCATCGGCATCTATTACAAAATAGCCTCTATCTCTTATATGAGAGCACACCAGACTTTTACCGCTTCCTATACCTCCTGTAATTCCAATTCTTTTCATCTTTTCTTCCTAATTATTTATCGTCTGTAAGCTTGGATAGTTCCATCTGTATAAAATAATCCAAATCACCATCCATAACGGCATCTACATTACCCATTTCAGCGCCGGTTCTATGATCCTTTACCATTCTATAAGGATGGAAGACATATGACCTTATCTGACTTCCCCACGTTATCTGGTTATAGTCTCCTGTGAGATCATTTATACTTTCCTTATGCTCTTTTTCTTTAAGCTCCATCAATTTCGAAATCAACATATGCATAGCGGCTTCCTTATTCATGTGTTGAGACCTCTCGTTTTGACAGGTTACCACTATCTTTGTGGGAAGGTGTATGATTCTGACAGCAGAATCCGTCTTGTTTACATGTTGCCCTCCTGCACCGCTAGCCCTGAACTTATCTATCCTGAGATCCTTATCATCTATCTTTATCACTTTATCGGTCTTTATCTCGGGTATTACATCTACCGAAGCAAACGAAGTATGTCTTCTGCTTGAGGAGTCAAAAGGTGAAATGCGCACCAACCTATGCACACCTCTTTCCTTTTTAAGGTATCCATATGCATTGAGACCCTTTATGAGTAGAGTTGCGCTTTTAAAGCCGGCAACACCGTTTTGGTTTAAGTCTATGACATCAATTTGAAATCCCTTGTTTTCCGCCCACCTCGTGTACATCCTAAGTAACATCTTGCCCCAATCCTGAGCATCGGAGCCTCCGGAACCTGAATGGATTGAAATGTAGGCATTCGCCTTGTCGTGTTTCCCTGCTAAGAGTGTAGTAACTTTAAGCTTGTGATATCCTGCCTCAAGTTTTTTAAAAATATCAGCAGCGAGCATTTCCATATCCTCTTCAACCAGCCCTTCCGATACCATCGCCTGCAGCGTTTTTGCATCGTCTATGAGCAAAAGCAACTCATCGTACTGCGAAACTACAGCTTCGACTTCCTGCTTTTCCTTAAGAAGTATCTTCGCCGCCACCTGATCATTCCAAAAATCTTGCGCAGACAGACATTCTTCTATCTCAGCTCTTCGCTTTTTAAGATATGCAATGTCAAAGTAAACCTCCCGCCCTCTTTACAAGCGGCTCAAACTTCATTATTTCCCTAATGATTTCATTTAAATTCATACAATTTCTCCTAACAAAAAAAGTGGGCATGACAGATTACACCATCACGCCCACCTGATAACATCTTTATGAAACTAGTGTTTGTTTCTTTCGTGTCTCTGAAGACCTGATGGTTCCATAGACATTCTAAGTCCCTGTGCAAGACCTGCAACACCTTCATACTTGTATTCCTTCTTGCCTGTACAGTAATCGCAGTTACACTTGATTTCAGGCAATTGAGGTTCTTCGTATGTAGTTATTACACCTTCGTAGTTTCTTAGAATTACCTTGTGAGGTGTCTGAGAAATTACGTATTGAGGCATTACCGGTGTCTTACCGCCACCTCCCGGAGCGTCAACTACGAATGTAGGAACGGCATATCCTGAAGTGTGACCTCTAAGTCCTTCGATAATCTCAATACCCTTAGATACAGGAGTTCTGAAGTGCTCAATACCTAGAGAAAGGTCACACTGGTAGATGTAGTAAGGTCTTACCCTGTTTTTAACCATTTCGTGAACGAGCTCTCTCATCTTGTGCGGACAGTCGTTTAGTCCTCTAAGCAGTACGGATTGGTTACCTAGAGGGATACCTGCATCAGCAAGTAGCGCTAAAGCGGCTCTTGAAGTGTCGGTAACTTCTCTCTTGTGATTAAAGTGAGTGTTTAACCATACCGGATGATATTTTCTAAGCATTTTTACAAGCTCAGGCGTGATTCTCTGTGGACATACAACAGGAGTTCTACTTCCTATTCTTACTACTTCTACATGAGGTATGTCTCTAAGATTTTTAATTACATATTCTAAAACATCATCGTCGATAAGCAGTGCATCACCACCTGAAAGCAATACGTCTCTTACCTGCGGAGTCTTCTTGATGTATGCAATACATGCATCTATATCTTCAATACTTCTTGCACCGTCGGTTTCCCCTGCAAGTCTTCTCCTTGTACAATGTCTACAGTACATGGAACACTGGTCCGTTACAAGGAACAACACTCTGTCAGGATATCTGTGAGTAAGTCCCGGTGCAGGTGAATCCTCATCCTCATGCAATGGATCCAGCAAGTCCGCTTCTGATCTGTGTGCTTCTAAAATAGTAGGCACAGCCTGCATTCTAACAGGACACATAGGATCATTTTCATCCATAAGGGATGCATAGTATGGTGTAATACCAACTCTGAATCCGTCCAATATCTTGGTAATATCAGCCTTTTCCTGCTCCGTAAGATTGATAACCTCGGCAATCTCATCAGCAGTACCAAGCCTGTTTGCTACCTGCCATTTCCAATCATTCCACTGTTCATCAGTGACATCCTTGAAATAAGGAATGTCTTTCCAATTTCTTACTTCATCCATCATTTTCTCCTTATTAAACACCTACAACTAAAAAGTTATATACTCTGCACTAGAGTGAACATAAACTTCTCACTTCATCTTCACTCAAGTGCCTAAACTCACCCGGTCTTAAATCACCCAATTCAATACCGGCGAATTTAACTCGTTTCAATTTTATCACCTCGTGCCCGATCACGTCAAACATTTTTCTTATCTGGCGCTTTTTACCTTCTTTTATAATCATAGACAGCTTCATATCGCCTTGTTTTTGTCCTATTTCGAAAATTTTTGCAGGTTTTGTGTGATATTTCACAATACTTTTGACGGGTTTGTTTTGTTTTGTTTGACTAATTTCAACATCTATAGTTATGCCGCCAGACAATTTTTTAATGTCATTTGCACCTGGCACGCCTCTCACGACAACTTCATAATTCTTTTCAATCTTTCTTTTAGGGCTTAACAGTTTTTGAGCAAGGTCTCCGTCGTTTGTAAGAAGAATCAGTCCTTCACTGTCTTTATCAAGCCTCCCTATTGTAAACAATCTTTCGTCTATGTCCGTTAAAAGGTCGTATACCGTGCGCCTTCCAAGCTCATCTGAAGCCGTGCACACATATCCGCAGGGCTTATTCATGGCTATGTACACCGATTTTTTTTGAATTTCTATAGGTCTTCCGTCAATAGCAATAACAGCGTCCTCATCTACATTCACGCCGCATTCTAAAAGAGGGATCCCGCCTACCGTCACCCTCCCCTCTTTTATCAGCTCGTCAGCTTTTCTTCTACTGCATATGCCGCATTTAGCGATGTACTTATTTATCCTCATACCTTATTTATGTCCAGGTCTTTAAGCGACTTAAGAGATTTTTCTATTAAATCGCCCGGTAGCGGATAATCCTTCATCTCACCTCTATTGAATTGATCATACGCCTTCATATCGAAAAACCCTGTGCCCGTAAGTCCAAACAAGATGGTCTTCTTTGTGTTTTCCTCTCTGCATTTTATCGCCTCATCTATAGCGCCTTTGATTGCGTGACTTGATTCAGGCGCAGGTAATATGGTCTCGTATTTTGCAAAAAACTTGGCAGCTTCAAATATCTCCGTTTGTCCATACGATTTTGCCTTCATATATCCATCGTGGTACAGCTTAGATACGATCGGTGACATTCCGTGGTACCTCAACCCTCCTGCATGTGTTGCCGGAGGCATAAATTCGTTTCCAAGCGTATACATCTTAGCCATAGGTGTGATCTTTCCTGCATCACAATAATCGTACAGATAACTTCCCCTCGTAAGCGTAGGGCAGGAGCTCGGCTCAACGGCAAGTAATTCCGGATTGTGCTCGCCCTGTATCTTATCCCTTGCAAACGGTGCTATGAGCCCTGCAAGATTTGATCCGCCACCTGCGCAACCTATCACTATGTCGGGATATTCGTCATATATCTGCATTGCCTTATATGATTCCATCCCTATTATGCTTTGATGAAGCGCAACCTGATTGAGTACGGATCCGAGCGTATATCTAAATCCCGGATCCTTAGATGCCGTCTCAACTGCTTCAGATATTGCAGTACCGAGGCTACCCGGAGAATCAGGATCCATCTTTAAAATAGCCCTTCCACTTTCTGTAGTATCGCTTGGAGACGAGATTACCTTTCCTCCAAACGTTTCTATTATATTTCTTCTAAAAGGTTTTCCCTCGTAACTCACCCTTACCATATACACTATGAGATCCAGTCCGAAAAATCCGCAAGCCTCCGCAAGTGCAGTACCCCACTGTCCTGCGCCGGTCTCGGTGGTGACTCCCTTAAGCCCCTGTTCCTTTGCATAATAAACCTGAGGGATTGATGAATTCAATTTATGACTTCCCGCCGTATTGTTACCTTCAAATTTATAATAGATTTTAGCAGGTGTGTCCAAGGCCTTTTCAAGGTGATAGGCTCTACAAAGCGGAGACGGCCTGTATTGCCTATATAGATCCATGAGCTTTTCAGGAATGTCTATATAGGTATCCGTATCGTTGAGCTCCTGTTTTGCAAGTTCAGTCGAAAATATATCACAGAGCTCAGAAAGTGTAACCGGTTTAAAAGTTACCGGATCTATGAGAGGATCCGGTTTCTCCTTCATGAAACCTCTAAGATTAAGCCACTGATTCGGGATCTCCTTCTCAGGTAATGTTGTTCTGTATGGAATGTCGTGTGCCTTACTCATTAAAATCCTCCTTACTATCTTCTGTTTCTTCGCTGCCTTGTTTGATTATATCATCTATTTCACCGATATCAGGCAATTCCTTTAAACTTCCAAGATTAAATTTACGCAAAAATTTCTTTGTAGTTGCATAAAGTTTCGGCCTTCCTATGCTGTCATCTTCTCCGCTTATCTTTACAAATCCTTTGGCTATGAGATTTTCTATAACCTTATCACTCTTAACTCCCCTTATAGACTCTATGGTGGATTTTCTCACAGGCTGTTTGTATGCAATTATTGCCAAGGTTTCAAGCGCAGATTGAGATAACTTTTTAAGCCTTACAGGAGACACAAAATCCTGAGCTATTTCAAAATTCTGTGGATTTATGGTGAATTGATACTCATTAAGGGATTCAGTAATGATTATCCCCCTTTTCTCATACTCAGTTATAAGCTCATCAATTAGCGATTTAATTGCACCGCTGTCTTTACCGAAGATTTTAGCAAGTGATTTTAGGCTTATCGGCTCTCCGCTTAAAAATAACAGCGTCTCTATCTGCGATTTAATACTACCTTCTGAATGCATGTCCTAACCTCGCTCTTCTTTGCCATATACATATATCGGAGCAAAATTTTCATCTTGGTCCGCAGCAATTTTCTTTGCCTTTTCAAGTTCTAAAACCGATGAAAAGGTGACCGCCAATTCGTATCTGTTGTTTTTATCCTTCATAAAACTCCTGATCTCAGCTTTCTTCTTGGGATTTTTCTTTACAAAATGCAGTATGTTCCTCATTTTATCACGAATATTAATTTTTCGCTTCTTTCTTCTATATAGAGTATTTATTTGATTTAGTTTTATTCTTTTATTAACGAAGGCATCAAAGGCATCTATGAGCTCCTCCTGATCTATGTCAAAATCCTCTCTCGCCTTGTTAAATCCGCTGAGATCTTCAGCAGATTTTTCTAAATAAAAAAGCCCTTCCATATATTTTTGAGAGAATATGGAAGCTATTATCTTAACCCTTTTATAGCTGATTAACCTTGCTTCGAGATCCTCATAAAGCTCTTCCTTGGTAACATTTTCTTCCTTCCTTGAAAGTATCATCATGGATTTTAACTCTATGAGTGTGGATGCGAGCACCAAGAACTCGACCTCCACATCGTATCGCTCTTCCTTCATCGCTTTAAGGTAAGCTATGTACTGATCCGTTATCTCTGAAATATTTATATCGTAGATACTCATTTTTGCATTTTCTATAAGATGCACTAGTAGATCAAGCGGCCCGTAAAACTCATCTATCTTCACCTTATAATCATCTCGTTTTTTGTTGAAAATCCCCATTGACGGCTGTTACTCCTCGCTGCTTTTAACCTTCTCCACCACAAAATTTACCTCAAGGCTCTTCCTCGCTGTAGCTCTAAACACCCTCACCTTAATTTTTTTATTACCGTATATTTTTTCAAATTCATCGCCGAGTCTCGGCAAATGATCAAGGCATTCGTTCACCCAGCCGTTTACCGTGGATGAGTGATATTCTTCTATAAAGCTGTCAGGAATCTTAAAATATGATAACACGAATTTAAGATTCGTATCGGCCTTCACATTGAAGCTCCCATTTTTAAGGGCTATTATTCCCTCAGATACCAAGGAATCG
>ERZ773254.823-NODE-823-length-15543-cov-3.436854_pt1 | contig 15543 bp, 11 predicted proteins | sample MGYA00580516_ERZ773254 | MGnify/ENA primary metagenome ERZ773254 (study PRJEB29015, sample SAMEA2738158) | human oral metagenome | biome: human oral; feature: human-associated habitat; material: saliva | place: China | collected 2192 ...
CCGCATGACTACCCCTGACTCCGCCACCGTAACCGACCACACCCGCCAATGGCTCGAAAAAGCCGTCATCGGACTCAACCTCTGCCCCTTCGCCAAAGCACCGCACGTCAAAAACCTCGTGCGCATCAGCGTCAGCCAAGCCCGTCATCTGGACGGTTTCCTTGAAGACCTAGACCGCGAATTGCAGCTTTTGGGCGACACGCCCGCTGACGAGCTGGAAACCACCCTGCTTGTCCACCCGACCCTATTCCCCGACTTCGACACCTTCAACCAAATGCTCGACATTGCCGATGCCGCCGTTGTCGACAACGGTTTGGAAGGCATTATCCAAATCGCCCCGTTTCATCCCGATTTCCAATTTGAAGGCACGGATTCAGACGACATCGGCAACTACACCAACCGCTCGCCCTACCCCACCTTGCACCTCATCCGCGAAGACAGCATCGCCAAAGCCGCACAAGCCTTTCCCGATGCCTCCGCCATTTTCGAGCGCAATATCGCCCTGCTCGAAAAAATAGGACATGAAGGCTGGGACAAACTCGATATTCCCCGCTGCCCATTTGATCACGGCAAAACCAAAGCATTCGAATAAAACCTACAACAAAACAACAATATGATTCGCTACTTACTCATCTTTTGCGGCGCAGTTTCCTTACTTTTAGGTATCATCGGCATTTTCCTACCATTGCTGCCAACCACGCCTTTTGTCCTGCTCGCCGCCGCCTGCTGGGCAAGAGCTTCGCCCCGTTTCCACCGCTGGCTGCACCAACACCGCTATTTCGGCCCCATGATACAAAACTGGGAAAACAACGGCGCCGTCCCGCGCAAAGCCAAAATCTTCGCCATCAGCATGATGGGCCTATCCTGCATCTTCATGTTTTGGCGCTTCCCCGAACAATGGTGGATAGGCGCGGCATCGACATTAGGTTGCGGCTGCGTCGCCGTCTGGATGTGGCTGCGTCCCGAACCCTGATTCGTGTTCAAAATCCAAGGTCGTCTGAAAACGCGGCTTCCGTTCCGAAACCGTATTTTCAGACGACCTTTTGTCATTTCAAAGTATCGGTTTTAAAATATCGGTAACACAAACCATCAAAAGGAAAGCCGTCATGGCACAATTCTTCGCCATCCACCCCGACAACCCGCAGGAACGCCTGATCAAACAAGCCACCGACATCGTCCGCAACGGCGGGGTTGTCGTGTACCCTACCGACTCCTGCTACGCGCTCGGCTGCAAACTCGGCGACAAAGCCGCGATGGAACGCATCCTTGCCATCCGCAAAATCGACTTGAAACACCACCTGACCCTCATGTGCGCCGATTTAAGCGAATTGGGCACTTACGCCAAAGTCGACAATGCCCAATTCCGCCAGCTCAAAGCCGCCACCCCGGGCAGCTACACCTTCATCCTACAAGCCACCAAAGAAGTCCCCAACCGTACGCTGCACCCGAAACGCAAAACCATAGGCCTGCGCGTTCCCGACAACAACATCGCCCTGAGCCTGTTGCAGGAATTGGGCGAGCCGCTGCTCAGTTGCACCCTGATGCTGCCTGAAGACGACGAGCCGCTGACCGATCCTTACGAAATCCGCGACCGCCTCGAACACAGCGTCGATTTGGTCATTGACGGCGGCTGGTGCGGTACCGAGCCAACCACCGTCATCGACATGACCGACGGCACGGAACTCATCCGCCAAGGTAAAGGCGACACTGCCCTATTCGGTCTGTAAGCCTAAAAAACCAAAAGGTCGTCTGAAAACCCAAATCCGTTTTCAGACGACCTTTGTATGCCAATTCTTTTGCTGCCACACCACATCTCTCACGTTTTGCACCATGAGACTCTATGTTGCCGGTCATATTCAGATATAATAACGACCTTCAAAAATAATTCCCTCAATAATTACATTACGGAAACAACAAATGGAAAATACCCAAACTCCCTCACGTTGGCGTTTTGCCCTCAAAAACGCAGGCTGGCATCTTGTCGTCAGCCTGATTCTTGCAGGCCTCGCGGCACTTTTGGTCTTCGCTGTCTGGTATCCCTACCCCTATTCAGAACTGACGGGCGGATTGAATTTGTACACACTCGTCGTCTCGGTCGATATTGTCTGCGGCCCTCTGCTGACACTGATTCTCGCCAGCCCTAAGAAAAAACTGCGCGAACGCATTACTGATTTTTCTTTGGTCGGTATCATCCAGCTCGCCGCGCTGGTTTACGGCTTGCACAGCGTTTCCTTAGCGCGCCCTGTCGTTGCAGCTTTTGAAAAAGACCGTATCAACATTGTTACCGCCGCTGAAATCGACGAAGCGGATTTAGCAAAAGTCCCTGAAGACATGCGTCAGCTGCCGTGGTTCGGTATCGAACGCGTTGCCCTGCGCGATCCTGCATCCATCGAAGAAGCCAACGAAAGCCTCAGTCTTTCCCTCAAAGGCATAGAACCCAGTATGCGCCCGAATTGGTGGCAGCCCGACAGCCCTGCCGAACGCGCGAAAATCCGCAGTGCGATGAAACCCCTGGTACAACTTGCCATCGCCCGCAACATGAGCGAAGCGGACATTCTCAAAACCGCTTCCGTCAAACAAACCGACAAACCTCTGTTTTTCCTGCCGCTTACCAGCGGTAAAATCAAAAACTGGATTGTCGTCATGGATGAAAACGCCGACTTCCTAGGCTACGCGCCGATTGACGGCTTTATCGACAAAAAGCCCGAATTTAAAGAAAAAGTCATCTGACAGACAAATAGGTCGTCTGAAAACAGATTCCGCCCAATAGCGCCGATAAAATTTCAGACCATCCCTCACCGTCAAAATGGCCGAACCCGAAATCAGGGATTCGGCCTTTTCCGTTTAAAGCCACCCTATCCGGTGGTATGATGGAACACATTCGCATCCTCAGATGGATATAATATGGGGACACCCAATAATATCTCTCCCATCCCCCATAAGGTCGGATTTTGATTCAGAAAGGAAAAACATGAGCGGCAACGCATGGCTTTTTTGGGCATTAGCTTCCGCAGGATTTGCCTCGTTGACGGCGATTTTCGCCAAAATGGGCTTGCAGGGCATAGATTCGGATTTCGCCACCTTCATCCGCACGCTGGTCATCCTCGCCGCGCTGGTCTTGTTCCTGACCTATACCGGCAAATGGCAGGGCGTGAACGGGTTCACGGGAAGAAACTGGACTTTCCTGATTCTCTCCGGCCTCGCCACCGGCGCATCCTGGCTCGCCTACTTCAAAGCCCTGCAACTGGGCAACGCCTCGCAAGTCGCCCCCGTCGATAAATTCAGCTTGGTATTGGTCGCGCTGATGGCAGTGGTCTTTCTGGACGAACGCCCCAGCACTCAGGAATGGATAGGGCTGGGGCTGGTTACGGCGGGTGTATTAACGCTGGCTTTGAAACGCTAAAAATATTTTTCCAATGAGAAAGGTCGTCTGAAAACCAAAATTCTGGTTTTCAGACGACCTTTTTACTTCCTTAACAATTTACCTGATACGCTTTACCTGCCCGACTGTGCCCACACGTTTTGCAGGTAGGCGTAGGTCAGCTCGGCGGTGCCGGACACCAGCGCGATGTCGCTGCCCAAGTCTTCGGCTTTGCCCGATGGGCAAGGCGCCGGCGGCTTTGATGGCGGCGACGCCGGCTGCGGCGTCTTCAATGCCGATGCATTGGCGGATGTCCGCACCTACGCCCTCGGCGGCGGCGAGGAAAATGTCGGGGGCGGGTTTGGAATGCGCGACGGCGGCAGGGTCGGCGACGGCGTCGAAGAAGTGGGTCAGCCCCATGCGTTCGAGCAGGAACGGGCCGTTTTTACTGGCAGACGCGAGGGCGATTTTTTTGCCGTTTGCTTTCAATGCTTCCAGCAGCGGCAAAATGCCGGGGTACACGTCTTCGGGTTTGACTGCCTGAATCATCTCGACGTAGTTGTCGTTTTTGCGGCGGGTCAGTTCGGCGAACTCGGCTTCGCTGACGGTTTTGCCGCCGTGCGCGAGGATGCGTTTGAGCGAATCGTCGCGCGACACGCCTTTAAGCTGCTCGTTAAACTTGCGGTCGATGCTGATGCCCAGTTCTTCGGCGAGCTTTTTCCATGCGCGGTAGTGGTATTCGGCGGTATCGGTGATGACGCCGTCGAGGTCAAAAAGCGCTGCGGTAAAAGTCATTTTGCGCCCTCCTTATTTTTCCAACGCAACGGTGTGGCTACCATTGAGTGTGATGTCTTTGCCGTACACCTGCAATTCGAGCGGCTCGCCTTTGAGCAGGGTGAAGACGACGTTTTCTTTGCCGACGGCGACTTTAATCAGACGACCGCGGTAGTTGATGTGGAAGGCGTAGCCTGTCCACGCGCTCGGCAGGAACGGGGTGAAGCTGAGTTTGCCGCCCCAGGTTTTCATTTGTGCGAAACCTTGGACGATGGCGAGCCACGAGCCGGTCATGGAGGTGATGTGCAGGCCGTCTTCGGTGTCGTTGTTGTAGTTGTCCAAGTCCAGACGGGCGGTGCGCTGGTACATTTCCACGGCTTTTTCTTCTTTGCCCAGTTCGGCGGCGAGGATGGCGTGGATACACGGCGACAGCGAGCTTTCGTGCACGGTCATCGGTTCGTAGAAGTCGAAGTTGCGGCGTTTTTCGTCGATATTGAAACGGTCGCCGAAGAAGTAGATGCCTTGCAAGACGTCCGCCTGTTTGATGAAGGGCGAACGCAGGATTTTGTCCCACGACCATTTCTGGTTGAGCGGCAAATCGTCGGGCGAAAGCGCGGACACGGGGCGGATGTCTTTGTCGAGGAAGCCGTCGTGCTGCACGAACACGCCGAGTTCTTCGTCATGCGGACGGTACATATTCGCTCTGATGTCCGCCCATTTTTCCAATTCGGCGGAGCTCACGTTCAAATCCGGACGCGGGTATTTCGCCAAGGCTTCGCGGGTGTAGTCCAATACCCATGCGGCGAGGGTGTTGGTGTACCAGTTGTTGTTGATGTTGTTTTCGTATTCGTTCGGACCGGTTACGCCGTGAATCATGTATTTGCCGTTGCGTTTGGAGAAGTGGACGCGGTCCGCCCAGAAGCGGGACACTTCAACCAAGACTTCCAAGCCTTCTTTGGCAAGATAGCTTTCGTCGCCGGTGTAGTTGGTGTAGTTGTAGATGGCGTAAGGAATCGCGCCGTTACGGTGGATTTCCTCGAAGGTGATTTCCCATTCGTTGTGGCACTCGATGCCCGTAAACGTTACCATCGGATAGAGTGCGCCCGCCAAGCCCTGTTCGCGCGCGTTGTGCTGCGCCTGCGGCAGTTGGTTGCGGCGGTATTGCAGCAGGTTGCGGGTAACTTCGGGTTCCGCCAGTGCAAGGTAGAGCGGCACGGCGTAGGCTTCGGTGTCCCAATAGGTCGCGCCGCCGTATTTTTCGCCGGTAAACCCTTTCGGACCGATGTTCAGGCGCGCGTCTTCGCCGTAGTAGGTGGAGAACAGTTGGAACAGGTTGAAGCGGATGCCCTGCTGCGCTTCGTCGCTGCCTTCGATGACCACGTCGGCGATTTCCCAACGGTGCAGCCAGCCTGCTTTGTGCGCGTCCAGCAAGGTTTCAAATGCAACGCCTGCGATTTTTTCCGACAAGGCGCGGCCTGCGGCTTTCACTGCTTCCAAGCCCTGATAATCGCGGCTGGTGGTAACAATCACGCGTTTTTCAAAGGTTTCGGGCGTACCGCCGACTTCGGCTTCAAAAGAATTGGAGACCTGCCAGTCGGTTTGGCTGCCGCCGAGGGCTTTGAAGCTGCCGGCGAAGGTTTGCTCGGCGTTGACGATGAATTGTTCCACGCCGAAGGGATTGGCGACGGTTTGGGTGGCAATGTAGGAGCGGTCGTCTGAAACGCCTTTGTCCAATACCTGCCAGAATTTTTCTTCGTAGTTGGAGTCTTCGTTTTTCACGTCGGCATCGATGATGGAATCAATGCGGACTTGGTGGGTTTTGCCGTCAACGGATACGGCTTCCCAGCGGATGAGAGCCAGTTCTTTTTGCGCGACGGAGAGGAATTTGCACACATCGAAACGCACGCCGAATACGGTGAACGAGCGGCGCAACACGCCGTGCTGCATATCGAGTTCGACGGAGAAGCCGGCAACGTCGTTTTTCGCCAAATCCACTTCCTGCCCGTCGACAAAGATTTTGACTTTGCTGAAATTGAGCGCGTTGATGGCTTTGCCGAAATATTTGGGGTAGCCGTTTTTCCACCAGCCGACGCGGGTTTTGTCGGGGAACCACACGCCGGCGATGTAGGTGCCCAAGTGGCTGTCGGCGGAATAGGTTTCCTCAAAGCTGCCGCGCATACCCATATAGCCGTTGCCCAAGCTGGTCAGGCTCTCTTGCAGCCGTTTGTGTTTTTTTTCCAGTTTTGCCGAACGCAGCGTCCAAGGGCTGATTTCCATGATTCTTGTGTACATCGTAAAGCTCCTGTTTTGATGGTTTTATGGCAAACCGTTTTGAAATACGGTTTGTCTTATTCAATCGGATAAAGCGTCGGCAGAAGTTTCAGACGACCCTCCTGCCGATAAATTAAGAAGATTATGCGCCGCCGTGTGTTTCTTTAATCAGGAACACAGAAAACGCGCCCAGCAGCAGGACGACGCCCCCTACCAAGAACATATTGGCCTGCAAACCGCCCATCATCGGGAACAATATGAAACTCAACAGCGAAGCGACGATTTGGGGCATACAGATAGAGCCGTTGAACAAGCCCAAATAAGTGCCCATATGCTTGCCCGACAAGGCGTTGGTCACAATCGTCAGCGGATAAGTGATGATGCCCGCCCAAGCGATGCCGATTAAGATGTAAGACAACACCAGTGCGTATTGGTTGCTGATGAAGAATACGGAGAAAAAGCCGAGCGCGCCCAAAGCCAGGCAGCTGAAATAACCCGCCTTATGGTATCGGTTGGGGATTTTCGCCAATACAAACGAACAAATCACCGCTGCAACCGACTGCACCGCCGCCAATACACCGTACCAGTTGCCCGCTTCCTGATAGCCTACGGAAGACGCATCGGTCGTATGCCAGACGTTTTCCGCAATCGCGCCTGCGGAATAAGTCCACATATATTGGAAGGCGAACCAGCAGAAAAACTGCACCAGAGTAACCGTCCAAAACGCTTTAGGCGCGGTTTTCAAGAGTTCGATCCAGTTGGTCTTCTCCTGATTCGCCGCCACGTCGATGCCGTGGTAGCGGGCGTAGGTTTCCGGATCGTATTCCTTCACTTTGAAAATCGTGAACGCGCTGGTAATCACCAGCAACGCCGCGCCCACATAAAACGCCACGACCACGGTCTGCGGCACGACGCCTTTCTCGGCAGTGTTCGCCAAACCGATATACGCGAACACAAACGGCAGAATCGCCGCCACAACCGCACCCGTATTCGCCAAGAAACTCTGAATCCCGTAGGCGTAGCCCTTCTGCTCCTCGTTGACCATGTCGCCGACCATCATCTTAAACGGCTGCATCGCCATATTCGACGACACGTCCAACAGCGCAATCATCAGCGCGCCGAACGACAAAGCCGCCAGCGACGCATAGCCGAAACCGAAGCTGCCCGAGTTCGGCATCAAAATCATCACGATGACCGCAATCAGCGTGCCGTAAAGCAGATACGGCAGACGGCGGCCGCCCAAGCGCGGATTCCAAGTGCGGTCGGAGTAATGGCCGACAATCGGCTGCACCAGCATCCCCGCCAAAGGAGGCAGGATAAAGAACCAGCCGAGGCTGTGCGGGTCGGCGCCGAGCGTCTGGAAGATGCGGCTCATCTGCGAGCTTTGCAGGGTAAAGGCCGTTTGAACGCCGAGAAAGCCGAAACTGAGCATCCAAATCGTGCTTTTCGGCAGCGAGGGCAAGCCCTGCCGTGTTGTTTGTGTATTGTCCGACATGAGGTAGTCCTTTCATTTTTTTGTAAAGAAAGTAGTAAATTTGTTTAAATTTTAAATATTGACCCGAAACTGTCCCGTTTGTTCATTTTGGCAGACCACATTCAATCCGGTGCGGCGTCGCCCCGCTTTAAAGCCAATCCACTATATTTTTGATAGTGTCGGCATCCGAAAATCAATCGGAGAGGTCGTCTGAAAAATATTTTAAAAACGTATCGGATGATGTTACAGAAGTATGTATGCGTAAATTATGTGCCATTCTAGCCATACACCTAAAAGCCAAACAACCACTGCATACCTCAAACCTGCCTTACATCAAATATCCCTGTAAATTTTCTTATTTCCACTTTACAGACCGGAGATACATACAGGTCGTCTGAAAAAACAGTTACGTTTTTTCAGACGACCTTTTCAGTTAAAAATAGTAAACCGCCTCGAAACGCGGTAAAATACGCTCCGTTTCCAACACGACGCCTGAATCAGCAGGCTTTTATTATGGACCTTCCCAGTTCGTTTTTACTGAACTTCCCTTCCGGTTTATCCCGAAATACACGATAACCATCCCGCCGAAATGCCCTCCTGCATCCGGCGGGCGGAGCATTTATGAGCATCGAACAAACCCCTCCGAACCTTGAAAACGACGGTATCGAAAGCGACGTAGAGCGCGTTTCCGCCGATTTCGACCGTATCCACGCGCTGTGCGAAATCCTCTCGCCCGCCTTCCCGCAAATTGAGGAAGGCGTGCCGATTGAGGACGAGGCGTTGCGCGACAAATTCACCGAGCTGACCGTCCTTTTGAACGAGCTGCACCCTGCCGACGTGGCGGCAGTGTTGGAGTCGTTGCCGCCGCGCGAGCGTAATGTCGTCTGGCTGTTGGTCACGCCGGAAGACGACGGCGAAGTGTTGCTGGAAGTGTCCGACGCGGTACGAGAAACGCTGATCGAGTCGATGGACAAAGACGAGCTGTTGGCGGCGGTCGATGACTTGGACGCGGACGAACTGGCGGAGCTGGCGGGCGATTTGCCGCACCAAGTGGTCTATGAGGCCTTGCAGACGCGTGACGAGGAAGAGCGCGCCCAAGTCAAAGCGGCGATGTCATATGAGGACAATCAAGTCGGCGCGATTATGGACTTCGAACTGGTCAGCATCCGCGCCGACGTTGCCTGCGAAGTGGTGCTGCGTTACCTGCGCCGTTTCGAAAGCCTGCCCGACCATACCGACAAGATTTTCGTGGTCGATGAAAACGACATCCTGCAAGGCGTGCTGCCCATCCGCAAACTTTTGGTTGCCGATCCCGAAGACTTGGTGGCGGACGTGATGGCGACCGAAGTCGTGCGCTTCCGTCCCGAAGACGACGTGGAAGAAGCGGCGCAGGCGTTCGAACGTTATGACTTGGTCACCGCGCCCGTCGTCGATGAAAACAAAAAGCTCATCGGCAGGATTACCATCGACGAGATGGTGGACGTTATCCGTGAAGAATCGGAAGCGGATATGTTGAACATGGCGGGTTTGCAGGAAGAGGAAGATTTGTTCGCACCCGTCTGGGATTCGGTGAAAAACCGCTGGATGTGGCTTGCTGTCAACCTCTGCACCGCCTTTCTCGCCAGCCGCGTTATCGGCGCGTTTGAAGGCAGTATCGAAAAAATCGTCGCACTCGCCGCGCTGATGCCCATCGTCGCCGGTATCGGCGGCAATTCGGGCAATCAAACCATCACCATGATTGTCCGCGCGATGGCGATGGGGCAGTTGACGGGAATGCAGGCGGGACGCTTGTTAAAAAAAGAAGTCGGCGTCGCCTTGGTCAACGGCATCATCTGGGGAACAGTCATGGGCGTGGTGTCATGGCTGCTGTACGGCAGCATCGGCATTGGTTTGGTGATGGTCGCCGCGATGACGCTGAACCTCTTGCTCGCCGCCTCGGTCGGCGTACTCATTCCCGTCATCATGGAAAAATACGGTCGTGACCCTGCCTTGGGCAGCTCAGTGCTGATTACGGCGGTAACGGATTCCGGCGGTTTTCTGATTTTCTTGGGACTGGCGACAATGTTCTTGCTGTAAGGTCGTCTGAAAAGCGGATGGAAAAGATTAAAGGTCGTCTGAAACCATGTGATATAGGTTTCAGACGACCTTTCTAAATATTTATGGTGCAATAGCGTAAATCCGAGATAATCAACACTTTCTCTGTCAGGCAAATCTACAACGACAGCAGGTATTGCGTTGCAATGCCTGCTGCGGATCGTAGCGTAGGCTCTGTCCACAGAATCGACTGTTTGGTTCCCGAATCGGGCGATAAATAGCGTTGTTTTTTTCGCGGGCAAAGCCCACGCTACACTGCCCTACCCCACTATTACTTTCACGTCATCTAAAAACAGGTTACAAAGATAAAAGGTCGTGTGAAATACAAAATCAGTCTGCATTTTGACGAAACTGTGTTTTCAGACGACCTTTTGTGTTGCTTAAGCGTTAACGCCCGTACATTTCCCACAAGCTTTCTTGCAGGCTGAAGGCGGGTTCGCCGTTTTCGGGGCAGGCGCGGAGGTAGCTGCCATCGGGCTGCATCAGCCAGGCGCGGGTGTTGTCTTGCAGTGCCATTTCGATGCCTTCGCGGATGACGCGGGCTTTGAGTTCGGGCGTGAAAATCGGGGTGGCGACTTCGATGCGGCGGAAGAAGTTGCGCCCCATCCAGTCGGCGCTGGAGATGAAGGTGTCGTCCGCGCCGTTGTTGTGGAAGCAGTACACGCGCGAGTGTTCGAGCTGTCTGCCGATGATGGAGCGGACGCGGATGTTTTCAGACAGGCCTTTCACGCCGGGGCGCAGGGTACACATGCCGCGCACGATGAGGTCGATTTGCACGCCTGCGCTGCTGGCGCGGTAAAGGGCATCGATGACGCTCGGCTCGATCAATGAATTCATTTTTGCGCGGATGCGGGCGGGTTTGCCTGCTTTGGCGTGTTGGATTTCGCGCTCGATGCGGTCGATGACCATTTTGTGCAGGGTAAACGGGCTTTGGTAGAGCTTGTTCAGACGACCCGGTTTGCCCAAGCCTGTGATTTCCATAAAGATGGTGTTCACGTCGGCGGTGATTTGGTCATCGGCGGTGATGATGCCGAAGTCGGTGTAAATGCGTGATGTGCCTTGATGATAGTTGCCGGTGCCGAGGTGGGCGTAGCGTTTGAGCGCGCCGTTTTCGCGGCGGATGACGAGTGCCATTTTGGCGTGGATTTTGTAGCCGAAGACGCCGTAAACGACGTGTGCGCCTGCATTTTCAAGCTGTTGCGCCCAGTTGACGTTGTTGGCTTCGTCAAAACGCGCCATGAGTTCGACGACGACGGTCACTTGTTTGCCGGCAAGGGCGGCTTTCATCAGGGCGCGGACGAGTTCGGAATTGCTGCCGGTACGGTAGATGGTCATTTTGACGGCAAGGACGGCGGGGTCGGCGGCGGCTTCGCGTATCATGTGGACGACGGGGTCGAAGGACTGATACGGATGATGCAGCAGGATGGGCGACTGTTTCGCCAGTTTGAAAATCGAACCGTTCTTGCGCAATGCTTTCAGACGACCTGCCCCGCGTGCGGGAAACTTGAGATCGGGACGGTCAACCAAATCGGGCACGGCATTAAGGCGTACGAGGTTGACCGGGCCTTTGACTTGGTAAAGCTCGGCGGGGGTGAGTTTAAACTGGGCGAGCAGGAAGTCGTGGATGTGGGGCGGGCAGGTGTCGGCGACTTCGAGGCGCACGCCGTCGCCGTATTCGCGGTCGTGCAATTCGTTTTGAATCGCGGCGCGCAGGTTTTTAAGGTCTTCTTCATCGACGGTCAGATCGCTGTCGCGGGTGAGGCGGAACTGGTGGCAGCCTTTGACCGTCATGCCGGGGAAGAGTTTGCCGACGTGGGCGTGCAGGATGGAGGAAAGGAAGACGAAGCCGCTGCCGCCGTCGCACAATTCGGCGGGTAGGGGGACGACGCGCGGCAGGATGCGCGGGGCTTGTACAATCGCCATGCCGGAGGGGCGGCCGAATGCGTCCGTACCTTCAAGTTCGACGGCGAAGTTGAGCGATTTGTTCAGCGGGCGCGGGAAGGGGTGCGACGGGTCGAGTCCGATGGGGGTAAGGATGGGCAGCAGTTCGGCATCGAAATACTGCTCGATCCATTTCTGCTGCCCTGCCGTCCAGTTGCGGCGGCGGTAGAAATGGATGCCTTGTTTGCCTAGTTCGGGCTGCAAGACTTCGTTGAATAGGCGGTATTGCTCCTGTATCAGCGCGTGCGCTTCGGCGGCGACGGCGGCGATGGTTTCGGACGGCGTGGTGCCGTTGTCCAAACGCTCGTGCGGATTCATTTTTTGCGCACGTTTGAGCCATGCCATGCGTACCTCGAAAAATTCGTCGAGATTGGAAGAGACGATGCACAAAAACCGCAAACGTTCCAAAAGCGGCACGTTTTCATCCTGCGCCTGCGCCAAAACGCGGCGATTGAAAGCGAGCAGGCTCAGTTCGCGGCAAAGGATGCGGTTTTGTTCGGGCATGGTGTTCTCCTGAAGCAGGTTGGACGGATAGTTAATTTTGAAGTATAGCGCGTTTCGGACGGGTGGGGCAGTGGTTCGGGACAGGTGGGCATTTGGCTATGCATAAGGTCGTCTGAAAAGGCAGATTCACTATAAAAACAAACGCTTTTACAAAAGCAGGATAAGATTAGGAAGCATAAAAATAGTCGTCTGAAAACGAATGTGGCGGGTTTGCTCTATCGTTTCAGACGACTATTCATCAGGGGAGGATTCGCGGGCAAAGCCCACGCTAAGGGTTGTCGCGGTTGAGTTTAAACTGTTCCAAATAATAAAAGGTCGTCTGAAACCCGTTTTCAGACGACCTTTTCGCTGTTTTACTTCACTTCAGATTCAAATCAGAACAAGCCGTGGATCACGCCGTCTGCGTCCACGTCGATTTTCTCGGCGGCGGGGACTTTGGGCAGGCCGGGCATTTTCATCATGTTGCCGCACAGGGCGACGATGAAGCCTGCGCCGACGGAAACGGTGATGCCGCGCACGGTGATGCGGAAGCCTTCGGGGCAGCCCAAAAGTTTGGCGTTGTCGCTCAGGGAATATTGGGTTTTCGCCATGCAGACGGGCATTTTGTCCAAGCCCAGTTTTTCCAGCGAGGCGATTTCGGCGGATGCTTCCGCGCTGAAATCGACGTCTTCCGCGCCGTACACTTTTTGGGCGATGGCGCGGATTTTGTCTTTGATGCTCAACTCGACATCGTAGGCGAAGCGGAATTCGTTGGGTTGGTTGTCGATGGCGTTGACGACTTTGCGCGCCAAATCTGCGCCGCCAGCGCCGCCTTTGCCCCACACTTCGGTCAGGGAAACTTCGACACTGTGTTCGGCGCAGGCTTTTTCAATCATGGCCAACTCGGCATCGGAGTCGGACACGAAGCGGTTGATGGCGACGACGACGGGCAGGCCGAATACGTTTTTCAGGTTGGAAATGTGTTTCAGCAGGTTGGGCAGGCCTTTTGCCAAGGCTTCGAGGTTTTCTTCGCCGAGGTTGGCACGTTCTACGCCGCCGTTGTATTTCAAGGCGCGGACGGTAGCGACGACGACGGCTGCGTCGGGTTTCAAGCCGGCAAGGCGGCATTTGATGTCGCAGAATTTTTCCGCACCCAAATCGGCGCCGAAGCCTGCTTCGGTTACGGCGTAATCGGCAAGGTGTTTCGCCAGTCGGGTGGCGGTAACGGAGTTGCAGCCGTGGGCGATGTTGGCGAACGGGCCGCCGTGTACGAAGGCGGGCGTGCCTTCGATGGTTTGTACCAAGTTGGGCTTGATGGCGTCTTTGAGCAATGCCGCCATCGCGCCGTGTGCTTTCAAATCTTTGGCATAAACGGGGCTGCCGTCTTTGGCGTAAGCGACGAGGATGTTGCCCAAACGCTCTTTCAAATCGCTGATGTCTTTGGCGAGGCAGAATACCGCCATGACTTCGGAGGCGACGGTGATGTCGAAGCCGTCGGGACGGATCACGCCGTCAACGGGTTTGCCCATGCCGTCGATGATGTTGCGCAACTGGCGGTCGTTCATATCGACCACGCGCCGCCACAGCACGCGTTTGGGGTCGATGTTCAACTCGTTGCCTTGGTAGATGTGGTTGTCGAGCATGGCGGCGAGCAAGTTATTCGCCGCGCCGATGGCGTGGAAGTCGCCTGTGAAGTGCAGATTAATGTCTTCCATCGGCAAAACTTGGGCATAGCCGCCGCCCGCCGCGCCGCCTTTGACGCCGAACACCGGCCCCAAAGAAGGCTCGCGCAGGGCGATAACGGCGTCTTTGCCGATGTGGCGCAACGCGTCCGCCAAACCGATGGTGACGGTGGTTTTGCCTTCGCCCGCCGGAGTCGGGTTGATGGCGGTAACCAAAATCAGACGGCCTTGTTTTTGCGGCAGTTTGAACGCTTCGGCAGGATTGATTTTGGCTTTGTAATGGCCGTAGGGTTCGATATTGTCAACGTTCAAACCCAGCTTGGCGGCAATTTCGCCAATCGGACGCATAGTGGAAGATTGGGCGATTTCGGCATCGGTTTTGAAGCTCATGATTTTCCTTTACTGAATGGGGAAGAAAAAGAGGAGGGTCGTCTGAAAGCCCATCGGAAAGACAAACGCTGATGGATTCAAAAGAATTTTAGGCATATTATAGCGTTATCTGAGAATGAATCGCAGTGAAAAATTCGATAATTCAACAAAAATACGGTTCATATTGTTGACAATTTATAATCAAAGGTCGTCTGAAAATGTCTGCCCCAAAAGATTTGCACACCCACACCATACCCGCCGTCTATTTCTCCGACACCGCCACCGAACACGCCCGCCTTTTAGTGCAGCAATTCGACCTCCCTACCCTGCCCTGCCCACCCGATAGCGGCGAATACCTGCTTGCCGATACGGAGGGCGTCAGCTTGTGCCGCGCGGGTGAGAAGGGGCGCGTCCGCGTTGATTTTGGCGGCGGCGCAGCCCAATACCGGCGCACCAAAGGCGGCGGCGAACTGATTGCCAAAGCGGTCAACCATACGGCCAAACCGACCGTCTGGGATGGCACCGGCGGACTCGGACGCGACAGCTTCGTCCTCGCTTCGCTCGGTTTGAACGTCCAAACCTTCGAGCAGCATCCCGCCGTCGCCTGCCTGCTTGCCGACGGTCTCGAACGCGCGCTGCAAGAGCCTGAAATTCAAGACATCGCCCGCCGCATTACCTTCCGTCACGGCGACGCCGTCGAATTGATGCGGGAACTCTCCGCTCAATCGCGCCCCGACATCGTGTACCTCGACCCCATGTACCCCGAACGCCAAAAATCCGCCGCCGTCAAAAAAGAAATGGCGTATTTCCACAGCGTCGTCGGTGCCGCCCAAGAAGAAGCCGAGCTGCTTGCTGCCGCCCGCGCCGTCGCCAAAAAACGCGTCGTCGTCAAACGCCCGCGCCTCGGCGAATTTTTCAACGGCGAAAAACCCGCCTACCAATACACGGGCAAAAGCACCCGCTTCGATGTGTACTTGCCCGATCATCCGGTTAAAGACGGGGAATAATTCAAAATGCAAAGGTCGTCTGAAAATCAGTTTTCAGACGACCTTTGACCACCGCAACCATAAATCTCTTACAGCACAAACTGTCGC
>ERZ773254.827-NODE-827-length-15484-cov-27.117700_pt1 | contig 15484 bp, 15 predicted proteins | sample MGYA00580516_ERZ773254 | MGnify/ENA primary metagenome ERZ773254 (study PRJEB29015, sample SAMEA2738158) | human oral metagenome | biome: human oral; feature: human-associated habitat; material: saliva | place: China | collected 2192 ...
GGGCCCGGGGGTGGGCCAGGACGGGAACTCCCCCGGCCTGGCGCACGCAGCGCACAGCCTCGACTGGGTCGGGCGCCCAGTGGTGAACGTAGTAGGGGCCGGAGGGGTGCAGAGCCTCGACGAAAGCAGCGCTGCGGTCGGGGAAGGCTCCGGCGGCCACGAGCGCGTCAGCGATGTGCGGGCGCCCGACAGGGCCGCCAACGGGCGCGAAAGACACAACGTCCTCCCACGTAATCGGGTAGTCGGCGGCCAGGTTTGCCACCATTCGCTGCGCTCGGGTTTCGCGGTCTTCGCGAGTTCGGCGGAAATTTTCGACGAGGCCGGGGTTGGTCGGGTCGAAGAGGTAGGCCAGCAGGTGCACGGTAATACCCGAGGCAGAGCACGACATTTCGGCACCCCGGATAAGACTGACGCCCGAGGCAGGAACCGCAGTGACGGCCTCGTTCCACCCGGCCGTCGTGTCGTGGTCGGTTAACGCGATCGCGTCGAGTCCGGCCTGCGCGGCGATAGCAAGGAGCTGCGCGGGAGTGTCAGTTCCATCCGAGTAAGCGCTATGAGTATGGGGATCAATTCGCTTCACCATCTGAGACTACCGCATTAATCCGGTCACACCACCGCCTCGTGCAGGCATGACCCGCGAGCGCGCCTGGCCCTGGCACAATCCCTTGATTTTTCAGCGTGCACTCAACGTCACGCGCACGTTATTTCGCTGGCCACAGCCAGTTTTGAGAATCCGTTCACCTCCGGCGAGGCGTCGATCACTGTAGGAAACTGGCTGCGCACGGCTCTTCGGTCCCCTCAACACTGATTGGAGTACTGCGTGTCTGACAAGGATCAGACTCAGGTGTCCACCGCCGCCGACGCGGGTGATGCCGGGTATAACAAGGCTTTGAAAAACCGTCACATCCAAATGATCGCGATCGGCGGGTCGATCGGCACCGGCCTGTTCCTGGGTGTCGGCGGCCGTCTGGCCCAGGGCGGCCCCGCGCTGCCCAACAACGCCTACTCGTCGGAAGACTCCCCTTTCACGACATTCTTCTCTGGCATCGGTGTGCCCCACGCGGGTGACATCATGCAGGTTGTCGTCTTGACGGCTGCTTTGTCCTCCCTAAACGCGGGCTTGTACGCGACCGGTCGCACGCTGCGTTCGATGGCACTCGTGGGCGAGGGGCCGCGCTTCGCCTCCCGCCTCAACAAGAACCATGTCCCCTCAGGCGGCATCATCATCACCGCGTCGCTCGGCCCGTTGGGCGTTCTCTTGAACGCATTCGTTCCCACAAAAGCCTCCAACATCGTCATGGATCTGGCGGGCATCGACATCGCCGGCACCTGGGCAATGATCCTCATTTCCCACCTGGCGTTCCTGCGCAAGGTCAAGCGCGGCGAAGAGCAGCGTCCCGAGTTCCGCATGGCGGGCGCCCCCAACACCAACTACCTGGCGCTGCTCTTCTTCACGGTGGTCGTCGCCTCCAACGTGACCTCCGAGTCGGGCCGCTGGACCCTCGTGCTCTTCGCTGTGGTCGTCATCCTCATGGTCGCCGGCTGGTATTACGTGCGCGGACGCGTCGGCAACCTGACCGACGAGGCCGCAGCTTCCCTCCAGGGTGACGAGACCCTGGTCACCGGCGAGTAAAACGAAGGGGACTCTCATGCGTCTTCACGTCACGTATGCCGGCGGAACCATCGGCATGGTCGATTCCCCGGAGGGTCTGCGCCCCGGCGCTGACCTGCAGGGTTGGTTCGGATCCCAGCTGGAGGGCATCGAACTGGCGTCGAACATTTCAATGTCAACGCTGGACCCGCTCATCGACTCCTCGGAGGCCACCCCCGAGGACTGGCAGGCCATCATCGACGACATTAACGCGCACGCAGGCGAGGCCGACGCTTTCTTAGTCCTGCACGGCACGGACACGATGGCCTATTCAGCCGCGGCGCTGTCCTACGCCCTGGCGAACCTGGGTAAGCCGGTCGTCTTGACCGGCTCCCAGTACCCACTCGGTGTCGTCGGGTCGGACGCCTCGGCGAACGTCACGGGCGCGCTGCGCGCCGCAATCTCACCACACGCCCAAGGCGTCATGCTCTTCTTCGGCCACAAGCTCCTCGCGGGCAACCGCGCCACCAAGACCTCGTCGTGGGCGTTCCGAGGCTTCGAGTCGCCGTCCGTGTCACCCCTGGCACGCACGGGCGCCCCGTGGCGCTGGTACGGGCCTCCACATCCCGGTACCGGCTGGCAGGATCCCAGCCCGTACACGCGCCAGGACGTGGCCGTCATCGACGTGGTGCCCGGGATCAGCGCCGCCCGCCTGCGCGCGATGACAACGCCCCACCCGGACGCGCTCATCCTGCGCACCTTCGGTGTGGGTAACATTCCAGCCTCCGAACCGGGCCTGGTGGATGTCCTCGACGAGCTGGCACACGCCGACGTGCCGATTATCGTCGCTTCCCAGTGCTACCAGGCAGAAGTCATGCTCGGCCATTATGAGGCCGGCAACGCCCTGGCCAAGCTCGGCGCGGTCGGCGCCCACGACATGACGCTGGAAGCCCTGTACGCCAAGACCGTCTTCCTGCTCTCACAAGACAAACGGGGCGCTGACTTCGCGACCTACATGGGCAGCTCCATCGCCGGGGAACTCACTCCCCAGGACTGAGCGATCTGCACCCGACCCGGCCCCGGCCTCGTCCCACGCGCCCCCACACCGGGCACGAGGCCGGAGCACACTCATACGCGCAAGGTTTCCTTCCCTCCCCACACCGTAGAATGGTCGCCATGAGTGAAGAAGAATCCCAGTCCATGGCTGATCGCGGCGAAAGTCGCTCCCGTCAGCCCCAGTCCTCCGCCTTCCGTGAGTTCATCGGATCCGGGTGGGCCCCGCGCCCAACCCAGCTGCCCGAACGCCAGCGCGTCGCCGACTTCCTGAACGCACGCGCCCTCAAAGCGGGACTCCTCTTCCCCGGCGAACGCCTCGTCATCCCCGCCGGACCCTACAAAGTCCGTTCGAACGACTGCGACTACCGCTTCCGGGCGCACTCCGCGTTCGCGCACCTGTCGGGCCTGGGCGGTGAGAAGGAACCAGACACGGTCCTGGTGCTCGAACCGAATGAGGACGGCACGCACACGGCCCTGCTCTTCTTCAAGCCACGCGCGTCACGTTCCTCCAAGGAGTTCTACGCCAACCCGCGCTACGGCGAATTCTGGGTGGGTGCACGCCCCTCCCTCGACGAGGTATCCGCAGCGACCGGCCTGGAAACACGCCACATCGACACGCTACGCGACGCCCTGGCGAAGGACGTCGGCCAAGTGAGCCTGCGCATCGTTCGCGGCGTTGACACCCACATCGAAAATATGGTCAACGAAGTGCGCAACCAGGCGGGCCTACCGTTCGGAGACGACGCGCGCGAGGCCGACGAAGCACTCGAAGAACACCTCTCCGAAATCCGCCTCAAAAAAGACACCTACGAAGTCGAGGAAATGATCCGCGCGGTCAAAGTCACCAAGGCCGGCTTCGAAGACATCATCCGCGTCCTGCCGCGCGCCGTGGGCCACCGCCGCGGCGAACGCGTCATCGAAGGCGCCTTCGCGGCCAACGCCCGCGAGGAAGGCAACGGCCTGGGATATGAGACCATCGCAGCCGCCGGCAACCACGCGAACACCCTGCACTGGATCGACAACGACGGCGAGGTGCGCGAGGGCGACCTGGTGCTCGTCGACGCCGGCGTCGAAGTCGACTCCCTGTACACGGCCGACATTACGCGCACGCTGCCCGTCAACGGCCGCTTCACCGAGGTTCAGGCCCGCGTCTACCAGGCCGTCCTCGACGCCTGCGAGGCCGCCCTGGCGCGCGCGAACCAGCCGGGCTGCCGCTTCAAGGACGTGCACGACGCCGCCATGGAGGTCATCGCTTCCCGCCTGTATGAGTGGGGCATCCTGCCTGTCACCCCCGAAGAATCCCTGGCCACCACCGGCCAGCAGCACCGCCGCTGGATGCCGCACGGCACCAGCCACCACTTGGGCCTGGACGTGCACGACTGCGCGAAAGCGCGCGCCGAACTCTACCAGGGCGCGTTGCTGGAACCGGGCATGGTCTTCACAATCGAACCCGGCCTATACTTCCGCGCCGACGACCTCCTGATCCCCGAAGAGTACCGCGGCATCGGCGTGCGTATCGAAGACGATGTCGTGGTGAACGCCGACGGCACCGTCACGCGCATCTCCGAAGACATTCCGCGCACGATCAACGACGTCGAAGCGTGGATCGCGCGCGTCCAGGGGCGCTGAGCGCGCCGAGCGCATCCCGCCACGTGAAGCGCTCTTACGGGCGCTGATCGGGCGCCTCGGTCTGGTCTCCCTCCGGGGACGAGGCCGGGGCGTCCCCGCCCGGAACCACGCCATCTTGCGTGGCCGCCCCGAAACGCGGTCGCCCATCGGGGAAAAAACCGGTGGGATCTTTGCGGGGACGCGTGGCCTGCTCACGCGCCTGCTTGGGGCGAGCCATATTCCCGGGCGTGCGCTGCAGAAGCGTGAAAGCACGATCAATGTCAGCGGAAGCCAGGATCGCGTAGCGCAGCGCCACAACCTGCTGCGACGAAACAAGATCACGGTTGCGCCCACGCAGGATGAACGCCAGAGCCGCCAACGCCATGCCCGCGAGCGCGCCAACGACGATGCCGCCCAGGACCCACAGCCCCGTACCACCCGCATTGTTCCCAGCCGACATAAACATGCCGGCGAGAGCACCCCACAGGGCGCCGCTGGACGCGCCCGACATCGACGCGCGAGCAATCGTGAGACGCCCCCTCACCCGCTCCACCATGTGCAGGTCCGTTCCAACGATCGTGATCGACGAAACGTCGAAACCGTTGTCAGACAGGAAGTCAACCCCCGCGCGCGCCTGCGCGTAGGTCTGGTAGGAAGCCACCTCGGTGCCAGTGGGCATCTTCGGTTCCATCACGACGGGCATTCTCTCTCCAATCATCCACAGCCGAGTGACCTGGGACTCATTGTCCACCCGGTACCGGCTCTCCGTTACGACGCATTCAACGTCACCAGCCTAAAATGATTAGGTGAGCGTTGCATCTATTGAACTTGGCACCAAGGGTCGCCGCGTGTACATCGGAAAGCTCGCCGGCACTGGTGTTTTCGACCCTTTGGGCGACCAGGTCGGCAAGATTCACGATGTCGTTGTCATCTTTCGGCTGAAATCAGAGGCCAACGTCATCGGCTTCGTCGTCGAGGTCGGGCCGCGTAAGCGCGTCTTCCTGCCGCTCACTCGCGTGACCTCCATCGAATCCGGTTCCGTCATCACGACCGGCCTGCTCAACATTCGTTCATTCACGCAGCGCCCCATTGAAACCCTGGTCCTGTCCGAACTCTTCGACCGGGTCGTCACCATGAACGACGGCTCCGGGCAGGTGCGTATCCTCGACGTGGCTATGCGTCAACGCCGTCCCAAGGACTGGGTTATCTCCACGCTGCACGTCCAACGCGTACGCACCTCATCGCTGGGTTTCACACGCAGCGGCGAAACCCTGACGGTGGACGTCTCCGAAGTGTCTGGCCTGCTTAAAACCGATTCGAATCAGGCGGCCACCGCGCTCCTGCAGTACACGGAGGACATGCGTCCAGCTGACCTAGCGGACTTCATTCACTCCCTGCCCCACGACCGCAAGATGGCGGTCGCCCAGCAGCTCACCGACGCGCGCCTGGCCGACGTGCTCGAGGAGCTCGGTGACGACGACCGCGTGGCGATAGTCTCCGCTCTCCAGGCGGCGCGCGCCGCCGACGTTCTGGACGTCATGCAACCCGACGACGCTGCAGACCTCGTCGCCGAACTGCCTGCCGCGCAGGCGCAGTCCCTGCTGGCCCTCATGGAACCCGAAGAGGCAGAGGACGTGCGACGCCTCATGACCTACGACGAGTCCACGGCGGGTTCACTAATGACCACCGAACCGATCATTTTCGCCCCCAACGCGACCGTCGCCCAGATGCTCGCAGCCGTGCGCCGCGAAGACATCCCAGCCTCGATCGCTACCGTCGCCTTCATTGCCCGTCCGCCACAGGAAACACCGACCGGCCAGTACCTGGGCATGGTCCACATTCAGCGGGCGCTGCGCGAACCCCCACAAACTCTGCTCGGAACGATCCTGGACCGCGACATTGAGGCCGTGGACCCCAACGCGCACATCGCGAAGGTCACGCGACTGCTGGCCACCTACAACCTGACGGTCCTGCCCGTCGTCGACGAGGATGGGCACCTGCACGGTGCCGTATCGGTCGACGACGTGCTCGACGAGCTGCTACCCGAAGACTGGCGAGATTTCGACGACGACGTGACCGACCGCATGATGGCAAGGAGCATCGATGGCTGATCGCCTGGACAACCCGCTCGAAAAGCGCCGCTGGTTCTTCCGCCGCTCCTCTGGTGGCGGCGACGGCTTCGGTCGCTTCGCCGAGGCTACCGCCCGCTTCATGGGGTCCCCCCGCTTCGTCCTCTACATGACAATCTTCGTCGTGGCGTGGATCACCGCGAATCTCCTTCTTGCGGGCATCAGCGAAGATTCCGCGTGGGACCCCTACCCCTTCATCCTCTTAAACCTCGCATTCTCAACCCAGGCCTCGTACTCGGCCCCGCTCATTATGCTCGCGCAGAACCGACAGGACGCCCGCGACCGTGTCGTGGCCGAACAGGACCGCATTCGCGCCGAGCGTAACCTCGCCGACACCGAGTACCTTGCCCGAGAAATCGCTGGCCTGCGCCTGGCCCTCCAAGATGTCGCCACACGCGACTTCGTGCGCTCTGAGCTGCGCGACATGCTCGAAGACCTACGAGCCGAGATCGCTGCGGACGCCGCCAACGCCTCGTTAAACGAGGCATCTACCGAGGGCGAGCACGAGAGCGACGAAGCCGTTCGTCCCCTAGAAGATGAGGACACCGAACAGTAGAGTGGGGGCCATGCCAGTCACGCTCGATTCCGTCATGGAAGTCCTCGGCCAGGTCATCGACCCCGAGATCCGTCGCCCCATCACCGACCTCAACATGGTGACCCCCGACCTGATCACCATCGACGGCTCGTCCGTCGCCATCAAGGTCCTGCTCACCACCGCCGGATGCCCCCTACGGACCCAGATCACGAAAGACGTCACCGAGCGCGTGGGCGCCCTCGACGGCGTCGAGAACGTTAGCGTCGAAATGGGCGTCATGGACGACGACCAGAAGAAGGCGCTGCGCGAGAAACTCAACGGCGGTCGCCCCGAGCGTGAGATTCCCTTCTCCCGCCCCGACTCCCTCACGCGCGTCATCGCCGTCACCTCCGGCAAAGGCGGCGTCGGTAAGTCTTCCATGACCGCGAACCTGGCCGCCGCGCTGGCCGCCCAGGGCCTGAAAGTCGGCGTCATGGATGCGGACATCTACGGCTTTTCTATCCCGCGCATGCTCGGCGTCGACCACGACCCGCAGGTCATCGACGGCATGATGATCCCTCCCGTGGGTGCCGGCGGCGTCAAAGTCATTTCCATCGGCATGTTCGTGCCCGACGGCCAGGCCGTCGTGTGGCGCGGCCCCATGCTTCACCGCGCCCTCCAGCAGTTCCTTGCAGACGTGTTCTGGGGGGACCTGGACGTACTCCTCATCGACATGCCTCCCGGCACGGGCGACGTCGCCATCTCGATCGCCCAGCTGCTACCCACCTCCGAGATTCTCGTCGTGACAACCCCGCAGGTCGCCGCCGCCGAAGTCGCTGAACGCGCAGGCTCCATCGCCGCCCAGACGAACCAGAAAGTCATCGGCGTCGTCGAAAACATGTCCTTCCTGCCCCAACCCGACGGTTCACGCCTGGAGATCTTCGGCGCGGGCGGCGGCCAGTCCGTGTCCAAGCGCCTGACCGCCCAGCTCGGCTACGAGGTGCCGCTGCTAGCCCAAGTGCCCCTCGACATCGCCCTGCGTGAGGGCGGCGACCGCGGTGAACCCGTTGCCGTCGCAACCGGTCCCGCCGCCGAGGTGCTCACTGCCCTCGCCAAGCAGCTGTCCTGCGCGAACCGTGGCCTTGCGGGTCGCCCGCTTGGGGTCTCCCCACTCCGGCACTAAGGTTCCCTCGCGCTCACGTCCGCGGTATCGTCCTCCCGGTTGACGAGGCCACTGCGGCTTGCGGATCCGTGAGCGGTATCGGGGCGCTCCAGCAACGCCAGCTCGTGCGGGGCAACGTAGCCGTTCCAGGGGTCGCCTTCTTTCCTTTTCGAGGGTCTCGCGCACGCACGCGCCAGGGGTTCATCGCGTTTTTCGCGGGCAATCGGAGCGCCATCGCGCCCAGGTCGCGCCTCGCCTGTACCCTGTTGCGTGGAGAGGCGCGTGTGGGCGCACCGCTTCGAGGACACCGAAACAACGTGAGGATCAGTGATGGCGGATAAGGCCCAGACCTGGGTGTACACCGAAGACTACGTGGCGGAGAGCGATGCTCTGACCGCCGCGCGCGCCGTCGCATCCGAACTGGGCGCTACCCCCGTCTCCTCTGGAACCGGCGCCGCTTTGCGGATGCTGGCCGCCGTGTCTGGCGCGCGGGCAGTCCTCGAAGTGGGGACGGGCGCGGGAGTGTCCGGCCTGTGGCTGTTGGACGGCATGGCCCCTGATGGCGTGCTGACGACGATTGATGTCGAGTCCGAGCTGCTCGGGCACGCGCGCCGCAATTTTATCGCCGCGGGCCTGTCTTCCCACCGGACACGCCTCATCGCTGGGCGGGCCCTTGATGTGCTTCCACGCATGGCGGCACGCGGCTACGACATGGTTGTTCTCGACGGTGATTTGGATGAGACTCCTCAGTATCTGGATCATGCCGTGCGAATCCTCCGCCCTGGTGGCACGATCGCCTTCGTGCATGCCCTGTGGCACGATCAGGTCGCCGATCCCGCTCGCCGCGATGCGCGGACCGTCGTCGCCCGCGAGGTCGTCAACTACCTGCGCGACTCCGAGGAATTCGTGCCCACACTGCTACCCGTCGGTGACGGCCTCGCTGTCGCCGTCAAGCGCTGAGAACCGCGACAGCGCTGTCCGTTCCCCTTTCGGTCGTGCGACGTCCCTGATCGGTCTATGCCTCCCGCGTGAGGCGAATAAAGTCCTGTAATTGATCGAGGTCGTGACTCCAGAACAGTGACAGGCCCGATTGCTGTGCCTCGAGAAGATTTTGAACCTTGAAGACACCAGAAAGAACAGCAGCGGGGACCACACCGTGTGTACCAAACTGCACGAGCCATCCGGTGACCTTTGCGAGCGTATCGTGATTGACGCGCTTATAACTATTGACCGCAGAATGTGACACCTTCGCTTCGATGGCCAAAATCCTGCCGTCGTACAGGCGCGCAATCAGGTCTGCCTTGTGCCCTCCCAGCACCGATTCCATACAGAACTCACCGATGTCGGGCGCACGATAGGGCGTGTCAACGGTTCGCCGCCTGACCTTGCGAAGTCCCGCGTCCTGCAAAGCCTGAGCAATATCGCCTTCCTGGCGGTCCTTCGCTTCAGAGCGACGACGGGTTTGCGATCTACTGGACGCGATAATTGCCGTCGATGACACGACAGCGATACGCAGCTCTTCATCAGTAGGCGTCCTCCCCTCTCGAAACCAGGGAAAACGCCAAGGGTCAATGCTCGCACGAATCACGTGAGCTACGCGCTCAGCGGCATCCGGGTCACCATCGAACGCAGCTACCGAAAACTTAACGTCGGCAAGAACCTTGAGATCATCATCACTGATGAAAGGTGACGCAAGATAACGAAGCGCGTACCTCTTATCCTCATCTAACAGATAGTGATGCACCACCGATGAAAGATTTAGCAAATTATCGCTATCTTCAAGCAAGTTACGCACATAGACGCAATAATGTTCAAAATCAGAAATATACCCGGCGTGCGGCTCGGTAATACGTCTCTCTTTGAACTCACTTATCGAACGATCAACGTCTATTTCAAGCTGAGCACGCGACCAAACTAGTGGCATACTCTGACGCGCCATCACACGCTCCTTCCCTGAGGAGATCAAGACTCGGAATCATGATACGCTCCATCTCCTTTGGCTCAAACTTAGTTAAACCTCCGGCGTACGTTCTCCCGTCGGATAGTTCAACATTACGATTCAAAAAGTGAAGGAACATGGCAAGCTCATGATCGGAATAATTCTCTCGGGGATACAGCCCATGGACGACATTGATGTGCCGCGCCCGCACTATGTTACGAACGAATCGTGGGGGACGACGCGCCATGTACGTGGCAAGGATAGGCGCGTCGGCAGATAGGCCAACACTCCACCATGCCTTGCGATGACGAACGACATAGCCCTGATCCGCACCAACACGACGCGCATGAGCAATATAACGCTCAATGCGATCGACGCTATCCTCATCGAGAGAATCGTAATTAAGCGGAATATCAATGACGCACTTCAGGTGCGAGGAGGATGTCAGCTGATTCCCGGATGCAAAGAGTTCACGCGCCTTCGTCACTGACGGATAAAGTACTGATTCGGGTAAATCGACGTCATCCTTGCGAACAACCCACACTCGATTTGCTCCCGTCACAGTCCCCCGATGCACACGAAAATACTCTCCCAATTCCACGAATCCTTGCGGATGCTTCTTGCGGGAACGGCCAATCGACGACCAACGCGGACTGGATTCAAGAACAGCGCGCTTAACGCCAATTCCCTGACCAAGGCACCCAAGGCCAGACGAGGAGTCCACACGACTCATAAGAACTCTGTCGGAGGCGTCACCGCATGCGAAACATGTAATGACACCCGTGACCTGCGTATTTGCGAATGGAAGCGACGTCGGATCAAAGACATGTATCTCTTCAAGCGTCAGAGCACTGAGCAACAACCGTCGCAACGACACCCCGTAATTGACATCCAGCCATTCGGAGCTGGTAATGAATGCACCAATGTCGCCCGGCTGAGCATACTTCGCAGTCGCGAAGAAGAAGTACGAGTGCAAACCTGCAAGCTTTGAGGATGGAACACCCAGCTCTTGAGCTGTCGCAGCATACCATTCCTTCCATCGTGGCTGAATCTCATGGTGACGAACGTATGGCGGATTTCCGATATAGAGGGTGAGGCCATCGATCTTTTCAATAACGGTGTCTCGATAGTCAGCAAGTCTAAACTCAATCCGATCATCAACACCCCACACGTGAGCGTTCGCTCGCGCCATCAGAAGAGCAATGGGATCGGTGTCAATTGCAATTCCTTTCGCATGAGGGAAACGTTTCATGGCCTCCACAATGAAACGCCCCGATCCAGTTCCGGGGTCCACGACACGAGAGGGAGTAGCCCTGCCTTGCGCCCAGTTCATCATCGACTGAACGATTTCGAGCGGCGTGAACGTCTGACCTGCTGTTCGCCTGTCACTCGATGAGCGAAGGGCACAGAACATCTCTCCCAGGGGATCGTCACCAGCGAGAATCTTTTGCCGCAGTCGCTGCGTCTCTACCTCAAACGGGATGGCCTCCACAACTTGCGCGCGCTCACTATCCGTCACGCGTGCACAATCAACTCCAAGGGCAACACAGGAAGACACGAGAGTTCTCAGCCCGCCGTCGGAACCGTGCATCTTATCCCCTTTCTTTTCCTGCTAGCTGCCCCAATTCTGGCACGGGCCATGCACATCAGCGTCCCCACGCGGACCCGAGAGCACGTCATTCGCGCAAAGTATGACACAGCTCATCACAGCACGCGCACACCGGATTCGCCTTCATGCATGCCCTGTGGCACGATCAGGTCGCCGATCCCGCTCGCCGCGAGGCGCGGACCGTCGTCGCCCGCGAGGTCGTCAACTACCTGCGCGACTCCGAGGAATTCGGGCACACGCTGCTACCCGTCGGTGACGGCCTCGCTGTCGCCGTCAAGCACTGAGAGCCGCGACAGCGCGCTAAGCTGGCTCTCACCCAACCAATACGCACGCCAATGGGCGCAACACCACTAATAACAACTAACAACCCTCAAAACACCCGGTCCGCAAAACCAGACCAAGCCAGGCCGCCACTCACGCCGACGCGCCTCATCGGGTCCACGCGCGTGGCGATGGGGTCCGGTCTGAGCAATCTCGCATGCAATTCGATTAGCTGAACGTTCAACCATGCCCAGAATTGTTGCAATTCCAACGATGTGAATTTCTGCCATGTACAGGTCTCGGGGAAATCGCGTGCGAAACTGGGGTTATAGGACAAAACGTGTTGGTCGCGGCTCGATCCCCGGCATTGTTGCCGGAGGTGTCGGTGGCGCTGGCATGCTCGCGTCGCCGATGGGGGTTGACTCCATTGGGAGGGTTCCACCTGATTGGGAGGATTGCACCTGATCGGTTGGGGGTGAATCTTCCTGATCGGGGGTTTCGCCTCATCGGCAACAAGCCTCACTGCGGAGCTGGCCGCCCGTGGCGTCCCCTTGTCATTGCCGGCGATGCCCTTCCGGCGTTTATTGGCGCCCGCCGGGCAGTCCTGCACCAGTGAGGGAGCATGACACCAGGGGTAATGGTGGGGGTTTTGCAGCATTAGAAGCCTCCCTTCGGCGTGTCGCCGGCGTGTCGCGCCTCTAATGATGCAATTCCCCCCGCTTGGTGGCGCAGTCATCGGCAGGCAAGACACGCACGGGTCCACGTGTAGCGCAATTCCCCACGCTTGCTGTCGGTGAGGTCGCGCCTCGGGGCGGCGCCCACGTCGCAAACCACCTCGGTAACAAACGCCGACAACGGGGTGTCGTGGGCGAGGTGGTCTGCGTTGTGGACGCAACGGCGCCTGGCCTGGTGTGTCGCTCGCACATGAACCGCTGAACATGCGCGTTAGCCCCGCGACACGCACGCCAACCCCTAGATATGCGCCAGAGCGCCGCCCACGCGCGTGCCATCGGGCCCACGCGCGGATTAGAGGGTCCCCGTGCGGATTGGAGGGCCCACGTGCGAGGTGTCGAACCCACGCGCGCGGCGAGGAACGCAGGCAGCTCGCACACGCTCGCAGCAGTTTCGCATGCAATTCGATTGAATGAACTTTCAACAGTGTCCACAAACGTTGCAATCCCAACGATATGGTTGCGTGGTGTGGCGCGGTGTTGGGGGAATTGCATGCGACATTCGTGGAAAGCTCGCCGGGCGGGAGTCATGCACTACCACTCATAGCACCGCCGGTAGCGCAGCCACTGACGCCGCCGGTAGCACCGCCAGTAGCGCAGCCGGTAGCACCGCCGGTAGCGCAGCCGCTGGCGCGCCAGTGGCGCGCCAGCGGCCTGACACGGTGGATACCGTCGCCGCAAACGACCTGCCCAAGCCCCACCGAGACAGATCAAGGGACCACGCACAGGCACGCGATGAAACAAGCACCTCCAACACCGATTATCCCGCACCAGCAAGCCGAAAACTTACCACACAACCAACACGTTATGTCCTTAAATTCCGACACTGAGTTAGAGCAGCCGACAGGGCATCACAAGCACACCAGCGGCCCACGCTGACGCACAAGCGGAGGGACAGGAAGAACCTGTCCCTCCGCTTGTGCAATGAGTTCAATCAGATTGCCTGAGTGAGCGCGTCGGCGAGTTCGCCCGCCTCCTGGGTGCTCATCTCAATCACGAGGCGACCGCCCCCTTCAGTGGGGATCCGCACGACGATGCCGCGACCTTCCGCGGTTACTTCGAGTGGGCCATCCCCCGTGCGAGGTTTCATCGCTGCCATGTTGAGGACTCCTTCCGAAACTACTGCCCACGCCGCCCACGGCGGGGCACCCCATCAATCTTACCGGATAACTGCGCGTTGTCCTTGACAGGTGATGCACTCTTAGGAATAAAAACAAGCTAACCGATGGACGTTCCCAGTAAACACGACCTTGTCAGCGCATCAGGATCCCTCACAATGAGCGCATTGAACTACTCACCCGTTGCTAGGCTCACCGCCTCCTCAGGGTCATCCACGACATGCAGCAGCTCCACGTCACCTGGGGAAATCATGCCAGCCTCCACCATGGCCGAACGAATCCACTCCACAAGGCCGGACCAGTACTGCGTACCGACGAGCACCAGCGGGAATGACCGAATCTTCCCCGTCTGGACCAGGGTCGCAGATTCGAAGAGCTCGTCCATTGTGCCAAAGCCCCCCGGCATCACGATGAAGCCCTGCGAATACTTGACGAACATGGTCTTGCGGGCGAAGAAATAGCGGAAGTTGACGCCGCGGTTGATCCACTGGTTCATGCCCTGTTCGCGTGGCAGCTCGATGCCCAGGCCCACGGACGTACCGCCGGCCTCCCACGCGCCACGGTTCGCGGCCTCCATCATGCCCGGCCCCCCACCAGTGATGACCGCATAGCCACGCTCGGCCAACAGCTGGCCGATACGCTGCGCAGCCCGATAGAGAGGTTCGTCGGGGCGAGTACGAGCCGATCCGAAGACGGAAATGGCGGGTCCGACCTTGGCTAGGGCTTCGAAACCTTCGACGAACTCGGATTGAATGCGCAGAACACGCCAAGGATCGGTGTGCTTCCAGTCCGCGCTCTGCTCCGTCTGGAGCAGCGATGCGTCAGCTGTCAGGTGTGGAATCTGGTCTCCACGTAGCACGAGCGAGCCACGGCGATAGGTATTGTCGGGTGTACTCATGGTCTATCCTTTCGGTCGACGTGGGTGGGGCGGACTCAGGCCACGGGGCAGTCCATGGGCGTGTGGAGGCTACTGCGCGAGCAAGAAAGCGCGGAGTGTGCGATGCACCCGGACAATATCTGACACGGGCGCATGTTCGTCGCGCGTGTGGGCCAGGAGCGGGTCTCCTGGACCGAAATTCATGGCGGGCACACCCACCTGCGTAAAACGTGCGACGTCCGTCCACCCGACCTTGGCTGCAAGGCCTAGCTCGGCTCCGGCCTCGGCGGCGACGCGCCTAGCGACAGCAAGGAAGCGCTCGGCGACCGGCGAGTCCGCGCCGGGCCTGGCGCCCTCACACAGATCGTCCACCTCGATGGTCGCGTCCGTGCCCTCGAAGAGGGAGCGCACCCACTCCAGGGCGTCGTCGGCGCGCTTGGAGGGCGCGAAGCGATAGTTAACGGTCATGGACGCGGCCTCGGGGATCACGTTGTTCGCGATGCCACCCTCAACGCGTACGACCGAGAGGGATTCGCGGAATTCGAGTCCGTCCACCAGCTCGACGGGGTTACCGTAGTCGGCGATGCGCTCGATGACGGGAGCCATGGCGTGGATCGCGTTGGAACCCATCCAGGCGCGCGCGGAATGCGCTGCCCTCCCGGGGAAGCGCGCGATGACGCGCAGCGTGCCGTTGCAGCCGCCCTCGACGTGGGCGGCGGTGGGTTCACCCAGGAGGGCGAGGTCGCCTGCCAGCCAGTGCGGGTGGTTGCGCTGAAGTCGCCCCAGGCCGTTGAGGTGGGAGGCGACCTCCTCGTGGTCGTAGAAGATCCACGTGACGTCTGCCGTGAGCGCCGCGTGCGCGCCTGCCGCGATCAGCGGGCCGGCCTCG
>ERZ773254.839-NODE-839-length-15310-cov-6.747362_pt1 | contig 15310 bp, 17 predicted proteins | sample MGYA00580516_ERZ773254 | MGnify/ENA primary metagenome ERZ773254 (study PRJEB29015, sample SAMEA2738158) | human oral metagenome | biome: human oral; feature: human-associated habitat; material: saliva | place: China | collected 2192 ...
ATATCTTACAGAAAGCCTACAACAGTGGGCTTTTTGCTTTGTCTTAAAATGTTGATTTCTGGGTTTGTCCCCCTTTTTGTCCCCCTTTACAAAGAACTTACAGCTTTCTCATAAAATGAGACGGCTGTTTTTGCTTTTTCTTTGGAGAGATGACTGTAAGTGTCCATAGTCATAGCCAGTGTAGAATGACCTAGACGGTGTTGTAATTCTTTATATGGTATTCCAGAGTTTAGCAAAAGACTAGCGTGTGTGTGTCTAAAACCGTGGAATCCAATATTAGGTACACCAGCATGTTTGAAACGTGTGTTTAAACGAGTTGATAGTGTTTTATTGTTTGGGTATTTATGAATAAAATCTGAGAAGACAACAGTTTCAGTCCGACCAAGTTTCCAAGCTTCTTGCCTTTGTCTTTTTTGATACACTTTTAAGACCTCTATAGTTTGTGGGTCAATATCAATTGTGCGATAACTTGCCTCAGACTTTGGGCTGTTAATCTCACCTAAATGATTTAGTGTCTTTGTAATATTCACAGTTGCATTATTTAGGTCAATATCTGACCAGTGTAGAGCTAAGGCTTCGTTAATACGGCAACCAGTAGCAAGAAGAAACTTGTACAAAGTAATTTCATAGATATTTCTATATATTGCTAAGTTAGCCTCTTCTAAATAGCTGAGAAATTGCTTTAACTCTAAGTTATTAAAGTGTTTTACTTTGTTTCTACCCTTTTTTATTTTACGAGGAAGAATAACTTCACGAGCTGGATTCATATTAATAATCTGCATTGTCACAGCATATTGTAGTATACGTTTATTTAGCGCGTGAATTTTATCATAGTGTAGAAATGCGCCTTCTTCTCGTTTATTAGCACGTAGAGCTAGTTGATTAACAATGCGTTGGATAGTTGGAGTAGTTAACTTATCTAACCTATAAGAACCAAATAAAGGAATCACATGGTTAGATAGTAGTCGCTTTACTGAATCTTGCGTATTTGGTTTTACTGTGTGTTGATAGCTTTCCCACCATAGTTGAGCTACTTCTTCATAGCTTGTTAGTGGGATTATTTCTTTTTTAGTGAAGCCATTATTTTGGAATTCAGTCTTAGCTAATTGGGCTTTTTTCTTCAATTCAGTTTTAGTTCTAGCTGTCAGATTAGCCTTTATTTTTTTTCCTGTGAGTTTATCTACTCCTAAGTATACTTTGGCACGATATACAGTACTACCATTTTGTTTCTTTATTTCTGCTATTTTCATTTCTTAACCTTTCTAACATCAGTAGGCAAGCTGTAAAAGGTTATGAAAAATAGATATTATGATTTGTGTCTAGAACGAATACCTTCAATTAGTATTTGTAGAGCGGTTAAATCTTCAGTTGTGAGTGCTTGACCATCAATAGTTATTTTTACATTCTTCCTAAAGATATAATCAAGGTTGATTTTAATCTTTTCCCCATTGATAATATCTTGGCTAATATCTTTGTATGTTGTGGATACCCATGGTAAAGAGGATGTTTTATCATTGAATTCTATTAAGTCTTTTAACATCTGTTTTTCTTTATCATTATGGATTGAATCCAGATTAATATTTTTAATTATCTCATCAATATAAGAGCTAGCTAATGTTTGATATTCTATATAGTACTCCTCAGAATTTAATCCATCTTGTTCGCATTTTTCTTTTATAGAGCATGCAGCAATACATTCAGTGATTTCAAAGAGCCTCTTTACGCTGGGAATCTTTTTCTCATTTTCAATTTGTGAGACATAAGACTGTGATACTTTCAGATATTCAGCAAGTCTTTTAGTAGTTACGTTACCTTCTGTACGGTATTTTTTAAGATATGCTCCTATCATTTTTAACCTCCGTTTAATAACTTTAGTAAAATTTTAACATAAAACTCTTGACATGTAAATAGAAAACTGATAAAATTCAAATCACAACCCAAGTTAATTAACCTAGTTAACTTGGTTAACAGGCAAGCTGTACTAGTTATGAGAGGATAGTTGTGAACAAATATAAAAGAAGGAGGATATATGTATAGTATACCACAAGGGATATTATCTCAAGAAGCAGAACTAGCATTATTGGAGAGGATTGAGCATTTAATAAATGATTATCTATCACATGCAATGCTTTCACCTCATAGTGACTCGTTTGGCTTGATACAACAGAAAGAGTTAATCAAAGAACTAGGAATTAGTTTAGTAACTCTGCATGAATGGGAGAGTTTGGGATTAACCCGATACTGTCCACCAATAGAAGGAACTCGCAAAGTTTTCTATAAGAAATCAGATGTTATGAAGTTCCTTTCAATTACTAGAAGGGAGTAACTATATTATATGAAAAAATAAAAAATATAGTTGAAAAGTCCTATGATTACTTGATATACATAGGTACTTGTAACAATGTTGAATCACAGATTCAATTGCTCAAATACACTATACAGTGTGATTTTTATAAACAGAAGGAACATGAATATGTCAATAATTAAGATTAAAGCAAAAGATTCTGTATTAGAATCAGACTATGAATTTGAAACTTACCCTGAGAGTGCTATTCAATCTTTTGATAACTCTACTCCAATAGATAAATATAAGGAAGCATGGCGAATCTATAAAAAGGAGGTAATTGATTCTATCCCTCACCTAGAGGTTTCAGAAAAAGAGAAGATGAAAAAGAGAAAAGCTCCTTTTTATATCATGGCAGATTTTTTAATGGCTCATCTCATTGTGGTTAGTATAGCTGAAATAGAGGGTACTGGTGAAGGTAACTTATTTGTGTACAATCCAAAAGAGGGGATTTATCAACCTGCTTGGGATATAGTTACTAAATTAGTAAGAAGATTAGAACCTTCTTTTAGGAGTAATGATATATCCGAGATTATTTGTACACTAAGCTGTATCTGTAATAATGTAAGTATATATCAAGGCTCACGTTACATAGCATTAGGGAATTGTATTTATGATACTTATTATCGGTACGGAATGAAATACAGTCCTTCGATTGTGTTTACACATAAGGTACAAGTAAATTATAATTCAGAAGCAAATCCTCCAGTATTAGGTGATTGGTCTATTGATTCTTGGTTAGCTGAACTGTTTAATAATGATGCTGAACTAATTCACTTAGCATGGCAAACAATTTTGGCAGTGATAAGTGGATATGCTGATGAGAGAATTATTTGGCTGATTGGAAAAGGAGGAACAGGTAAAGGTAGTTTCCAAGAGTTGTTAATTAACTTAGTAGGTAGGATTAATACAGCCTCCATGAAACTAATTGAATTAGATGGCAAAAATCGTTTTGCCACTTCACAGTTAATAGGTAGACATCTAGTTATTGGAGATGATAATCCTATTGATAAGGTGATAACAGACCCTTCTACTATGTTTTCTCTAGTTACTCATGATATTGTCACAATCGAAAAGAAAGGCAAACAGGCCTATTCTGCTCGACTTACTCCTGTGATTGTTCAATCATCTAATCGATTGATTAAAATTCAAGGAGACAAAGAAGCGATAGCAAGAAGAACTTTTATACTTCCCTTTGTTTCTGAATTTAACAGAGCTGGGTACAAAAGAGAAATAAAGCAGGTTTATCTAAAACGTCAGGATGTATTAGAATATGTATTGAAGAATGCATTAGACTATGATATCAGTGATGGATTCAAGGATATCAGTTACCATCCTGCTATCAAGGAAATTCATGGTAGGTCTATGACAAGTGTTGAACAGTTTTCATATTATCTGTTTAGTAGTGTGAAATCTACTTTCTTACCGAATTCATTTATGCTATGGGCATATAAACAATTCTGTGAAGGAAATGGTTTAGAAAGAGAAACTAAGGAAGTCTTTCACAAAAAATTAAAAGATGCACTTCCAACAAACTGGGTATTTAAACCAACATTATCTAGTTGTAAATATTTTGATGAGAGTGATTCGGTTCCTTTTGTTCATTCTAAGCCCTTCAGTTTAGATACCACAAAGAGGCATAAAGGGTATGTAATGAAGTCATGCTCTTGATACACTTGAAACAGTAAATTCCATTTCTATTTTCAATTTTATTTGTTTTATTTATCCTAAGAAGTTAGAAATTAGTGTATCAAGTGTATCATTCTAGAGATATACAAAGTGTGAACGACTAGCTCGCCATGAGCGAAAGCAAAGGAGTGAAACACTTTGTTAAGTACCAAATACGCCTAATTTATTCCATGGTCTAATTGACAGCAAGAAACAAGGCACTCTCGTACAAATGAACTGTCCATCCGAAAAACTAAAGCCTTTCGTCTGAGACGTTCTTAGCGTACTTTGTGCCTACTTACTGTCAATTTGCTTTCACGGCATAAAGGCGTATGCTTATGAGATAAATTAGAGAATAAAAATAGCTATTTAAAGAGGTTTTACATTGTAGAATTTCATGTTTTTGTAGTGTTGACTTGATTCAGCTATCAGTTTTTACTGTACAATAGTATCAATTTCTCTCTCTGTGTTTGTGGTTAGTAATGCGCGTGATAATGGGATTTCTAAGGGTCGATTAAAAAATAGAATAGTAATGGATGTATGTGAATTTTGCTATTCACCGATTAACTCTCTATATCAAAAATGTGTTAGTAATGTGGAATTGTCTGAAGGAGGTTCATGTGATATAAAGGATATACAAAATCCCTGCAATTACTCATTGCAGGGATTTTCAGATGTTAAGGTATATTTTATAAGTAGAGTCAATTGTGATTTAGTCTGCTTTATAAAAAACTTGTTCGGGTTTATCTGGAGCATTTTGTCCAGCTATAATTCTAATTTTTGTTTTATCAGATTTATCTTCAGCTGATATCAAACGATTATTTTCAAAACGTTTAAAGGGAATACTTATACCAGGAGGATAAATGCCTATTCCGTATCCTGTAGGTCCTGTTCTGACATCAAATCCTATAACTCCTTCGTTTGAAACCCCTGCTTTACTTATCTGTCCTCCTTTTACTAAACCATTCTTATTAAATACTAATTCGTATCCTGTTTCATTCCTCCAAGTACCAGCTATACTTGAGTAGTCTCCGTGTAGAATAGCCTGTGTATCAATTTCTTGTGTTGTATTTTCTGTGTGCTTTTCTTCTGTGGGAGTCGTGATAAGTGTGGCATCAGTAGCAACCCAGAATTGAAACTTTTCAGAGTCTTCCATGATTTTGACTGTGAAAGTAACGGTCGCTCCTTCTTGCCATCCCTCAATCATAGATTTCTTAATTTGTACTTGTACACCAGTCATAGGAGCATTACTAGCTTTTACCCAAATAGTATGGTATGTATTTAGAGCTTTAAAGTGTCCTACGTATGCTTCCCAAAACTTTTGGCGTGTTAGTTCTGCTGTGAAGCGGTATAGTTGACCAGTCTTTAATCTACCATCATTCTCCATATCTCGAAGTTCTTCGGCTGTCGTATCTATGATAGTATCTTCATTTGAGCTAGAGCTTGTAGTAGATGTGCTGGAAGAAGAGCTGGATGATGCAGAGGAACTAGAAGTAGTAGATGAGATTTGTTGTGAAGAGTGACTATCTACGGTTTCTATATTCCTATCTGGATGTCTAAAGAATAAAAAAGTAGCTCCTATAATGGTAAGAAGTAGAAGTGTAATTGAGGATATAAGAATCCAAAGCTTGTTGTTCTGTGGTAGAGGACAAACTACTACGTGATTCTGATTTTGGTAAACTTCAACAATATCATTTACTTTAGGATGAAAAGTTAACTCATTGATAGGAACATTTAGAGTCTCGTTTGTGTGGAGTCGAATGATAATATGTGTTTCTGAAACGTGAATAATTTGGTTATGTTTTTTATTTTTCATGTAGTATTAGTTCTCGTACATATAGGCAACCATGAGAGGTAGTGTTTTTGTGGATTTAAAGACCGTTTCATAACTTTGTCTTCCTTTTACTAGTCCGTACAATGTTATATGGTCATCTTCGGCTATAACTCTATTGTTGTATTCAGAAGGAATAGAAACCAAAATAATTTTATCATAGTCATCATTTATGGCTACACGCAGTGTATAGGCTTTCCCATCTTCCATAGCTTGTAAAACTTTACCATATACTCTTACTTTAGTATCTACGGCTATTTCATCATGATTCCACTTGTTATAGTCTACTTCACCATAATTTGCTTTATCGTTGTCTACAGTAACCTTAGGTTTTGATGGTACTGAGGATGAGGAACTGGAACTACTTTCCTTTAAGGAAGATGAAGAGGTAGAGCTACTTTTTTTGGATGATGAAATTTGTTTTGATGTTGAACTTGAAGTTGTTTGATTGTTTGAAATTTGTTCTTTAGTATTTATAAAACTTATAACAATAATTATAAACAGTAATAGTAGAGTGACTATAATTCCTATTTTTTTAGATTTGTTCTTTTTCTCTATGTTGTTCTTGTTGATGTCGACTTTTATGACAATACCTTCATAAACTTCTACATAATCCCCTATACTAGGTTCAAAGTCACAAGTTTCAATAGCAATTTCCTTTAAACTTCCATCTTCATAACCTATATAAACTGTAGCTTCAGTTATTTTAATTATTTTCCCTATGTTCATTAGCGCTCTCCTATTTTAATATTCCAGAAAACTTAACTTCATCAGGTGCCATTACATAGCGATTCACAGCGACTTCTTCTCCACTGAGAATGTAATAGAATCTAGGGCTATTTACTCCGTGGGATTTGGCAATTTTATATAAAGATTTGTTTAATGCACTGATAATTGCTCTAAGTTCTTTGTTTGAATACGAAGCGTTATTTTCTGTGAGAATGATTCTGATGCCAGGTGTTACAGATGTTTTTTCCATTTCAAGCATATGTACTCCTGATTGTGTATTTACTTTATCTACACCTTCTTGAATTGCATTATAGAAAGCATCTAAGTCTACTTTTCTGTTTTCTTCACTGGACTTTTTCTCAGATTCTTTAGATTTTTTCTCTGCTTCCTCTTTCAATTTTTTCTGTTTTTCCCGTTCTTCTCGTTCTTCTCGTTCTTGCCGTTCTTGTTGCTCTTTTTCTTCTTTAATCTTTTCGATTTGTGTATTAAGTTTTGATGCTACTTTAAATACACGATTAGACAAGTCACTGAATTTGTTCTCGTAATCGGTTTTGTATGTGTCTTTTAGATGTTGAATTTCCTTTTTAACAGATGACAATTCACTATCCTCAGAAACAAGCTTCAAAGCTTCCTCTAGCGTTATATTTGGTTTAATATTTGTTGTGTCATTTTCTAGTGCTTCAACTAGCTTAGTAACACGTTCTGTATCTTTAGAATATTGTTGCTTATGATTGCTTGATTCCATACAAGCATAAAATAAAATTAAAAGAGGAAATATCAATGTAAATCCTATAATGTATTTAAAAATCTTGTTCATGCCTACTATCCTAATTTATTCCTTTCTTATAAATGATTCAATCACTTCAACACTAGCTTGACTTGCTTTCGGTAATATGTCATATACTGTACCATTTGTGAAGTAAGTGAGATTGGGTATTGTTTTGAATCCTACGGTTGTTTTAAAGTTATTCCAACTTGTCTTATCTATATGCTCACTATCCAAGTAATACACAGTTGTCTCAGTTTTATCCACTGCTTTTGCTAGTTTTGGAGCAAATTCTTGACAGTATGGACAACTTTCTCTCCCTGTGTATAGATAAAAGCTTTCTTGATGTTGTATTTTCTGTTCTACAGCCTCTAAACTTATCTTTTGGAGTCTGTTTATAGCTATCTGGTAGTCTGTCTGTGGCAGAGTGGTTAAGTATGCTGTGAATGTGACAATTATAATAAGTAGTAGTGACAGTAGAATAAGAACTTTTTTACTATTCATCACATCCGTATCCGTCTTTGTCTCTATCTAGCCATGGACCATATTGTGGGTCACTAGCAGGTATGTTTACACGTCCTGCTTTTCGTGCTTCCTTACAGTTTTTGAACGGTCTTAAATTTGATTGTGGAGCAGGCGTAGACGATTGTGTAGGAGTAGTTGTAGTGTGAGATGGGGCTTGTTCTTGCTCTTTTACTCGTGAAGATGCTTTCCTTTCCTCCTCTTTTGATTTGGAGGCTTCAATACTTGCTTTTTCCTCTTCTTGTGCTTTTTCTGTTTTTCTTACTTCACTGATTACTAACGAGCCTTTATCGATTGAATCATATTTTTCTAAAGATACTGTATTTCCTGTATAGACCATAAGTTCATTCATTTTCACAGCTAGTGATTCAGGTGTACGGACAAGAAGTTTCTTACCTGTTATGTTGTACTCACGGTATTCATCTTTTTCTTCAATCCCAATTACCTCAGCTTCAACTTCGTAGAGTTTATCTGTGTTAGAGAGTTTGTGTGCTACCTCTCTCAGTGCTTTGGCTCGCAGTATGATTTTAATTTGTGGTGTATTAAGATAAGCATCTACGGCTATATGCCCAGTTGGAGACCATTTCTCTATTTTAGAGCTAGTTTCACTACTGGATGATGAAGTAGAGGAAGATGAACTAGACTGTTTAACTTGTGAAGACTGTTTGACAGAATCACTAGCCTTAGTTTGAACTTGTGAGTGTTTAGTGCTACCGCTAGTTAATAGTGTGAAGAACAAAACGAGGATAAGCAATAGTACAATACCACCTATAATCTTTTGTTCTTTGCTCAATTCCTTAAGCTTTTTAAGCATATATAACCTCCTAATATTTAACTTTATTTAATAAAATAAAAGAAATATTTCCTAATAGTTATAATTATATCACACAAATTTTAACAATAGAATATATTTTAAGTAAATATTAAACTATAGAGAATGTAAACCTAATTGTTTAATCTATAAGATAGATAGTAGATTTAACATAGAGGGTGAAGGAATGGATGATATATTAGAAACTATAAGTAATCAGATACGAGACTTACGAGTTTCAAAGAAGATTACACAGCAAGAACTAGCAGAAAGAACAAATCTAAGCGTTCCTTATATCAGTCAGATAGAGAATAACCACAGAAATATCTCTTTGGAAACTTTTGTGAAGATTGTTGATGCTTTAGAAGTTCCATTGAGTGATTTTTTCTTACCTTATTCTGTACCACAAGATACAGAGATGATGGAACTGTTATTGAAGATTCAGAAACATCCACAGCATAAGATGATTGTTCATAAGGTAATAGAGATACTTGAATTAAGCCAAGATAGTTAGTGATAAAAAGTACTAAAGTGTAATTTATACTAAATCTATCCAACCATATATAGTTGCTTTAGTATCTATTACTATTTCATCATGCTTAAAATTGTTATAGTCTCTCTCGAAGTGATTTTTAATAGTAAACTGTAGGTCGGGCGATTAGAAATTATCTGTACTTTTTGTATAATGTGAGGATTAGAGGTTACATTATTTAGATAAGGAATGAGAATTATTTTTCTTTATTGAAGGGGTCGATTAAAAAACAAAAAGAAAAAAGAAAGCACTGAATCTGACTATCCAGTGCTTATCTATTCTCTTAAAAAACGTGTTACCTCTTATCAGAGCGTTAGAAGTACTCTAACGATTATCGCTAAGATTGTCGCAAATATTGTTGCTCCTAATATCAAAGTAGCACTATCTTTCTCTCCTTTTTCTTTTAGAAGGCGATACATTACTGAGGGGATAACAGCAAAAACAGGGTGCCATACCAATATAGCAATAACCCCACACCATGCAGAACACTTGATATTTCTAACTGTCCAATATCCTTTTTCTTCTTTTTTCTGTTCTGTGGGAACTTCACTAGACTTTTTAGTTATGATATAGGTTCCTTCAGATTGATATACCTCTACTATATCCCCTAGTTGTGGTACAAAATTAAAAGAAGTCTGTTCAACTTTTAGCAAAGTTCCGTCATCTTTACCTAAATAGATTAGAGTTCCTTCAATTTTAATAACTTTATATGTATTCATTACCTCATACCTTATTTCTAATTAGTTCTTTTCACGTCTAAATAACTTCCACCTTGATTTGCTAACAACAAATCTAGTGAATCTGTCATTAACATCCCATAAATTCTAATATCATCACCTGATTTCAACCCTCTTTTTTGTTTAATAAATTCCTCTTCTGTCTGCTCAGTTAAAGCCAAGTGTATTTTTTTGCCATCTTCAAATTGGAATGGTGCATTATCATCATCAAATAAATCAATTGAATGAGGTTCTACAACAATCAATAAAGTTAATACATCGCTATCGCTCTTATTTATTTTATTAACTTCTTTTACAGTTGCTCGTAATTCAAATTTACTTTTTAATTCTATCCCTTTTTGCATATATTGTTCATAAGTTTGCCCTACTGTGAACACATCAAAAATTTCAAGTTGTGGTTTTCCTGACTCCTTTTTAACTTTTGCATTTAAACCTAGAGATTGACCACCTCTAAAAATATCTTTCCCTTTATAAACTGCCTTTATTTTAGGACTATGTTTAAATTCTTTGGAATCATATTTTTTATTATTAATAATGATTTTATCTGTATCTAGATAAATTTCATCATCATTAATCAATGTGATATCCCCTTTATAGTCTATCTTTTCACCTAAATTATTCTCTAAATAATTATTAAAATCAGCTGTGGCTTTCTCAGTATCATCTTCATTTGATTGAGTTATAGAACTATTCTTAGGTGACGACGTAGAGGGCTTAGAAGTGCTCTGTGATACAGTCTTCTTTGAATTTGGACTGACATTATTACTTACATATACAGTTGATAAAATAAGAATTATAATAGCTATAATCAAATACGTTATAGAGCTTTTTTTATTAACCTTATTCTTCTTAATAGATGAAATAATAAGAAGTATCAGATTTAATACAATCAGTAACAGTGAAACTACAAAAAGGGATAGTATTGTAGCTTCTAATATTACTCCTCTATCATATAATAAACTAAATGAGATAGGAAATAAAACTATAGAGGAAAATATGTTTATCTTGCTAACTAATGAAATTTTTTTAGCCTTTGATTTTTTAACTGGGCTACTTTCTTTACTACCTTCAACCTTTATAGCAATATCACCATAAACCTCTACATAATCCCCCATTCTAGGCTCAAAGTCACAAGATTCAATAGGAATTTGCTTTAAACTTCCATCTTCATAACCTATGTACACTGTGTTCTCAGTTATCTTTAAAATTTTTCCTTTATTCATAAAATGTCACCTGTTTTATATTTATGTTTAAAATATTGTTAAACACTACCCTAATTATACCACAGTTATATACATTAGTTAATGTTTTCTAGTAATTTTTAACTAAAGTAAATGTAAATATATACCCTTAACCTATAAGATGAATAGAGTAAAATAAAAAGCACCTAAACGGTACTTCTTACTTGCCTACTGAACTCATCACCATGAAATTTGTACTCCTTTTTGTCCACCTTGGAGTAAAGTTTAATCTATTTTATTTAATATGTAAATTCTAAAAATACTACAGAATCAACATTTACAAAGCATAACAAAGTGTAATTTATACTAAATCTATTCTACAACAAAATGCTTTAATTTTAAGAAATATCTTACAGAAAGCCTACAACAGTGGGCTTTTTGCTTTGTCTTAAAACGTTGATTTCTGGGTTTGTAATCATTTTTGTCATCACTTATAACGAACTAACAGCTTTCTCATAAAATGAGACGGCTGTTTTTGCTTTTTCTTTGGAGAGATGACTGTAAGTGTCCATAGTCATAGCCAGTGTAGAATGACCTAGACGGTGTTGTAATTCTTTATATGGTATTCCAGAGTTTAGCAAAAGACTAGCGTGTGTGTGTCTAAAACCGTGGAATCCAATATTAGGTACACCAGAATGTTTGAAACGTGTGTTTAAACGAGTTGATAGTGTTTTATTGTTTGGGTATTGAGGAAATTAGAGAAGTTTAAAAGTCTATCATTTTAAATTTGATGTTTTCAAAATGATAAGCAGATAAGCAAAGCAATAACTTGCCTTAATTCCTTATCAAATAGTATGGAGAATGGACTTGAACCAAGAGCGAACGCCGAGAAAATGCAAAAAAAAGCACTTAGAAAAATCTAAGCGCTCAAGAGTAGTGGACGGTGTGCCTGTCCCGTCATCTCATACTATGAAGTTGCGTAGCGACACTATCATTTCTACATCACTTCTCTTTAAACTAATTATATCATAAAGGAGTAGCAGCTTGACCACTGACGAAGTAGAAAAGAAGCTAAAAAGCTATTGTAATGGTATCTTGTTGATTGAATATTAGAATAGGAAAGTTTATAATGAAGTTAAAGTAAAGGAGGTTTCGTTTTAGATATGATGATACCACCAAGCAAAGAGCTGTTGATTTTTTATAATCAAATTCATGAGTGGATTGACCAAGTTTATCCAGACCAAGATAAACCTTCTGTATCATTTAAGAATGACACTCCACAATCCATTTTAGATTTATTTGATAGTATCAAATCTAAAATTGGTTTTGATTACTCAGACCATAAGTATTGAAATAAAAATTATGGATAAGTTAAACACGAAAAATAAGATATGTGCTGTTTATAAAATTGCGAATCGTCTTGTTTCGATTACTGTTGAGAATCCTGATTTTTCAGATTTGAAAATCAATCATTTTGTAAGAATCGGAGAAAAAGAGTATAGGGTGCGTAGTGTTCCTATGATTTGTTCAACTCCACCTAAATCTATCTTTAGTTTAGATACTTTTACAATCGATTACACAGAGGATGACTTGATGAATAAAGAGGCGGTATTTACGCATAGGGAAGTATTTAAAGATGATTAAAATTTCAATCAGTTTGTTGCTAGATGCGATTGAAGATAACATCAACGACGAAGAACTTCAATCTATCGATTTCGAGAGTCATATTAGAAAAATTACAAAAGAATTCCAGGGAGAAAATGGTGAATTCTTAGTAAAAGAAGATGCGTTTGAAACGCTACCTTTGGACAGAGATACAAAGGATAAAATCATTGAGCAAATAAAGCAAAATAGTCAAAATATTTTCAAAGATGATTTTGATACCTTGTTGCAATTATATTTTTGAGCATCAAGAATAATTCAAGCGCATTATTTCATACTAAATAGAAAATGACAAAGATTGATAAACAAATTATTACGATGTACAAAATAGAAGATAGCTCGTCTAAGAGGCAGTATTCTATTGTGAGTGGAGGTTGTAAAGGAATTGCAACTATCGATAAAATTACTTTGGAATATAGCTATGTTGGAGATGATTTAGGACAATTCGCTTCGTTTGTAAAAGATACTTTAAGTAAAAGCATTAAGTTAGGAAAAGAATTGCCAGATAAGTTTTCGTATGGCTTTGGATAAGTTGTGGAATATCTTATATAGGAGAATCAAGATATATTATGGCAATATTAGATGATTTACGAGCATTGTATGACAATGGTTGGGACGCTTCTTTTGATTATAAGGGTCAAGTATGTGGTATTTTTCCTAATTCTGTTTATGACATTGTAGTCGTCCTTGAAGATAATGAATATAAAGTGGCATCTTTTGATGAGTTAATTTCTTTACAGATTAATGGGAAAACTTTGCTGGAAATCATGAGTGAGGTTGAAGTACAATATGGTTGAAGTACAATAGAGAAAAAGATAGACAATAAATTCAGATGCACAGATTGAAAGTTGAGAAAAAAGTGCTATAATTAAGATATGAAGGATAGAGGTTGAGAATCTGTCACCAACGCGCCACTTATAGTGTAGTGGGTCGAGAAATGCAGGAGCCCCGACAGTCCTGCCTATCCTTGCAAATAAATCAGCCCTTAGAAACGAATCTAGGGGCTTTTTGCTTTATCTTAAAATGTTGATTTCTGGGTTTGTTTAGAAATTTGCTAGTAAGGTTATTTGTGTATTTAAGTCTATCTATGCCAAGAATTAAGCGATGTTGATGATATAAATCTGGTTTGATATAATGTTTTGGCCCCCTCAATTCAAGGAAGGGAGGTGTTACATATGTTAGAAACTTTACTCACAGTGTTTCTAGCTCCGTTACTTATTAACGTGTTATCTGAGCTTTTCAAGTTATGGCTTAAGAAACGTAAAAAGTAATGGTTAACCCTTTTAGAGGGTAGCAAAAACCCCCGTCGGTGGCACGATGGGGCTTTTTTAGTTACATATGCTGTAACTTTACTCACATTGTAAGTTCATTCTAACATATAACACCTAATATTTCAAGCTTTTGTTTTTTATACACGATGTTGATGATATAAATCTGGTGTGATATAATATTTTAGCCTCCTCAGTTTAATGAAGGGAGGTGTTATGTATGCTAGAGTTACTTTCCCTTTTTCTAGCTCCGTTACTTGTTAACGTACTATCTGAGCTTTTCAAGCTATGGATAAAGAGACGTAGCACCCTTTTAGAGGGTAGCAAAAAGCCCCATCGGTGGCACGGTGGGGCTTTTTAGTTATATATGCTAGAAGCATTATTTTCCCTTTATGCTTTCATTCTAACACAACCCCTCTGATATTTCAAGCTTTTGTTTTGATATTCATCAGAGTGTGTTTGTGGTTTGAGTCCGCTTCACTGAAATTAGCACACGCGCTACCAAGTTCCATTCTACAGCAAAGAAATCAACTCTTTTCTAGGGGATTTCCGCCCTCATTTTTGTCTTTTGTGCTAAAATAGACTTATAAATTGAAAATAAGGAATGTTTATGAAATCGGGTAATGGTTTTTGGAAAGGCTGTCTCTATTTTTGGGGCTTCTTGTTCTTATTAGGTCTGTTGGTCCAATATGCTCTTCCGCTTGCGGCTTGTGTCCTGCTAGGCTATGGTGGTTATCGCCTCTATAAACGTTGGCGCTATCCTCTTTTGCAGGATCGTTCGCTCGATGATCGGATTGAGCTTTTAAAAGCTCGAATTCGTCAGGCGGACAAAGATATTCAGCAATTAGAGGGAACTTTAGTAGAAAAAGGCTCAGAGTCCTATAAGAGTCTGGCCAATCAAGTATTAATCGAACTGAGGGAAATCCATCAGGAGGCGGATCGTCTCAAGTCCTATATCGATGCTGATGTCTACAACCGTATTGACAAAAAGGTTCGTACAGTAAGGGCAAACATCGATGTTCAGCTAGAACGTTTGGATAGAGAAAGTCAGGTAGATCTTGAAAATGCGGAGCCAGAGGAACTAGCTCCAGAATTGTCCCAGACCTTGGCTAATATTGCCATTGACCATCAGGCAATTTTAGACAAGATTGCCACCTCTGCTGAGGGGGATAAGGAAGAATTGACTGCCATTCATAGTTTGAAGATGGAGAAATTCCAAACGATTTTAGAAGGCTATTTAAAGATTAAGGCCAATCCTA
>ERZ773254.842-NODE-842-length-15239-cov-28.566254_pt1 | contig 15239 bp, 12 predicted proteins | sample MGYA00580516_ERZ773254 | MGnify/ENA primary metagenome ERZ773254 (study PRJEB29015, sample SAMEA2738158) | human oral metagenome | biome: human oral; feature: human-associated habitat; material: saliva | place: China | collected 2192 ...
GGCGCGCACCGGCGGGTGCGCGCCCGCCAACACACGCCGCCTACCGGGGTAAGGCTAGTGCTGTTGACTCTTCGTCACGCGGGTACGTTGCCTGGCGACGGTGAACTACCCGCCCAGTAGCCCCATCATCATCGCCCAGATCGCAGCGCGAGGCGGCGCGTCCAGTGTTGGATCGGCTGACAGCCGGGCGAGGGCTTTGCCGTCAAGCGGCGCGTGGATGTGCGCGTGCATGTGGTCGGTCACGAAACACTCGTAGTGTGGCCCCGTCCGCCACCGTCCACGACGTATCTCTTCGCGCACGCAGGTCACGACGCTCCAGCGCCCCGAGACGCAGTCCTGGGCGAAGTGCGACTCCGTGGGACCGTATGTCACGAGATCGTTGAGCACCTCTTGAGCGCCTTGCGCATCCAGGGAACGAATCGCAGCGACGAAATCCGCGGGAATGTAAGGAGGCCCGTCGTGGATGGTAGGTCCGGCGTGCAGCAGGGACGACAAAGCCAGGATATGGGGGACTTCGCAGTCATCAACCTGACTGACGTGCACGCCGTCCACGTCGGAACGCATGATGACAGAGCGAGGTGCTGTGGGCCAGATCCTCCAGTCGCGCACGATGCCCGGGATGGAAGGGGACAGGACGCGGACAATGATTCGGGAGTGGGCTGCCCGCACCGGTTCGAGGATTCGTGCGGCGTCGCCAGCCAAGCCGTTGGCGCCGACTAGTCCGAGCGACACCAGTCCGCTGGAGAGTGCAGCGCTTGAGATGGTGCCGGCCTTATCGTTGCTGGCGATCATGTCGAGCAGAGCGTCGGCCTGCTCGACGGTCACGACGAGCTGATCAGCAGACTTGTCTTCAGCGGGATGGCCGCTCACGGTGCTACCTCCAGGGTTTGAGTCATCGTGATGAAATCATCGATGACCGTCGGGAAGAGAATGCTGGGGCACGTACACGTCGCGGTCCACAGGAAGCGCTGCGACGAGAGCTGCCCCACCGGAGCTGTGCGTGTCATCCACGTGAGTTGAGTGAGCGTCAGTGACACATTATCGAGAATGTAGACGCCAGTGCGCCAGCGTGCGCCTTGAGGCGTGACCGGCCAGGTGAAGTCGTCAATGAGGTGGAATCCGGGCAGCGCATCCTTCACCTGCCTGATGGTGTCCGCGTAGACGTCGTCGTCGCTCGCGTCGGTGCTGAGTGCTCCGCCGGTGACTACGAAGGTCGGAACATTTCCCTCATCTTTTGTCGAAGCGACGGCGACGAGGCGGACGCTGGGATCATCTGCTAGGGGGCCGAGCTGCGTGTATTCCTCCGGTGTCAGGAATCGCCATCCTGAGGAAAGAGTCATCGTTACCTGTTCGTTCACCAGAATTCCTTCCTGCCCGCATGGTGCAGTGCCCACGCTTCCTGGTCGATGTTCCCGCTCTCGTCCAGGAGGCCGTGCCGCTTGGCGTACTGCCAATCCGCGTAGACCCACCGAGGGAATTTGATCGGCAGAAGGCCAATTAAGAAGAAAGATAGTAATACGAGGATCAAAATGGCAATGATGCGCGGCAAAATCCCGCGTGGTTGAAAATAGTTAATGAATCCTAAGGTGCCACCTAGAAGAAAAATGCATGCAAATGCGGGTGCTCCGATTGCGGCATAATTTCTGCTGATTCTCCCCTTGCCGTTCATTCGTCGCCACAGGTTCGCAGCCTTCGAGTCTGTGAACATCTCGGCGTACCATATCGCTGTTCCGAGCAGTCCTAATCCGATTCCGATAATAGCCAGTTTAATATTCTCGTTCATGAAATTGTCCATTGTTAGTTGAGCATACTGTTATTAACTGCATCACCCGTCATTTCGCCAACGTAATGGCCGGCTACCCCACCGATGACGCCTCCAAGAATGCCGCCGACGACAGCGCCAACGGGGGCGAAAGGCCCCGAGACAGCAGCGCCGATGGCAGCACCGGCTTTGGCTCCTACCCAGGCGCCTCCCCACGTAGCTCCTCCTGTCAAAGTTCCTTTGATGCCAGCCCGCGCGACCTTGTGGCCCTCGCTCCATTCGGGGTGCTGTTGGGTATCGGTTTGGTACGTGTCGTAGGCGGTGATGCCGCCGTCAACGACCGCACCCGCTATGCCGGCGACCTTCCCAATTTTTGTGGCGACCGGCAATACTTTTCGTGTTGCCACTGGTTCCAGCCCGTGTCTCCCGATCGGCCGGAAGGCCCACTTCGACAGGTCCCCTTTGGCGAAGAAACCCTCGGGAGCTTCATACAGCCGATTGAAATGCACCATCGAACCCCCGATGGTCATTTGCCCGCCCATGTCCAACAGCCCCACAGCATAGGGGAGCGCCCTCGCTAACGGGTGTTTCTCATCTAGAACAAACTGTTCCTTGAACGCGTTGAACACGGGTTCAATCCATCGCTCGTAGAGATCCACTTGTAAGCCGTCTAATGCGAGCGAGAACACGTATTCCGCGCGTTCATAGTTGTGCCGCTGGACCAGCGCTTGTGCTTTCAGATCATTGAAAATCCTGACAAGGTCCTCGGTTGCGTCTTCGAATAGGGTCACAGCGTCACCTTGGACAGGCAGGCCGTAAGCTTGCGCTGTCTGCGCGATTCCCTGGTACTTGTCGCGCACCGACCGCATCGACCAAGCGAGCTCTGACACCGCGTTCTTGAGCGTGGACAGATCGTCAGAAACCTCCTCGCAGACTTCTGATGTGATCCTCAGATCGTTTCTGCATTCCTCGACAAGAAGAGCCTCCTTCTGAGCCACGATGGACGAAGCACGGGCCGCATCACCGTCTGCGCGTTCCACTACTTCCGCGCTTTGCGCGCACTGCGCCTCAAAATCGAAGAGAGCGTCAACGTTGATGGGAAACGGCATGGAAAATGAGGCGCCGTGCTGTTCTGCAGGGTCGCTGGCGCTCATCGTGCCCCCCTGTTGCGCAGATAATCTTGCATTGCCTGAAAGTTTATGGCTTCCTGATCGTCGGTGCTGGCAAAGGCCTCGGAGGCTGCCGTCAGACCGTGAGCGACAGCTGACGAACAAAAGGCTGCCTTCCAGATCACCTTATTGATCCTCTCAACCTGAGCCGTAAGATCGGCTTCGTTGCTCCCGGCGCCACTCGGGGCCTCGAGAGTATAGGAGCAGACGTCCTCGCATGAGTACTCCAAGATGTTGACGGCACGCGACACATCGTCCGCGTTCCATTTGATTCCGCCTGACAACTATCTCCCCTTACATTGTGGTCAGTAGTGGTCAGGCTAGCCCCCCCCGCGAGAACCTGTCAAGGGCGGATTCTAGGGGTGGTTGCAACACATGCTATGCCCTGAGCAGCAGCTCGAGGCGCTGCTTGGGTGTGTCCCAGTTTAGCGTTTTACGGGGGCGTTCGTTGAGTTCGTCGGCGATGGCGTCCAGGTCTGCTTCGGTCAGGGGCGAGAGATCGGTTCCTTTGGGCATGTATTGGCGCAGGAGCCCGTTCGTGTTCTCGTTTGTGCCGCGCCTCCAGGGTGAGTGCGGATCGCAAAAGTACACGTCAAGGCCCAGCTGTGAGGCGATCTTACGATGCTGAGCAAGTTCGCTTCCCTGGTCCCAGGTCAGCGACAGGCGCAAGGAATGGGGCAAGCCGGCGAGTTTGTCGATGATGGCTTCTTGAACCTCAGCGGCGGTGTGTCCGTTGGGCAAGTGGAGCAGCATCGTGTACCGGGTGGAGCGTTCCACGAGCGTGCCGACGGCGGATTGTCCCTTGGCACCGATAATTAAGTCGCCTTCCCAGTGGCCGGGGACCGCCCGGTCCTCCACGCTGGCGGGCCGTTCACTGATCATCACCATAGGATCCTTGAACCGAGGCCGCACCCCACGAGCGTAGGCGGCCGGGCGCCTGCGGGTTCGTCCTTGGCGCATGAGGGAAGCGATCTCCTTACGGAGCGCTCCTTTGGCCTGGATGAAGATGGACTGGTAGATCGTCTCCACGCATGGGTTCATGCTCTGATTATGCGGGAAACGCGTGCGCAAGTAGGCGCACATCTGTTCCGGACTCCATCTGAGCTCAAGCTTGTCCCAGATGATGCCCCACAAGCGAGGATCAGCGCACTTGCGCGCCTTGGGGCGTTTGAGGCGCTTACCTGCTCGCATGTGAGCGATATAAGGCTTGTAGCACGTGGACGTAATCCCGTTTCGTCTCAGCTCCCGGCTCACCGTCGAGGGCGAACGCCCCAAACGGCGGGCAATATCCCGAATCGAGACTCCCTCGACACGCCACCCAAAGATGAGCATGCGCTCTGTCAAAGACAAAAAACGTTTACTGACCCGATGAGGTTGGCACTTCATATACAGACGGTACCAATGAGCCTGAGGAGCAATACTAGCTCGCTCACACCGGCCACTTGAACGAGTCCGACCATTACGCCAGACCTTACCCGTCCGCTTCGAGACCCCGACAGCATGAGCTGCCTGCGTGAAGTTCAAACCATCAGCAAGAGAGCGCACATACTCCCGATGCCGAGCCTAACGGATTCTAGGGGTGGTTGCATCACTCGCTACCCCCTTCGGTGAACGATTCTGCCGCCGATCTGATTGCGTGTGCCTGTGGTTTCAACACGAGCTGTACAGGGCAGTCATGCGTCGCCCGGACCACCAGAGGACGACCCCAGCGGCGACGACAACAGATGACAATGCGAACAGATAGCAACGACAGCCGAGGGACCTCGGCGGGGCATGCAGCACATGCAGTGAGGGGGCGGAGCCGGTCGGCCCCGCCCCCTCGACACATCCGTCAGGACCGCCCGCTCATTCGTTGCCGCTGAAGTCAGCCACGGCCTCGTCCAGGCCCGCGCGACGGATACGCACCAGCGCGAGGAACACCAGGCCGGCTGCCAGGGCGATGCCCAAGCCCCGAACGAGCCAGGACTCATCCACGAAGATCATCGCCATGGCGGCCAGGACCGGCACCAGCAGCGTGAACGCGTAGCCGATGTACCGGCCAAACGACGGCATGGGTACGCCGTCCGCCTCAGCGACCGACTTGACCATGAAGTTCGGGCCGTTGCCGATGTATGTGATCGCGCCACAGAACACGGCGCCCAGCGAAATTGGGATCAGGTAGTACTCGGGCACACCAGCGATCAGAGCGCCTTCGCCGCCGGACGCCTTCGCCATCTCGAAGAACGTCATGTACGTCGGAGCGTTATCCAGGACGGACGACAGGCCGCCCGTAAAGACGAAATACGTCATGCGTGTCAGCGGCAGATCCGAGGCAATCTGCTCCAAGTAGCGCAGCGCCGGCGCCATCGTTGAGAAGATGCCAATGAATAGGGTCGCAACCTCCATGATCGGGCCCCACGTGAACGCGTTCTCCTCGAAGCGCACCTTCTTGTCCGAGAGCTTGTAGGACAGGCCCGCGACCGTGAACATGATGACCTCGCGCCAGGGCACCAGGTCGACCCACGAGTCGAAGTGACCCTCGGCCAGCGCCTCGCCATCCCAGGAAGGAGCGAAAGCGACGGAGAGGATGATGATCGCGAAGAACAACAGGTTGATCTTTCCGTGCAGGCGCAGGGGCTGCACGTCACGGTCGTCGGACTCGATGGAGGCCGTGTCCTCGGAGGCGTAACGTACGCGGTCGATCGAGTAGTAGGTGAGGAGCAGCAGCCCCAGGGTGAACAGCCACTCCTTCCACAGTGTGAGCGTCCACGTGAAAGGAACACCGTGCAGGTAGCCGAGGAAGAGCGGCGGGTCGCCGAGCGGAGTCAGTATGCCGCCACAGTTCGCGACGATGAAGATCGTGAACAGGACCGTGTGCACGCGGTGCTGACGTTCCTTATTCGTCTCCAGGAGTGGGCGGATCAGCAGCATAGCCGCGCCGGTCGTCCCGATGAACGAAGCCAGCAGGCCGCCGATCGCCAGGAAGATCGTGTTGTTGCGTGGCGTGGCCTTGATGTCGCCGGCCAGGTGAATGCCGCCGGAGACCACGAACAGTGCGAAGAGCAGCGCGATGAACTGGACGTACTCCACGCCTGTGGAGATGAGGGGGCCGTTGCCGGCCTTCATGAATAGCCAGATCGTCGTCGGCACGCCCAGGAGGAGCGCGACGGACAGCTGAGAGGTTTCCTTTTCCCACCAGTGCGAGGTCTTCGGGATGATGGGCAGCAGGGCGATGCAGGCAAGCATCGCAACGAAGGGGAGCAGACTCCACCACGGGTAGGTCATTGGCCATTCCTTGGTAGACAATAGAGACGCTCTTTATTTTAGGTGGTGAGGGTGGTGGCGGGGGCGCTGTCCGAGGTGGGGGTCGCCTCATCGACGAGGCCGGGGCGGGCAGGTGCACGGGTGCGGGCGCGCGGTGGTCGTGTGAATAGCAGCGGTCCTGATGCCGCGTCTGCGCGAGCGTGTGGCGGGGCGCGGCGCTGGGAGGTGTCAGCGGGCGGTGGCGTGCTGGCCTGGGTACGCGTGGCGCCCCGAACAGGACTCGAACCTGCGACCTCTTGCACCGGAGGCAAGCGCTCTATCCGCTGAGCTATCGGGGCAGCTCCGCCAGTTTAGCAGGCTTCAAACGCCCGCGCGTGACGGTGAGGTGTGCCATACTAGTGGGCGTTCCTTGTTCGAGAACCCCTCAGGAGGATTCCATGCGCGTCCATATTGCCACTGATCACGCCGGTTTTGAGCTCAAGGAAAAGATCGTCGCTGACCTGCGTGAGAAAGGCTATGACGTCGTCGACCACGGCGCACACGTGTTCGATGCCCTCGACGACTACCCGCCGTTTTGCATTGAGGCAGCGCAGGCCGTTGTGGATGAACCCGGTAGCCTCGGCGTCGTTATTGGCGGATCGGGTAACGGTGAACAGATGGCTGCGAATTGTGTGGAAGGTGTGCGTGCCGCCCTCGTGTGGTCGGATGCTACCGCTCGTCTAGCTCGTGAGCATAACGACGCAAACATGATGGCGGTCGGTGCTCGTCAGCACAGCGAGGAAGAGGTTTTGGCTCTCATCGTTACTTTCCTCGAGACTCCCTTCAGCGGGGATGAGCGTCATCAGCGTCGCATTGACCTGATGGCCGCTTACGAGCGTTCCGTGCGCGCCTGAGTGATCTTTTCGCGAGACGGGGCCGGTGGTCCGTCGGCCCCACTTCCCGGCCCCGGCCTCGTTCTCTGGCTGCGATCGGCCTCGGCCTCGTGGTTCCTCCACAATCTCGCACGTAATTCCCCGGTGCGTGTTTCAGATTTTGAAATCTAAGTGGCGGAATTTCACGGTTTTCTGGATGCCTATGATAACTAAGGTGAACCAAATTACGTGCGACTGTGGGGTGAGCATGGCGCCTAGCCCTGACCGGTGAGCGTCAGGTAGACCAGGAACAGGTTGAGTGCGACGATGACGGCTGCGATCAGGAAGCCTGACGCGCGTAGGACGCGGTTGTTTGCATAGTCGCCCATGACGTCGCGTGATGCTGTGAGTCGTATGAGCGGGATGATCGCAAAGGGGATGCCGAAGGACAGGGCGACCTGTGAGACGACGAGCGCCCACGTGGGTTCCGCTCCTGCGCCAAGGATAATGAGAGCGGGAATCAGTGACACGAGGCGGCGCACCAGGATCGGGACGCGGACGTGGAGCAGGCCGTTCATGATCTCGGAGCCTGCGTAGGCTCCCACTGACGTGGAGGCCAGGCCAGACGCGAGCAGGCCTACTGCGAAGACAGTGCCTACGACGGGGCCGAGAGTGGAGGAGATCGCGGCGTGCGCACCCTCGATCGTGTCAGTGCCTTCTTGTCCTGCGAGGGCCGCTGCCGCCAGGAGAAGGAGGCCGATGTTGACCAGGCCCGCGATGCTGAGCGCCCAGTAAATGTCGATGCGGGTTGCGCGCAGCAGGCGCGACAGGTGGCCTGAGGAGTGACGCGAGTCGGCAGTGGAGGGTCCCAGGTCGTCTGTTTCGTGGTCGTTGACCAGTGAGGAATGCAGGTAGACGGCGTGTGGCATGACGGTCGCGCCCAGCATGGAGGCTGCGACCAGTACTGAGTCCGTGCCCTGGAAGCGGGGGAGGAACCCGCCGAGGACTCCTGACGCGCTGGGCGGGGCGACAAACAGGCCCGCGAGGAAACCGAGCGTGATGACGACCAGCAGGGCGACGATGATTGTTTCGAACTGGCGCTGCTTACCCTCGCCTTGGACGACGAGAAGAGCCATGGAGATGGCGCCGATGATGATGCCGCCCCACAGGAGTGGCAGTCCGAAGAGTAAGTGGAGTGCGAGGGCGCCGCCGATGACCTCGGCCAGGTCGGTCGCCGCGGCGACGATCTCTGCTTGGATCCAAAAGGCGATGCGACCGGGTTTCGACATGCGGTCGCCGAGCAGGGTGGGCAGGGACTTGCCGGTGACGAGGCCGAGCTTCGCGGAGAGGTACTGGACGACCATCGCGAAGATATTCGAGGCGAGGAGGACCCACACGAGGAGGTACCCGTAGCGTGCGCCCGCCGTGATGTTGGCGGCGACGTTGCCGGGATCAACGTAGGCGACGGCAGCAACGAAGGCAGGACCGAGGAGAGGGATAAGCTTGTGGTGGTGCTCGGTGGCTGGTGTGCTCACGGTGTTCCTCCCTGCGCAGTCAGGATTATTCGGCTACCCGAAATCTTACCCTCGACTTTCGTGTAGACGCGGGACGAAAGACGCGCGTGATGGCTTTCGTGTGGCCAGGTTTTCATCCCCGCGCCGCGCATTCATTCGCGGTGACGAGCCAAAACCCCGTAGGCTAATGGGGTGACTCCTGAAGAACTTGCCTCCCTTATCCGCTCGACGCTGCTGGACGCTGCGGCCGCCGGGCGCATCTCGATTGACCCCGCTCTGGTGCCTGACCCTGTGACGGTCGAGCGCCCGCGCGTGCGTGAGCACGGCGACTGGGCGACGAATGTTGCCATGCAGCTCGGCAAGAAGGCGGGTATGGCGCCGCGCGAGTTCGCACAGATCCTCGCTGACGATCTCGCCGCCGCCGACGGCATCGATTCCGTTGAGGTCGCGGGTCCTGGCTTCATCAACATTCGTCTGGGTGCGGGTGCCGCCGGTGAGCTTGCTCGTACCATTGTCGAGGCCGGTGCGCAGTACGGTCGTAACGCGACTTTGGCGGGTCGCTCTATCAATCTCGAGTACGTGTCGGCAAACCCGACTGGCCCCGTGCACCTGGGTGGCGCCCGCTGGGCAGCTGTCGGCGATTCGCTCTCGCGACTCATGGCAGCCTGCGGTGCCGCGGTGACCCGCGAGTACTATTTCAACGATCATGGATCCCAGATCGACCGTTTCTCCCAATCCTTGTACGCTCGCGCGACGGGACGTGAGGTTCCTGAGGACGGCTACGGCGGTCAGTACATCGCGGACATTGCTGAGCAGGTCCGTGCCGACGCGAACGCCGCCGGTGAACCTGACCCTGTGACGCTGCCTGAGGCCGAAGCCGTCGAGGTGTTCCGTTCCCGTGGTGTCGAGCTCATGTTCGCGGAGATTAAGGAGCGCCTGCACTCCTTCCGCGCGGACTTCGATGTGTTCTTCCACGAGGACTCCCTGCACAGCTCCGGTGCGGTGGCTGACGCGATCGAGCGCCTGCGCGAGCGCGGCGAGGTTTTCGACGAGGGCGGCGCGGTGTGGCTGCGCACGACGACCTACGGCGACGACAAAGACCGTGTTCTCATCAAGTCGGATGGCCAGGCGGCCTACTTCGCGGGCGATGTCGCCTACTACCTGAACAAGCGTGAGCGCGGCGCGGATGCGGCCATCTACCTGCTTGGCGCCGACCACCATGGCTACATTGGTCGCATGATGGCCATGTGCGCGGCCTTCGGCGACAAGCCGGGCGAAAATCTACAGATCCTGATCGGGCAGCTGGTCAACCTGGTCAAGGACGGCGAGCCTGTGCGTATGTCGAAGCGCGCCGGAACCATTGTCACTCTGGATGACCTCGTTGATGCCGTGGGCGTGGATGCCGCGCGCTACGCCCTCGTGCGTGTCTCCATGGACACGCAGGTTGACATCGATCTGGACCTGCTTTCGAGCCACTCCAACGACAACCCGGTCTACTACGTGCAGTACGCTCACGTGCGCACTTGTAACGTTGCCCGCAACGCGGCGGCGCACAGCGTTACCCGCGATGCTGGCTTTGACCCGGCTGTCCTGGACACCGAGGCTGACGAGGCCCTGCTGGCCGCCCTCGCCCAGTTCCCCGCCCAGGTCGCACAGGCCACGGAGCTGCGCGAGCCGCACCGCATCGCCCGCTACTTGGAGTCCTTGGCCGCGACCTATCATGCTTGGTACGGCCAGTGTCGTGTGACGCCTCGCGGCGACGATCCGGTCGAGTCCGGCCACGTCGCGCGCCTCTGGCTCAATGACGCGGTCACTCAGGTGCTGCGCACCGGCCTCGGCCTGCTCGGTGTGGGCGCGCCGGAGAGGATGTGACCCGGTGAGCGATGCGGTTACCCTGACGTGCCCGACCCCCGATGAGCGCCCCGACCTGTGGCCGTGGAGCGCGGCGCGGGTCGATGGAGTGCTGCGCGTGGGTGGCGTCGACCTGACCAGCGTCGCCGACGAGTTCGGCACCCCCACCTTCGTGCTTGACGTCGAGGCTATGCGCGGTCGCGCCCGCGTGTGGGCATCGGCGATGGCCGAGGAGTTCTGGGACGGATACGGATTGAGCGGCGGCGACGTCTTCTATGCTGGCAAGGCATTCCTGAGCGCCGACGTGGCGCGCCTGGTCGCGGCCGAGGGCCTGGGTATCGACACCGCCTCGCTCGGCGAACTGAGCCTCGCCCTGCGCGCCGGGGTGGATCCTTCGCGGATTGGCCTGCACGGTAACAACAAGTCCGACGCGGAAATCCGCCTCGCCCTCGAGGTCGGCATCCACCGCATCTTCATCGACTCGATGGACGAGGTCCTCCAGGTCGAGCGCATCGCTGCCTCCCTTGGCGTGAGTGCACCCGTCATGGTGCGCCTGAAATCCGGCATCCACGCGGGCGGCAACGAATACATCGCGACCGCCCACGAGGACCAGAAGTTCGGCCTGTCCCTGGCCACCGGCCAGGCGTATCAGGCCGTGGCAGCCATCAGGGACGCGCCGCACTTGGATTTCCGCGGGCTGCACAGTCACATCGGCTCCCAGATTTTTGGGACCGAGGCCTTTGCTGAGGCCGCCCGCATCGTCGTCGACTTCGCGGCGGTTGTGCGCGGCGAGCTGGGCGTGGATGTGCCCGCCATTGACTTGGGTGGCGGTGTCGGCATCGCCTACACGGGGCAGGATCCGGTCCCGACCTCTCCGGTCGAGGTGGCTCGCGCCCTGGCCGGGGTCGTGCGTGAGCGCTGCGCCCACCACGGGTTGCCGGTCCCGCACGTGTCTGTCGAGCCCGGTCGCTCGATCGCCGGTCCGTCGATGGTCATGCTCTACAGGGTCGGCGTCGTCAAGGACGTCTCCCTGGAAAGCGGGGGAGTGCGCCGTTACGTGGCCATCGACGGCGGCATGTCGGATAACATCCGTCCCGTTCTCTACGACGCGGTCTACACGGCGACGCTCGCCAACCGCGACCCGGCCCAGGCCTCGTCCCTGGTGCGTTGCCGCGTTGTCGGTAAGCACTGTGAGAGCGGAGACATCATCATCCGTGACATTGACCTTCCCGCTGACATTACGGCTGGTGACCTGCTGGCTGTGCCGGCCGTCGGTGCGTACGGCTATTCGATGGCCTCGAACTACAACATGCTCACGAAGCCTGGCGTACTCGCCGTCGAGAACGGCACTGCCCGCTGGTTTATCCGCCCGCAGACGATCGATCACCTGCTGGCCCTTGACGCGGGCCTGGAGTGAGCAGATCAGCGAGACGGGGAGCGCGCTCCCCGTCTCGCTTGCCTTGTGAACTGCCTCCCGTTTCTTGGACGTCGACATTAACGTCCGAGGAATGGGAGGTCGTTCGGACTCTTTGTTGTGAGAGGGTCGTTCGGAGCAGTCCTGGTATCGCCGCGACCTTTCCCCAGTAATGTCGCACGTAATTCCTCCCCGACTATTTCAGAGTTTGAAATTGGCTCGTTGAAATTGCAACGTTTGTGGGGGCGCTCGAATGCTGACCAAGTTAAATTACGTGCGACTTTGTGTTGGAGGTGGGAACTTGCAATCGGTGGGGGCCTGTCGGAAATGCTGCGCAAATAGCAAATAAGGTAAGCCTACAGTTTGTTGTTACTGACAAACTCTAGGATGATGGGCGCAGCTGTACATGCAGCCGAAATCCTGGCAATGACAATCGAAAGTCGAGGAACAATGCGCCGCACTGCTGCCCGCATTGGAGTCGTCGCCGCGCTCGCCCTGTCGATGGGTGTTACGACGGTGGTGGTTCCGCCCGCACACGCTGACGACACCAGCCCCCTGATCTCGTCCACCCGCGCCAACGATGATCAGATGAACTACGCGATCAACCTGGCCCCGGGCACCAGCTCAGCCGACGTGGAGCGCGCCATCGCTCTGGTCCCGTCGGTCAAGGGCGCCGCCCTGGCCTCGTACCCGCAGATCGGAACCTTCTTTGCGCAAAGCGCCACACCTTCATTTGCGCCCGACCTGGCCGCCACCCTGAGGGACGCGGGTATCCCCGTCCACTCGATCGGCCCGACCCGCACCCAGGAAGTCCTCTATTACGAGCGCCTCACCCTTCCCACCGGCGAGGAAACTCCTGCGGGCGACAACGCTGGGGGCGACAACGCTGGGGGCGACAACGCTGCCCCCGGCGGCCTGGCCTTCGTGGGCGACGAGGCCGCGACCGAGGCCCAGGCCGGCGCCGAGGAGCGAATCTTCAACTGGGGCGCCGAGGCTATGCACGCCCGCGAGGCAGGGGCGGTTGCCGTGGAACGCGCCCCCGTGACCGTCGCCGTCGTGGACTCGGGCGTCGAGGACACGCACCCCGACCTGGAAGGCCGCGTGGACACGCAGCGTTCCGTGAAGTGCTCGGTGAACGGCGTCGCCACGCAGGACTTGTACGGCTGGCGCGACGAGTTCTACCACGGCACGCATGTCGCGGGCATCATCGCCGCCAACCACAACGACATCGGCATTGATGGCATCGCGCCCCAGGCGACCATCGTGGCCATCCAGGCCACGAACGATAACCGCCTCATCTACCCCGAGTACGTGACCTGCGCGTTCATGTGGGCGGCCGATCACGGGGTGGACATCGTCAACAACTCCTACTCGATGGACCCGTGGGTGTATTGGGACCCGACCGACCCGGAGCAGGCGGCGGGCCTGGAGGCGGCGACGCGCTCGATTAAGTACGCGCAGAGCAAGGGTCTGGCCGTCATTGCTGCCGCAGGTAACGAGGGCGTCAACATTGATAACCCGACGATCGATAACGGTTCTCCCACAGATGCCGCCACGCCGACCAAGGGCCGCGCCGTCGAGGGAGGTATCCGCGTGCCCTCCATGATCGACGGCGTCGCGCAGGTGAGCGCCCTCGCCCAGGCCTACAACGTTGCCCCCGGCCTGTCTCTGGCTCGCGCCGACTTCTCTAACTACGGCACGACGATTGACTTCGCGGCGCCCGGCGACCAGATTTACTCGACCGCGCCGCTGCTGTTCTACCTGAGCGGCTACGCGGTCGCCGACGGCACGTCCATGGCGACGCCGCACGTGTCGGGTGTCGCCGCGCTCATCAAGTCGGTGCACCCCGAGTACACGGGCGCGCAGGTCATTGACCTGATGAGGACGCAGGCGGCGCGCAACTACGGGGAGCTGAACGCGCCCTGGGATGGCAAGGAGTACCGGGGCAGTGGCTTCCTGGATGCTCTCGACGCTGTCCTGAAAGACCAGCCCAGGCCCCAGATCGGCCAGATCGAGTACTCGACCGATGGGACGGCGTGGACTCCGCTGGACGGCCAGGAGCTCTCCGGTTCCGTCTCGGTGCGCGTGACGGTGGGCGGGCCCATGACCTCGGCGCGAGTGCTGGTGGGCGGCGGCGAGGTCGCTGCCGCCACGGGCGCGGGAGAGCTGACGGGTGACGTCGTGACGCTGCGGGCGGACGGCGTGGATGTTTCGGCTCTGTCGGGGGAGCAGGTCGTTCGGGTCGAGGCCTCGGGCCGCAACCCGGATCCGCGCGCCGACGACGACGTGACCACGTCGGCCCTTTTCACGGTTGCTCCGGCGAGCGAGGATACGCACGAGGCCGTGGCCGGTCAGTGGATCTCGGATGCGCTGGGCTGGTGGTGGCGCAATACCGACGGCACTTACCCGGCCTCCGAAACGCTGCGTATCAACGGCGAAGTTTACCGTTTCGACGCGCGCGGCTACATGGTGACCGGCTGGGCCAGCGAGAATGGTCACTGGTTCTACTACGGAGTGTCCGGTGCCCAGGCATCGGGCTGGGTGAGCGTGGGCGGCACCTGGTATTACCTGGACCCCGCGACCGGCGCGATGGTGACCGGCTGGCTGAAGGAAGGATCGTCCTGGTACTACCTGCAGCTCTCGGGTGCGATGGCTACCGGCTGGGTGAGGGATGCTTCGTCCTGGTACTACCTGGATGAGACTGGCGTCATGGTGACGGGCGAACGTACGATCGACGGCGTTGTCTACTTCTTTGATCCGTCCGGTCGTTTGCACTCGTAGTCGCAGCCTCGGCGTACCGGGTTGGGGCGCGCCGAGGCGTCATCGATACTGACAGGGGGCTGCGCGTGAGCGCGGCCCCCTGTCAAGCCTTGATTTGCCCGGGTGTTGCCCGACGTTAGTCGTTATGAATTGTCGGACATGTCAAACTCGAGGATGATGGTTCTTATGCGCGCACGGTGTCGTGCGCGTGACTGTAGCAACTGAAATGAGGAACCATGCGCCGCAACGCTGCACGCATCGGGCTCGTCGGAGTCCTCGCCCTCTCGATGGGCGTGGCCACCGCGACCGCTCCACCCGCCAGAGCCGATGACCCCACGTCGCTGATAGCCCCCGCCCGAAGTAGCGCGGGTCTGATGAACTACGCGATTAACCTGAGTCCGGGGGCCAGCCCCGCCGAGCTGGAGAGGGCCCTCGCCCTCGTCCCGAGCGCCCACGGCGTCGCCCTGGCCTCCTACCCGCAGATCGGTACCTTCTTCGCTCAGAGCGAGTCGGCCTCGTTCGCGCCCGACATCGCCGAGGCCCTGGCCGGCGCCGGGATCAAGGTGCACTCGGTCGGACCGACCCGCGTCGCCCCCGTGCCCGAGGGTGAGCGTCAGGCCGCTCCCGACCCGCAGCCTGGACCACAGTCCGGGGACGCGGACCCCGCGCACTCCG
>ERZ773254.849-NODE-849-length-15172-cov-7.465701_pt1 | contig 15172 bp, 13 predicted proteins | sample MGYA00580516_ERZ773254 | MGnify/ENA primary metagenome ERZ773254 (study PRJEB29015, sample SAMEA2738158) | human oral metagenome | biome: human oral; feature: human-associated habitat; material: saliva | place: China | collected 2192 ...
GCTCACATCCTTTCTTTAGGACTTTGACACTTTTATTGTAAAGTATGTGAGTCTTGTATGCTTATTTTTTTGCAAAAAAATAATGTTGGAAGTGATACCGTAGTGGTGTCACCCCAACATTTATTATAGAACCTAATTTTTTAGTATTAATAAACTCTATTATAAAAATTAGGGGAAAGATAGCTTCTTGAACCATAGAACTTCATGTTATAGGCAAGATAGAATGCCATTTCACCGGCAGGCATAGAAATTCCTATATTGGCCCAAGAATCTCTAGGCTTTAAGTATCTCCAATCATTAGAATTTAATTGTCTTTCTACGTACATCGCTTGAGTATTCCAGTTATATAGGAAACGTTTTGTAGTTACTCCGTATATAGATGTATTACCTCTATCTGCATCACGCACTGACACGATGTTGATTGCTATAATATATTGAGGTGGTGCGTATTTTTGTACATTAAGTGAACTACGATCTAGGTACCACCCTGTACCCATATGAGCATCAACTAATATAAAATTGGGATCCCCATATAAATGTAATGGGTAATCAGCATTAGCTGTATTAAATCCACCAAATAGAAAACAACAAAAAGCCATTACTAATAATAACCATTTTTTCATAGAGGATCTCCTTGAAAATTCATGAAAAATTCATTAATAATATTATTTAGTATTTGGCTCATAATAGCAATTAAATGATTATAAATATATTTAAGGATTTATGAATAAAATTATTATGTGGATTAGCATTTGAAGAATACGAATATTTTTGGGATTCTTTTGTTAGGATACATAATCATCAGATTTTTATATATAATGTATAATAAAGTTTAATAAGTTCATATATTCTTGAGTGGTTAGTATAGACTATAATGAAGCTTATAATGCAAAAGAAATAAAATAAGTAAAGGTATTCGTATTGATAAAAAAGGTATGTATATGATTAAGAGAGTATGTTTAATAGGTCTTTGTTCGTTGGGCCTTATGGTGACAGCACATGGTGCGAATATAGACATCCCTGGCGGTGATGCTATGGTACCAGATGCTGCTTATGAAAGCTATTCTTATAACAGTGCTGATATGGATCTTGTAGAGACTCAGTTTAGACGTCGTTCAGGTCCTGTTGTAGCACAGACTGTGAAAAATGGCCGTAGGACCGTAGAGCAAGCCAAGGCATATATGGATGGTAATGCTAAGTATTTAAAACGCCAAGCAAATCAGAGTACGGTGTTTATTTTTGACAATGATACACAACATATTCGTTTTTCTATGCCTTATCCAAGTTTAGAAAGTAAGGTGGGCAATGACGGTACTAATCCAGTTGCTAATGTAGTAAATGAAGGCCATCAATATTATATTAAAAGCATGAATGCAGATATCGTAGTAGATGTAGATGATAAGACTACATATACAGATCGTGCTTTCACATATAAAACGGTAAAAAATGGTCAATGGCAACAGACGTATGGCATTATGACAGCTATTCCTGGAAAAGAGGGGGAAACTGAGCCTCGTACGCGTACGGGGATTGAGTTTTCCTTGCCTAGTGATATGAATCATGTGTATCGTGTTAATATCATAAATCGTGGCAATGGTAATCCAGATCATATTAGGTATGCAGAAGCGGCGTTGGCGAATTATATGATTCCATCGGTAGAGGATACAAAAGCTATCGATCGTTATGCCACTGTTAAAACATGGGGAAACTTTGTATATCGCGTATTCAAGAATAGTGAGCGAAAAGCCGATTATGAGCCTACCTCCTATGGTGAGGAAACGCGTGTGTATGAAGGTGGCGGTATAGTGCAGCTAGTTAAGCGTCGTCCGATTCTTCCCAATGATAAAACAAATTTTTATGCAGGTGCTTTTTCTACTATGGATACGGTGAGCCGAAAATATCCATATTCAGTTAATGATAATGCTACTATTTGGAATAATGGTGTGCCTGCTTTCAGTGGTAGTGTAAAATTTGATAATGGTAGTAATTATACCTATTTCACAATCCATGATGATACATACGTGTACAGTATTGAAGTTGTTTACAAAGATGATAAGGTGAAGAAGTCTTACCATGATATTCGTAGTATGGTAGAGATGGCAACACTGATTAAACGTCCCCATAAGCAAGCGTTCCCTGCTTTGAAATATCTTGACGAAGCGTATGTTTTTAAGTTACCCTAAGGCTTAACTAATAGTTTTATCTCTATGAAAGGAGACTTGTATGTCTAAAAAGAAGATTATTCTTGCTGCGGTAGTAGCCATTGTGGCTATTGCTCTAGGTTGGTATTTCTTGTATTTCACAAAAACACCAGTCTATTCCTTGAATCTTGCTCGTGAAGCCGTAGAAAAACACGATGTGAATGCTTTCAAAAAACATGTCGATGTAGATTCTATCATCGGTTCAGGCTATGATGATGTTGTAGCTATGCAATTGGAAGACCCTGAAATTAAGAATAATCCGCTCAAAGGCCTTGCTGAAGTGATGTTTCAAGGTTTGAAACCAAAGATTGTCCCAATTTTGAGCAATGAAATTTACAATGCCATTGCAAAGCAACCTGAAGATTCAAATCAAAATGCTCGTGAAAAACAAGTCGCTGATGACATGAAAGAAAAAACAGGCATTAAAGACCTTGAGTTCAAAAGCATTGGTTCTGCCACTGTTGATGGTAATAGCGCTGTTGTGCCTGTTACATTTAACTCCAAAGAACTTAACCAAGACGTAACATTTAATCTTGCTATGAAAAAACTTGATGATGGTACATGGCAAGCCGTTAAAATCAACAACTTTAAAGAATTCCTTGCCCTTGTAGAACAACATGAAAAACAAGGTAAGGCAGAATAGGAATACGCATTATATTAGGTAACTTGAAACAGCTACATAAAACTGAACAGAATATAAACAGCCAGTACTGCGATTGCGGTACTGGCTATTTTTAGAATTGTCGTATTAACATAAAAATAAAATTTTCAAAATACATGAAGATAGAATGAAAATATATTATTGACGTAAAAATAAGTAGCTCTTATAATAGTTGATGTATAGTTACTTTAAGTATATATCTATATTTATGAGGTTTTATGGCTGAAAAATTATAAAGATATGTTGTGTTTGACTGAGGCCGTGTAGGTTATAGGGAGAGTTGTTATGAATAAGCGATTATTAGTGTTAGCAGCTATGATGTCTGTTTGTAGCATCAATGTTATCGGTGCATCCGTAGATGTGGGCACTGAGACGATTAGCGTTGGGACTCAATCAGCTGGGCAACCATTTGATGGTACCACTATTTCAAGAAATCAAATTATGCTTAATGAAAATTTTCCAGATGAAAGTAATGAGCGTACCATTATTACATCTGGTAGTTTAGATGTATCGAATCAACAAAGTGGTATGCGTTTTGACAGTAGTGGATTAGTAATTTCTGATAGAGCGGCTGCTACTTCAATGGCGCCAGATTCAGATACAAATCCAGATCCAAGTATTGTGAAGATATATTCTACACAGGTTAATACTACCGGTATAACTGTTAGTGATGGTCAACCAAATGGCCTTATGCTGACTTATGATGGTGAGGCTGGTATTCATGCAGGGAATATGCAAATGCATGATGTAGCTGCTGGAGAGGCGGATACAGATGCTGTTAATGTGAGTCAATTACGTGATGCTACTAGTCGTATTAATAATGTCATGGCTAATGTGGACCGTAAGATTAATAAGGCTGGGGCCGCAACGGCTGCCTTATCTGGGTTGCATTATTTGGATTATAATCCAAATGATAAATGGTCCTTTGCAACTAGTGTAGGACATTATAAAAATACAACGGCTGGTGCTATTGGTACCTCCTATCAACCAAATGAAAATACTATGGTTCATCTTGGTGTGGCATTAGGTAGTGAAAGTACATTCAACCTTGGTGCATCTTTCAAATTAGGATACCAAGATCCTAGCTTAAAAATGAGCCGCTTTGAAATGGCACAACAAATTAAGGACTTACAAGCTGATAATGCGGATTTACGTGCTGAACTTCAAGAAATTAAATTGGCATTACAAAAAATAAGATAGTATATATTTTATAAATTATAGGCACAGCCTTATTTGCATAGTATACTTATGCTAATAAGGTTGTGCTTATTTATATTGAGAGGAGACCCTTATGTCTAAAAAGAAGATTATCATTGCCGTACTTGTAGCCATTGTGGCTATTGCTCTAGGTTGGTATTTCTTGTACTTTACAAAAACACCGGTCTATTCCTTGAACCTTGCTCGTGAAGCCGTAGAAAAACACGATGTGAATGCTTTCAAAAAACATGTCGATGTAGATTCTATCATCGGTTCAGGCTATGATGATGTTGTGGCTATGCAACTGGAAGATCCTGAAATTAAAGACAACCCACTTAAAGGCCTTGCTGAGGTGATGTTCCAAGGTTTGAAACCTAAGATTGTGCCTATTTTGAGTAATGAAATTTACAGTGCCATTGCAAAGCAACCTGAAAGTTCAGACCAAAATGCTCGTGAAAAACAAGCAGCTGATGAAATGAAAGAAAAAACTGGTATTAAAGATCTTGAGTTCAAAAGCATTGGTTCTGCCACTGTTGATGGTAATAGCGCTGTTGTGCCTGTTACATTTAACTCCAAAGAACTTAACCAAGACGTAACATTTAACCTTGCTATGAAAAAACTTGATGATGGCACATGGCAAGCCGTTAAAATCAACAACTTTAAAGAATTTCTTGCTCTTGTAGAACAACATGAAAAACAAGGCAAGACAAAATCAAAATAGAAAAACGAAAGCGAATAGGCTAGCGAAATCTATTGAGTTAACAACTAGATACAATGAATATACAAACAGCCAGTACTGTAATTGCAGTACTGGCTGTTTTAGTTAAGTTTCAAGGAGCATTATAGATTTGATAAATATTATTTCTTTTTAGATGCATAGAAGTTAATTAAGCAACCTTTGGCGATAATATCTTTTTCTTCTTTGCTGAGGTAACCAAGGTGTAATGTAATTTTTTCCTTTTTATCATTATTGAGTACATATGCTTCAAAGTTATCGGAATCTCCAAGTAGTGTTTCTCGTACATTTGGAATCCAAATATAGTCAAAGATTTCAATTTTTTTAGCATCTTCTTGACTAGTGATGAATGGAAGCATACCCCAGTTAATAACATTAGAACGATAACGCTTAGTAGCATATTCAAGTGCAATGTTAGCACCACCACCAAGTACTCGTTGGCAAGAAGCAGCTTGCTCACGGGCGGAACCATCACCTGGTTTATTAGCATAAATCATGCTAGCAATACTAGTAGTTTTTGCTAAATCTTCAACAGATTGGCTCAACCCCATTTGCTCATTTACCAATTCATAAGCAAGTCTTAGTTCATTAGGCATTGTACCGTCTTGACGTGCTTTTTCTAAATCACGTATCTCTTTTGCACGACCCACATATTCTGGCACTTTACGGCTTAATGCAAATTCAGATAAAGCATATGGATCAGAGCGATAAGAAGATGTTTCTCCAGAAGGGATTAGTTCATCTGTAGTAGTAACAGGATCATCTATGTAAGCTGCAACTTTCAATAAAATATTCTCAGTCAAGGCTTCGATGCTCGGCCATGCTTTGATGGATGGACCATAAATAATTTCAGCACTTTTATCAGCTGATTGGAACCCAGAATATACTTTGTTTACATATGGTTTATTATCATAGTGATACTCTGGAATTGTATCATCATAGTCAATTTCTGTAGCTGGTGTTAAAGCTCCATGATGAATTGCTGTTGCTGCGATAGAGCGTGCATCCATAAGAGCTACGGAAGAGATTTGGCCGTTGCCTGGTTTAGAGCCTTCGCGATTAGGGAAGTTGCGTGTTGCATGGCGTGCAGATAAACCGCCGTTGTTTGGTGTGTCACCAGCACCAAAGCAAGGACCACAGAATGCTGTTCTTACAATTGTGCCTGCTTCAATTAAATCTATAAGGGCACCATTTTTCATTAATTCAAGATAAATAGGTTGGCTTGAAGGATAAACACTGAATGCAAAACGATCATTTCCTACGCTTTTCCCTCCTACAATATTGGCAGCTGTCACGATGTTTTCATATAAGCCACCAGAGCAACCCACGATAATACCTTGGTCAACATGAACTTTACCATCAAAATATTTTTCAGGTAATAGAAGACTGAGGTTTTTGTTATCCAATTGTTCAACAGCTTCATGTTCAATATGCGCAAGTAATTCTTTGCCCCCTTCATTAAGCTCTTTTATTGTATATACATTACTCGGATGGAATGGCATAGCAATCATACTTTCTATCTTATTGAGATCGACTTTCACCAATCCATCATAGTAAGCGATAGAACCTGGATTAAGCTCTTTATAGTCATGCCTTCTACCGTGAAGGGTAAGGAATTGTTTTGTAATTTCATCGGTGCACCAAATTGTGGTTAAACAAGTTGTTTCTGTTGTCATTACATCAATGCCATTACGAAAATCTTGAGATAAGTTAGAGACACCAGGACCAATAAACTCCATAACACAGTTTTTTACAAAACCATTAGAAAATACAGCTTTTTCAATGGCAAGAGCTACGTCTTGAGGGCCTATACCATGACGTGGGCTACCATCAAGATAAATAGCAATAACATTAGGGCGCTGAATGTCATATGTGCGTCCTAGTAATTGCTTTACTAGTTCAGGTCCACCCTCACCAATGGCCATAGTGCCAAGGGCACCATAGCGTGTATGGCTATCGGATCCAAGAATCATTTTTCCACAACCGGCCATTGTTTCACGCATATATTGATGTATAACCGCAAGATGTGGCGGTACATAGATTCCACCAAAATGTTTAACAGCGGATAATCCAAATACATGGTCATCTTCGTTGATGGTACCGCCTACAGCTGCTAATGTATTATGACAGTTGGTTAAAATATAAGGAATTGGAAATTTATCCAAGCCACTAGCAATTGCAGTTTGAATAATACCTACATAAGTAATGTCGTGAGAGGTAAGAGCATCAAACTTCAATCGAAGATTAGAGTCACCTTCTGCTTGTTGATGGGCCATTATAATGGAGTATGCCATTGTAGCTTTATAAGCTTCAGGATTAAATTGTTCAGGATTTTCTCGTGCCATCGTATCGGTAGGTAATATAATGTCTACACCATTTTGTAGATATACACCACCTGGAATTAATGTAACCATAATAAACTCCTTTGCTATAACCTATATAACAATATTTATGTTTAGTTTGATTGAATAATGAATTAATAATTCTTAATCTAATTAATTGACACTATCATATTTGTTTTTTTGAAAATTAACAAAGATAAAAATCTTTGTATCTGATATCGGAAAATTCTATACCTAAAAAAGCTAATCTAATATGTATTAGATTAGCTTTTTTGAGTTAATAATTCTGCTACTAGATGAAACATAAAGTTTATTTATATGATAGCAATCAGTTTTCCTTATACCTGATGTAAAGAACTTATTATTTGTGAAATTAGTTTGTGATATATATCATAATGGTATATAAGAATTGTGTTTTATGCATATTAGGAGGAGATTATAGTGTAGTGTTTATAGAAAGTATTTCCTCAGAAGTATCTTGTATATGTATATTCATAAAGTCAACAAACGCTTTAGTAGCCGCAAACTGGATATAGTTGTTACGGTAGTACATATAAGTGCTTCGCATAACTGGTTGACCTGATTTATAGAATAGTGGTGATGCATATAGGTTGGGAGCGTCTGTAGTACAACTTTGTGATAAAAGTGTGTATCCAATACCTTGTTGAACCAGTTTTAAGGCAGTATCCATTGCATCCACCTCTATGATTGTTTTAGGGGGGGTGTTGAATAGACTATACCACCATTCATCAAGAACATTTTGTAATAGTGGATCCGTAATGTAATGAATATATGGCATATTGAGTAGTTGGGATGTTTCGACTATTTCTTTAGAAAATATACATAATGGCTCTTTCCAAAGGAATGTTTTCTTTTCTTGCCAATTATGATTACCTCGGGCTATACATACATGTATATTTCCTTCAAGAAAGTCTTTAAAGCGGTTATGACTATACCCACTGCGCATTGATACATCTATTTGAGGATATAGTTTCATAAATTTTGAAAGTAGAGGAGGTAGTTTATATTTAGAAAAAATATTAGAGCACCCAATTTTTAATACCCCTCTAGTAGTATCTCTATCTGAGCTAAGCGTTGGAGACGATCACTAATGGCTGGTTGGGAAATAAATAATCTCTTAGCAGTGTGAGTAATATTTTTTTCTTCAAATAATGTTTTAATTAATAATAAATCTTTTTCATTCATTCTTAAGATACCTTCCTAAGTATTATAGCTTTTAGATTATTGTATATGAGTTTTAGTTTTTGTTTCAAGTAAGTTTGTAGATTTGGAGGGATTGATATGATCAATTTAATTATTGTTTTAGCGATTATATTAGCCATTGCATTAGGGTATAAGACAAAAATCAATACGGGCCTATTTGGTATGGTTTTTGCCTATTTAATTGGAACATTCATGATGGGTTTAAAACCAGGTGATGTTATCAAGATGTGGCCTATTAGTATTTTCTTTGTTATTTTTTCAATTTCTTTGTTCTATAATTTTGCTATTGGAAATGGAACACTAGAGAAACTGGCTCAACATCTGTTATATCGAATTCGTAAGTTTCCAAGCTTGTTGCCATTTGCTATCTTTGGTGCAGCTACAATTATGTCTGCATTAGGTGCGGGTTTCTTCGCTGTATTGGCTTTTTTTGCACCTATTGCGATTTTACTCTGTAAGAAGACCAATACAAATCTGCTAGTAGGGGCTCTTGCTGCAAACTATGGTGCTTTGTGTGGGCATAACTTTATGATTAGTCCTGGTGGCATTGTATTTGTTGGTTTAATGTCACAAGCGGGGTTTACAACTCAAGCTTATGGTTATGAGTTGGCTATCTTTTTAGCATCTATGATTATTCCAGTTTTAGTTCTTTTGGTATTAGGATTGTTCAATAAGAAGAATAGTACTGAAAATAGCTTGCTAGATATGGAAAGACCAACTGCTTTTGAACCAATACAAAAGAAAACGTTATCTCTTATTTTTGGCATGATTTTTATAGTACTTACTTTCCCATTATTAGATAGCATATTCCCTGGAACCCCATTCATTAAGGCAATGGATAAATCGATTGATGTAGGATTGGTATCTATCATTTTTGCTGTAATTGGTTTATTGATGAAATTGGGAAATGAGAAAGACATTGTAAAAAATGTTCCATGGGGAACTCTAATAATGATTTGTGGTATTGGTATGTTGATATCTGTAGCAATTAAAGCTGGTACTGTTGCTATGATTGCTAGTGTTGTTAGCTCTGCTCTTCCAGCGTCAATTGTACCGGCAGTTATGGCTGTAATTGCTGGGTTTATGTCATTCTTTTCGAGTACTACAGGAGTCGTTACTCCTGCATTATTCCCAATTGTACCTGACTTGGCTAATGCTTCCAATATTGCACCATTTACATTGTTCTCATCTATAGTTATTGGTGCTCAAGCAACCGCTATTTCTCCATTCTCCACTGGTGGTAGTTTATTATTAAGTGCTGTTTCTGATGCTGAACGTGAAAGAATGTTTACAGAGCTTATGTTTAAGGGCGCACCAATTTGTCTTGTAGCAGCTATTGTTTATGCATTTATAATATCCGTGTTAGTATAGCTATATTTTTGTGAAAGTTATGAGGTTATCCTTATGAAATATGTAGATTCTCATGCACATGTATTTAAACCAGGTTTAAAATTGGCTGCAGTTCGTCGTTATGCACCAAATTATGAAGCCAATAAAGAAGAGTTTATTAGAAATTTTGAAAACAAAGGGTTAACCGCGGGAATGTTGATTCAGCCTAGTTTTCTTGGTACAGATAACTCATTTATGATTGAAGCTATTGATGCATATCCGACAAAGTTGTATGGTGTAGCAGTTGTAGAGCCAACAATTTCTTTTGAAGAATTACAAGCCCTCAGTACTCATAATATTGTAGGTATTCGCTTAAACTTATATGGTGTAGATGCTCCAGATTTATTATCTGCTGAGTATCAAAAGTTATTAGGCTATCTTAAACAATTGGATTGGCATATGGAATTACATACTGATTCTATTAATTTGAAAAATTTTATTGAGCCTATTTTGGATGCAGGTGTGAAGGTTGTTGTTGACCATTGGGGGAAACCAACAGCGGATAACCCATTAGAAGACGAAGGATTTAACTATTTGCTTTCAATAGGGATTACAAAACAAGTATGGGTTAAAATATCTGGTGTGTACCGTTTGAAAAAAGGTGGAGATTTTAATACATGTAAGCAATTAGCAAGTATGATGTTACCTAGTTTGTTAGATTCTTTTGGACCTGAGCGATTGCTGTGGGGCAGTGATTGGCCGCATACCAACTATGAAGAGCCTATTGACTATGATGTTACATGGAATGCTTTTGTTGAAATGGTTCCGGAAGAAAATATCCGTCAACTAATATTAGGAGAAAGTTTTGAACAATTATTACCTTCCTCTCTTATAGTTGAATAGCATAATTAATGATTTATATTTTGTGAAGTGAATATATCTAAAAGAGACTCTATCTAGATGATACGAGTCTCTTTTTTAATTAAATGTATATATTCACAATAACTGTATAGTGCTTTTAATGTGTATGAATACTATGAATCTGGAAACACTACATGTTCTTTTAATTTAAACTCCGGATTATTCGTAGAATCAAAGAATTCAATCATATTCCGTAATTTTTGGACTTCTTCAGCACTTAAAAATTTTGGATAAAAGATGGTATAGATAAAATGATAGGTGCCATCATAGGATTCAAAGATTAGGATGTGATTATCCCTATACGGTTCATAGCTGTGTATGGATAGGCCAGGTATATTATTATTCCATACAACAGCGTAATTAATATACTCTGGTGTTGGGTGGTATCGGTATATATTCCAGAATGAATGTAAATTCCTACTGAAATTGTAATGCCCATCAATGATAAGATTACGAGTATACGGATTATTAGTAAGATTGATAGTAGAAACAAAAAAGGTTATGGATCCTTTTTTGTAATATCTAATATCTTGATAATCTTCTTTACTTTCACCTTCGAATAGGGCATCCTTAGGTACGCGATACTGTATGCCATTTAGATTTTCTATGCGTGAATATTGATTCAACTCATTGAGATTTTTCACCGATGGAAGCACGTAATTGGCGAGTAGATTGTCAGTAGGTACCTTATTCAATACCGGTTTATTGTCAAAATAGGCGGTACCTGCGTGATATAAAGGGTATCGTATGGCAAAGCCCATATGTTTAAAGTTGATGGTATCCACGGTCATCGTCGTTTTTTGACCGTTTTTGAGGTAAGGCATTTTCATGCTGTCCCAAGTACTGTAAGTAACGGTAGGGTATGAAAATACAGTCGCCTTTATATCAGAAATATGCTTTTCTGAACTCTTCTTTGCTTTATCTTGTAAGAACTTACGAACGTCCTTGTCTGTTAGTTTTTCATAGGCAATTTTGGTGTTGCGCCAATCCTGATCTTTGTAATCTGCATAGTCGATTTCTAGATTAAGACTGCCATTATCGGTTATAACGCGATAATCCTCTATGGTGCGATCTGGATTTTTATACCGGCCAATATTATATTCGCTTTTTATGCCTGCTACGGGGAATGAAAGCCGGATTTGGCTGTATCTATTATGAACGGAAATCACTGTATTGTGGTAATGCTCTCCGCGATATATAGAGGCCTCCTTGGCATAGGCTAGCTCATTTCTACTAATACCGTTGGCTTTATCGGTGCTCTTTAACGTTTCTACATAATTGGCCACATTCTGTTCAATGGATTGGTTTGTGGCCTGATAATTTATATACGCATCTTTTGGAATTTTCGCATCCGCACCAGGAATGTTGACGTCGATGGCCTCTACTGGTGATAGTACAGTGCTCATGATGAAAGCACCCACTATGAGTGGTAATTTTGGCATAATAGCTTCTCCTGCTTACATGCTCCTTTTTATAGGAGCTATAACAATACATAGATCCTCTTTGTTAAGTATAATTATATAACTTTCTTATATGTTAAGCAGTAATGAGTTTGCATGCCTCTATGCACTAAATTTTACACATCTACTCATTTATACTAAAGGTGTAAGCAGCGTTAGCTTTCATCAAAATTAGTAAGGTAAAAGGAGGATGTCTTATGAATCAAGGTTTAGTGCGCCAAATTAATGATATCGTTAGACCCTATCGAAAAGCGCGGATGGGTCTGCTCATTGTGATTAGCAATCCTGTTGGCCAAAGTGGTCCGACGCCACCGTTGGCATGGCAGTATATGATTGGCCGAAATTGGTATAAGCATACGATTCATGGCACGGCGTCTGTGAATGGTGTACATGGACAGCAGCCGGTGGAAATGACCTTGTTTGCATGGCCTGAGAATCGGATTGCGGACTGGCACAGCGTGGGCGGTCGGTATACGCAACAGTATGGGTATCCTTGCGTGCTCTGCGTGTCGCCTACGGGGCACACCAAGATGCTTCGTTATGATCATGGCAAAATGCGGTATGGCGATGACTTAGGGGACTGGGATCCTCATCAGATTGAGGCCTATGGTAGCACTATTTTAGGTGAAAGCTACGCTTGTACGGGCATTGATGTTGATTATCGGCGTATGCAATTTCCTGAGTTTAATCGTCAAGATGGCATTCATTTTGGTGCTTTATCTGATTATATTGGCAGTGAATATATTTTACTATTCCCCAAAAGGCGTATTAGTTTAGTACGTAGAGGAATATGGCGCCATTCGATTGAAGACCTCGCCAATATATGTAATGTACCCTTTGATGTAGTGGAGCAAACCTATCTCGATACGCCTGATGACCCAACGGAATATAAGGAAACCTTTTATGCTCTGTATGTGCGAAAATCAAGATTACAAGAAGTATTTGGCGTTTTTAAACGAACCCTTATGTCTAGAGCCATTACTTGGATGCTTTGTATCACACCAAGAGGGTATATGTATCATATTTCCCCATGTACAAATAGTGATACGGGGCTAACAACCAGCACCTCACCTAACATTGCATATGACCCACATGCCGATGAATTTTTGGCCCTTCTCGCTAAAGATAGATGGGAACTATGTGGTAACTATGGACTGTTTTCACTTGATACATACAAATCATTTATGGAAACACAAGATTGCTACATCAAAACGATTTTGCCAGATCCAGAATTTACCTATTGCGCTCCGTCAGTCATGACCGTCATAGCAGGGCACAATATCATTCAGAACTTACTGAAAACACCATGTGTATGGGCATAAAAATAGCATATATATCGTCAAATACGAATAAACCATAAAACAATAGGCACAATGCTTCTCAGCATAGTATACTTATACTAAGAAGTGTTGTGCTTATTTTATGTTGAGAGAAGAGGGTGTAATATGATGCGGCGTAGCTTATTTATGATGGCGATGGCATTAGCTTTTACTATGAATGTTAATGCCGTAGAGATTGAGGTGCCGGCCGGACAACCTCCTGTACCTGGTGCAGACAGGAAAATTCCTGCAAATGCCTATGAAAATTATTCACATATCAATGAGACGGCTGTTAAGGAGGTAGACGCATATGTGGCGTATGTTAAGTCTCATCCGAGAGCCTCAGATTCATTGATAGCAAAAATTAATCAAGAGAAACCTGGATATGATAAAGCCGTTAGATTAGCAGAGTTTTCACAATCTACTGTTGTTTTGGTGCATGACAATGCCAATGCGATTCGTTTCTCTGTGCCTGATGTTAGTATTCGAGGTGATGTAATTACGTCGAATACAGAAAAAGGACCATTATATGCTGTTCGGAGTCTTACTGGATTTTTGCTTGTAGGTCCTCCTCATAGTAAGCAGATAAAGGGTTATGAGCATGGAAAGTATATATATGACAATTTAAAACAGACCTCTTGGAAATTCGTGTCGGATGCTAAAGAACATGTGATGTATACTGAATTCACTCCGTCTAATTCCAACCATACGTATGGCATTACATATGGTCGTTCTGTGACGAAGAATGATCCGTTTCAAAATCGACCTGCTGAAGTAGTTATGAGTAATTATATTATTCCGTCTATTGAATCGCTAGTGGGATTGGATTCTTATTCTAAGGCTGAAAGCTGGGGTAATTTTACGTATCGTATTCCCAAAACCGCTAAATTGATTAGTCAAACTATAGAAGAAGGTCGGTATGAGGTGCGAACCTATGAAGATAAGGGAATCACGATTCGTGTTATACGTCATGTATTTAAGAAAGATAATATAGATCGTTCTAGCGCCAGACCTCAAATACTGTGGTTTTTGAATAAATATGGCGACCTTGATATGCCTACACAATATGCTACTGTATGGAATAATGGCTTGCCAGGATTCTTGATTGATCGTCATATAACCAAAGGTAACTCGTACTTGAGACACTATACAAAAGATTCAGTATATGCTTATAGTTATCGAATTCTTTATGATGAAAGTATGTCCTTATATAATCATAAACAGTTGAGAGATATGATTGAATATGTAGACTTTGATAATACAAGAACACTTCAAAAGGAACCGCAATGGAGAGTAGACGGGACCTATAAGAAGCAGTTAGAAGCAAATTCGGTTTATATTCCTTCGTATATGAAGAAAATAGCACTTTATAATTAATACTTTCACCAAGTTGGCCAAAGGCAGATCAGTATCGTCATTATAGACCAGGTCAGGTTATAGGGGCCTATTTGTCCGCTGAAGATATGAAAATTGCTGGCGTATCACTTGGTACATCTTTTGATGCGGTAAAGGCTAGCCTTGGTCAGCCGACTAGTGAAAAACGTGATGAGCTTACCTATGGACGCCCTGATTTTATCGACTTTAATAACCGGTGGTTCTATGGATATCTTAGATATAATAGCGATAACATTCGCGGTATATTCTTTGAACATAATGGTAGCAAGGTGACGAAGATTATCATAAGCGATAATTAAGTAGGTGCTATTCCTACGGACGATATATAAAACAATAAATTGAAATTAATCGATATATCTGCTACACTATACATATGAATAATGATTC
>ERZ773254.850-NODE-850-length-15168-cov-26.853504_pt1 | contig 15168 bp, 7 predicted proteins | sample MGYA00580516_ERZ773254 | MGnify/ENA primary metagenome ERZ773254 (study PRJEB29015, sample SAMEA2738158) | human oral metagenome | biome: human oral; feature: human-associated habitat; material: saliva | place: China | collected 2192 ...
CTTTTGAAGAATTAATAAAAATTGATTTTATACCAGTTGTTTGCAATTCTTCAAGTTCATCAGTTATTTTATAAGACAATCCATTTGGTCTTGTGACTAAGTATTGCCCAAGCGCTTCATCATGCTTATTGTCAGTATCATCAGAAGCCTGTCTACCATAAAGAGCACGTTCTGCGTGGACAAGCTCATGACCTAAATTAATTATTACAGGACTTACTTCGTATGAAGAATTGCCATTCCTTGGATTCTTCACAAGAACTTCTGGAGAGTGTTCTTGATTGGGGTCATAGGTAATTCTAACGTCTGTTCCCTTCCCATTATACGCATCTTGTCTATAAATGGAATGAGCCTTGTTTATACCCTGACTATTTACTCCTATTTCCGTTGTTTTTTTACTGTTTATAATTGTTCTAATAAGTTTAGTCCCTGCTGTAAAATGTGAATTTCGGTTACTCCATCTTTTTCCTCCGATAGTAACAACACCAGTAGTTTTATTTAAATACAAATTATCATTTGTAAGACTTTGAAGATTACTAAGTGTTTTCATCTTTTCTTTATATGTACCTACTAAAACTATTTTCTTGCCATCAGGGTCAACTAAACGTATAGGATTCCCTATACAATACACATAGCCTCCTATAGAGTTATACTTCTCTGCCAACGGATCCACTCCATACCACAGACTTGTAACAGGATTCAAGTACCTTGCACCATAGTAGTATAGGCCAGTTTCCTCATCGAACTGTTTGCCATTGAACTTATACGGCAGGTCTTCACTGCTGCTGTGCTCATCAACTAACAGTTCACCATATGGCAGGTAAGCATCATACTGCGTGATGTTGGCTTTATCATCAGTTATGTAAGATGTTGAGCCGAGGTGGTCACTGTGATAGAAGAAGGTTTCCTCCTTTGTAGTGTCGTTTGGAATATAGCCATAACCAGCCTGTGGGTCATCAGGGTTGCTCGGGTCATTCCATGAGACTGGAGCACCGGGGTTGGTATTCGGTGTAGTGTTGGGATGTGGAGCCTGAATCCAACCCTGTGGCACATCGTGGTTGCCGAGTTCTGTAAGAACAGCATTATAACCAACACCTGTGTTCTCCGGATCACCATACGCACCCTTCTCTGTTGGTACACCAGGGGCTACACCCACCTTCTTATAATACGCCTCTTTCTGTGTCTGAATCTGATTCATACGTTCAGCATAGTCCTGCTGACCAGCCGTTACGTATGAGCCGTTACGCCCATAGACGTTATTGAACAGACCTGTTCCTATTCTTGAAGCAACTCGTTTGTCACCAAGGAAGTAATGTTTCGTAAAGCGATTCTTGTTTACAGAGAGGATACTTGCAGGATAAAGCGTAAAGTTGTCCGTCTCGTGGAATGTGATACCCTGTGGCGCACCATTGATATACACACCTTCCATCGTTCCGTAGCTCTTCATGATACGCTCACCAGCAGCATTGTAAGTATAACGACTCGTCTTGCCGTTATCGCTTAAGACCATCAGGCGGTTGTCTTCATCCCAATACATCTCACGGGTAGTGTTGGTTGAATCGTTCGTTACCAGCGTTGGATTACCATTAGCATCGTAGGTATAATGGTCGTGACCAATCTGCGTTGGAGCCGTCGGGTGGTTACTGTCCTCATACTTATAAGCAAAGTTATAAGACTTAGCAGTTGTCGTTGAGTCCACTTTCTGTACCTTAGTCAGCGGTTCACTCATCCGTCCGAACGACATCACCATATCATACGATGCACGCTTCGCCTTACCGTTTGCATGAACAAGGCGGTTCAGCTCATCATACTCATACGTATGCGAACTCCTTCCTCCCAGCTTCGCCTTGTTGAGTTTCGTCAGCGACGTTGGGTTGGCAGCATTCGTAATACCGAGGATATTATCCACAGCATCATACTGGTACCTGTTCTCCATCACAGTCTGACCATCCGCTGTAAGGTTCATCACCTGCAGACGTTCACGCTGCTTATCGTAGGTATAGGTTGTCTCCGTGCCATTACCAAGCTTCGTATAGACCGTATGACCCTCCTTGTCGTAACCTATCCTGTCAACAATAACGCTCTGACGTCCCTGTTTATTGCTAGTCATGCTCTCCACCTGTCCTGCAGCATTGTAGTGATAAGTTACCACTTCACCGTCAGGATAAGTCATCGTCTGCACACGGTTCCAGCTGTCATAGGTAGCACCATAGACATAAGTCCTGATATCCGCCACACTCGCCATCACCGTACGGACGGTCTTCGTCACCTCACCCTGACGACCATAGTAATAGGCTTCACCGCCCGAAGCATCCTCTACAAGGGCTAGACGACCAGCACGGTTATACTTATCACCAGCCTTACCATAGGTATAAGTAACACGATTAAAGAGGTTTTCAGGATAAAGCACCTCATGCAGCCGTTCGAAGTCGTAAGTGTAAGAGATGTAACCCTTGTCAGATATCGACTTCCTAAGCTCTGCCGTGAGCTTCGTCAGGAGGTTGCCTGCCGCATCATAGGTCATATCCGTCTCACCTGCATCAGGATGATTCACCATCAGTTTGCGACCAAGCAAGTCGTAGGCATACTTCGTCTCCTTGCCGTTAGGATGCTGAACCGTCATCACCTGTCCGACAGGGTCATAGCTGTACTTCACCGTGATATCCTCACCACGGGCATGCTGCACCGTCTCCCGGTTGCGTCCCTTGGCATCCGTATAGCTCTCCGCATGACGTCCCAGTGCATCCGTGACCGTTGTCTGGAGCATTGGTTCACCGTCATGGCTGCCGATAGAGTAAGCCGTACGTGTCACACTACCGTCAGCAAGCGTCACACTCGTGGTACGGTCGTGTGCATCATACTCCGTTTTTGCCTGCAGATCACCCGTCGCGTGGTTGTAAGTGCCGATGTTACCAAGGCTCTCTGTCATTGGGTAATAAGCTGTAATGTTACGTCCGAAGGCATCGATGACAGCTCTTCCACTGACGATAGAGACTTTCTGATTGCTGCCGCCAGACCACACCACACCCGTCTGCTTCGTCTGGACGGCACGCATCAGCGAGTCGGCAAAGGTATAGGTGTCAATGTTTCCATCCTTAGAATAATGGATGGTATGTGCCTTACGCTCTGCAGGGAAGTACTCAAAACGGATAGTAAACGGCTGACCGCTCTCTATCTCATACGGAGCACGGATAGTCATCTGTCTGCCCAGTGCATCGTAGGTGTATTCCATCTTCTGCCCATTGAGGTCGGTCGTTACAGACGGAGCATTCCAAAGACCATCATAAGCCGTGCTGGAGCTATAGCCATATGCATCCTTGACACTTGTCACAAGACTATGATAGCGGTCGTCATAGGTATAGGCATAGAACATACGCTGATGGTTATAGTTCTCTGGCTTCGTCATGCGTGTGATGTTGCCATAGCCATCGTAAGTCATGTTATAGACTGATGGCTTGTCACCGTTATGGAGCATGATCTCCGTTATCTCACCGTTTCCGTCCACCTTCGTGCTGCGTTCACGGTAAGTCTTACCGCCACTGCTGACAGTGATATGGCTCGGGATACTGACAATATACTTGTCGGCTATCTTATGATAGTTGATATCTGCCTCTAAGCTATAGGCTGTTGTTGTCTCCTTATATCCCTGTAGGTTACCATAGTCATCGTAAGTATTGCTGACAGCAACCGCCAGACTATCCCCACTGGCTTCATCAAAGTTACTCTGAACAAGCGTCTTTAGGGCAGGGAAGACAACAGCATCAGTCGTATTATTACCAACGGCGAGTGTCTTCAGGTCGTAGTCATAGACAGCTCCCTGCAGTTTCTTTCCATCAGCGGTATAGAGATATTCACTCGTAACAAGTCCATGTGCATAGTAATCCCTGTTTTTACCATAGGTCTGTACGGAGTAACGATAGAGTCTATCACCATTCTCTGTATCTATCTGATTGGTACGTACCTGCTTGAAACCATAGAAGTCACGCTCACGACGGTCACGATAGCCACCACTATATTCGAAGGTGTTCCTGCTTCGTATTGCTCCGTTCTCCTTGTATCCACCCGTCGTCTCAACCGATGACATCACCCAGCGACGTCCCGGCAAGTCGTAACTTGGAGTTGTCTGCTCATAGCCGATATTGAGATGTCCACCGAAAGGAAGCGTCACAGAGCGGAGCATGTTCGTTCTGCCCGTAAGGTTGCGGTAGACAATAAGCTGCTTTCCTCCATCAGATATGATAAGATCAGGTCTTCCATCGCCATCTATATCCCTTAAGGCAGCACTCGTACGGCTAACTCCACTTGACCAAGATTTGATAAACTTAGTTGTAAATCTCAGTTTTAAGAACAGGATTTGTATTGGAATAGAAACTGAAAAGTTACCATATTGAGACACAGAAGTTGCCAATGACTCATTGAAACGCCCCTGTTGCTCTTCTGAATAAGAAATAAATCCTGATCCCGTATTCAACATTATGGTGAACTTGTCAGCATTACGAGTTACCATATCAGGTAAACCGTCGCCATTAACATCTATAAAAGACACATTGTACTTTGTTGTTGTCTTCGTTCCATTGACGCCAAAGGATATATCGGCATTACCAAGTACCTCGATGGATGTACCAAGTCCTGCACCCCATGTGCTATTTTCAGAAGACTCCAATGACGTAACACCGCTACTTTCCTCATTTGTAAAGTCATATCCAAGACCAAACTTCACTTTATCACCAAAGAGCATATCAGGAAGTCCGTCACCATTAAGATCAGTCCAATCACTTTCTGTATGAGAAGTTCCAGAAGTAAAGTTCCCACTTGCACTCACAGACACACTGGAGATAGCATTGCCATTGGATGAATTATGTCCATCACTACCGCCTGATGTTTCATCATCTTGTGGTTTAGGGTTGATACTGATAGCTAAAGCACTCTTTGACGAAGCCCGTTTTGATAGACTTACATCTGCACCAATAGTAGAGGAACTTGCTTTAAATTTAGGGTGCGTGACATTTAATTTCATGCGATCTTCCCCAAGTGTACCAGTTGCATTGGTATATTGAGTAACAATATTGCCATCTACCTCTTCTAACCAATCAGGATAGCCATTACCATTGATATCCATTAGAGACACCTTGCTATAAGAAGTCTGTGTACTCTTGCTGCCACTGAGTCCTGCATAGGAGATTCCACCGCTTACACCATAGCCATTACTCTTTGACTCACTCATAAGTACAGGTGCAGACAATTCACCCGCATTTTTAGCATAATGCACACTGTCTATTATAATAGCATCCTCACCAATACGAGAGCTACAGATTGTATCCAAAGAGATAAAAACATGTTCAGAGCCGCCAACATACATCCTCTTGTTAGTATCATAACCCATAACAAAGAAACGCTGTTCATTGACAGGAGTAAGACTCTCTGCAAGTCTGTTCCCATCGTGGGTAGAATGATAATGCTCGGCTATATCCTTATATTTATCTCTGTCAATGGTCAGTGCTGACACTTCTATTGGCTGGGAGGCATAGGCTTTATTGCCGTTATAGGCGAATTGTCCCCATCCTCGGTAGAGCCTGCCATAATCAACAGAATTATACCCAGAAAACACACAAGCCTCTAACGTATCCACAAGAACACGCTGCTCAGCAGTAACAACAGTGGATGTGGCACTTTGGTAAGAAAGGCTATCACGTAAGAAACTAACTTTAGCATAAGTAGATTTAGCTAATTCATTACTTATTGCAAAAGTAGCAGTTACCTTACCTGTATTTAATCGTTTAATAAGTGTTGTGTCTGTAACTACGATAGTATCTGCTTGGAGCGTATTGGATGTATTCAAACGACAGGTGTGATGCAATACGGGTAGTCCGTTTTGATCATGTAAAGTGAGGTATACTGTGGCAGTATCAGTGTCATTCTTTTTATCTTTGCGCACAACAGAAAGTGCTGGAACAATGAAAAGTTTAGGACGGTATTTCCTATTCAATGCGGTAACACCCTGTTTCAACACTTTACTCTCTGCTATACTTACAGGCTTGTTGAACATCCTACGAGATGCTACAAAACGTACGTTTTCTTGGTCATCTTCATAATTATAGTTACCTGTCCATTGTACCTTTGTCCAATCAACTGGGGATGTAGTCGTAATTTCGAAGAAGTATGAAACAGAATCTTTCTCATCTATGTTACCGGTATAGTCATAGGAACCATTGACGATACTGTCAGCAGGAAGTTTAAATCGTTTTACAATCGTTTCACCATGATGATCCAATCGTGTGACGATAAGTGTAACATCATCAGTAGTCTTTGCTTTCCTATAAGGGGCGTGGAGCGTAACCTTACCAGTACGATTAAAGATCGCTACATTGTTTTCACCCTCTATATAATCAGCGTTGCTATTATATGCTTTTAAGTCTTCTGACAGATACCTATCCTTGCCAACAGGCAAAGATATATAAGTAATTATAGGATTCCAAAGGACCTTATCATCCTCACCATCATATCGGGACTGAAGACGGAAGAAGATTCTGTCTCCTGCTTTTACATCACAGTTAAGATTGTTGGTTTTGCTACCAGCTTGTAATAAAGAGTCACGAACCATGAAGCCATCACTCTCATGTTGAATGCTGTAGATGATACCATCACCTTGATTGCTAAGTTTTTTTATAGTACTTTGTATGTTGACCTTGCCATTAAAAGGTGCGTACCACATACGGACAGCATCATTCAGGGGATATTCCTTTTCCAGGGAATCACGGATAACCTTATAGTCTGGGATAAAATGTTTATCAATAGGAGCTCCTTCGCCAATAATAGGATTGGCAGTTACACTACTTGCAGGACTAAATACAGGCTTCCCGTCTACAATATGATTAAAATATACCTGACCATTGACAGCTATGTCCGTAAGACCATCACTGTTGAAATCATAAAGATAGGTGGTTGTCTTGTCTTGATCTTTTGAATGTGTATAAGAAATTCCAACAGAGGCTTTAAGTTTACCTATAAGACCAACTTCAACAGCTGCATCAGCATTTAAAGAGTGACTGGTACTATTACCATCAGAGAAAGAGTTTACTCCTGATATCAATATTGTTTTTCCGAAGAGTAAATTCTTACCATCTGCACTCATGTTCTTACGATAGTAAAGTTTGTCACCTCGTTTAAAGAGTTTATCGGGCAACCCGTCACCATCAATATCTACAAAAGCAATTTTACCTGAATTTGAACTCTTACTATTAGAGATAGATGGACCAATATTTACTGTTCCAGCAGCGAAGCCAATACCTACCATTGTTCCATAACCCGTAGTGTGGCTTTTTGAAGCTCCACCACCAAGAAGACTTAGATTGTCATCACACCCACGAACCGAATGGCTGAGGAATGCCTCGTAATCTTCTCCTTCGGCCTTCCATACCTCTGCCTTAGAAGAGAAAAGCCCATTTTTGAGGTCATTGTAATAGTCAAAAGATTGTGTAGCAACCTTACCATCCCTACTATCGTTCTGATCAATGCTCTTTAGCAGTATTTTGCCAAACGGTCCTTCTTCATAGTTCAAGGTATAGCTGCGGAGCTGCTGACCATTATTCTTCACTGTGACCTTACGGAGTAGCCCTTTGTCCCTTTGCATAATGCCAAGTCTTCCGCTACTCGTTACATCTTTTCGATCTGTGGCTATAGAGTCAATATCGAACTCAATGCTATACAATCCTTCCGTCTCCCCGAATCCTGTCCATGTATAACGTTCCGGATAAAGATTATTGCCAGACTTCATGTAATGGAAAGCAGCAAAGTTTCCGTGAACATCGGTAACACGGTCAAGTGCCCATTTGATACGGTTCCCTTTGGTGTCGGTAAGAGAAGTAGCATCACTTACATGACCACCATGACCACCATAACTATAGACTGTACCATCCTTACCAGTCACTTCCCAGTAATAGTTCTTCGGGCTGTTACCCTTTCGGATAATCCTACTGAAACCACCTTCAGTCATTGGATAGAACTGCTTATCAGCTTGTCTTGCCAGAGAATCAGTCCTACGATAGAGTCGGTCACTAAGCTGCTGTCCCATGAGGAGATAGCTCTCACTTTCGTACTGATCTTCGAAACGTGGTACACCCCATCGGGTCTCTATGTCAATGCTCTGTACAGGAAGGCTCCATCCATAGCCAACAAAGCTACTGCCTCCCTCACTGCTGTACTGTAAGCCGGCACTTACACCAATATCATTACGCCCTGCAGGAACTTCGAAAGGATAGGACAGTGACGCCGTACCATTCTGATTAGCTGATGGGGCTTCGAACTGCTGAATACCCGCTGCAGGGTCAGCAGCCTTCAGCTCACTGATACCTGTAGGGACATAGTTCTGTGTTTCGGGACTCTCTGGAACTTTGATGATACCGTTGATGACATCCGTAAAATGTGAAGTCTCTGCCATTGCCACCTCACGTTTAGTATCAATACCTTTTGACTGGAGCATTGTCCAGCGTTGGTGCAGTTCATCATAGTAATAGGTGTGGATATCATCTACAGTATAGCCTTTCGGTATCAACATGCTGTCGTAAGGTACTGAGATACTTGCCAGATGATGGACAAAGTGATTACCATGAGGTAAGAAACGATAACCTGACACCGTATCGGTTCTTGCCATTAAGGTGTCACAGCCACCTGTAACATTCACCATACCCGTAGGCAAGGTTGGTAATTCACCTTTTCTAAGTGGAGTAATACTGAGAACTTTACCCTTTTCCATAGCCTCACGTGGAACGGCAAGCTGGGCTCGTCCAACATTGAGCGTATCGCTGTCGGAATTGGTAAAGAACTTGCTGACGGTACGTTTGCCTAAGTCTGCAAAAAGTCTTGCAGCTTTCCTATTCGCCTTGTGAGGATCTACACGATTCCCCTTTTCTTTTCTTGCGACTTCTTTGGAGATTCTGTTCACAGATGCGATCTGTACACTGCCCTTAACTTGTTTTCGTAAGGAAGTAGCCTTTCGAGAAGTGCTATCTTTTTGTACAGAAGAGACTGTATCACTGGATAGAGAATCACTGGTTACAGTTTCTTTAGCAGAACGATTACTTCCACCATTACAGGAGTTTAGTATGATTCCTGCTAGCAACAGGAACGGAAGGAGGAGTGAATGTGTAGAATACTTCATTATTCTTGCTATTTTGTTTCAGGCCTAAAGGTCCTCAGTATATATACTTGCGTTGGAAAATTTTATAAAGGATAAAAAGAGAATTACTTTCTCACCAGTTTAAATGTCTTTTCTTTGCTACCACTTTGCAGTGTCAATAGGTAAACACCCGGCTGTGGAAGATAGACTTTAGTGGAGAAATATGTATCTGGCATATTCGTCTGACGACTGACAAGAGCTCCACCCGTCGTATAGAGTGCCATGTCCAATGGGGCTGCTTCGCTCAGTTCCACCTGGACACCGACATATCCATTTGCCGTTGGATTAGGACTTACACTTACATTCGCAAAGAAGTCACTATTTCCATCGGAAGGATTCATGGAAGGAATTTCTGTGATACCCGTCTTAGATATCTGAAACTCATTCTCAGCCTTGTTGCCCACATGGTCTGTCGTCGTAAGAAGGTATTTCCCTTCTATGAGTCCGTCAGCAGACTGTATGCTGTCGCTTGTGGTACGATTGAAAACAGACATGTGTTCTCTCTGTAGGGTCATCTTGTAAGGAGCAATACCACCTGTTACTCTGACAGAAAGTGTTCCTGTGCTGCCGCTCTTCTCCGTTGGCTGCTTTACTTCTATTGTTGTAAACATATCTTTGGCAGCTCGTAGCGTGAATACATCACGTTTACCTAACGGTATAGTCTTAAAGACAATACTGTCACCAACTGTCGTATTTGCCTTATGATAGCTTAGAGTTTTGACAGGAAAACTCCCCGTTCCTGTAGGATCAACGGCAAGATAGTAGCTCTCACCTTCTGCAAGAGGCTGTATCTGGTGTAGTTGCTTACCATCAGCAACAATATCAACATTAGGCTTGTCAATCCGTGTTGCTGTATCCATCCATCTTCTACCGAGCCACTTGCCGTAAGCCTTACTCTGGCGGAAAGAAAGTTTGCCATTGTTGTCACCCCAAAGAAGACTCTCACCATCTTCAAGAGGTTTGCTCATACTGATTGCAAGGAAACCATCTTCCTCACAGCTCTTGGCTCTTGTCTTATGCAGGGCAGAGGCTTTGTCTGAGATAAGACCAGCTATACGGTGACTATAGTCCTTGTTGGTATACCCATTCCAAATAACCTCGCTTCTTGAATTAAGGTAACTACTGCGAAGGCTCACACCATATTTCAAAGCAAGATAGCTTTCAACACGACACCGTTCTGTATCAGAAAGGCGGTGATCGAAGACAGTATACTCAACAGTTCTACCATCAAGGTTCCTTACAGGCAACTTGGCGTTCCCATTCCGACCGATATGCAAAGTCTGACCATTACCCATATTGGAAGAGGTCGTATAGCTATAAAGTCGCATTTCAGGCAGCGAGTCCTTGGCATAATTCATGAAAGTACCATCGCCAAGGTTAGCAGCACGTTCAGTTGTCTGTATACGGGTAATAGCTTTTCCATTTCCAAGAGACCATATTGCCTGCTCCTTCTCGCCATATACCTTACTTACGCCTATATAGGTAAGTCCAGCACCAGCAGAGACACGGACAGAGGCAGAATCGTGTGACCAGACCATTGGCTTATCTACACCACCAGGAGTCTGAGCTGTAGCAGAAAGAGTGGATATAAAGAAGAAAACTACTGTGAGGTATTTATGTTTCATTTAAAGACCGTTTTAATATGATTGTTGTTATGCTGCTTATTTAGCTTTGCCAAGTGGAAGACTGTAACCAATAGTAAGACTGACAGTCTGCAGATTATTCATACGCTCCTGATAGCCATAGTCATTGGCACTGGTGCGGAGCATATCATTAAATCCGAAACCGTATTCCAGTCCTGCCTCAAGACCATTCTTTACATCAACATAGCCAATCTTTATGGTAGGAATGAATGCTACTCGTGCCTTGACAGATTCTCTCAGATGATCCTGTGTACGTTCAGCCTGCTGTCGGTATACCTCTCCAATGCGATCATTGGTGAAGTCGATATTACGGCTGCCAAACGGAATAGCAGCACTAATTCCTGCTCCCATATAGAACTTTGGGAAAGCATAGAAACGAAGCAGGACTTGCGGAGTAATGAAATTATAATGAAATCGTGTAGTCTCGGTTACATTTTCAGGTATCTTATGCTCTGTCAGCTTGCTGAAAATACGGGTGTAATCAATGCCCAGCTCAGCACCTAACCTGCGATATTGCCATGTTCCAAAGACTCCAATACGAGGATTTATACCACCACGTTCACTCATTGTGAAAGTAGGGCGTATATCATAGTTCTCAATAATACTGCTTAATCCTGAAATGCTGGAATAACCAACTCCAGCTCTGAGTCCTATCCGAAAAAGGTGATGGTGAGGAAAAGAATAAGTTATCAAAGATAGTGATTCTTTCGGATTCTCCTGTACGATGGAGGGCTGACTATTCATAGAGTTGTCAAGAACATGTTCACCTGTTTTCTGATTAGTAGGTTCATTGTCTGGTTCTTTCGTCTCGTGTTTTATACTGGCTGTTTTATCGTTTAAAGATGAAACGTCAGTTGATAATGATGGAGAAAGGATAGGCTGCTCTGACGAAAAATGTTTGCCATTAGCGGTTTTCCTTGTCATGCTTGATTTTTTAATTCTCCTTGTATTGATACTTGTAACGTTTCGGAGCACATTCCCCAGCTTATTATATACACAATCTGAACGTCCCGAATCCTTCTGCACTTTTGTCTTGTCTAATGAAGAAGAGACATGCGGTGTAGTAGATTGTGATGGTGCCTTGTCTGCTTTCTTTTGTTCTATACGCTGCTCAGCCTCTGGCTCGTCATTAACACAGCGTTCTATACCCAAAAGAGCAGCTATGCCAAGAAAGATTCCTGCCAGAATATAACGTTTTTTTCTGTTGCTCTTGTCCTTCATAGATAAACTCATAAGGGTTAAAGTTTAAAAAGATAGCTGATACTAAGCTCTATGTTCTGTCCATGGGTTGAGTGTTCTGCCCAGTTATAGTCATTATGCTCTGTTTTGATAGTTGAGTTCAAACCATAAAAATAACGTAGGTCCACAGCCCAATGATGGTCTATTTCATATCCGAAGCCACCTCCAACAGCAATGTCTGGCTGTCCTGTTAGCTTCTCTTTCATTAGACGTTCCGTCTCAGCGACTGTGGCAAAATGATAGTTTGCAAACTTACTTTCTTCTTGATTACTCTCGTAAGATATGCCCTTGCTATTAAGGTTAGCTCCCGCGCGTCCTCCAATTGAAATATTAAAGCCTTTGCGCCAAGGATAAATCTTCAACAGAGCAGATACGCCAATGTAATTATAACGAGGTGTTACCTTATAGTTTAACTCCTTATTATCATTATAGACAAGCTGTGAAGCCTTCTGCCAATAGCTAAATCCACCTTCAACACCTATGATGGAACCATCAACATGATACTGAGCAAATACACCAACTGTTGGCGTAAGCTGCCAATTGTCTTTGAAACTGTAATTGGAATAATAGTCTTCTGGAACAAGAATCTTATCCAGACCAGTAGTGACAGATATGCCGCCACCCAAACGGACACCCAGCTTAAATGGTGCTTCTTGTGCAAAAAGATTAGTATTTACAAATAATAAGGTGGCGAGAATACCAATTTTAGGAGTTATATTCATTGTAGTAGTTGGTTTTAATTTCTGGAAACAAAATTATAAAAAATAAGAGGATTTACATAAAGATTCTTGAGTTTTAACATTAAATAATAAGAAAAGTGGATAACAGAGTTAGCAAGAAAAAATGTGTAACTAAAAAGTAAAGAAGGTAGAGCCCCTAGTTAGAAGGACATTCACATAACAATTTTACCATCTTAGGTTAACTACCAACTATTGAAAACTACTAATCTAACGTGAGTTCGACGAAGTCAGAACAATGTAAGTTGTGTGTCAATGATTCTTTATAAATGTTTGTATATTAGCTCCTTAATATTATAACAAATTTCGCTAATCACCAAATCTATAGACGCTTATAATTTGGCAAACTCACGTTATTTATAATTCAGCAAGCTTTATATAGTAAGATTACCATTACGAGGATGTTCCTCCGTAACCTTAAAAGAACCTTTAAATAGGTTCTTCTTGAAAAAACAGATTTGTACCTTTCCTATTTGCGCTAAATATATACCACGTTTAGGAAAATGAATATTCGTGCTTTTGAAAGAACTCGGCACAGCTAGAATTCGTATAGCTTTATAATTAAAATCTGTATGTTCTTTTAAATATTTAAGGACCAAGGCGAAACTAACACTAGCACAGTTATTAAATTCTTTAACCATACGTGCCATCTCAACAAAATCATCAAAAGCTTTCAAATCACCTAAGAGATCATAGAGAAGGGGGGTATGAGCATCGTAAGACGTTCCACAAACAACATAACCTTTATTACTATATATAGTCTCGCCCCACCATCTTGCATCTTCAACACGAGTATCCCAAAAATAATAACCTTCACCAAGCCAAGGGGTTTTTGCACCCGTCTTTATCCTTCCCCGTTCGTCACGAAGAGTACAGAAATAGGGACCATGCTCCTCTATTTCCTTATTGTTATTACGATATTCAAGGGTTTGGTAGATTTTCGTAGGCTTCATTTGTCATTTAACGACAGAAGTTTTTTCACGGAGTTCTTCTGTAAGTCCCATTAAGTTTACTGTCGGTAATACTATTGGAGATGTATTTGCTTGAAGTGAAAGCGTACTAACAAAGGCTCTTATATATGGAAAAATTATGGCAAGACTATTCGGATAAAAGAAATCAGGAATATCATTAAACTTAATATCTCCATTGAAAACAAAAGATGCTATGCAAGAAACACTAACAACGACAGTGCCCGTCTCTTTACATTTAACAACTGTTTCAAAAGAAAGTTTATATCGCCTACTTCCCTCATCATACTTACCAGAGGGGAGAAAATGTATAACGAACTCAGATTTCTTCGGTATATCAAAGTTTAAGGTCGCCTTAGTAAATCTATATTTGTCTAATCTAAATGCTACATCATTCATAATCATGCTGTCCTGCCATACTGTACTTTAGAATCTATATCATCAGTAGGAACTGTAAAATAACGATAGTTCCCACTCAGGAAGTCATCTGAACGGTTATATTCCATTTCGGTTCCAATATAACCTTTTAACATATCAGCATATTCCAACACATCAGGACCTATCTCATTAAGGTAGTCCCACTCAGCACTCTCTCTCTCAAGAATCTCCTTTGGAGTATTCTCGAAATAGCTCTTAAGTTGCTCAAGAAGTTTTCCCATCGTCCTTTATTTATTAGTTTGTTTCTGCTACAAAGGTATGATTTTCTCTTTAAATATCCTAAATTATCTACTTTATTTTATACTTATACCATGAACCTACATCAAAAACCTTCACCAAAAGATATATGCGTACAAGTATTCATTGAGTATAACCCAATGGAACGGAGGAAGGGAGGGAGTGTTCTGTTGTAAAGATTATTCCCATCTGCTTTTTAATCTACGCCCTTTTGTGTTCTAAAAGATGCCCTTTTGAAGTGCAAAAGGGCGTCTTTTGATGTGCAAAAGGGCATGTTTTGCAATGCAAAAGGGCATCTTTTACAAGCCCGTTTGTAACCGATTGATAATCTAAAGGTTACAAAGGTAAAAAGAAGGGATATGGTAGGGAAAGTGAAAGATAGCGAAGTGGAAAATGTAAGGTTTTTTGTTACTGTTCGTTCTGTTGTGTTTTTCAAGGTAAGGTCAGTGCGCTTTGTTATCAGGGTAGCGGCTTTACCGATTCAAAAGGTGGGTGAACAGACTGAGAAACGGGACGTGAAGAAGACGAAAGAAACGGTGGGATTGGCAATCAAAAAAGTGCCTTTCAGTCGGTGATTTTTTAACGTTCCAACGACAGTTTACAAAAGATTAATTGTGTTTCAGCGACAGAACCATGACCAATAATATGGACCATGATGGATATACAGTAAGCTGAGAGCCTACTTAATAGATTCAGCTCGCACGCTCTATGTCCTCCTTTAAAAAGGACAAAGA
>ERZ773254.851-NODE-851-length-15150-cov-2.672011_pt1 | contig 15150 bp, 14 predicted proteins | sample MGYA00580516_ERZ773254 | MGnify/ENA primary metagenome ERZ773254 (study PRJEB29015, sample SAMEA2738158) | human oral metagenome | biome: human oral; feature: human-associated habitat; material: saliva | place: China | collected 2192 ...
TTTTATGACTAAAAAACCATGGGAAAGAAGACTTAAAGATTTATCGCACTTGCTCAAATGCTGCATTGATACATATTTTGACCCTGAATTATTTCGCTTGAATTTGAATCAATTCCTCCAAACCGCAAGAACAGTAACATTTATTATTCAAAAAAACAAAAACCAGATTATAGGATATGACATTTGGTATAACAATAATGTTATTGAAAAATGGAAAAATGATCCATTAATGGCTTGGGCTAAAAATTCTCGCAATACGATAGAAAAACAAGGCGATTTAGAAATGTATAGCGAGGCAAAGGCTACTCTTATTTCATCTTACATTGAAGAAAATGACATTGAGTTTATTACAAATGAAAGTATGTTAAACATTGGTATAAAAAAGTTAGTCAGACTTGCACAAAAGAAATTACCTTCATATTTAACTGAATCATCTATTATTAAATCAGAAAGACGATGGGTCGCTAATACGCTAAAAGATTACGAATTATTACATGCCTTAGCTATAATCTATGGCAGAATGTATAACTGCTGTAACTCTCTTGGCATACAAATAAACAATCCAATGGGTGACGATGTGATTTCGCCAACATCATTCGACTCTTTATTTGATGAAGCCAGGAGAATAACTTATTTAAAATTAAAAGATTACTCCATAAGCAAATTGTCATTTAGCATGATACAATATGACAATAAAATAATTCCTGAAGATATTAAAGAGCGTCTAAAACTGGTAGATAAGCCTAAAAATATCACTTCGACAGAAGAGTTAGTTGACTATACAGCCAAGCTTGCAGAAACGACTTTTTTAAAGGACGGTTATCACATTCAAACATTAATTTTTTATGATAAACAATTCCATCCAATTGATTTAATCAATACAACATTTGAAGATCAAGCAGATAAATATATTTTTTGGCGTTATGCAGCTGACAGAGCCAAAATAACAAATGCCTATGGCTTCATTTGGATATCAGAGCTATGGCTCAGAAAAGCAAGCATCTACTCCAATAAACCAATACATACAATGCCAATTATAGATGAAAGACTTCAGGTAATTGGAATTGATTCAAATAATAATCAAAAATGTATTTCATGGAAAATAGTTAGAGAAAACGAAGAAAAAAAACCGACTTTAGAAATATCAACAGCAGACTCAAAACATGACGAAAAACCATATTTCATGCGTTCAGTCTTAAAAGCAATTGGCGGTGATGTAAACACTATGAACAATTGAGTCATAGAACTTCCATTATTCTCCTGAAGATAATAATCGCCAAATAAACCAATACTCAGCTTTACAATATACTAACTAACCGCAGAACGTTATTTCATACAACGTTTCTGCGGCATATCACAAAACGATTACTCCATAACAGGGACAGCAGGCCACTCAATATCAGGTGCAGTTGATGTATCAACACGGTTCAGCAACACCCGATACTTCTTCCAGGCTTCCAGCAACGAGGTTTCTTCCTTCGTTGCAATTTCCAGATCTGCAGCATCCTGAAGCGGCGCAATATGCTCACTGGCTACCTGCATCAGGCTTTTTTTTGTTTCTTCCGCCTCCCGGATCCGGAACAGTTTTTCTGCTTCCGTATCCTTCACCCAGGCTGTGCCGTTCCACTTCTGATATTCCCCTCCCGGCGATAACCAGGTAAAATTTTCCGGTAACGGACCGAGTTCAGAAATAAATAACGCGTCGCCGGAAGCCACGTCATAGACGGTTTTACCCCGATGGTCTTCAACGAGATGCCACGATGCCTCATCACTGTTGAAAACAGCCACAAAGCCAGCCGGAATATCTGGCGGTGCAATATCGGTACTGTTTGCAGGCAGACCGGTATGAGGCGGAATATATGCGTCACCTTCACCAATAAATTCATTAGTTCCGGCCAGCAGATTATAAATTTTTATGGTCCGTGGTTGTTCACTCATTCTGAATGCCATTATGCAAGCCTCACAATATAGTTAAATGCAATGTTTTTGACGGTGTTTTCCGCGTTACCCGCAGCGTTAACGGTGATGGTGTGTCCGTGTGAACCAATACTGAAAGAATGGGCATGAGCACCGATAACAACCGGATGCTGGTGCGCACCAATACCAACTGTATGCGCATGTGCACCGGCACTCACGGCTGTACCGGACAATGAGTGACTGTGGCTGCCCTGACTGTCCGTTTTCGATAAATAAGCAATACCCTGTGTGCTGGTTCCTTTAACTGTGGATAAACTTCCTGTAATGGTTGCTGTTCCATACTGACTCCAGCCAGAACTGTTCATCCTTAAACCACTTGTGTGGGCATGAGCACCCGCGGCCCCTGTTGAACCGCTCAGACTGTGAGCATGAGCCCCCGTGTTATTCGTCGATTTGGTGCCGTAATCGAAACTGCCTGTTGTTTTCGTCCCGTAATCAAACGACGATGTGGTTTTCGTCCCCAAATCCGTACCGGATGCACTGGCACTGTGGGTGTGCGACTTAATTCCATCCTGTTCCTGAGACAATACAGCACGACCGCTGGCGGGTTTCCCCTTGATTGTCCAGCCTCGCATATCAGGAAGCACACCCGATGGATACGCGACAGCAAGTTTTGGGTAGGCTGATTTGTCAAACGCCTGCCCCTGCATCAGGACGTAGCCAGACGGAACGATATCTGATGGCCACGGGATCGGCGCACCTGCCGGAAAGGCCGAATTCTCACCGGCCCCAAGGTATTCAAGAACATCTGCAACGGAATTTTTTGCCAGAATATCCCTGCCAACCTGAGTCAGTTCAGTCAGGCTGGCGGCATCATTTTCCGCAAAATACGGTAATTTATTTTTCGCCGTGGAAAGCCCTGCCAGCGCCGTCAGTGTCGCATTCTTCGGTTGTTTACCCGCAAGCGCGTTAGTCATGGTGGTAGCAAAATCTGGATCATTCCCGAGCGCTGCGGCCAGTTCATTCAGCGTATTCAGTGCGTCAGGTGACGCGTCGATAACATCTGCAATCGCGGCCAGTACAAAAGCGGTGTTCGCAATCTGGGTATTGTTTGTTCCCCTGAGCGCGGTTGGTGCTGTTGGCGTTCCGGTCAGTGCCGGACTGTCCAGTGGGCTTTTCTGTTCGTTTCATCCATTACCACCTTAACCGCCTTTGGCGTTGCAGCAAGCGTTTCAGACGTGCTGTTGGTTGCACTGCTGAGCTGCACTATCCCCTTTCTCGTTGTGTCCGCATCCTCAAGCGCGACAGCTGAAGCTATATCTTCTGCACGTTTTGCCGAATTTTTTGCACGTATTGCCGCCGCTTCTGCCGCACTTTTGCTCTGCGATGCTGATACCGCACTTCCCGCAGCCTCTGTCGCCTTCGTGGATGCCGTTGACGCACTCCCCGCCGCCGCTGTTTTTGCGTCTGCCGCGGCAGAGGCGCTCCGTTCCGCTGCTGTTTCAGATGACCTGGCATTCGTCTCGGACGTTTTTGCCGCCCTGGCAGAATTTTCTGCCGCCGTTGCCGAGGAAGCTGCACGACCGGCACTTGATGATGCGTTCGTTTCTGATGATTTTGCTGCCTCTTTTGAGGCCACCGCATCTCGTGCTGAAGTGGCGGCCTCTGACGCTTTCGTGGCCGCGGTGGAGGCAGACGTGGCGGCTGATTGTTGTGACGCTGCAGCATTCGTTTCTGACGTTTTCGCCGCACCGGCACTGGTGGCCGCCGCGTTTTTTGAGGACTCTGCGGCTGCGGCACTTTTTTCCGCTTCAGTGGCCTTTGCTGATGCCGCTTCTGCGCCGGAGGACGCTTCCTGAGCTGACGATGCAGCCTGTCCGGCGGACGTGCTGGCGGCGCGTGCTGAGTCAGTTGCATCAGTCACAAGGGCCGCGACCTGAGCAGCTGATGCACTGGCATCGCCGGCTGATTTCTTCGCGTCTGCCGTACTCTGTGCCACCACGGACGCGTTACGCGCCACCTCTTCCACCATCAGTTCAAGACGACGCAGCACCTCCGGCCGGGCATCATCCTCCGTCATGGCACAGAGAAAATCATTCAGCGTCCCCGGTTGTGAATCTTCATACACGGTGATGGTCCCGGCGTGCGATGGTGGAAAACCGTCAACCTGCAGGATGACACTGTACTGACCGTACTCCACATCCATGCTGTAACGCCCGGCTTCATCCGGATTCTCTGAGCCCACCGTGTTCACCACCACCGTGGTGCTGTTACGTCTGGCTTTCAGCTGAATGGTGCAGTTCTGTACCGGTTTTCCTGTGCCGTCTTTCAGGACTCCTGAAATCTTTACTGCCATATTCACCCCACAAAAAAGCCCACCGGTTCCGGCGGGCTGTCATAACACTGTGTTACCTGGCTAATCAGAATTTATAACCGACCCCAACGATGAATCCGTCAGTACGCCAGTCGCCACTGCCGGAGCCTTCATAAGCAATATCAACAACGACGGACGCTGCCGGATTAATCTGTATACCTGCACTCCACGCCACTGAGGTATGCCGCATTGCACTTTCGTCCCTGGCAGTGGTCGTCTCTTTCATATACCCGGGAGTGATTTCCGTCTTACGGTAATCCATTGTACTGCCGGACCACCGACTGTGAGCCACTCCGGCCATGGCGTACGCACTGACCTGCTTACTGATTTGTAAAACCGGTCCGGCCATCACGCTCACATAACGTCCACGCAGGCTCTCATAGTGAAACGTATCCTCCCCGGTCATCACTGTGCTGCTCTTTTTCGACGCGGCGAACCCCAGGGAAGCCATCACCCCCACACTGTCCGTCAGCTCATAACGGTACTTCACGTTAATCCCTTTCAGATGACTCACACCGGTATCCCCGCCCGACAACGACGGCAATGTACCCGGTTTCACTTGAAAATAGCCCACCGTAAACGTACCATGTCCACCTTCCGCACGGGCCGGAGTGACTGTCACCGCAAGTGCGGCAAAGACAGCAACGGCAATACACACATTACGCATCGTTCACCTCTCACTGTTTTATAATAAAACGCCCGTTCCCGGACGAACCTCTGTAACACACTCAGACCACGCTGATGCCCAGCGCCTGTTTCTTAATCACCATAACCTGCACATCGCTGGCAAACGTATACGGCGGAATATCTGCCGAATGCCGTGTGGACGTAAGCGTGAACGTCAGGATCACGTTTCCCCGACCCGCTGGCATGTCAACAATACGGGAGAACACCTGTACCGCCTCGTTCGCCGCGCCATCATAAATCACCGCACCGTTCATCAGTACTTTCAGATAACACATCGAATACGTTGTCCTGCCGCTGACAGTACGCTTACTTCCGCGAAACGTCAGCGGAAGCACCACTATCTGGCGATCAAAAGGATGGTCATCGGTCACGGTGACAGTACGGGTACCTGACGGCCAGTCCACACTGCTTTCACGCTGGCGCGGAAAAGCCGCGCTCGCCGCCTTTACAATGTCCCCGACGATTTTTTCCGCCCTCAGCGTACCGTTTATCGTACAGTTTTCAGCTATCGTCACATTACTGAGCGTCCCGGAGTTCGCATTCACACTGCCACTGATATCCGCATTTTTAGCGGTCAGCTTTCCGTCCGGTGTCAGGGAAAAGGCCGGAGGATTGCCGCCGCTGGTAATGGTGGGGGCCGTCAGGCGCTTCAGGAACACGTCGTTCATGAATATCTGGTTGCCCTGCGCCACAAACATCGGCGTTTCATTCCCGTTTGCCGGGTCAATAAATGCGATACGATTGGCGGCAACCAGAAACTGGCTCAGTTTGCCTTCCTCCGTGTCCTCCATGCTGAGGCCAATACCCGCGACATAATGTTTGCCGTCTTTGGTCTGCTCAATTTTGACAGCCCACATGGCATTCCACTTATCACTGGCATCCTTCCACTCTTTCGAAAACTCCTCCAGTCTGCTGGCGTTATCCTCCGTCAGCTCGACTTTTTCCAGCAGCTCCTTGCCGAGATGGGATTCGGTTATCTTGCCTTTGAAAAAATCCAGGTAACCTTCCGCATCATCGCTCGCCCGACCGACGGCCTCCACGAATGCCGATTTGCCAACGGTGTTCACACTGCGGATATAAAAGTAATAATCATGGCCCGGTTTGATATTGATACTGGCGGCTATCCAGTACAGCGCCGTACCAAGATAACGCGTGCTGGTTTCAACCTGTCTGATATCCGCAATCTGCTTTTCCGAGAACCAGAACTCAAACTGTACCGTCGGGTCATAAACGGCAAGATGCGGCGTGGCGGGTATCTGAAAATAGCCCGGCGTCAGCTCAATCCTCGACGGTGCTGCCGGTGCGGCAATCCGGAACGATACCGACGCCGGATCGCCCTGCTGCCCCCACGCATTTACCGCCCGGACTGTCAGCCTGTAGTTCCCCAGCGCCAGTTGCGTGAAGCGGTATGTGGTTTCCGTCGTCCGGGCCGTGCTGACCAGCCGCTCACTGCCGTCGTCCGCTGTTACGGTCAGACGGAGCAGGAAACTCACGCCCTTCACCACCTTCGGTGTGTCCCATCGCGCCAGCACCTGATATTCCCCGCTGTCTGCAGTGACTTCTGCGGTCAGGTGCTGCACCGCTGGCGGCGTGACACCATTCACCGTGCCACTCTGTTCGCCGTCAAAGTGCGCCCCGTTATCCACGATGGCCTCTTTTTCCGGCACATGCTGCACGGCGGTGATGGCATACGTGCCGTCGTCGTTCTCACGGATACTCACGCAGCGGAACAGTCGCTGGCGCAGCGTCGGCAGCTTCAGCTCCCATACGCTGTATTCAGCAACACCGTCAGGAACACGGCTCACTTTTACCTTCACGCCGTCGGTGACGGACTGAACCTCCACGCTGACCGGATTGCCACTTCCGTCAACCAGGCTTATCAGCGCGGTACCGGAGGATGGCAGCGTGATTTCACGGTCGAGCGTCAGCGTCCGGGTCTGGCTGTTCACCGCCAGCACACGACCACCGGTGCTGATACCGGCATAGTCATCATCGCAGATTTCAATAACATCGCCCGGTACATGGCGAAGCCCTTCTGCGCCGACGCTGAAATCCACGGTCTGCGTTTCCAGCAGTTCTGTTTTAATCAGCCACAGCCCGGCGCGGTGTGCCTGCCCCCGGCTGCTACAGCCAAAGGCATCCATCTTCGTAACATTACGACCGTAACGGGCAATGGCCTGCGTATCTTCAACAAGCTCTGTCGCCGTCTCCCAGCCGTTGTTCGGGTCAATCCAGTTCACCTCAACGGCATTATGGCGGTCCTTCAGGGCGCTGAAGCTGTAGCGGAACGGCGCGCCATCATCCGGCATCACCACATTACTGCGGTTATAGGTCCACGTCTTATCCGACGGTCGGTCCTGCACGAACGTCAGCGTCTGCCCGTTCCATACCGGCATACAGCGCATCGCCGAGCAGAAATCGCTGAGCACATCCCACGCCTTACGCTGTGTGGTCAGGTACGCATTACAGGTGATGCGCGGCTCCGTGCCGCCAAAGCCGTCCGGCACTGACTGGTCGCAGTACTGGCCGATGACATACAGCGCCCATTTATCCACATCCGCCGCACCAAGACGTTTCCCCATGCCGTAGCGCGGATGGGTCAGCATATCCCACAGACACCAGGCCATGTTGTTGCTGTATGCCGGTTTAAACGTTCCGTCCCAGATACCGCTGTATTGCCGCGTCTGCGGGTTATAGTTCGACGGCACCTGCAGAATACGCCCGCGCAGATGATAATTACGGCTCACCTGCTGGCTGCCGAACTGCTCCGAGTCCACCTGCACGCCGACCAGTGCCGTGTTCGGGTAGCACTGTTTCACATCGATGATTTCAGTGTATGACGACCAGAGCGTTTTGTTCTGCAGCTGGTCTGTGGTGCTGTCCGGCGTCATCCTGCGCATCCGGATATTAAACGGGCGCGGCGGCAGGTTACCCATCACCACCGAGGCCAGATACTGCGAGGTGGTTTTGCCCTTAATGGTGATGTCTTTTTCCGTCACCCAGCCACCGTTACGTTGTATCTGAACCAGCAGGCGGACTTCCGACGGATTCCTGTCACCCTTTGAGGTGGTTTCCACCAGTGCCTGTACACCGAAGGTAAAGCGCAGACGGTCGATGTTTGCAGACGTAATGGTGCGGGTGATCGGCGTGTCATATTTCACTTCCGTACCCAGCACCGTCTCGGAGCCGGAGGATTCAAATCCCTCCGGCGGAGTCTGCTCCTGCTCACCAGCCCGGAACACCACCGTGACACCGGATATGTTGGTATTCCCCTCAGTGTCCAGCACCGGCGTACTGTTCAGCAGCACGCTTTTTAAGCCATCCACCGGACCTTCAATCGGCCCTTCGCTGATGGCATCGATCACACTCAGCAACTGCGTGGACTTCAGGTTGTCCTTCGCTTCGCGCGGGGTATGCCCCTTACTGCTTCCTTTACCCATTCCTCACGCTCCATAAATGACAAAACCGCCCGCAGGCGGTTTCACATAAAACATTTTGCATCAGCGACCAATCACCACAACCTGACCACCGTCCCCTTCGTCTGCCGTGCTGATCTCCTGAGAAACCACGCGTGACCCCACGCGCATTTCCCCGTACAGAACAGGCAGAACATTGCCCTGGGCAACCATGTTATCCAGTGAGGAGAAATAGGTGTTCTGCTTACCGTTATCCGTTGTCTGTATACGGGGAGTTCTGGCTTTCGGTGCCAGCATCTGCGCCACACCACCGAGCACCATACTGGCACCGAGAGAAAACAGGATGCCGGTCATACCACCGGCCCCAATGGCTGCCCCCCATGCTGCAAGGGTGGCTCCGGCGGTAAAGAATGATCCGGCAATGGCGGCAGCCCCCAGGACAATCTGGAATACGCCACCTGACTTGGCCCCGGCGACTCTGGGAACAATATGAATTACAGCGCCATCAGGCAGAGTCTCATGTAACTGCGCCGTTAACCCGGACGTGCTGACGTCCCGCCCGGCAATCCGTACCTGATACCAGCCGTCGCTCAGTTTCTGACGAAACGCCGGGAGCTGTGTGGCCAGTGCCCGGATGGCTTCAGCCCCCGTTTTCACACGAAGGTCGATGCGGCGACCAAATCGTTGTAAATCCCCGTAAAGGCAGATGCGCGCCATGCCCGGTGACGCCAGAGGGAGTGTGTGCGTCGCTGCCATTTGTCGGTGTACCTCTCTCGTTTGCTCAGTTGTTCAGGAATATGGTGCAGCAGCTCGCCGTCGCCGCAGTAAATTGCGGCGTGATTCGGCACTGATGAACCAAAACAGCACAGCAGCACATCGCCCGGCTGTGCCGCTGACAACGGCACCTGATACAGCCCCGTCGCCTCCAGATTATCCAGATAGAGATTCTGGCCGTTACGCCACCAGTCATCCTCACGATGAAAGTCCGGCATCTCAATCCCCGCCAGATGATAAGCATCCCGGAACAGTGTGTAACAGTCCGTCACACCGTGCTCAAAGCGCCGCCCGGTGAGATGCGGCACACAGCGGAACTTATGAATCGTCCCCCGGCAGACCAGCCACCACGGCAAATCACTCTGCACCTGCAGCCGCCGGTCGGCCTCACTCAGCCAGGGCAGACCACCGGGGTGGCTGTGGACCAGCGCCACAATCTCACCCTGCATTTCTGCCTGCAGCCAGTCTTCCGGCGACATACGGAAATACGCCTCCGGCTCACCGGAGATATTCACGCAGGGGAAATATCTTTCCCCCTCCGGCGTGCTTACCACGAAGCCGCACGACTCCGCTGGCGCACATCGCCGGGCGTGCGCCAGAATCGCTGATTCTGTCTGTGTCATGGGATTTACTGCGAAAGTTTGTTAATGGAAAGGAAGCCGCCAAAGTTGCCGACGTTATTGCGGAACTTACAACCGCTCAGGCATTTGCTGCATTTATCCTTCGTGATATCGGACGTTGGCTGGTCATATTCATCCGCGACAGCCGGACCGCTATAACCGCACTCGTCACCGCGATAGGTCCAGGTGCAGGTGTTGGCCAGCATGATACGTCCCGGAAAAACAGCGCCATCCGTTTCCGTCGGCGTGGACAGTACAAAGGAGGCACTCACCGCGCTCAGTTCGCTGCACTGCTCAATGCGCCAGCGGCTGATCACCTCCTGCTCCGGATCGGCGTAACTGTTTCCGTTGACGAAGTTCACCGCATCCAGAAAACGGGCGTAAACCTTACGCCGGACCACCGTTCCGCCGACCAGACTCTGCATATCTTCCGCCATCCCGGTGACCATACCGTACAGGTTAGAAACCGTCAGCGTGGGGCGCGTACTGGTGCCTTTGCCATTCAGTTCAAAACCGCTCCCCTGAATGGGATACGGCTGATACTGTCGCCCCTGCCAGGTGACCGGCTCACCTTTTTCGTTCTGCTCATTACAGAAAAAATAACGTTCTCCACCGACCTCTGTCAGGTCGATTTCCCAGAGCACCACGCTGGCCGACTGCTCCGCACGGGTGCATTCATTCAGTGTTTCCTGCCGGATATCCTGCATCAGTTCACCACCTGTTCAAACTCTGCGCTGAACTCAACACGCAGCATACTGACCCGCGACGACCATTTTGCGCAGGTCACCTTTATCTGCCGCCACTCATAAGGCGGCGTCCACAGAAAGGATTTCCAGCCCCCGTGCTCTTCCAGAAACGACTCCAGTACCGTGGCCTCCTCACGGGGGACAGAAAGCGTCACGCTGTACGTTTTCAGGTTGGCATTCAGCCCGGCAGGCGCTCGCTGAGAATAGCCATCACCAAAGCGCACCTTTCTTACAGAAGGGACCGAAGCCACATCCATACCGGGTTTCACTTTCCAGCGGAAGGTCTTCATCGTCCACCTCCGGAGAACAGGCCACCATCACGCATCTGTGTCTGAATTTCATCACGGGCACCCTTGCGGGCCATGTCATACACCGCCTTCAGAGCAGCCGGACCTATCTGCCCGTTCGTGCCGTCGTTGTTAATCACCACATGGTTATTCTGCTCAAACGTCCCGGACGCCTGCGACCGGCTGTCTGCCATGCTGCCCGGTGTACCGACATAACCGCCGGTGGCATAGCCGCGCATCAGCCGGTAAAGATTCCCCACGCCAATCCGGCTGGTTGCCTCCTTCGTGAAGACAAACTCACCACGGTGAACAATCCCCGCTGGCTCATATTTGCCGCCGGTTCCCGTAAATCCTCCGGTTGCAAAATGGAATTTCGCCGCAGCGGCCTGAATGGCTGTACCGCCTGACGCGGATGCGCCGCCACCAACAGCCCCGCCAATGGCGCTGCCGATACTCCCGACAATCCCCACCATTGCCTGCTTAAGCAGAATTTCTGTCATCATGGACAGCACGGAACGGGTGAAGCTGCGCCAGTTCTGCTCACTGCCGGTCAGCATCGCCGCCATATTCTGTGCAATACCATCAAAGGTCTGCGTGGCTGCACTTTTTACCTGCGACATACTGTCCGTGGCGCTCTCTTCCCACTCACTCCAGCCGGACTTCAGGCCTGCCATCCAGTTCCCGCGAAGCTGGTCTTCAGCCGCCCAGGTCTTTTTCTGCTCTGACATGACGTTATTCAGCGCCAGCGGATTATCGCCATACTGTTCCTTCAGGCGCTGTTCCGTGGCTTCCCGTTCTGCCTGCCGGTCAGTCAGCCCCCGGCTTTTCGCATCAATGGCGGCCCGTTTTGCCCGTTGCTGCTGTGCGAATTTATCCGCCTGCTGCGCCAGCGCGTTCAGGCGCTCCTGATACGTAACCTTGTCGCCAAGTGCAGCCAGCTGGCGTTTGTACTCCAGCGTCTCATCTTTATGCGCCAGCAGGGATTTCTCCTGTGCAGACAGCTGGCGACGTTGCGCCGCCTCCTCCAGTACCGCGAACTGACTCTCCGCCTTCCACAAATCCCGGCGCTGCTGGCTGATTTTCTCATTTGCTCCGGCATGCTTCTCCAGAGTTCTGCCTGAAGCGTCAGCAGGGCAGCATGAGCACTGTCTTCCTGACGATCGCCCGCAGACACCTTCACGCTGGACTGTTTCGGCTTTTTCAGCGTCGCTTCATAATCCTTTTTCGCCGCCGCCATCAGCGTGTTGTAATCCGCCTGCAGGATTTTCCCGTCTTTCAGTGCCTTGTTCAGTTCTTCCTGACGGGCGGTATATTTCTCCAGCGGCGTCTGCAGCCGTTCGTAAGCCTTCTGCGCCTCTTCGGTATATTTCAGCCGTGACGCTTCGGTATCGCTCTGCTGCTGCGCATTTTTGTCCTGTTGAGTCTGCTGCTCAGCCTTCTTTCGGGCGGCTTCAAGCGCAAGACGGGCCTTTTCACGATCATCCCAGTAACGCGCCCGCGCTTCATCGTTAACAAAATAATCATCCTTGCGCAGATTCCAGATGTCGTCTGCTTTCTTATACGCAGCCTCTGCCTTAATCAGCATCTCCTGCGCGGTATCAGGACGACCAATATCCAGCACCGCATCCCACATGGATTTGAATGCCCGCGCAGTCCTGTCTGCCCAGGTCTCCAGCGTGCCCATGTTCTCTTTCAGGCGGCGGGTCTGGTCATCAAACCCTTTCGTTGCGGCCTCGTTCGCCGCCTGCAATGCCCCGGCTTCATCGCCGGAACGCTGCAACTGAGCAACATACGCAATCTGCTCCGCCGACACGTTATGGAACTGGCGAGCCATCGCCGTCAGCCCCGACGTCGGGTCTGTGGTCAGCTTCCCGAAGGCTTCAGCGACCTTGTCCACCTCCACGCCGGATGCAGAGGAGAAACGCGCCACACTCTGGCTGATGGACGCAATCTGAGCCTCACCGCTTACCCCCGCCTTAACCAGTGCGCTGAGTGACTCGCTGGTCTGGTTAAACGTCAGCCCTGCCGCCTGCCCGGCTCTGGACAGGACCAGCATACGATCTGCCGTCAGTCCCGCCTGATTGCCGGAAAGGACCAGCGTTTTGTTGAAATCGGACAGGGTTGAGTTGCCCTGATACCAGGCATACGCCAGCGCACCGGTCGCCACCGCCAGCGAGGTGGCCCCCACCATCGGCAGGGTGATCGCACCGGCAAGCCCCCTGAACATGGGGATCATCCCGCCGAAGGAGTCCTTCACCTGCCCCCCCTGTTGCAGCAGGATCAGCCACGGACTTTGCCCGCCTGCAAGCTGCGTGGCCACGTCGGTGAACTGTGCAGGCAGCATACGCATGGCGGCTTTATACTGCCCGACGGAAATCCCCGCTTTCTGTGCAGCCAGCGCCTGTCGGCTCAGCGACTGTTCAACGACTGCCGCTGTTTTTTTCGCATCACTTTCCGTACCAGAAAAATGACGCCTGACTCTGGCCATCTGCTCGTCAAATCTGGCCGCATCCAGACTCAAATCAACGACCAGATCGCCTACCGGTTCAGCCATACCGGACTCCTCCTGCGATCCCTTCTGATACTGTCATCAGCATTACGTCATCCTCCGTCATGTCCGCCACATCCGGGGAAGCGGGGATAACTTCATTCCCGTCCGGGCCAAAGCGGACACCTCCGGCAAGCCCTGCCGCTTTCTGCATCAGCACATCATCTTCAGGCTCTTCGTCAGCCTCGCGCCGGTTCAGCAGACTGAAATCCAGCGGATGCATATCCGGATCGCTGAAAAACAGGCTGAGCACGGTGTACGTCAGCCCGGAAAAGTGCATATCCAGCAGAACATCATGAAAATAATGGGTACTGTAAAAGCGGTGCCAGTCGGCATACTCCGTGGATGACATCCCGGCAAGCATGGCACGCCAGTCGGGTCGCCCCATCTCACGCGCCAGTTTCAGGGCAAAACTCAGCTCACCGTCGAACACTTTCCCGCAGAAACAGGCTCTGCGGGCCCGGCGTCCTCTGTCTGTTCAGGGGCATTATTCACCACAAACTCATACATACCAGACAGCCGGTACACCACGTTTTCAGCATGAGAAATTGCCTCCGTGGGCCAGGTGGTAAGCACTTCCTGCTCAATCTGTTTAACGGCTTCATTCATGGACGGCATCTGCGTCTTCTGCGGATGGTTATGCCACAGGGACATCGCCACCAGAAACGCGCCGGTTCTGATGGCGTCTTCCACAGTAAACTTCCGGTTGCTGTCTGACTCCGCCTGTTCTGCCTGCCGTTTCATCAGGGCGAGATGCTCAATGCGCTGCAGGGCTGACAGTTCAGAAAGCGTGACGGTCACACCGTTATGTTCAAATGATTCGGTTTTCAGGAACATCGCTGACTCTCCGGATTAACTGGCGGTGACGGTAATTTCTGCAACCGCAGCAAACTCACCATTACCGGATACAACCGGAATGTTGACCTTGCCTGCAGCAACGCCGTTCACGGTGATGGTCATACCACTGACCGACACGGTGGCTTTTGTTTTATCCGCAGACACCGCACGAAAGCTCTTGTCGGTTACGCCCTCCGGCTGGAAGGCCACGGTCAGCGTGGTGCTCTGCCCTTTCACCACCGAGGTGCTGGCAGGCGTCACGGTCATGCCGGTTGCCGCTGTTACCGTGCTGCGATCTTCTGCCATCGACGGACGTCCCACATTGGTGACTTTCACCGTGCGGGTGATCACTTCCTTCGCCGTCACCGCCTTACCGATACTGCTGACCCAGCCACGGAACACATCGACCGTGCCGTTCGGGAAGCGGATTTTATAGGCACGGGTATCGCCTTCATTAAACCACGCCAGCAGCGCCTGCTGCCCCTGCTCTCCGGGCATCCACGCCAGCGTGAAGCTGGTATCTCCGGCAGATTTCTGCCCCTGCCCGGTCGCAGTCCAGTCTGCATCTTCATCATCGAGATAGCTGTCGTCATAGGACTCAGCGGTCAGTTCGCCGGGCGTCAGGTCTTTAACTTTTGCCAGACGCGACCAGTCAACGTCTGAAAGCGGATTCGCGTAAGGGTCACCGCTCCCCTTATAAACCCACAGGGTGGTCCCGGCACCTTTCACCGGCATTGTAGGATTTGGTACAGGCATAGCGTCCTCACATTTCATAGGTAATGACATAAGTCAGATCGGCTGAACTCCACAAGCCCGCATCATCGTCGCGCCGGTAGTCATAGCCGCTGGCCACCATACTGGTGATCAAATCTGACAGTGCCGGGATATCGCTCATCACCGGATAAATCCGGGACTCCATCCACGCATCCAGCTCTGAATCCGGC
>ERZ773254.852-NODE-852-length-15130-cov-6.963715_pt1 | contig 15130 bp, 11 predicted proteins | sample MGYA00580516_ERZ773254 | MGnify/ENA primary metagenome ERZ773254 (study PRJEB29015, sample SAMEA2738158) | human oral metagenome | biome: human oral; feature: human-associated habitat; material: saliva | place: China | collected 2192 ...
GCATCCGTGAACCGCGCCCGCCACCTTGGTATTCCCGCAGCAAATACAGGCGCTGAACTTCCCCGTCACCTTCCTTGACCTCGGAGTGGGGCAGGTGTGCTGGGCAAACCGTCACGTAGCCAATCAGTTTGTCTTCCGAGGCCGGGTACGCTTCAGTGCGCTCTGATGCAGTCGCCTCGGCCTCGCTACCCTCAAGGAAAAGCAACCAGGTCGCGCGCTTTGGATCCGCAAGCTCGGCGCGAAGGACCTCGGGGGAGTAGGCCTCGTGAATGAAACGATCAAGGTCATCGGGTGCGTAGAGGTGGCCAAAAGTCTGCCTGAAGCACGTGGACGCAAGCGTGGACAGTGCCTCTGCATCTTCGGGCGTTGCGCGGCGCAGCATAATTTCCCTCCTTGGGCTAGCCGATGACCATCAGAACGGTTCCGGCGCATAAACCAGCGATTCCCAATAAATACCGTCCCGAGACGCGCTCGCGCAACATGAGCGCCGAAAACGCAACTGTCACTAGTATTGAGAGCTTGTCGATGGGGGCAACGGGGAAGGAATCCGCATGTTTTCATGGGCGGTGCGAGTCAATGTTTGTGAGTAAGTAACATCTACAGGTGCTTGAAAATTTATTTTCCGCAGTATTGGTAGCCAGACCGCTGGAAGTGCCTGAAATTTCCTCAAAAAATTCCCGATACATTTATGAATGCAAACTGTTGCGAGTGTTTTGCCCTGCCCTCATACTGTCTGTAGACAGTACAGGTGCAGGTTGACGCCTTAGCCTAAAACCTCAGTATCCGCTCATACCTCACCATGAGGTGCCGACGAACAGGGAAGGCCATGCACGTTTACTCTGCACGCCCAGAGCACATAGATAAGCTCGCTGAAATAGCGGGTGCTGCCTTCGAGAACTACCCTCTTCACACAGCAGTGAAGGGACTACTTGACGATCCCGAGGAATTCCCCAACTGGATTCGCGATGTCCACGCCGTCATGATTCGTGTATTCGCGCGTTATCACACAGTTCTGGTCCTTGAAGACCAGGGTGAAATCCTTGGAGTTGCTCTCTTGAATCATCGCCCGCCCGGGTTGCTCGAATACCTTCGCTACTGCAGGCCGCTCCTGGGCTATATGCGCTTTGATCGCCTCGTGCGTTTCTTTGCCTTTACCGAGGCCGCAGATGCTGTAGTGCGTCGTGAATCCGATTTCGATTGGTTCCTGACCGTTATTGCTGTCGATCCTTCACGCCAACATCAGGGCATTGGTCGGCGCTTCCTTGAGAAAGGAATCGAAGGATACGTGCGTTCCCATGGTGGTGGACGCCTCGCATTCATCACCTGTACTCCCACGAATGCGCGCTTCTATTCCTCGGCTGGATATCGAGTCGTGGGGGAGCACTCGGTTTCTTTAGACGGGAACGACGTGCCCGTGTGGTCCTTTGAGAAGGTCATCGAGTAGATACCTGCTGGTGCGTTCGAACTGGAGGGAAGAACGCATACGGGGTATCTACGATGAGTTTGGGGGGCTTGGTATCAGGTGATACCAAGCCCCCCAAACTATCTATCGAGATCTAGCTCGTTATTGCTGGGCAGGTCCCTGCTGTCCCCAGGGATTAGGCTGCTGGCCCGGCTGATTGGGCTGTCCGCCTTGCTGCGGAGGCTGCCACTGCTGGCCCTGCTGGGGCGCGGCACCATTGGGCTGTTGGCCCCACTGTTGTGCGGGCTGGCCTTGCTGTGGTTGCTGGCCCCATTGCTGTGCGGGTTGCCCCTGCTGCGCGGGCTGACCGGACTGGCCGGCATACTGCCGCCACTGGTCGCCTTGCATACCCTGCTGCTGACCCCACTGTTGTTGTCCTTGTTGGGGAGCCGCGCCGTACTGCTGCTGTCCCCATTGCTGGCCCTGCGGGGGTACGGCACCATTGGGCTGACCCCACTGCTGTGCAGGCTGGCCTTGCTGCGGCCGCTGACCCCACTGAGGCGCAGGGGCAGGTTGCTGAGCAGGTGCCGGGGGAACGTACGAGGGACCCCACTGTCGGGGAGCAGGAGCATATCCCTGCTGGCCATAGCCGGCTCCCTGCTGTGGAGGCAGAGGCTGGCCCCACTGTTGCGGTGCAGCCGTTGGTTGCTGGCCAGGAAGCGGAACGTAGCTCTGTCGCTGGCTTTGCCTGGTCTGCTGCGGGGGCAGAGGCTGTCCCCATTGCTGTTGCTGCGGTTGCTGCTGCATGGGGGCTGCGCCGTACTGCGGTTGTTGACCCCACTGCTGGGGAGCTTGCGCGGGCTGCTGCGAGGCCATCGGCGTGTAGCCGGGCTGGGGCTGCTGTACGTACGGCGCTGGTGCCGGAGCAGGTGCAGGCGTGGGAGCCTGTGGCTGGACCTGCGGCGTTGGCGCAGGCTGGTACTGCGGAAGCGGTGTAGGCGCCGGAGCGTGCTGAGGCTGAGCCTGAGGCTGTGCCGCGGGTGCTTGCGCGCCTTGCTGAGAGTAACTCTGCGGTTCTTGTGTCGCTACCGGGCTGGAAACGGGCGTTGAATCGGCCTGATCCTGAGGTTCGGGCTGCGCCTGTTCGGCCTCATCGTGCTCAGCTGCGGGAACAGTCTCTTCGACCGGTGCAGCTTCTTCGGCCGGTGCGGCTTCTTCCGCCTGTGCCGCCTCGAAGGCCTCGGTCTTCGGTTCCTGAGCAGCCTTTTCCGGCTCACTCACCGCAGGCAGTGCAGATTCTGCCACTGCCGCCGGCTCAACGTCTGGCGCGCCAGCGGGGTCTTCAGCTGCAACCGGCTGCTCGGGCTGCGCTGGGGCGTGACGTGCTTCCGTCTGTGCGGGGAACTGGGCTGCGGCGAATGAGGGAATTCCAGCCTCTGTTTGAGAGGGCTCTGGAGTTTGTTCCTGCGCCGAGGCCGGAGCATGAGCTGGCTTGTACGCCTGCTGGGTAGGTTGAAGCGGAGTGTGCGGAGCGGACGCCTGAGCGCGAGGAGCTTGAGGAACCTGCGGTTGGGCAGGCGTCGATGCCGCTGTGGAAGTAGGCGTTGTAGATGCCCCAGAGGGAGCACGAACTCCTCTGACGGGAGTGGCAATAGGCATTGAAGCTGCTGTGCCGGGCGTTGCCCCGGGGGCCGTAGGTGCTGGTGCTGCCTGGGTAGAACCACCGAGAGGAAGGGCTCCCTGCGACATCGGAGCGGATGCGGTAGCACCAGACTTCGCGCGCTTGCGATCCTCGCGAGCTTGACGCTTCGCTGCACGTGCTTCTTCGCGTGCCTGTTGGCGCTGAGACTTCGCGGGGGTATCGGCCTTTCGTGAACGGCCTCGGAGGACAAAGATGGCAATTCCTGCAAGAACAACAAGGCCGCCAGCGACTGCTGCAATGATGATCCATGTTGTTGAAGAAATTGAGCCAAGGAGAGAGCCTGACTTTGATGCAGCAGCAGTGCGGTTACGGTCGGGCGCAGCGGGATCTGTCGGCGCCGGTGTCAGAGGCTCAAATGAGGGAACGGGCGTACTGTACTGTGCAGCGACGGTCGCGTTGCCCTGGTAAGCATTAGTCTTCTTCCCGTGGACGGCGACCTTTCCATCGGGCTTATTCCACAAGACGATCTGTCCGACGGGGGAGTATTTTGAATCGTCTCGTTGATTGGCCCACTCATCGGTGAACTTTGCCCCTGCAGAGGCAGAATCAAGATCAAAAACCAGCGGGCGGATGCTGATGTAGCCAATATCTCGCGGGCGGCCGAGGAATTCGGTTTCCTGCATTAACTGTTCGCTTGAATAGACAAAGATAAACTCGCCTTTGTCATCAAGTGAATAGTACTTTCCTGCGTTTTCGGGGCCTTCGAAAGGCGGGAAGATCGAGCAACGAGTGAAGTTATCACCTTGGGCAAACTCGATGCGGTAGTCGTTATTACCATTTGAAAACGACTTGCACTTGCCTTCGTCGATCTGCTTGGTGCGGTCATACACTTCAAGCGCGTGTCCGACGCTTCCCTTGTTGTAGACACTCAATGTCACCGAGACGGTCAAGTCTGAATCTGCAGCCTGCGCTGTTGTTGCAGTAGGGAGCACCAATGCTCCTGCAAGCACGAGTGTGGCCGCTGTCGAATACAAACGCTTCATTGAGGCATCCTTTGAAAGTGAATCACGCTATTTCAAGCATATCGAATTGTGAGGGGTGCGCAAAAACAGTTATTCCGCGGGTGGAGCAAAGGGATTTTTTCCCCGCTCTGTCTGGGAATCCCCGGGGAAAATCTCACTTTGGGCCGATGAAGACGAGGGCTGCGTGGGTGGCGAATAATCCTGAACGGAGGGCACGGCAGACGCATCTTCCACATGGAAATCATCTGAAAGTTTGAAGGGATTTTGCCCGGTGTCTCCGGGAGTTAGTGAGCCGGAGAAACCTGTTCCACTTTGGTAACTCAGCGGAACTGCAAAACCTCGCTGCTCGCGCTCCTTTCTCCTGCTGTTCGCACGCATGATCATGGGAACGCCGATGATGAAGAAGAGACAGACGACCGGAACCAGAATGATCTTGATAATCGTCCCGACCCCGCGTGCAGGCCGGTAGGGAGTGGGACTGGGGGATGGGGTATAGGGAGTGATGGAGCGGGTGTGTACTACTGCCTGGAGATGAGCAGGAAGCTCGGCGGGAACGACACCGTTCATCTCTTTGCGCTCGATTGCGTGGAAGTCACTGAAGATCTGCACGCTTCCCTTCGCTCCGATCAGCGTTTCCGATGTGCTCATCCACTTCGCTTCGTCAGTGGAATTATCGTCTTCATCCAGTACCGCTCCGGGGCTGAGTTCCGAAATGGTCAGGTAGCTCCCTTGTAGGTATGCGTCATGGCGCGTCAGTTTGACGTTACTGGGAAGCCCAAGATTGAGCTCTTCATACTTCAGAAGTTTTGCGGCAAAAGTCAGGTTTCCTTGGTCATCGATCTCGATGTAGGGATTAACAAAACGATTGAACTTTGTTGTAATTCTGCAATCATTCGAGTAAGTTCCCGCCTCAAAGTGCACTTCGGACCATTCCGTTACCTGGGGTACTGCTTCGCACGCTTTCTGATCGAGAGTCTTGGAATAATCGCTGATATAGATCGAGTAGGTCACGCTCGATGTGGCCACAAAGAAGTACTCGGAAAGATCGACCTCGTTTCGCGCGGCTTGCGCCGGGGAGGCACCAAGTATCCCGCCGACAATGCTCAGCACGCACATGCATGCAAGGAAAAGGGTTTTAGTTCCTCGTCGTAAGACCTGCAATGGTGATTCCTTGTCTGGTAGTGCTAGATTTCCGAGGCCGTGCCCCAGCGGCGTGCGTTTAGTTCGATGGGGGTGCGTAAGGGTTCGTCGGCCCCTGAGTTGACGAAGGGGGCTCAACGGTTGAAGGAGTTGAGTGCTCGGCAGAAGGCGCAAAAACCTCGTCTGCTGAAAGAGCGAAGGGATTCTTCACGTGCGAGGCGGAAGTAGGTGTACTCGGCTGATAGGCGGTGGGGATGACGAAGCCACTGGTCTCTTGCTTTCGGCGTTTCTTATTCGCCCTCCTCACTAGGGCAATCGCCCCGAACACGATGACAACGAAGCCGAACATGAAGTACTTGCCGATAAAACTTGTGAGGAGTCTCGGGGTAGGAAGAGCGCCGGTGGCGCGCCACGTAGGGCTTGGGGAAGAAGAGGGCTGGAGCGCTTCAAGACTGGTCGGCATGTCGGCAGCAGCTATGCCCTTGTACTCTTGGCGTTCTTGGGTGTGGAAATAATCATTCTGCTCGAGGGTTCCCTCTGCGCCAAGAACTGGCGCTGACGCATTTTCCCAGGTAACAGTGTCGGAGTATTGGCTTCGATCGAGACTAGCGCCCGGGGTTGCCTTTGTTCCCCGGAAATAAGTACCGCTCAGAGAAAAACGGCGGGAAGTAAGCGAGGCGTCATTTGGGAAAGTCAGCCCCAGATCGTCAAGAGTGAGTTGCTTTGCAGCAAAAGTAACGTTTCCGTTGCTATCGACGCCGATATAAGGATTGACGTGACGGTTGAAGTCCGTCGTGATCTCACAACGGCTGTAGTACTTACTTGTCGAAAAGTCGACGATTGACCACTCCTGGACAAATGGCAACGCAGTACACGTGTCCTCAGTGATGGTCTGAGATTCGTCGGTCACAGTGACCCTGTATTGGGTGCGACCATCGCGCTCAATGCGAACGTCCTCGTTGATTCTGATGTCTTTGTCCAAGGCATGCGCAGGCTGAGCCCCAGCGATGGGGAGAAAAAGAGTCAGCGCACAGGAGCATGCAAGGACAAGGGTACGTGTGCGTCGATGAAGTGACAGGTGCATGCATGACTCCTTTGAGTGAGGTGGCCGTGAAGCGGCTGCGTCTCAGTGTGAAGAATACTAGTTTGTCGGCGGTGCAAAGCGGCTTCGCGGGGAAGACGAAGGATCGTCTGGCGTAACACCGCTTTGCGCGGAGGACTCCGGTGGAGGAGGAATTCTCTCTTCGGGAGGAAGAACGAAGGGGGAACGAGGCGAAGCTCTTCCCTCCGCGTGATCATCGCTGAGCTGCTCGTCAACTTTCGCTTCGGTTTGACGACGAGATTTTTGAGCGTCCTGCCGCTGTTTCGCATCCCATATTGAGTACACGCCGAAGGCTGCGAAGACGAATACGCTCAGCCCCATGATCTTTCTGATGAGAGCATCACCGTCGATGTCCACCAGTGGTGTATGCGTTGGCGGAACCGAAGAGGAACGCGGTGTGCTTGTGGTGCGCGGTGTCGTTTGCGTAGATGGCGTTGGAGTTGCGACTACTTCAAGGTCTGTCGGAAGCTCATCGGGCGCGACTTCCGGCATTGAAACGCGCCTCGTCGTTCGAAAATCACTTGTAGGCGAAAAAGTGCCAACAGCCGCAAGGGAAGAGCCAAGATCGCCACTCCACTGGACATGCACTTTGTTTCGCGGCCCGTTACTCACAGTGCCACCGGGACTCATTTTTGAGATCTTCAGGCTGATCCCCGCGAAGCTGAGATCTCGAGTGAGATAGGACGTGCCCTCCGGGAAGGAAACCTTGAAATCCTCAAAGCGAAGGGGACGCGTGACAAAAGTAAAAGCTCCATCATCGCTGGCCTCCACATAAGGGTTGTTTAACGTGAAGAAACTCGCCTTGATCGAACACGTCTTGCGCTGTGGATCAGTGGAATAGCTGGTCTGGGCATTATTCCGCGCTTGAGGAAGAGCCTTGCAGCTATCCTCAGTGATCGTCCCCGAGGAGTCAAAAACCCACAGTTCGTACGACAACAACCCCATATCGTAGAAAACGAACGACTCGCGGATCGTCACGCGATTATTCACGGCATGCGCGGGAGCCCCTTGGAAAAGCAGAAGAAAAGCTCCCGCGCACACGCAACTCAGGACACAAGCAAGCAATCGCCTCGGCAATGAAAAAGCCATGTACGCTCCCAATGCCTACTGGCCCAAGCCAGGGGAGGGGAGGGGAGGCGGAGGAGAAGGGCGCGAGCGCTTACGAGCCGAGCGCGCAAGTATCGCGATGCTGACAATCAAGATCACCATCGACGAGATGAGTAACTTCGAGCTCGGGCATGAACACGTCTCACGATCCCCGGGATAAGGTAGCGCTCCCGTCGCTGGAGTGAAAGGAGTGCTCGTCGTCGAGGGCCTCGCCGGAATATCCTCGAGGCCAGAAGGAAGCTCGACGGGGGCGATTCCTTGATACTCAACGCGATTAGTCGTGCGGAAATCTTCCGCTTTCTCGATGGTCCCCGTCACGCCAACGATCTGAGGAACATCGTCCTTCCACGTAATAAATCCCTTGACGCTATCGCTGACTTTTCCTCCGGGACTCATCTGTGAAAGCTGACCGGTATCAGCACTGAAGTAGAACTCGTGCTCTGTTAGGGAAGTTCCCGCGGGAAAAACGATGTTGAGGTCCGACAATTGGATGCTCTTTGCCGCGAAGACAAAGTTCCCTTCTTGGTCAGTGCCAACATAGGGGTTCTTGTCGCGCGTGTATTCCGTAGCGATCTGGCAGTTGCTTGCCGCTGGCGCAGCTTTAAATTGCACTTCTGACCACTCGATGACCTGGGAGAGGGAGTTGCACGTGTCCAGAGTGATGGTCTTCGTTAAGTCGACAATCTTCAAGCGGTACGTGATTGAGCCCGAGGCTGAGAGCGAATACTGCTCCTCGATCTGAACGCCCTGATCTTGAGCGTGGGCGGGCGTCGCGCTCAGTGCAGCGGTAAGAGTGAGCGCACAAGCGAGGGAGGCGGCGCGCTTCAGTAGAGAGAGCGTCATCAGGATTCCTTCTGTTCAGCAGTTGATTTCCGAGGCCGGAGCGGGCTTGGTGCGTCTGTGAAGTGAGGGAACGGTGGGGAAGACAGTGGGGCGAACGCATTCAAAGCGCTCGCCCCACCGACTGTTCAGGTTTGAGTGCTACTCAGGCCTGAGGGTACTGTCCGGGCTGCTGTCCCTGATCGGGGTACTGACCCGGCTGCGGGTACTGACCCTGCTGGGGGTACTGCTCAGCCTGCGGGTACTGTGCGGGCTGTTGCGGGTACTGACCCTGCTGCGGGTACTGCGCCGGATCCACAGGAGCCTGGCCGGTCGGCGCAGGGTACTGTCCGGGCTGAGGCATCGCACCGGGGTAGGCGCCCGGGTATGCGCCGGGTGCGCCCATGGGCTGCGCCTGAGTCTTCTTGCGGTTGCTCATCACGACGAAGAACACGATGCCGCCGATGACGACAACGGCCAGAATGCCAAGAAGAACCCACTTCATACTTGAAGACGAAGACGAGGAAGTGGTGCCCTTAACGGAAACGTTATCGCTCACGTTGGTCCAAGTGACAGTTCCGGTCGCCTTGTCGATGGTGCCGCCGTTGTCTGCGGTTGTGGGGACCATACCGCCAGAGAACTTTGCGGTGACCTTCTGCATTGTCAGACCGGGTATCGCTGATGACAGACGCGAGACAGCAGTCTCTGTCTGGGAGGTGAAAGTGAAGTCCTTGCCGCTGATTTCAAGGACCTCGGAAATCTCGCTGCTCTTAAAGGACTGGCTGACATCGCAGATGTGGGAAGAACCGCTGGTGCGGAAAGCCGTGGTTGCTCCGGCAGACTTTACACTCTTGCAGATGGACTCTGAGATCAGAGTACCGCTGGTATCGATCATGCTCAGGGTGTAGCTTCCCGATGTGGTCGAGGTGAATTCGTAGGTTTCTTCGAGGTCAATGCTCGGAGCTGCAATAGCTGAACCGGTCGCCATGGCGAAGGTGCCAGCAAGCGCCAGAGTTCCGATGACTCCAAAAGAGCGTCGCTTCATGAGTGTTCCTTCTCGATATATGAGGACAGACAGATAAAAGAATAGGCACAATCGCCTCGGCTGACGAATTGTGTATCGTTTAAATTACAGAATGCTGAGCGTTTACTGAATGTGTGGCCTGGGGCTTAGCCCTGTGGGTACTGGCCCGGCTGCGGATACTCTCCGGGGTGCTGCGGATACTGCCCAGGTTGTTGCCCCTGCTCGGGTGGCCACCACTGTTCTTGCTGTTGCTGCGGGTTGAACTGCTCTGGCTGTGGTGGAGGCGCTGCCTGCCATTGCTGTGGGGAAACCTGGCCCTGCGATGGGAAGTATTGAGTGTGCTGGGGGTATTGACCCGGTTGTGACATGGGTTGCTGGGTGAAGGGATCTGGGTATGTGCCTGGTGCAGGCATGGACTCTAAGTGGGGTTTCTTCTGACCTCGCAGCACCAAGAAAATTGCGGTGCCGCCGCCAATGAGAATGAGGGCAGCAACACCGAGGAATATCCAGTTACTGTTCGAAGAAGAAGTGGTAGAGCTAGGCGAGGAACTTGAAGAGGGGCTCGCCTCAGACGTGGCTGAGGCAGCAGCTTTGGTGGTTCCCTTGACCGTCACATTCCGGGTGATGTGTGTCCAGGTGACGCTTGTCTGTTTCTCATTGATTTTTCCGTCAAAATCTGCGGTCTTTGCGACCCAACCTTTAGGGAAGGTTACACTGACTTCCTTAAAGGACATGCCTTCAAAAGTCTTATCGATCAAGACGGCAGTCATAGAAGTAAAAGTGAACTCTGAACCGTCGATCTTTAGGCGTTCGCTGACTGCGTCATCCTTGATGACCTGAGTAAGGTCGCAAATGCTGTTGGTGCCTTGTACCCGGAAGTTTGCCTGGGTGTAGTCTCCAGGTTCGCTGGTGCACTTGTCTTTGGTGATGATCTGCCCGGTGGGGTCGATCATGCTAACAGTGTGTCCAATCTCAGTTGGAGACGTGATGTAGTAAGCGTCTTTTAGCTCGTAGGAAGGATTAGCAAAAGAAGGGCTTCCTGCAAAAGCGCAAGTTAGAGCGATTGCAAGTGCGCAGAAGGTTCCCAGCATGCGTTGCTTCATCACAATTCCTTTTGTCCAAGGGAAAGCTACTCACAGAATAGGCATTGAATGCGATCGTGACGAATTTGAATGGTGTCTAGATAGTGTGACTCTCTCAATGGATGGGTGTATCCGCTTTGCGGGGTACTTGATCATTTTTAGCAGTCGGTAACAGGGGTATAACTTTGCTCACACTCATGTCCAAAAGGTAAACAAAGCGGAAAGCTCAGGTCATGTGATGGCAGACTATGAAGACCAGAGTCGGCGGCGTCCGGCCGCGGACCGATAAACCATAGGAGAGTGCGGCATGGAAACGCCGAACCCACGTGCAATGGAAGTGAACCTTGAGACTGACCAACAGGTACAGTCCAAGGACAAGCCCCAGCGCACGGAACTCAAGCGTGGTTTATCAGCACGCCACATGCAGATGATCGCTATCGGCGGCGCAATTGGCACCGGCCTCTTTGTCGCCTCGGGCGCAACAATCTCGACCGCAGGCCCGGGCGGAGCTCTCGCGGCCTACGCAGTCATCGGCCTCATGGTCCTCTTGCTCATGCAATCTCTTGGTGAGATGAGCGCACACATGCCCGTCGCGGGATCGTTCCAGACCTACGCCACTCGCTTCGTGAGCCCCTCATTCGGCTTCGCGATGGGATGGAACTACTGGTTCAACTGGGCGATCACCGTCGCAGCCGAACTTGTCGCCTCGGGACTTGTCATGTCCTACTGGTTGCCGAGCGTCCCTTCCTGGGTCTGGGCAATCTCCTTCCTCTTCCTTCTCACCTTCCTCAACGCGCTGAGCGCGCGGGTCTATGGTGAGGCGGAATTCTGGTTCGCCCTGATCAAGGTCATCACCGTCATCGTCTTCCTGATTTCAGGCACCCTGATGATCTTCGGGATCTTCAATGACTCCCCGGGAGTTCAGAACTGGACTGCTGGAGATGCTCCCTTCCACGGCGGATTCTTGTCCATCATCTCGGTCTTCATGATCGCAGGATTCTCCTTCCAGGGAACCGAACTTGTCGGTGTTGCAGCAGGCGAATCTTCTAATCCTCGCCGCGACGTGCCCCGAGCAATCAAGACCGTGTTCTGGCGCATCATGTTCTTCTACATTGGCGCAATCGCCATCATCGGAACACTGATTCCCTACACCGATCCGAACCTCTTGCGTGACAGTGCCGCAGACATTGCTTACTCGCCCTTCACCCTGGTCTTCGAGCGCATGGGTGTTGCCGCGGCAGCCGCGGTCATGAACGCCGTCATCTTGACCGCAATCCTCTCCGCAGGAAACTCAGGCCTGTACGCCTCCACGCGAATGCTGCACTCGATGGCACTTATCGGGCAGGCACCTCGCTTCTTCGGAAAGGTCACGCGTCACGGCGTACCGATCTACGCAATGCTGGCCACCTCCGCCGTCGGCGCACTCGGATTCGTTGCCGCACTGGTGAGTGAAGATACCGCCTACACATGGCTGCTCAATGTTTCGGGCCTGTCCGGATTCATTGTCTGGCTGGGTATTGCGGCCTGCCACTGGCGCTTCCGCAGGGCCTATGTCAAGCAGGGCCACTCCCTTGACGAGCTTCCCTACAAAGCGCCCTTCTTCCCCTTCGGTCCGATCCTCGCCTTCGGTATGTGCTTGATCGTTCTCCTGGGCCAAAATTACGAGGCCGTCTTCCGCGGACAGCTTCTGCAAGTTGCGTCCTCGTACATCGGACTTCCGGTCTTCTTGCTGATCTGGCTGGGATATCACCTGGTGAAGAAGGATCGCACCGTCAGCCTGGATGAAATGGATGTTGAAGGCGTCACCGTAACGCCTGAAAACGCATAGTGGTGAGCTGGTAAACGGCGTTCGGGGGAGGCAGAAACTGCCTCCCCCAAATTGTTTATTCTCGCAGTGGACTGCGCAGTCGGTGAATGTCTACTTCGGTGGTTCGACGCTTACTTGCGCGGGCAAATTGAGGATCCCCACCGGGCACGTCACACCATTGGGGCCGTGGTTGCAATAGCCATCGGGATTCTTCTCCAAGTAGGCCTGGTGGTAGTCCTCAGCGAGGTAAAAAGGGCCACCCGACTGAGCAAAGCAGGCCCCGGCCTCGCCAATCGTCGTATAACAGTGGGCTGTCGGCATCGCGCGCTCCAACTCAGCCACCCAGGCACTCCGCAGAAGCGACGCAACCTCAGCCTGCCTCGGCGTCGTCACCCAAATTGCGCTGCGGTACTGCGTGCCCACGTCGTTCCCATGACGGTTGGGGCGGGTGGAATCGTGGTTTTCGAAGAAGGTTTTGATCAAGCTTGCTCCGCCTTCACCGGTCACGGAGGGATCGTAGACCACCGCTACAGTCTCGGCGTGGCCCGTGCGCCCCGTGCATACCTCTCGGTAGGTCGGGTTTGCGTTCCCGCCGCCCATGTAACCAACAGCAGTCGCCCACACGCCCTTTTGGCGCCAGAAGATACGCTCCACACCCCAGAAACAACCGGCGGCAAGGTACAGTACCTCGAATCCGTCGGGAACCGGATCGGTTGCGCGCGTCCCATTCACCGGGTGAAGTTCAAGCTCGGCCAGGATTGGGTGCCTGCCACCTGGCATATCCGCCGGAAGAGTGCCCGCAGTGGGGGAGTCCAAGTAACGCTGTGCCCCCTCTGATAGACGAGGCCACGCCTGGTGCTCTCCTGCAGCGTAGCGCTGGGTGGTGGGGGAAGGATCAGTGGCCATCTTTGGCTCCTTCAGTGTGTGGCGGGCGAGGTGCACTCTGCCGTGGATGGATGGGGTTATCTGTCCCCCGTATTCTATGGCGATACTTAAGCCCCGGCAGGTAAAAATGTGGCCCCTGCAGTTTCCTGCAAGGGCCACATCAAGCGTTTAGATCAGCCGAGCGACTGGACGCGACGGGCAAGCTTGGACTTGCGGTTCGCGGCCTGGTTGCGGTGAATAACACCCTTCGAGACGGCCTTGTCGAGCTTGCGCGATGCAATGCGCAGAGCTTCGATTGCTGCTTCCTTGTCGCCAGCCTCGACGGCTTCGCGAGTCCTGCGCACCAGGGTCTTCAGTTCAGACTTGACAGCCAGGTTGCGCTGACGGCGCTTCTCGTTGGTGCGGATCCGCTTGATCTGAGACTTAATGTTCGCCACAGTCGGATTACTCCTTGGTCTTTCGTACGTACAGGTCGGTGAGGGCTGTGTCAGTGCCGGGACTGGGGCATGGGGACACCCGCAAACGGCTCTAACCAGACCCCCTGCCCGACCAGGCTGGGAGTCCGATCGACAACTCTACCAGAAAAATAGGCGCCTAACGACCCCCGGAATGCTCACATCTGCTTGATAAATGGTGAGAACGCACACCCTATCGGCGTGGAATTGGCATGCCCATGCCTACTAATGGGACGATAGACCAGACGTCACAATCCTTCCGGAGGTCCTGTTTGTCCCCGATTCCTACTCCCGAGCAGGCCAAGCTGATTCAGCCCTCGGCCACCCCGCAGGAGCGCATCCGCAATTTCTGCATCATCGCTCACATCGATCACGGCAAGTCCACCTTGGCTGACCGCATGCTTCAGCTCACCGGGGTGGTTGCAAGTCGAGATATGCGCGACCAATACCTGGACCGCATGGATATTGAGCGCGAACGTGGCATCACCATCAAGAGCCAAGCCGTACGTATGCCCTGGGCCTTCGAAGGGGAGCCTTTCGCTCTCAATATGATCGATACCCCCGGACACGTCGACTTCACCTACGAAGTTTCTAGGTCCCTGGCCGCCTGCGAAGGCGCCGTCCTTCTCGTCGATGCCGCCCAGGGGATCGAAGCGCAGACCTTGGCGAACCTCTACCTAGCTTTAGAGAACGATCTGACCATCATCCCGGTCTTGAACAAGATCGATCTTCCGGGCGCACAGCCCGAAAAATACGCACAGGAAATCGCTCAGCTCATTGGCGTCGAAGCGGATGATGTTCTGCGCGTCTCCGGTAAGACCGGTGAAGGCGTTCCGGACCTCCTTGACGAGATTGTTCGTCAGATCCCCTCGCCTACGGGTAACCCCGAGGGGCCAACGCGCGCGATGATCTTCGACTCCGTTTACGACACGTATCGAGGCGTCGTTACCTACGTTCGAGTCGTCGACGGCATGCTCTCCACTCGTGAACGCGTGCGAATGATGTCTACCGGCGCAACTCACGAACTGCTCGAAATTGGTGTTATTTCACCTGAGCCAACTCCTGCTCCGGGAATCGCTGCCGGCGAAGTTGGCTACCTTATTACCGGCGTGAAGGACGTTCGCCAGTCCCGCGTTGGTGACACCATGACCTCAGCTGTTCGTGGCGCTGAAGAACCTCTCGCTGGCTATCGCGACCCGCGCCCCATGGTTTTTTCGGGAATTTACCCAGTTGATGGCTCTGATTTCCCGGATCTGCGCGATGCTTTGGAACGCCTCCAGCTCAACGATGCAGCGCTGACCTTCGAGCCCGAATCCAGCGCGGCCCTGGGCTTTGGCTTCCGCTGCGGATTCCTTGGACTGCTGCACCTGGAAATCATCCGCGAACGCCTCGAGCGCGAATTCAAACTGGACCTGATCGCAACCGCGCCCAACGTCGTCTACAAGGTCGTTGCAGAAGATGGCACCGAGGTCCAAGTTGATAACCCCTCTGAATTCCCCGAGGGGAAGATCTCTGAAGTCCGCGAACCCGTCGTGAACGCGACAATCCTGACCCCAACTGAATTCACGGGAACGATCATGGAACTGTGCCAAGATCGCCGTGGAACCATGCGAGGAATGGACTACCTCTCAGAAGATCGTGTC
>ERZ773254.856-NODE-856-length-15062-cov-37.365163_pt1 | contig 15062 bp, 12 predicted proteins | sample MGYA00580516_ERZ773254 | MGnify/ENA primary metagenome ERZ773254 (study PRJEB29015, sample SAMEA2738158) | human oral metagenome | biome: human oral; feature: human-associated habitat; material: saliva | place: China | collected 2192 ...
CGGTACAGGGGGCTTTGCTGTGCCCGGTTGGTGTTTCTTCCCTTGTCAGAATGTTTGAAAGGCTCAATAGTGCCTGCGGGTGAGATGGTTTTCCTTTACACTTGAGTGTGTGTTCTACGGTGAACACCCTTGTCCACTCACTTTATAAAGGAATATTGTGTTGAAAATTCACGCCGCGACCGCTGGTGTTCTTGCGGGTGCTCTGCTGCTGACCGGTTGCTCTTCGTCTGTCCGTGGTCCGAAGGTCACGCCCTCTGCTTCGTCTTCGTCGACGTCTGCTTCTGCGTCCACTTCTGTTTCGGCTACCCCTAGTTCTTCTCCGACGCCGAGTGCGTCTGCGACTCCTTCGGAGTCTCCCTCTCCGACGGTAACCCCGTCTCCGGTTCCGACGACTGAGGCTCCCGTGCAGGCTCCGGCGGCTGAGGCACCTTCTGCGGAGGCACCGGCGACTCCAGTTTCTGAGGCTCCCGCGCAGCAGGCCCCGGCTCAGGAAGCTCCTGCTCAGGTTGCTACGGAGGCACCCGCTCAGCAGGCGCCCGCGCAGCAGGCTCCGGCGGCTGAGGCTCCTGCTCAGCAGGCACCGGCGCAGCCTGTTCAGCAGGCTCCGGCGCAGTCGAGTGTTTACTACGAAACATGCGCTGATGCTCGTGCGGCTGGCGCGGCGCCTCTGCATCGTGGCGAGCCGGGTTACCGCCCTGGTCTAGATAGAGACGGTGACGGCGTGGCGTGCGAGCCGAAGAAGAAGCACTAGGCTTCTGCCCGTTTTTATAGCGAAAGCCCCTTGTACCGGTTCTTGTGTGAACCGGAACAAGGGGCTTCTTACTTTTTAGCGCTTCCAGGGCATGTTGCCCCAGAACTGTCCCATCTTAGATTTGGGAGGCGTGAGCTTGCTCCTGTGAGTCTTAGCTTCAGAGGACTGCCCCTTAGCTTCTTCGTCCGCAGTTACCTCAGGGCTTGATTGTTCCAGCTTGGCCTTGAGCTTGCTCTGCGGAGTTCGAAGACGTGACGAACGTTCCTCGGGTTCCTCGTCAACATAGTACCCGTACTGCGTTGAGCTGAAGAGGTTCGATTCGCGGAATTCGTTAACCGGCACGAAGAACGGCTGAGATCCCATAGGTTCCTGATCATCGGATTCCTCAGTGTCAGATTCCTCAGTGTCAGGTTCCTCAGGTTCGATATCTGCAGCAACCTCGAGATTTGCTGACTCTTCCTCCTCTTCAGACTCCTCATCAGAGAAATCTTCGTAGTAGCTTTCGTCGTACTCATCAACCTCGGTATCAAAGTCTTCTGAGTCTTCCAACTCTTCAACCTCTACATCTTCTGACTCGTAGTCTTCTACAGCTTCGGATTCAGAATCCCAGGTATCTTCATACTGTTCTTCTTCAATATCCTCCTGCAGTTTGAAAGCCTCGATAACCTCGTTCTTGATGGTCTCAAGGAGTGCGCACATATCCTCATACGACTTGTGCTGCACCATCTCAACACCCATACGGACCGTGAGCTCTTCCGCAATTTTACGTTTGAGCCTACGAGCAGAGACTCCCCTCTCCAAACCATATTCGCTGGGTGCGCCCACAGAGTTTAGGGTTCGAGCGAGAGCCAACGCCAAATTACGGTTCGTCGAGATAGAGGTTCGGTCCAGAATCTGGTTGAGGTCATCTTCCGTGAGGTAGCCTCCCTCATCCATAACCTCACCCAGGAGATCATAAGTCAGCCAGGTGCGACGTAGGACGTGGCGGCGCAGGTTGCCGATATGTCGGTCCGTATTTGACGGGGCAAAACGCGCAAAAGCAGCTACTGGAAGAACCCGCAAACCGATAAACTGCCATACCTCAATAGATTCAGCTTCACCACGAATCATATGCAGATTCTTGTGCAGAGCTTTACCGACACGGTGAGAGTACTCGTACTTCCACTTATCCCGATCATCAGAAAAAGCTTTAAGACTATCGAGTTCCTCATCGATGATTCTGCGGAGTTTATCCAGAGTCGGCATTGGAATTTCGTTTCCGCCGATATTGAGAATCTCTAGATTCGTGTCGATTGCTCCACAATCTACATTGTGTAGCGGAACTCCAGAGTTTTTCCATTCCTGCAACTCTATACCCGCTAGAAAATCTTCCAGGCGGTAGTAAAGATACTGTTCTTCCTGCTCTGCAGGCGCCTGAATAGTCTCAGGGCTAGTATCCTGCTGGGCAGGCTCCACGTTCTGCTGAACCATACCTACTTCCATCCCTTCTGCATGTACCCGGTAATACCATCGATTTTGCTCTGCACAGAATTCCAATCCCTTTTCAGTGCATCAATAAGTTCCGGAATCGTCATTGAGAAATTTTCTTTAATAATCCTCTGGGTGACGATTTGGAACTCTTCGCAATTTCCTTCAGTGAGTTCTTTCTGTGACGTATACAAAGAAGTCTCGTTCAGATGAGAAATATAGATCTCTCGAACAAGAGTTGCCAGGAAATCTCGAGAAATAGCGGGTTCTAGGATTTCATAGTCCTTTTCATCTCCTCGCACCAAAGCCTTACAAACCGGGTGTTTTGTATTCACAAATACTCGCACGCATCGTGAATACAGTGCTTCCGGGTCGCTAGCGTCGCATCTTACAACCCATGGCGCGTTTTTATCCCACTCTCGCACTCGAGAAAAATCAAGCTGCGAGAACGGCATACCAGCACCCTTGGCACTCAAAGACAAGCTGTCCTCTTGCACAGCGATATAGGCGGTTTCATCGGTGTTATATCCATCGATATTTAGGGCACCCGCCAACAGAGCTACTCGGAGCTTCAGTTCTCCCGCAACCTTACGTCCAGGAATCCTGGCGCTAACAACCGCGACAAATGATTCCGAATCGAGCTGAATATCTCGGCTCTCTTCAATGACGCTCCAGTGGGTCGGTCGACACTGGACTTCACAAATCAGTCGAGGCAGAGAGTCCTCATTACCCAGTACTCGACGAATTCCTTCAAGACGTACTTTGACGGAAATTGAGAGTTCCAAATCAGTATCGTAATCCCAGTTGGAGGGCAACTCATCCGGGTCAACAATTTCGCCGTTCTGATTACGAATATCCCATTCGCCCCATTCCACTTCGTGCGGGAAAAGGGTGAGATGAGGATATGCTTTTACGCGCTTACCTGCCATAGCTATTATCCCTCCACCTCAAAAATATAGGTCTTACCCTTACGCAGCGTGATGACCACAGACCCCTGATTCTCCTCGGAATCTTCAGAACTGTCCCACTGCACATAAACATGGCCCGCCTTTTGGGTGTCGTTCGTGTCAGGACCCCAGCCTTCACTCCAAGAAGGCTCAAGGTCGTGAGAGTCCGTGTACTCCAGAGTCCTCTCATCACCGGTTGCGATAGAGATCTTGATGCCGACGCGTTGACCGGCCTTCCAAGCGCTACTGCAGGAGAAGCTAATGAAATACTGAACGTAATCAGGGTTCTGCGGGTGCACGCCAGTCATCGATGCAGAATCAATCGATACCGAGGCACGCCGAACAACGCCTCCGGGGCGTTTTTTATTCTTGCTTTCGTCCTCATCTATCAACTCAGTATTGACACCGCCTCCGGTGGACATAATCGGGTTGAACCGAGCAAGCTTCTGAGAAATCTTCGACAAAGAACCCAGCGATCCACTATCGCGCTTAATATCTTTCGTTTCAAAGATACTCTTTAGACTCTTATTAATATTATTAATCGCATAAGTAACAATTCTCTTATGCTCAGCATTTTCAAGAGATTTCGGATTCCATTCGTCATGAGCTGGGGGCTCAGCCTCTCGGAAGGCAACATCCATTTCAGCGTCAGGCTTGAAAACGCCATACCAAGTGGCCTTCGAGTCATCCAAGCCATTCATTTCTCGGTACTGGACGACTAATTCAGCCTCATTACGCATCAAACACACAGTGTTTTGCGGATAGATGGACCTTTCAGCAGTACCATCGTATGCACCTAGCACAATTTTAAGGTACCCAATGTTATAGGAGTCCCTTGCGCGTTTAAAAATGTAGCCCTTATACCGGAAAACTCCATCAAACGATTCAAAATCAACATTTTTATGCTCTGACATTTTTCGGACATCGATAAGAGCCGAGCACAGCTGCTCAATTCCCTTATATTCAGGCTTATTCTTAAGGTTCTGAATCAAGACAGGATCATTGTTAATACTGATATCCATAGACCTATTTCCATCTTCAACATCCAATTTGGGCCAAAGATGGTACATCACGATATTTTGAATCTTTTCGTGGGAACGGTCAATAATTTGATTCGGCTCATCCGGAATCTTACCTTCATCATCTGATACTTCCATAAGCTCCGCAGGCTTTGCATCAACGATAAGAATTGAAGTGCCAGTTTCTCCGTCATTAAAGTGACGAGAGAAAATTGCTTTACCCAGCAGACGAGCAGGTTCTCCCGTCAACGGGAGAATGTTATCTGTTCCCCTAACTGTGGGTCCCTTATCTCCCCACCAATGGCGACCGGTGTAGTTTCGGCCGCCATACGTATATTCTTTGCCGAGGGCAACAGCAATAAGTCGGTAATCAATCTCGCCAGTTTTAGTCTTAAAGGCAGACCAGTAAATAACAGATTGAGACTCGCTCATATTGAAAGCAGCCGTTTTGCCGAAGCCGTATGAGCCGCCATTACCTTGACCCTTGTTATCGCTACCAAGGTTCATCGTGAGGTTAACGAAGTTCTGACTCTCCCCTTCCTCAACAGCTTCGTCGGGACGGTCCGGACCATCAAGACCGACGGTGCCACGGTCCCAGAACTCCAAGAAGTAGACGTCGCTGCGGTTAAAAGTCTGGTCTAGACCCGTGTACTTGCTGTGAATCTCAAAACCAGCTGCAAATACCTCGTTCCGTAAGGTATTCAGCACACCTGAGTCAGCACGCCGAACCAAGCAACCGAACTCTGGCATGTGTCCTTCGAGGCGTGCATCCCACGAGTTCTGAGCCATCTCTCGGGTCACCAGAGCAAGCGGACTCAGATTGGGTCGACCCAGGGTACGCGAGGCACCTCGAGCAGATATTGAACCAGTGTTTTTAGGAAGGGGGAACCAGTTAAGGGTCATGGTGTTAACTCCTAGTCTGCGATATGCTACGACTCTTTAGAGCACTAGTACATAGTGTTAAGAACTCTGGGGTGGCATCAAATCGCCACCCCAGAGCATATTTACCTCAGTTATAGGTTATAAAATTTACTTGGAATCAGCCGTCGTAGTCACCTTCATTATCATCATCCAAATCAAGGAAAGAGTTATCTTCTTCCTGCTCTTCCTCATCAGGTTCAGGATTGTTAGTCTCGACTGCGACGAAGTGACCATCTCCAGAACCAGCTACCTGCGGCAGTAGAACAGCATGCAACACGACAGGAGCGGTAGCGTCCAAATCTCGACGGGTAGCCTTACCCTCAGAAGGAGATTGAGGGTTCACTACATAGATAACCAGAAGCGGAGTATTTCCATTCAGATAACGAAGAGCGGGCCACTCCTTTTCCTTTACATTCTTAAATTTATCCGGGTCTTTCAAGATTCCTGCATCTGCAAGAATCTTGAGGTCCGCAACCTCTGAACCAGCTACAGTAAGAGCACCCAAATCCGTAACCCCCGGCTCAGAGTTAATCTCTGCGCTACGGTTTGCCATACGAATATCAAGACCCGCAAAATTACGCTGAATCATATTCTTCCTGGTACCGGAATAGATAATAACATTCCAGTCCTGATCAACATACTTGCCAATCCATTCAACCATTTTGCCCATAACAGTCTTGTTATGCGAAGGATGAATCTCAAAATCTTTAAGGTAGGTAAGAACGATTTCTACAGGGACCTCCGTAAAGAGGTAGCTTCCGTTATTCTTACCTCGCAGAGCCTCCTGACTACCAGAAATAGTGTTAACAAGCGACTCGAATACCTGAATATTGCGGTTCAGGACTTCGGCATTCTTCTCGTCAAAACGAGTCAGCTGATGCAACTTACCAGTGAAATCAACATTGAGAACCTTTGCGTGGCGCATTTTGTTCGGAGCAGTCACCTGCAAAACGCCAGGGTGGGTACGAATCTTCACTCCAACGGTCTTAGGAGAATTACCCTTTCTGCGAATCTCTTCACGAATCTCTTCTTCCACACCGGCAAGGTGGCGGTAGTATGACTGGATACCACCGGTAGTCCACAAACGAATGAGATCTTCATACATGGGACGGAAACCAAACCAACGGCCCATCTGGAGAAGAGTATCGTAGGTCTTGCTCGTCCTGATGTAGTAGGAGCTAATGAGTCCTTCAAGAGTCAAACCACGGGCGAGAGTATTACCGCCGACAACAACATAGGTGGCTGGTGAATCTGCAATGTACTCCAAGCGTTCTTCCGAAGACCCGTTCTCCACAATGCACTTAGTCTCACAGATAGTCTCGTATACAGCAGGCTTCAGCTCATCCCATTCAGGGTAAATCGCTTCGGGGCGGACGGCCTGCATGCGAACAACTTCGCGCTCGTACAGGCTCTGCATGGCATCGTCAATATCAGGCTTACCGTAGTTTTCCTGAAGCTCAGAGATGTAGTTCTTGATAATCTCATATGCCTCAAAATGTGCCTCTACCCTCTGGGAGAAGTGAATCAGCATCGAGCTGTGCTGCTTCTTCTGAGCACGACGACGGCGAAGAGCCGTGGCAATCATAAACCACAGCACTGCATCTTCAAGGCTAGATACCATCTTAGGTGCATACACTGCACCTTCCTTTGCTTCCTTAGCGGTCGGCGGACGTAGAACCTTTGCATCATCCTCAGAAATAGGGCGCACCGCGTCGATATCCAGACCGTCGTCAAGTGTACCGTCTGCATTTTCACTAGCCCAGAATGGGGTGCCGAAAATACGCGATGCACCGACGTATCCCTTTGGCTGCTCTAGAGCATAAATAAAGTCAGAAGGGTACAGTCCGGGGTAACGCTCAATATCCTCACCTTCAGGGTTATCGGAATTACTAGACTTCACATGCTCGGTATAGCGCTCCTCATCATCAGGATTCATCAGCACATTTGCAAACGGAGTTGCGGTATAAGCCACGTACGATCCCGTAGAGACCTGGTCCCAAATCTGACGGAGAAGACGATTAATACTCGAGTATTCTTCATCTTCCTTCGCAGTGTTGGGGGTTGCCTGGTCTGACTCATCATCAATGATAAGCACAGGCACATTATCAAGAAGACCTTCTTTGTTTGCTACCTCCAATTTATGCAGAAGGTTCTCCAAGCGACGAGAGTTCTTCTTCACAACAGCAAAGAAAACAATATCCTTACCTTTGAATCCCCACTGAATAGGTTTCCAAGAAATATCGCCGGTGACGTCAGTCAGAGGCCGGACACCCTTGTACTCATCACATGCAGACAATACATCATTATCCAAACGTTCCTGAGTCTGGCGACGAAGGTTGTTATACATGCCCGCCAAAACAATGACGAAACGGTAACCCTCATCAACTGCCTTGGCGATAACCGCCGAGAAGTTCGCAGTTTTACCAGACTGAACGTAGCCAACGACGAGTCCCTTACGCTTCAGATCTTTTGCATTGGGATCTGCCAAAAATCCAACAACCTTATTGGATTCCCGGTGGATAGTCGAAGCACTTTCCTTGCCAATCTTAGCCTTGAGTTCCTCATGGAGGATAGACCAAATAGGGGTGTCAGGCTTGGTGGTATCGTACCAAGACTCCTTCATTCCCTTAGCTTCTGTTGCTTGACGCTTCTGGATGCTACGAAGTGCTTCCTCGTAGCTGGGAACGACCATCTCCTCCGTAACAACGCCTGAGTCAAGCAGTCCGTCAATTGCTAGGCGACATGCTTCTTCATACGAAATGTGTTCCCGGGCAGCAATGTCATAAATCCGCTGCTCCGGCTTGGAAATTTCCTCAGCCATTTTTCTCCTCATTGAAAAATAGAAATGTGAGTGACTACAGAAGCCGTTGATTGGCTTCCTCTGTGAGTTTAGCACTCGTTCTCACACGTCAGCACAGGTTTTCGTCATTCCTACGAGCCGTAGTATGTACAAGCATGGCTAATCGGCTCTTTATTGCACACGCGGCGCCCTAACTATGTCCTGCCAAGCCCGTCGCTGAATCCAAGATACGGGCAAAGCTGCTAAAATTAGCGTTTTTATTTAAAATTTTCAGGTACACCTCAACATCCTGCGAGTACAACATAGGTACTTGATATTTTCTACACCGGAGAACCTTATGGCTGAGAAGCACACATCATCCTCACCCAAAACCTACAAAATGGGAGAGCTCTTCTGCGGTCCCGGCGGCATTGCCTTGGGCGCACACAACGCCGCAGATAAGGTTCCGGGCATCGAAATTGAGCACGCCTGGGCTAATGACTACGACCCCACGACTGCAGATACCTACCGCGAAAACACCCCCGCTGCGTCTGAAGAGACCGTGTACGTCGGTGATGTCCGCGAGCTTGATACCGACACCCTGCCTCCGATTGATGGCTTTGCGTTCGGTTTTCCCTGCAATGACTTCAGCCTCGTAGGAAAGCAGAAAGGCCTAGAGGGTAAATACGGTCCTCTCTATACCTATGGAATCCACGTGCTCAAGAGCCATAAACCTGAATGGTTTGTGGCGGAAAACGTGGGTGGTCTTTCTGGCGCTAATGCAGGTACCGCATTTCCCTACATCCTACGAGAAATGCAGCGTGCGGGGTACACCGTTGTCGCTCATAAATACCGTTTTGAGGAGTACGGTCTCCCCCAGGCTCGACACCGAATCATTATCGTAGGCCTACGTAATGACCTTATTGCCAGCGGCAAAGAATTCAAGGTTCCGAAACCCACCACTCCCGAACCTTCGATGATGCGCACCGCTAAGCAGGCGCTTACCGAGCCTCCTATCCCCGAGTGGGCAACCAACAATGAGCTCACTCGCCAGTCTGAGGTGGTGAAGCAGCGCCTCGCTTACATCAAACCCGGCGAGAACGCTTTCAACGCTACCGATATGCCTGAGGAACTGCGCCTCAATGTGCGTGGCGCTAAGCTCAGCCAGATTTATAAGCGGCTGGACCCCAATAAGCCCGCATACACTGTCACCGGATCCGGCGGCGGCGGTACGCACATCTACCATTGGGAAGAGCCCCGCGCCCTCACCAACCGCGAGCGCGCACGCCTGCAGACGTTCCCTGACTGGTACAAGTTCATCGGTAACAAGGAGAATGTACGCCGCCAGATTGGCATGGCGGTTCCCCCGGACGGTGCGCAGGTCATATTCGAAGCTCTATTCAATACGCTTATGGAGAATGACTACGACGGTATTGAACCAAATATTGATGTAGATAAGCGCATTCGTGAACTTGAGAAGAAAGAAGGCACTCTTTTCTAGGTAAAAGGAGGACGTATTCCCATGGAATTTTACTCGTCACTCATGGGCGACAACCTCGCTGAGCTTGTTCTCCAATCGCCGTATCCTAAGGATGATTGCGCCGGACATGAGCTGTGGGCGGTCACCGGGTATATCTCGCGAACTACCATTCTCAGTGCGCTGTACCAGGCTGACTTCACCCCCGGACGACGTTCCAAGGAATCCGGTCATTGGGGAGAGATGAGCAAGTTTACCCCGACCTCCTCCACGCCTAAGGTTCATCTTCTGGTTGGCATGGCGCGAGACGGTGCGGTAAGCATTACGACTCACGAAATCCTCAAGGGATGGGTCAAGGCTAGTCACGGGTACCTGGATATTCGTTACCCGGATCCTCGCGTCTCTCCCCTGGTTCATACCAAGCTCTACGCTTGGGCACAGAACGGCTCTTTCGATATTGCCTACGCTGGCTCAGCTAACCTTTCGACGGACGGCCTCAATATCGGTCGAGACGCTTCGGAATGTCAGCAGGAGAACATTCTTGTGCCGGTGTCGGTGGAGTATGCGGAGAACTATATCGATACGCTATTCGGTGCTTCGCTGAGTTGCACCGACCCTGTGGTTGATTCTCTCTTCACCTTCCCTGAAGCGCCTTCCGACGTCCTGGCGAATAAGTCTCTGCCTCCGGTTCCTCCGCTCCCCGAACCTGAGACGGAACGTGAGGAACGCTTGAAGGACTTCTCCTCCATCAAGCTGTACCTGTACAGTCACGCGGGTAAGGGCTCTTCGTACAACTGCGGTTCCGGCATTAACTGGGGCCTGCGAGATATCCGAGCTAATAAGGATGAGGCCTACTTCGCGGTTCCCGCAAACATTGGGCAGTCAAACTTCTTCCCAGTGAAGAACACTCCCATTGTGGTGCACTGCGATGACGGTGAAGACCTCATCATGCGCGTTGCCAGCGGTTCTGACCGCTGCGGTAAGGACATGTCGACCATCCCGAACTCCGAGCTTGGCTCGTATATTCGAAAGCGCATGGGACTCGACGAAGGCACCAAGGTCGGCATTCGCGAGCTACTCGATTACGGTCGCACCTACGTCACCATCACCCGAACCTCTGAGGGTAACTACTACCTAGATTTCTCACCCGAGACTGCGGAACCCGATGAGTTTGCTCTGCAGACCCCCGAGATTATCAACGAGTTTTCCCACGAGGACGACTAGCGCCTCCGGCTGGTGCCCTCCCCTAGATGCGGCGAAGCCCCCTCGTACTATTTCAGTACGAGGGGGCTTCTGTCACATCAGCGTTGATTAGCTCGGGCGCCCGCCCAGCAGGTGCCCGCGCAGGCTCCGGCGGCTGAGGCTCCTGCTCAGCAGGCTCCTGCGCAGTCGGATGTTTACTACAAGAATTGTGCCGAAGCGCGTGCGGCTGGTGCGGCGCCGCTGCATCGTGGCGAGCCGGGTTACCGTCCCGGCCTTGATGCTGATGGTGACGGCGTGGCGTGCGAGCCGAAGAAGAAGCATTAGGCTTCTGCCCGTTTTTATAACGAAAGCCCCCTTGTACTATTTCTAGAAAGCCCCCTTGTACTATTTCTAGTACGAGGGGGCTTCTATCGCATAGCGTTGATTAGCTCGGGCACCCGCGGCACAGCGTGCAGGTTACCTCGGTTAGCGGGGCTGGTAGGTGCGGGCGCGGCGCGCCTCGGCATCCCGAAGAACCGGCACCAGAAGACGCACCAGCTGCTTAATCCCACGCATCACCAGCTCAATCCACAGCGCCGCAGACAGCACACCCGCCGCGCGCGGGTGACGGCGACGCACCCACCTCAGCGACAGCAGTGAAAACACGAAATACGCCGGGTATAGGAGAGCCTCGCGAAAACGGTGAGCCTGCCGAACAACGGGATTCTGATAAAGCTTCTTCATACCACCAGTATATCCAGCCGCGCGGCACGGCCACGCCGAAGCACCGACTAGGCCCCGGACTCGCCCTCCAGCTCACCCGAAGGCATAACCGACGCACCCTCCACTGGTGCAGAAGCCGCGGCGCTACCCGACAGCTCAACCACGGAGTCCTCCCCCACCAACTGCGAGGGAGAGGAACCCTCGGGGCCCGACAGGATCGTCACGTTCATGCGGCGCAGCGCATCCGTATCGGTAATCGTGTCGTCGTTATCAATCAGGTACACCCGGTAGCCGTCTGCGGTCAGGCGACGCATCAGCTCCAGGAGCATGCTCTGCGCCACCTCATCCACCGCGTACACGCGCGTCACGTCCAGGGCGACCTTCGAGCCCTCCATCGGGGCGTCCACAATCTCGCGGATCACGCGCTCCACACCCGCGAAGCGAATACGGCCCTGCAGCTGAATCAGGCGCATGGCCTCGGGTCCGGACCCAATCTGGTAGTCCGCGCGCAAGGCCGAGCGCGCCACCGTCGGCACGTTCATCACATGCATGCCCATGTCTTCGGAGAACTTCTCGAAGAGCTCCACGCCGCGCACGCTATTGCCGTGCTTATCCAGGCGCGGAGAGAACGTCGCCACACCCAGCTGACCCGGAACCGCACCGATGATGCCGCCGCCCACGCCGCTCTTCGCCGGAACGCCCACCTGGGTTGCCCAGTCACCCGCGGAGTTGTACATGCCGCACGTGAACATGACGCTCAGCACCTGACGCACCACGCCCTTCGGCACAACCTGCTCCCCCGTCACCGGGTGCACGCCGTAGTTCGCGAGGGTCGCGGCCATCAGCGCCAGATCCTTGACAGTGACCATGAGCGAGCACTGGCGCGTGTACCCCTGCACCGACACCTCCGGGTCGCCCGTCAGGATGCCGTGGCCGCGCAGCATGTGCGCAATCGCGTAGTTGCGGTGCGCGTGCTCCAGTTCGGATTCGTACACGCGCTCATTCACCGACAGGCGGCGGCCCGCAAAGGCCGACAGACCCGAAATGACGCGCTCCATGCGCTCACCCTGCGTGGCCCCCGGAGGGCCCACCAGCGAATGGGTGGTGATAGCACCGGCGTTAATCATGGGGTTCAGCGGCTTACCGGAGCCGTCCTCCAGGGACAGTTCGTTGAAGGGCTCGCCCGAGGGCTCAACGCCGACCTTCGCCAGCACATCGTCAAAGCCGCGGTCGGCCAGGGCCAGCGCGTACACGAAGGGCTTGGAAATCGACTGGATCGTGAACTCCACGTCGCTGTCACCGGCGGCGTACTGCTCGCCGTCCACCATCACGATGGACGCGGCCAGCTTATCCGGGTCCACGGCGGCCAGCTCGGGAATGTAGTTTGCCAGCTCCCCGGAGGTATCGGAGACGACCGTCGTCAGGGACTCGGTGAGGTACGTGGCGATGGGTGAATGCATGGTCTCCTCCGTGATGCTGATTCGGTGTTCGGGGTACGTTCCCGGATGCGCCGGAGGACCCGGGCATACCCCATCTACGAGTGTATCTTTTGCCGCCAAAAGCTACCAACTACTGCCGCGGATGACGACGGAGTGGACAGCGTGGGCTAACGCGCGGCGCCCGCGCGCACGACCGGGTTCTGGGTGCCGGGGACGTAAAGCCGGCTAGGGGTGGCGGACCGACTGCGGCTCCTGGCCACCCAGCTCGGCGGTCTCCAGCTGGAAGGTCGAGTGCTCCACCGACACCTCAAAATGGCTCGCCACGCACGAACGGATACGGTCCAGAATCGCCACCGCAGACCCGTCACGGAAACAAGAATCGGCAACCACCACGTGCGCGGTCACAACCGGCAAGCCGGTCGCCACCGTCGAAGCATGCACATCGTGCACCTCCACAACTCCGTCAACACTCAAGATATGCTCACGCATCGCGTCCAGGTCCAGGCCGTCCGGGGTGAACTCCATGAGCACCGCCGTGGTCTGCTTCATCAGGCGCACCGCACGCGGCACAATCAGCGCCGCAATGAACAGACCCGCAAGGGCATCCGCCTGGTAGAAGCCGGTCAGCCAAATCACGATAGCCGCCACAATCACGCCCAGCGAACCCAGGGCGTCGTTGAGCACCTCCAGGAACGCGGCACGCATATTGAAGTTCGCGTTTCGGCCCGAAGCCAGCACCGCAATGCCGATAACGTTCGCCACCAGGCCGACCACGCCGAAGACCAGCAGCTCGGCGCCGGGCACCTCCGGCGGGGCAAACAGGCGATGCACGCCCTCCACCGCCGTGTAGATACCCACGGCCAGTAGCAGCACCGACTGGCCTAGGGCCGCCAGCACCTCAATGCGTCGGAAACCCCACGTGTGGCGCGAGGTTGCCGGACGCGTCATGAGCGAAGCCGCGGTGAGCGCCACCAGCAGCCCGGATGCATCCGTAATGGCGTGCGCCGTATCGGTCAGCAGGGCGAGACTCCCGGTGACCAGAGAGCCAACCGCCTGCGCCAGCACGATGACGAGCGCCAGGGTAAAAGCCACCAGCAGGCGCGAGCGCATCGAGGCGGCTTCCTCCGGGCTGTGCATATGAGAGTGGTCGTGGTGACCGCCGTGGTGAGCGTGTGCGTGCTCTCCCATGAACCTTCTCCTTGGGTGTTGTGGCCGACGCAGAATCGCCGGGGCGAGAAGACCGGCACGGGCCGGTGGGCGACGCAACCGAGTGAGGGCCCGTCGCCTCCAGGGTGAAACCGCGATACAGAGTCTAGAGATAGCAAAATCGCCCGACTCTTACGAACCGGGCGATTAGCACCTCAAACGAGGTTTCCGTGGAGATAAGGGGACTCGAACCCCTGACCCCCTGCATGCCATGCAGGTGCGCTACCAGCTGCGCCATATCCCCATATTCTGTTACGTTCCTCAACGAGGCAACATGAATATATTACACACACCTCAGAGGGCTACGCAAATCGAGGACGGCTCAAATTCAAAAAATTTTCCAAAAACTTTAGGAGCTCCGAGCCGCCCCGCCCGAGGCCCGCAAAGCACCGCGAATACGGCGAAGGGGCGGGCCCGTGCGCCCCGCATGTGCACCACATGCAGGGCACCGAACCCGCCCCTCACGCAAACACTACAGAACGCGCACTGCAAAAACGTTGCGCGCCGAGCGACAGCCCGAAGGCCTAAGCCTCGTCATCCTGCGCCGGGATGATGCGTGCGGCCTCTTCCTCGGACTCAGCCTCGATATCGAAGGGAGCCTCGTTCTCCACACCCAGCTCGATTCGCGGGGCCTGAGCCCACAGGCGATCCAGGGCGTAGAACTCGCGGTCCTCCTCGTGCTGAACGTGAACCACGATATCGCCGAAGTCCAGCAGAATCCAACGACCCGAGGAACGACCCTCACGGCGCACCGGCTTCAGACCGGCCTGCTCGCGCAGGGCGTCCTCCACCTCGTCAGCCACGGCGTTCACCAGGCGCTCGTTGTGAGCGGAGACCACCAGGAAACCGTCAATCAGGCCCATGGCGTCGGAGGCATCCACAGCGAACAGGTTCGTTCCCTGCTTTTCCTCCGCCGCACGGGCGGCAATGCGCAGAGCCTCAACCGAGGACTGTGCAGCAGTCATATCTTCCTTTCTTGCCGGTCATTCCCACCGGCAGCACCCCGAGGGGTGCGTTCTCACGGCCTACTTCGGGCCAAAAATCATAATCAAGCCGACAACAACCAGGGCCAGCAGCAGAACCATCCACAGCCAGGCCAGGGAGGTCTTCTGGGCCGGCTTCAGCACCTCGTGCTCCGACTGGTTCTCGGT
>ERZ773254.862-NODE-862-length-15006-cov-10.312755_pt1 | contig 15006 bp, 14 predicted proteins | sample MGYA00580516_ERZ773254 | MGnify/ENA primary metagenome ERZ773254 (study PRJEB29015, sample SAMEA2738158) | human oral metagenome | biome: human oral; feature: human-associated habitat; material: saliva | place: China | collected 2192 ...
GATTTACCAGGAAGGAAATGGGAGTGAAAAAGAAACTACAGTTGACTAGTTTGCTAGGACTGTCCCTATTGATCATGACAGCTTGTGCGACAAATGGGGCAACTAGCGATATTACAGCCGAATCGGCTGATTTTTGGAGTAAATTTGTTTACTTCTTTGCGGAAATCATTCGCTTTTTATCGTTTGATATCAGTATCGGAGTGGGGATTATTCTCTTTACAGTCTTGATTCGTACACTGCTTTTGCCAGTCTTTCAAGTGCAAATGGTGGCTTCCAGAAAAATGCAGGAAGCTCAACCACGTATTAAGGCGCTTCGAGAACAATATCCGGGTCGAGATATGGAAAGCAGAACCAAGCTAGAGCAAGAAATGCGTAAAGTCTTTAAAGAAATGGGTGTCAGACAGTCAGATTCTCTTTGGCCGATTTTGATTCAGATGCCGGTTATCTTGGCCTTGTTCCAAGCTCTATCAAGAGTTGACTTTTTAAAGACAGGTCATTTCTTATGGATTAACCTTGGTGGTGTGGATACAACCCTTGTTCTTCCGATTTTAGCAGCTGTATTTACCTTTTTAAGTACTTGGTTGTCTAATAAAGCCTTGTCTGAGCGTAATGGCGCTACGACTGCGATGATGTATGGTATTCCAGTCTTGATTTTTATCTTTGCAGTTTATGCGCCAGGTGGAGTCGCCCTATACTGGACAGTGTCCAATGCTTATCAAGTCTTGCAAACCTATTTCTTGAACAATCCATTCAAGATTATTGCAGAGCGCGAGGCGGTAGTACAGGCACAGAAAGATTTGGAAAATAGAAAAAGAAAAGCCAAGAAAAAGGCTCAGAAAACGAAATAATAAGGAGGAATCTGGTAATGGTAGTATTTACAGGTTCAACTGTTGAAGAAGCAATCCAGAAAGGATTGAAAGAATTAGATATCCCAAGATTGAAGGCTCACATCAAAGTCATTTCTCGTGAAAAAAATGGCTTTCTTGGTTTATTTGGTAAAAAACCAGCTCAAGTTGATATTGAAGCTATTAGTGAAACAACGGTCATTAAAGCTAATCAGCAGGCTGTAAAGGGCGTTCCTAAAGAAATTAACGAACAAAATGAACCAGTTAAAACAGTCAGCCAAGCGACTGTTGATTTAGGGCATGTTGTAGAAGCAATTAAAAAGATTGAAGAAGAAGGTCAAGGGGTTTCTGATGAAGTTAAGGCTGAGATTTTGAAAAATGAAAAACATGCTAACACCATCTTAGAAGAAACTGGGCATATTGAGATTTTAAATGAATTACAGCTTGAAGAAGCTGGTTTCGGAGAAGAAGTAGAAACTCCTATTATTGAGAGTCAAGCTGAACAAACTGAAAGTCAAGAATTAGAAGATTTAGGCTTAAAAGTTGAACCGAGTTTTGACATTGAACAAGTAGCTACGGAAGTAACGACTTATGTCCAAACAATCATTGATGATATGGACGTTGAGGCGACGATTTCAAATGATTATAACCGTCGTAGCATCAATTTACAAATTGATACAAATGAGCCAGGGCGTATTATTGGTTATCATGGTAAAGTATTGAAGGCCTTGCAACTATTGGCTCAAAATTATCTTTACAACCGCTATTCAAGAACCTTCTACATTACTATTAATGTCAATGATTATGTTGAACACCGTGCAGAAGTCTTGCAGACCTATGCGCAAAAATTGGCGGCTCGTGTTTTAGAAGAAGGACGTAGTCATCAAACAGATCCTATGTCAAATAGTGAACGCAAGATTATTCATCGTATTATTTCACGTATGGATGGCGTGACTAGTTACTCTGAGGGTGATGAGCCAAATCGCTATGTCGTTGTAGATACAGAATAGGTAAAATCAGGTTTATCCTGATTTTTTGCTAGTTAGAAGAGGTTAAACGGATGTTAAATGAAATAAGAGACTATTTAGACTTTGCTGGTTTGCAATACCGTAATCCTGATAAAGCGGGAGCAGAGCGAGAGAAAATGCTGGCATTTCGCAACAAAGGTCAAGAGGCCAGAAAGGCTTTTACAGAACTGGCTAAAGCCTTTCAAGCAAGCTATCCAGAATGGCAACTCCAACAAACTAGTCAGTGGATGAATCAAGCGCAGCGTTTGCGACCACATTTCTGGGTCTATCTACAGAGAGACGGACAAGTGACAGAGCCTATGCTAGCCTTACGTTTGTACGGGAATCCTTCTGATTTTGGTATTTCCTTAGAAGTCAGTTTCATCGAGCGCAAGAAAGATGAGCAAACTTTAGGCAAGCAGACCAAGGTCCTAGAAATTCCACCAGTAGAAGGTGTTTATTACTTAGTCTACTCAAATGGAGAAAGTCATAAGATGGAGGCTACTGAGGAAAATCGTCAGATCTTAGTTGAGAAGATAGGCAGTCAAGAAATTCGAAAAGTGTTAGTTAAAGCAGATGTTCCTGTGACTGCAAATTTATCTGAAGAAGAAATCGTAGAAGGTCTATTGAAATCTTATGCTAAAATTCTTCCCTATTATTTAGCTACAAGAAAATTAGATAATCCGTAAAATATCATAAATCATACAGTCCAAGAGTGAACAGTCCGCTGTGTAATTCTTGGTCTTTTTGTTTCCGATTTCACATTATATAATATAGGAGAACAATTAAAGACGAAATCCGTCGAATTTGGGGGTAGGCTATGACACGTCCGATTGGAATTTACGAAAAGGCGACGCCCAAGCACTTCACTTGGAAAGGACGCTTGGAGTTTGCCAAGGAGCTGGGCTTTGACTTTGTTGAAATGTCGGTTGATGAAAGCGATGCTCGCTTAGCGCGCTTGGAATGGAGTAAGGAAGAACGCTTTGAAGTGGTCAAGGCTGTTTATGAAACGGGTGTCCGCATTCCGACTATCTGCTTTTCTGGGCACCGCCGCTATCCGCTAGGATCAAACGATCCAGCCCTCGAAGCCAAGTCGCTGGAAACCATGAAGCAATGTATCGAGTTGGCGCAGGATTTGGGTGTGCGGGTCATTCAGCTGGCGGGCTATGATGTCTACTATGAGGAAAAATCGCCAGAAACACGAGCTCGCTTCCTTAAAAATCTACGCAAGGCTTGTAATTGGGCGGAGCAAGCGCAGGTTATTCTTGCGATTGAGATTATGGATGACCCATTTATCAATAGTATCGAAAAATATCTGGCTGTTGAAAAGGCTATCAACTCGCCTTATCTCTTTGTCTATCCAGACACAGGTAATCTCTCAGCTTGGCACAATGACCTCTATAGTGAGTTTGTTATCGGGCACCAGGCCCTGGCGGCTCTGCATCTCAAGGATACCTATCCTGTGACTGAGCAGTCCAAGGGGCAATTCCGCGATGTGCCTTTTGGTCAAGGTTGTGTCAACTGGGAAGATACTTTCAGAATTTTAAAAGAAACCAATTATCAAGGGCCGTTTTTGATTGAAATGTGGTCTGAAAATTGTCCAACAGTAGAGGAAACCAAGGCGGCTATCAAAGAAGCTCAAGATTTCCTTTATCCACTCATTGAGAAAGCGGGGTTAAACTAATGCTGTTACCAGAATTAAGAGAGCGCGTTTACAAGGCTAATTGTGACCTGCCAAAACATGGCTTGGTTAAGTTTACTTGGGGAAATGTCTCTGCGGTGGACCGCGAAGCGGGCTTGATTGTCATCAAACCGAGCGGTGTGGACTACGATAAGCTTAGTCCGGAAAATATGGTTGTGACCGACTTGGACGGCAATATCGTTGAAGGCGACCTCAATCCGTCATCTGATTTGCCTACCCACGTGGAGCTCTACAAGGCTTTCCCAAAAGTCGGTGGTGTTGTTCACACGCACTCAACGGAAGCGGTTGGCTGGGCACAGGCTGGGCGCGATATTCCATTTTACGGAACGACGCATGCGGATTATTTCTACGGTCCCATTCCAGCAGCACGTTCATTGACAGAAAGCGAAATCAACACGGCCTACGAAAAAGAAACAGGCACCGTGATTATTGAAACCTTCCGCGAACGTCAGATTGACCCAATGGCAGTGCCAGGTGTCACTGTGCGCAACCATGGTCCCTTTACTTGGGGCAAGACGCCAGAAGCTGCGGTTTACCACAGCGTTGTCTTGGAAGAAGTTGCCAAAATGGCGCGCTTCACCGAGCAAATCAAACCCGATGTCAAAGAAGCACCAAAATACCTCATGGACAAGCACTACCTCCGCAAACACGGACCGAACGCTTACTATGGGCAAAAAGGCGCTAGTCATTAAAAAACAAAGAGCAGTCTCAGGGATTGCTTTTTTGTGTTGGTTTTAAGTGGCATCTTGATTTTTAAAGTGATATAATAAATGCAATTTGATGAGTTAGAAAGAACAAAATGACAAAAAAAGTAACAATCAATGATATTGCTAGCTTTGTTGGGGTGTCCAAGGCGACGATTTCTTATTACTTAAATGGAAATATGCGGAAAATGTCTTTGGAGACGAGGGAGAAAATCCGGCTGGCCATTGAAGAAACTGGTTATCAACCTAACAAAATGGCGCAAAGTTTGGTGACCAGAGACACCAAGACGATTGGCGTTGTGATTGCGGATATCACCAATCCCTTCATTTCCTCAGTTATCAAAGGAATTCATGACACTTGCAAGAAATACGACTACACGGTTAACTTTACCAATTCAGACAATGACCAGCTGATTGAGCAGGAAAATATCGAGCGGCTTCAGCAGCAGAATGTATCAGGGATTATTCTCGATACAGTGGATGCCAATTCGCCCCTGATTCACAAGCTGAGTAAGAAGCGGACAGTTCTAGTGGACAGGCAATCGAGAGAAGTGACGCTGGACACGGTTGTATCTAATAATCGTGACTCGACCAAGGCTTTTCTGGCAGAAATGAAGAAGGCAGGCTATGAAGACATTTACTTTGTCACCTTTCCGATTGAGGGGATTTCGACGCGGGAAATGCGTTATCAGGGCTTTAAAGAAGAGGTTTCGGCTGCCCCAGAGAAACTTTTGGTTTTGGGACAAGACGGGACAGCTCAAAAAATTCTTCAGTTGATTGAGCAAAGGCAAGAAAAAATCGCTTTTTTCACCATGAACGGCCCAGCCCTGCTTGATTTTATGAAAATCTTGAACAAGACCGACTACAGCTATCCTCGTGATTTTGGTCTGGGTTCCTACGAGGATTTGGAATGGATGGAGGTTTTAAATCCGAATGTGTCCTGTATTCGTCAAGATTCTTATAAAATTGGTCAAGTGGCAGCAGAACATCTAATCAAAAAATTAAGAGGAGAGCTAGCGGCGGAACCTGCTCAACTCCTTGTCGTTCCTAGCTTTACAGTTCTTAGAAGCTCTTTTTAGAAATGAAGTATTCGCGCGAGTGGATACTTTTTTTAAAATATTTTTTTGAAATCGCTTGCAATTTTGAAGAAGATAGTGTATACTGTAATAGTAGAAAGGTGAAACGATTAACCATGAATTGAAGCATTATTTTATAAGAGAAACGTAGTTCACTTTTATTTTTTGAAAATAAGTTAACCGCTTCACTCAGAGTTTGAAAATAATTTCGCAGTGAAAGGTTGATTGCTCGTCTAGAAAGGAGACCTAGTGAATAGTAAAACAATATTAAGCGACCACTTGGATGCCTGCTATGCCGTTGCAAGGTTGACCGATAGCGCTAACGACTATCTTTTGGTGGCTTCGGAGACCGAAAATGCCTGCTTGGCCTATGATGTCAATCGCGATTTCGCAAGGACGGTGCTTTGGAGCGAGGTTGGTGGCACCATGTCCATTATCCAAGTGCCAGGGTCGCTGGATTTCTTGGCAACCCAGCGCTTTTATCCCGGTTTTGATGCCAAGGATTGCCGGATTGTTCACGGACAGTTCGAGGGCGAGGGCAAGTGGACAATCACGGAAGTGGGGGCTTTTCCTTATCTGCATCGCTTTGATTTAGTTGACAATGAGCGTGGAGCTATTCTTTTTATCGGTTGTACGATTGCCAATTCCAAGCAGTTTGTCGAGGACTGGTCGGATGACGGGAAAATTTTTGTCGGTCATTTTGATAAACAGGTAAGGCAGCTGACAAATGTAGAAGAATTGCCACTTCGACTCAAGAAAAATCACGGTTACTATCCTGTTCACGCAGAGCATTACTCGCTTATCACAGCGGTGGAAGGGATTTATCGTTTGGGCTATCCGCAGGGTACGTCTGACTGGACTTTGACCCAGCTCTTTGATGAAGAAACGAGCGATATTGTACAGTTGGACATGAACGGTGATGGTCGTCTGGAAAATATGATTATCCAGGCTTTCCATGGCGATAGCTTGCGAATTTTATCAGAAGATTTTAAGGAGGAATTATTTGCCTATCCAGAAGCGACGCCTTTTGGGCACGCCATCTGGTCGGGGACTTTACTTGGTCAGCCAACCTTTATCTTTGGCTGGCGCTCAGGGAAGAAGCACTTACTTGCTTTTACCTATGAAAATGGACGTTTTCTGGAACACATGATTGCTCCAGAAGTTGCTTCTAGCAACTGTTTGGCTTTTGAAAAAGCTGGGAAATCCTATATCTTTTCGGCGAATAATGGAAAAAATACAGTTGCTCTTTACGAACTACAAAAGGAGGAAAAGAATGCCTAAGAAGAAAGTTCTTGTGACGGGAATTGTTCCTAAGGAAGGCTTGGTCAAGCTAATGGAAAAGTACGATGTGACCTACTCAGACGGGGAGCCGTTTTCACGCGACTATGTGCTGGAACACTTGCCTGAGTACGACGCTTGGCTTTTAATGGGGCAAAAAGGGGACAAGGAAATGATCGATGCGGGGAAAAACTTGCAAATCATCTCTCTTAATGCGGTTGGTTTTGACCATGTGGACATCGAATACGCCAAACAAAAAGGGATTGTGGTCTCCAATTCGCCGCAAGCCGTGCGGGTACCGACAGCTGAAATGACTTTTGCCCTTCTCTTAGCCACTACCAAACGTTTAGCCTTTTATGACAAGATTGTCCGTACAGGAAACTGGATTGACCCGAGCGAAAGACGCTATCAAGGGCTGACACTTGAGGGCGCAACGCTTGGTATCTATGGTATGGGGCGTATTGGTTCAACTGTAGCTGGCTTCGCCAAGGCTTTTGGGATGAAAGTGCTCTATCACGACCTCTATCGATTGCCAGAGGAGAGGGAAAAAGAATTGGGCGTTAGCTATGTGGAATTTGATGATTTGGTTGAGAAGGCTGATGTCATTACCATTCATGCTCCGTCTCTACCGTCCACTCATCACAAATTTAACAAAGAAGTGTTCAAGAAAATGAAGAACAGAAGCTATCTAATCAATGCAGCGCGTGGTCCGATTGTGTCTGAAGAAGACTTGATTGAAGCGCTTAAAACTGGAGAGATAGCAGGAGCTGGTTTGGATGTCTTTGAGTTTGAGCCAGAAGTTTCTGAAGAGCTTCGCGCTTTGGACAATGTTATCATGGCGCCGCATGCAGGAACGGGAACGATTGAAGGTCGCCGTACCTTGGCAGCAGAAGCTGCCACGAATATTCTTTCCTTCTTCGAAGGGAACCCTGTCAATGTCGTAAACAAATAAAATAAAGGAAAAAGGGTAAAACTATGCTAGAAGCCTTACAAAAATTTTTCGATGTTTTTGGTGCAGCAATCGTTGTGCCAGTAATGATTTTTATTGTTAGTCTGTTCTTGAAAGTCAGTCCCAAGCGCGCTTTTTTCAGTGCCCTGCGCGCGGGGGTTGGTTTGACAGGATTTGGCTGGGTCATCTCTGCTTTTACACCGCTGGTAACCAAGTACATCCAGCAAATGGTTGACACGGCGGGGCTCAATTTGCCTATCGTTGACATCGGTTGGCAAACGGGTTCTCTAACTGCCTTCTCTTCTTCAATCGGTCTGTCCTTCTTCGTTTTTGGTCTACTGATTGAGTTGCTTCTTTTCCTTTTTGGGATCACGCGGGTCTTTGTACCGTCCAATCTCTGGAATAACTTCGGTTACATGATTTGGGGAACCATGGCTTATGCGGCAACAGGAAACTTTATCCTCTCCTTTGCTTTCATGGTCTTTGTCCTTCTTTACTCACTGATTATGTCAGAAGTGGTAGCAGAGCGCTGGTCAGAATACTACAGAGTCAAAAATGCAACAATCAACTCTATTCACAATATCGAAACCTTGATTCCAGCCTTAGTATTGGATCCGCTGTGGAACCTTATCGGTATCAACAAGGTCAAACTCAATCCAGAATCGCTGAAAACCAAGCTGGGAATTTTCGGAGAACCCATGACTCTCGGTTTCTTGCTGGGGATGATTATCGGGATTCTCGGTAGCTTGAAAAATCTGGCGAGTTTGGAAGCCTGGGGTGGCATTCTAGGTTTTGCCATGTCACTTGCAGCCGTTATGACCATTTTCCCCTTGATTACAGGCGTATTTGCAAGCGCTTTCGGACCTCTGGCTGAAGCGGTCGAAAAGAACAAGAAAAAAGAAAGCGAAGAAGAAGACGGACTGGCAGACAAGAAACGCTGGTTTATCGCAGTGGATGACGGAGTTGGTTTTGGTGAACCTGCCACTATCATTGCGGGGCTCATTCTGGTACCAATCATGGTCTTGGTTTCCTTGATTTTGCCTGGCAACCGCGCGCTTCCAGTCGTTGACTTGATTGCTATTCCCTTTATGATTGAAGCTATGATTGCCGTATCAAAAGGAAATATCCTCAAGGCGATTCTAAACGGAATAGTTTGGTTTTCACTGGGACTTTATGCGGCCAGCGCCCTCGGTCCAATTTATACGGAAGCTGTGCAACAATATGGATCGGTCTTGCCAGCTGGAGTGGTCTTGATTATGAGTTTCAATCTTTTGGCTCACCCTTTGACGGCTCTCGTCTTCTTTGCTTGGATTTCGGGCAATCCGCTTTGGATTGGCGTGACGATTGCTGTTTACCTAGTATCTCTTTTCTTCCTACGGACAAAACGCGAGTCTATCTACGCTTATTTGCGGAAAATGGCAGATAAAAATAGTGGTTTTGAAGGAAGTAAAGAAAAGATTATGATTAGCGAAGGCTAATGAATAACAGATTTGAATTTGGAGGACTGTATCATGAAGAAAATTGACGGACATGCACATATTTTAAATACTATTGCTGGTTTTAATGGCAAGGGCAGACTGAACGCTCTGGGCAATGGCTATGCCATTTGGGACGACGGTGAATTGATTAAGCTTATTCCAGACGGCTATGGCGACAAGGACTTTACAGCAGAGGCTTTCTTGAAGTACATGGATGCCAATGATATTGAGAAAGCGGTGATTTTGCAAGGCCACTTGAATGGCTATCAAAACTACTATACTCATCTGGCGATTAAGCGCTACCCAGACCGCTTTACAGGCGCATTTTCGGTGGATCCATTTGCTGAAAATGCCATGCAGATTGTTCGCCGTCATGTAGAAGAGCTGGTCTTTAGAGCACTCAAATTTGAAATCAGCCAAGGTGGTGGTATCCACGGCTATCGTGGACAAAAAACGCCTTTCCGCTTGGACAGTGACCCGCATGTCAGCTTGATTTTGAGCTACTTGCTGGATTATCCAGGCTTCGTTATCACTGTGGACTATGGCAACTTTGACCAAATCAGCCACCAGCCGGATGCTATTGCCAATCTTGCTCGTTTGCATCCAAGCCTTGACTTTGTTGTCTGCCATTTGTCATTCCCGCATGCAGATACACCAAATCGTCTGCGGGCGGAACTCAGCATGTGGAAAGATTTACCAAATGTTTACACAGATATTTCTGCTATCCAAGATATTGACCGTCCAGATACTTTCCCATTCCCTAAATCTGAAAAGAATGTTCGGATTGCTAAGGAAGTGCTGGGAGCGAAGCGCATCATCTGGGGCACAGATTCGCCTTGGTCAGCTACTTTTAACACTTATGAAGAGTTGGCAACTTGGCTGGAGCACGTGGATATTTTCACGCCAGAAGAGCTAGAAGATGTCCTCTACAATAATGCAGAGCGCGTTTACTTTAAGCCGTCGGCTGTTCAAGCAAACCGTGAAGCGGTTGATGCAGCGACTAAGGAATTAGGCTTGTATTAAATCCGCATGTGCTTGTTCATAAAGAAGCTGTGAGGCAATCTCAGCTTCTTTTGTACTTGAAATCGGAGGAGAAAAATGAAATATTTTTTAAGTATCGATTATGGGGGCACTAATACCAAGGCAATCGTATTTGATGAAGAAGGGCGACAATTAGGGCAGTCTGCTTTTAGTACCAAGAAGATTGAGGAAAAAGCAGGCTATCGCGAAGTGGATTTGAAAGAGACCTGGCAGGGGATTTGTCAGGCTATGAGGCAAGCTGTCAAAAATGCCCAGCTTAAGGCAGAAGACATCAGCGCTCTTGCCTGTATTGGTCATGGGAAAGGCCTCTATCTGCTGGATAAAAACGGTCAGGAATTTACGCGCGGTATCTTGTCTACAGATGAGCGAGCGGTCGAGCTGGCTCAAGAATTTGAGGAGCGGCTAGACGAAATCTGGGACTTGACGCACCAGCATGTTGTTGCCGTGCAAAATCCCGTTTTGCTTCGCTGGCTCAAAGAATATGAACCAGAGATTTACCAGAATATTGGGGCAATTCTGTCGGCCAAGGACTATGTCCGCTTCAAGCTGACTGGGTGTATTCAGCAAGAGATGGGAGATGCTTCAGGAAATCACTGGATTAACTTCCAGACGGGCACTTACGACAAAAGAATTACGACTTTCTTTGGTATTGAAGAAATATACGAGCTTTTGGCGCCCCAAGTGGACTATGCAGAGCTTGTTGGTGGCTTGACCCAAGAAGCTGCCGCAGCAACGGGACTTCTTGCAGGAACGCCTGTGATTGGTGGGCTCTTTGATATTGATGCTTGCGCAATCGGCTCTGGGGTCTTAGACGCCAGCACTTTTAGCGTGATTTCAGGCACTTGGAATATCAATACTTATCCCAGCAAGACGGCAGTCAGCCAAGATAGCGGCTTGATGCACTCTTATTTTCCCAATCGCGATTTTTTGATAGAGGCAGGCAGTCCAACTTCGGCGGGAAATTTGGATGCTATGATAAAAATGCTGATGATGGAGGAAATCCAACATCTCAAGGCTTCGAATTCCTCTATTTACGATGTACTGGAAGTGTTTTTGCAGGAGACGGACGCTTCTTACAGCAAGATTCTCTTTTTCCCTTTTCTTTATGGCAGCAATATCAGCAGAGCTGCTGAGGCTTGCTTCTTTGGTCTGACAACCCAGTCCAGCAAGTCAGAGATGATTCGGGCGGTTTATGAGGGGATTGTCTATGCGCACAAGCAGCATATCGATGATTTGCTAGCGACGATTGAGCAAAGACCGCGCGCTTTGCGCTTGTCAGGCGGTGCGACAAATTCGCCATCTTGGATGCAGATGTTCGCTGATATTTTAAATATCCCAGTAGAGACGGTTGAAGCGTCAGAATTGGGTGGTCTGGGTGGTGCCATTGCTTGCTTGCAAGCGGTGGAAGATTTGAGCCTAGAAGAAGCTGTCGAAAAAATGGTTCGGGTCAAGGAGCGCTTTGAGCCTCAGGCTAAGGAACATGAGATTTATCAAAGGAAATATCGCGTTTACCAAAGTTTGCTTGCAGCCATGGAGCCTGCTTGGGCAGAGCTTTGTCAGCTACGGACGACATTAGAATAGAGGATTGGGATGAAAATAAAGAGAGAAGAATTGATTATCAACACGATTGCTTTTAAGGAAGAATTAGACAGGGGAGTCAAGCAAGAAGATTTGCTAGAAAGCGTCAAAAATCTAGGGCTTTCAAGGGTTGAAATTCGGCGAGAGTTTTTAGGGGATATTGATGTAGAGTTAAAAAACATCAGAAAAAAAGCTGACCTGCTAGGGCTGTCGCTCTTTTACAGTGTCAATGAGGATTTTGTCATAGGAGATAGGGTCAATCCGAAACTTAAGACTTTGCGACAGGAAGCAGAGCTCTTGGGCGCTCCCTTTATCAAATTAAACACGGGTGATGCCAGTCAGATTTCAGTAGCTTCTTTGGCAGAGTTGGCGCCTAGTTTTCAATCATCTGTCGGACTTAAACTGGAAAATAACCAAGACCCTCTTTATGCCAGTATCAAGAATTGCCGTTTGATGATGAACAAGGTCAGCGCAGCAGACCTGCCTATTGCTTTCGTTTTTGACCTTGGCAACTGGGCTTGGATTGGAGAAGATATAGAGCAGGCTTTTGCTAGCTTGGCAGAAGTTACCGATTACCTCCATTGCAAAAATTACCGTCATGTAAATGGTCAAGTGGAGATTGCTAGTTTATTTGAAGGTGAGTTAGATGCTCCTAGCCTCATGAAGCGCTTTAGCCATGTACGCTATCTTGCCCTAGAATATCCGACTTCCTTGGAAAACTTAGAAGCAGACATCGCGCGGCTGCTGGAAAAAGAAAACTGAGGTAGGTGAACCTACTTCAGTTTTATGGCTGATAATTGATTTTGTCTTGGTCAGTGATTAGTCGAATGACGTGGCAAGGAACGCCAGTCGCCACAACATTAGCTGGGATGTCCTTAGCAGGCTGTCCAAAACTGGCATTGTAGCAGTTGGTCAGAAAGACCGTTTTTTCGCGTGCTTTGACCAACTCGGGAGTCAAGTCATTGTACATGGCACCCGAAAGAATATGCTGCTGTTGTTCTTTAAGATTCATGGGGAGCAGATTTTTTCTTTTATTATAACATGCAAGGGAGTGGGAAATAAGACTTTCCAAGTAGCTGAAAAATCCTTCATCTTTCAATTTTATAAGCGGTTGCGATATCCTAGAAAGGAAGTTTAAAGGAAAGAAAAGCAAATGATTTATTTAAATAAAAGCAGCTCTGTCTTGCTCAACTATCTTTTGCAGTTGACAGAACCTGAAACAATTATGGCGATTTCTCGTGCCACAGGGCAATCGCGCCGCAAAATTTATTATCATTTAGAAAAAATAAACGACGCTTTGCCTCAAGGAGTTGACAAGATTGTCAGCCAGCCGCGGGTCGGACTGGTTTTGACAGCGGAACAACGAGAGGCTTGTGAAGCCTTGCTTGAAAGCGTGGATGCTCACAGCTATGTCATGAGTATGGAAGAGCGCATGCAGCTGATGATTCTCTTTATCTGCGTCTTGAAAGAGCGCGTGACGATTGAAAAGCTCATGGATTTGACCAAGGTGTCGCGTAATACAGTGCTCAACGACCTTAACACCATTCGTAGCCAGCTGACGGTCGAGCAGTACCAGATTAGTCTCATTACAACCAAGTCGCAGGGCTATGTTCTCAAATGCCACCCGCTCAATAAAGTCCAGTACGTTCATGCTCTGTTGACCACGATTTTTTCTGAGGGCAATAGCGGTTTTATGCGGATTTTGGGAAGTAAAATCAAGCAGTTTGTGCAGGAAGATGTGCTGCTGTCCGAGGAATTACAAATTTTTCTCAACCAGCAGGTGCATTTTATCGAGCAGGACTTGGGTAAGAAAATCAATCGCTATGAAATCGAGTTTATGCTCAAGGTTCTGCCTTATCTGCTGCTGTCCTACCGTAATATGACCTTGAGCGAGCAGGAGAAGGACGATTTATACCGCGAGTTTTCTCTTATTCGTAAGCGCGTGGAATACAGCACGGCTAAGAAACTTCAGACTTTGCTGGACGAAAAATTGGGCTTGCGTTTGGATGAGATTGAGCTGTCTTGGATTGCGGTTTTATTGCTTTCTCATCGAAAAGACCAGGATTTACATGCAACTAGTGAAGATTTCGCGGATTTGCAGCTGGCCATTGACAATTTCATCTGGGATTTTGAAGCACATTCTCCCTATGAGCTGGAAAATCGTGACGATCTGATTCGCAATCTCATGACCCACTGTAAGGCGCTTTTGTTCCGCAAGACTTATGGCATTTTGTCCAAAAATCCGCTGACGCGGCACATTTTGCAAAAGTATCCTGAGCTTTATCACTATACCGAGCAGAGCGTGGGGATTTTAGAGGAGGCCTGGCTCATTTCGCTGACGCGAGGCGAGATTGCGTACTTGGCTATGCACCTAGGTGGTGCTTTGAAGCCGCAGGCGACGGAGCCCAAGGAGGTCAAGCAGATTTATATTGTCTGCGATGAGGGGGTGGCAGTCCAGCGCCTCTTGCTCAAGCAGTGCCAGTATTATTTTCCGCATGACTATATCCGCGCGGTCTTTACAAGTGAGCAATTTAAGAGCGTGGAAGACCTGCTGGAAGTGGATTTGCTGATTGTGACCGGCGACGGGCTTAGCAGTAGATTTCCGCTGGTGCAGGTCAATCCTATTTTTGACTATGAAGACGTGGTCAAGCTCAACAGCTTTATCAAGTATCGCCTGATAGCCAGTCAGCACAGCGATTTCAGAAGTGAGCTAGAGCGGCTCTTGGGGCATTATCTTACCAATAGCGAAGAAGCCAAGGAACTCCAGTACCAAATCGAAAATCTGATCGAAAAGCAGATTTTGACTGGAAATTAGCTTGATTTTACCAGTTCACTACGATATTTGGTCTAACTTTATGGCTTCAACCGACGAAATCCTTTCCCTTTGGAAAATGCGTAAGGAATGCTTACAATATCAATTCCACCCATTTATCTGGGAAGTTGGTGGCAAGTACACTTATCCGCAAGATAAGGACAGAATTAAGTACCACCACCCACGTGGCTTTGATGATTGTTTTGAACAAGACTCTAATATTCAATTTAAATACTTGCTCTAATATAAAAATATTCTTTGGATGTTATCCGTATGTTGCATGATACGGATAATTTTCATATAATAGTAAAATAGAATGTGTGATTCAATAATCACCTCAAATAGAAAGGAAATTCTATGTCAAATCTATCTGTTAATGCAATTCGTTTCCTAGGTATTGACGCTATCAACAAAGCCAACTCAGGTCACCCAGGTGTGGTTATGGGAGCAGCTCCGATGGCTTACAGCCTCTTTACAAAACAACTTCGTATCAATCCAGCTCAACCAAACTGGATTAACCGCGACCGTTTTATTCT
>ERZ773254.868-NODE-868-length-14948-cov-8.966226_pt1 | contig 14948 bp, 13 predicted proteins | sample MGYA00580516_ERZ773254 | MGnify/ENA primary metagenome ERZ773254 (study PRJEB29015, sample SAMEA2738158) | human oral metagenome | biome: human oral; feature: human-associated habitat; material: saliva | place: China | collected 2192 ...
AAACAGCGTAGACTACTTTTTATGCTTGTACTTACACTTGTGCTTTCTACCAGCATTGTGTTTACGGCTTGCACTCCTAACATTGGTGGACCTTCGGCTGAAGAAATTGCCGCTCAGAAGGAAGCAGAAGAGAAGAAAGCTGCACGTGCGCCATTTGTAGGTGTTTGGGAAGCAAAGTCTATTAGTGATCCTAACCAGGGAGATATTCCCGAGAGTGTTTACCCAACGGCAGTAGAATCCATGAAGTCAATTTATGGTTATGACTTTGCTGATGACGGCACGGGTAATTTTATCCGTTTTGGTGCTCAGAAGCCTTTTACCTGGTCTGTTGATGCTGATGGAAAGCTTACTATTACCCTTGCAGGTAATGCTGGAAGTTACACGGCAACCGTTGATTCCTCGGGTCAGATGACTGTTGAAGGCTCTGACGGTTCCAAGGCTGTCCTAAAGCAAGTCACTAAAACATCTGGAGATTATTCCAGCTTTAAGTACAAGCCTTTTGATGCAATGGCAGACAAGGGTACTATTGCGTATAACTTCTCTTCTACTAAGGGCGAATATAAGATGCGCTTTAAGCTGAAGACCGAAGTTGATAAGGTTCTTATTGATAATGACGATCTCTATGTCAGGTATGTTGGTATTGCTAAATCCCCAGATGGTTACTCTGAAGGCTACGTCTTTGAGATTATCAATAGGTCTGAAAACTGGGTAAATTGCACCTTTAAGTTAGATAATTCTGAGAATTCCGTATGGGCTAACGATTCCAACTATCTTGAGAGCGGCGAGAGGGTCTTTGCATTTGTTATTAACGATTCTTATCAGAAAAAACCTCTTGCTGATCAGACTGAGGTAAATGCAGTTGTTGAGTACTACCACATCAAAAATGGTAAGAGCATGGAAGACAATAAGACAGAAAACGTTGACCTGGTAATCTCTCAGAAGAAGTAAGTGTGCCGTTGATATGAGACAAGTACATACACATAAAACATTTACGTGTTAAACGTGGAATACAGAGACGTCACCTGTACAATGGGTGGCGTCTATTCTTTTTACTGACTGCTCCTTTAAACTCAAGAAAGAAGCGTGACCAAACATGCAGAAAGCTTTGATTTCGATTGATTACACCTACGATTTTGTAGCAGATGACGGAAAGCTGACAGCAGGTAAGCCAGCTCAGGCTATTTCAAACGCAATTTATGAGGCAACAAAGTGTGCTTTTGACCGCGGCGATTATATTTTCTTTGCTATTGACGCTCACGACCCAGGGGATAGCTTCCATCCAGAGACTAAGCTTTTCCCACCTCATAATATTATTGGTACAAGTGGTAGAGACTTATTTGGTCCGCTGAATGATTTCTATCAACAGCACAAAGACGATAGCCACGTGTTCTGGATGGACAAGCGTCATTACTCGTCCTTCTCGGGAACTGATCTTGATATTCGTTTGAGGGAGCGCGGCATTAACACGGTTATCCTGACCGGTGTTCTTACCGACATCTGTGTACTGCACACAGCGGTTGACGCATACAATCTGGGTTATCACATTGAGGTTGTTGAACCAGCAGTTGCATCGCTGACGCCTGAGAACCATCAGTTTGCTCTTTCGCACTTTAAGTACACCCTTGGTGCAACATTGGTTGATGCAGAGCTTAATGAGATTGAGAACTCGTAATGACACCAGAAGAGCGTGCAGTTAAATGGTTTGAGAAAGTTCCCGAGGCAGATGATCTTTCATTTGACCAGAGACTCGCTATTTGCAAAAAGACCGGAAATACTATGGCACTTGTCTTTGTTATTCTCTTTTTGCTTGAGTTGATACTTGCGTATGTGCTTACCGATGGCTCATTTGTATTCACTATGACTGATATTTTACACAGCATACTATTAAGACCTGGTAGAAGAGTTACAGCCCAGGGAGTGGCTGTCGCGGGTATTCTTGTGGTTGCGCCACTATTGGTCATTCCTGTAGCTGCCGTGTTTCTTACTCGTTCCATTGTTTTTAAGCAAGAAATTAAGAAGTGCTTAAGTAAATAAACAGCTAAATAAATTAGTTAAAGCGTTGATAAGACCCAAGGTTAAAAACCTGGGTCTTTTTTGTTTCGAGGCTTTAGCCTGTTGAGTGCGAGAAGCGCGCGAAACACAAAACCACCCGCTATGCGGGTAATTATGATTCTGCAGCGTGTTAGCGTCGACTTTTAGTCCTGGCGCACAAAATAGCGCAGCTTTGGTAGGTTCTGCTAAAGAATCGACATGTTTCTAAACAAGATAGCCAGGCAGCCAGGCGGTTGCACCGCTTGATATACATTTCTATGCATAAACTTAACCTAATATGCTAGAAAATGAATAGCGTCATATAAAAGATTTAACTATAGGTAAATTCCGCACCTAAGGAACACACTTAAGTCAGATATTCTGCTCAATTGCGGGCATATTACACTTCTAAGTCAGATATTCTGCATGTTTCAGATATTTTCGGCGTAATGTATACGTCTTTTTAACAGATTATCCGACTTAGGTGTGTTTTGAACTGCCGTTATATTTTCAGTTAAAAGAAGCGTAATCAAAAAATTTATTTTGCGATTATTCTGAGTTTAAAATTAAAGATGATACAAGTTTTAATACCGTTGTTAAGATTCAGGATTACTATAAATACAATATATTATTTTAGAAAGAAAGGCATCTATTATGGCTACTAGTGAAGCACAGAAAAGAGCCAGCGCTAAATATCGGAAGAATAACGTAAAAGCAATTATGTTTAATCTATATCCAAGCGATAGCGATTTAATAGAGTTCTTGGAAGGTAAAGAGAACCGTTCAAGCTACATCAAAGAGCTTATCCGCAAGGATATGAATAATTCAAAAAATTAGTTTGAGCTAGCGCCTATACTTGGCATTCTCGAATGCAATCTTGAAGTCTTCTAGAAGTTCTCGAGGGACCTTCTCTTGGTCGCCATGGTGAAGCTCTTGCAGAAACACATTGCTTATGGCTCCAATAAGCAGGTGAGGAGCAATTTTATCTGCGAGAGGTACAAACTCTAGAGCATATCTTTTATCGTCAATGGTAAGCCAGGTACCTCTCCAGCTGCCGACCGTTCCCTCAATATCTGAAGCATGGGCAGAAGCAAAGACATTTTGATTGTTATCAAAGAGATACACGACACCATCTGCGTCAACACCAACAAAACCGTCTGTAGCGCATTGTTCAAAACCAGAAACAATATGCGCACCACTGGTCCAGAACACCCAGTTCTTCTCGCCAGCCATAGACAGACCTTTCTAAAACATCAAAAGTTTCTTTTTTTAATGGTAGTAGGAGGGAACTTTTAGGGCAATTAATTTTCGTTCAAAAAGCATAGTTTACCTGCTAACTCAACCTAGTGTTGAGTGGTTAGAAACCGTTACGATATCTAACTCAACTGATGCGTTCTTGTTGAACGTATTGTTACGACTCATAGTGAAATCAGCGGCCCGCAAGCTATTTCAGTAATAATGAGTTGAGAAAAAGGAGCAACTATGACTACTTCATCTGAGACCCTTGGTCGTCGTATTGCACGTCTTCGTTTGGCTAGAACTGCAACGCAGGAGCGTCTGGCAAAAGAGCTGAGCGTGAGCCCGCAGGCGGTGAGCAAATGGGAGAACGACATTAACTATCCGGATATCTCGCTGTTGCCAGATCTTGCACGCTTCCTTGGCGTATCTGTTGACGAGCTTTTGAGTGGCGCAAGCGCTTCTGCTCAGGAGAGTGCTTCTGTCCAAGAGAGCGCTGCCGAGAAGAGCGCTGCTGAGGTTGTTGCTGTTGCAGCTGACGAGCCCGCAGAGATCGTAGAAGAGTCTACCGAGCAGGACAACCAGGGTATTGCTGTTCAGTCTTCAGGTTTCAGCTTTGGTAAGCTTTTTGGTAAGAGCATGATCAAAGTCGAGAAGAACGACGAGGCTGACGGTAGCAAGAAAAAGGGCGTCCGCCTTGGAAACGGTTCTGCAAAACACGGCTTGCACGTGTACGTTGTTTCCGACGATGGCGACGTTGTTGATATGTGCGTGCCTCTGGGCCTGGCAAAGTTTGTTTTGAATTCGGGAATTCAGGTTAGCGGAAATTATCTTAATCAGGAGACTCAGGAGCAGCTCTCTAACATCAATCTTGATGCGCTTATGGACGCCGCAAAGACTGGCGAGAGTGGCACACTTGTGGATATTACGTCCGCAGACGGAGACGTTGTAAAGATTTGGTTTGACTAAGCGCTAACGATTACATAGACTGACTAAAACGAGATACGCCCGGGCAGTTGCTTGTCGGGAATCGGTCTCGTTTTTTGTTGGCGCGGATTTACTTACACTCGCGCGTAATAAAAAGCGCCGCAGCTATCACCAATTGGTGTTAACCGGGGCGCTTTTGCTTCAATATAGCACATGTCTACCATGAGAAACCATTTGATAGCTGGTATTCCATTTAGCAATAACAGTAAGTATAGATATCTTCAGCTTTAAGCTTCTGTGAACGATTATCTTAACGTTTACGATAAGAATATTACCGTTTACAGATTTGTTATTGAAGAAATACTTCTAACTTCTGCCGGAAGTTAAAATATTTTTGACTACTAGTCAAGAAAAAAGCCCCTTATAAAGGGGCTTTGTGAAGTCAAAATTGTCATCTACATGACGCCCGAAGGCATTTAAGGCAATTGCCGTTATTTTGACTCGCAGTGACGTCCTGACTGGTAATCAAGACAATTGGATAGTAAAACACTTTTTAATGGAGCGCAAGTATGAATCTTAGAAATATTCCTTCATATAACGTTGGACTGGATATTGGTACCGGTTCCGTCGGTTGGGCGGTAACTGATGAGAATGGAAACCTCTGCCATTTTAAAAATCGTCCAACATGGGGAAGTAGAATATTTCCAAGTGCAAATACAGCGGCTGAGACACGTCTTAAAAGAGGACAGCGCCGTCGTTATGATCGCCGTAGACAGAGACTTGATTTGCTCCAGTCTTTGTTTGATGAAGAAATGGAAAAAGTAGACCCTGAATTCTTTATCCGCCTTAGACAGTCAAAGCTTAGAGTGGAAGATCGTGAAGAAGGTCACAGGGAGTATCGATACCCATTTTTTAACAGCTCCGACTTTACCGAGCGCATGTACTACAAGTCATATCCAACTATTTATCATTTGCGCAAGCATCTAATTGAGTCGGACCAGCAAGAAGACCTTAGATTAATTTACCTAGCATTCCATAACATTGTGAAGACAAGGGGTAACTTCCTCTATCAAGATACCCCAAGTCTAAGCGCTAAAGATGCAAGTATGTCGGAGGCTATTGAAGAGTTGTTGAATGCTCTGGTTTTATGGGCAGACGCTGCATATGATTTTGAAATCGATGAGGTTGACTCAGAAAAGCTCAGGAAAGTATTCGAAGACTCATCACTAACAAGAGCTGAGAAAAAAGACGAGGCTCTAAAGATACTGACCTTAGAAGATAAGAAAATTGCTAAAGAGCTTATTAATGCAGTTTTGGGCTATAAAGCTAACTTCAACACAATCTTTAAGATAGAGGCTGAAAAATCTGCTTTCTCCTTTGATAATGATGAGCAGAAAGAGGCATTTATTTCATCAGTTCCTGATGAGGGAATGGCTTTGTACGAGGCTCTTCAGAAAGCATATTCAGCTTATATCTTGATGGATATTATTGAGGACGCTAATGGTAAAAGTGTCTCTTATAGCATGGTTGAAAAGTACAATAAGTACGGAGAAGACCTTAAAACTTTAAAAGATCTTGTAAAAGAGTATTGCCCAACAAAGTATTCCGAATTCTTTAGAGGAGAGCATTACGATGCTCCTTATCAGAAGGATTACGATAAATCTAAAGCAAAGGGATATACAAAATATAACGAGGTCAGAGGTGCTAAATACGATGACTTCAAAAAAGAGGTAGAGAATCTGTTTAAGGATACGGCTGCCATCTCAGATTCACGTTATAAAGAAATGATGACAAAGTTTGTGAACGGCAAGTTCCTTAGAAGACTTAAGACCAGCGATAACGGAAGTATTCCTTTCCAGCTTCACCTGGAAGAGATGAATGCAATCGTCGATGCTCAAGAGAAGTTCTATCCTTTCTTGTCTGATATTCGTCACAAACTCAACTCTCTTGTAACTTTCAGAATTCCATATTATGTAGGACCTCTGACTCAAAAGGGTGCAGCACTGGATGCCTCTGGCAAGCCTCGCTTTGCTTGGTCAAAGCGTCAAGAGGGTAAAGAGGGAGATAAAATCTACCCATGGAACTGGGAAGAGATTATTGATAAGGGTGCAAGTGCTCGCGAATTTATCCAGCGCATGACTGGTACTTGCACGTATCTTTACGGAGAACCAGTTCTTCCTAAATGCTCCTTGCTGTATGAGAAGTTCTGCGTACTAAATGAGTTAAATGGCGCTCGTTGGTCACAGGATAACGATAAATGGTATCGCTTTGATGCAGAGGATAGGCTCTCTATTTATGAAGAGTTATTTGAAAGATATAAGTCAGTTTCGTTTAAGAAAGTGGAAGATTGGCTTAAACAACGTGGCGAGACTTTTCCACACGTTAAAGGTGGTCAAGGTGAAGGAAAGTTTGAGTCTAAACTCAGTTCCCATCATTTTTTCAAAGAGCTTTTAGGTACTGATGAGTGGTCTGATCAGACAAAGCAGATGATTGAAGAACTCATCCTGTGGAACACTCTCTTTGAGGATAAGAAGATTCTTAAGGAAGAAACTACCAAGAAGTATGGTGATGTACTCACCGCTGAACAAATTAAGAAATTCTGTGGACACAGGTTTACGGGATGGGGGCGTCTTTCTAAGAAATTGCTTACAGGCATTAAGACTGAAGTTGATTTCCGTAAGATGTCTGTGATGGACCTTCTGGTTGAAGGTGATCCCTATGGAGAACATGTTGGTAGTTCACTGATTCTCATGGAGATTCTTCATAACAAGAACTTTGAATTTAATAAAGAGATTGAAGCTCATAATGAGAAGTACTTCTCAAAGGATCAGTCAGTTGAAGACTTGCCAGGTTCTCCTGCAGTTCGTAGATCAGTCAATCAGGCGCTAAGAATTGTCGAGGAAATTGAAAAGATTGCGGGTAAACCTGCTGCTCATATTTATATCGAATCTACTCGTGATGAAGATGAAAAAAAGCGTGGAAAGCGCACTACTAAGCGTAATGAAAACATTAAAAAGATGCTTTCTGAGCTTAAAGAAGAGTATAAAAATGCGGATATATTTACACAGCTCGATAAGCATAGTGATGAACAGCTAAGCAAGCGACTCTCTTTGTATTTCATGCAAAATGGTAAGTCCATGTACTCTGGTAAGGCGATAGAGATTAATCTAATTGCTGATAACACGTATTGCCAAATTGATCATGTTTTGCCTCAGTCTTATATCAAGGATGACAGTTTTGAGAATACTGTCCTGGTTCTTTCCGAAGAGAATCAGCGTAAAGGAGATTCTCTCTTATTGGATGCTGATATTAGACGTAAGATGGCTGGTCTTTGGCATGAACTTCATCGTGTTAAGTTGATTGGTGATAAAAAATATAAAAATCTCACGCGTTCTGTTGTCACTGATAGACAGATGGAAGGCTTTATCAATAGACAGCTTGTTGAGACGAGCCAGATTGTTAAGTTTGTCCGAATGCTTTTAAAGAGTCAGTATCCAGATACTGAAATTTGTTCAATCAAAGCGTCTCTGTCGCATGAAATTAGGGAAAAGTATAACCTTCCTAAAATTCGTGAAGTGAATGACTATCATCATGCTCATGATGCATTCTTAGCTTGTGAGATGGGACGCTTCCTTTCGATTCGATATGAAGAAGCATTTACTAATCCAGTTGGCTTAACAAAACTAATGCGTAAGTTTGTTAAGAAAGAGAGCGAAGAAGCTCAAAAGCAACATAGAATCCCCGGTACGACTCCATTCTTCGTGGCTAGTTTCTCGAAACCTGGTTTTGATTTAGAAACCGGAGAAGTAATTAAAGATGAATGGAATCCAATTGAAGAAGTCGAGAAAATAAAGAGAACATTCGGTTTTAAGCAATGTTTCGTTTCACGTATGCCAGAAATGACAAGCGGTACATTCTGGGATGAGACTGTTTATTCACCAAAAAATAAAACAATGAAACTTGCGCTACCAGTCAAAGGTAATCTTTTGCCAGAAAAGTACGGAAGCTATTCGAGTATCCAACTGTCTTTTTCTGCAATTTGTAGAGGAAAGAAAAAGAATAAAAGTCAGTATTATATAGTGGATATTCCTCGTACTAAGTCTACTGAACTTTATAAAAATTCTATAACGACGTCAAATTACTTAGCTAAGGTCTTGAGATCATCTGGAGTTGAGTTTGAGGAGCTTATTTATCCAGCTCTTTTAAAGAATCAAGTAATTGAATACGGCGGTCAGAGATTTTATGTTGTTAGTTCAGGAGAGTTAAGAAATGGAGTAGCTCCTTCTTTCTCTTATGATGATTACGCAATGATTTCAAACTACTTTGACGGTAATAAAGACGAGAATGCTACTGCACTCATTATCTATGATTTGTTGTCTAAAACTATTTCTTCACGTATGCCAGTACTTGCAGACAGATTGAAATTGGATAGCAAGAGAGCTGCTTTCTCTGCTCTTGATTGTGAAGATAGTAAAAAAGTATTAGTAAGTCTTTTAAATACTATTAACGGCAGCAAGGTTCCATCTGATACAACAAAAATTGGAGGACCAACAAGAACAGAAAGAATCTGTATATCTATTGCTGCCCAATTAAATAAAAACCCTGCAGAATTTTCTGTGATTGAACAATCCGTAACTGGAATGTTTGAAAGAAGGAGACGTATTGGGCTTTAGAACAGTTCTTATTGAATCTCCAAGTAAATGCACATACCAAGGTGGGTACATGATTGTTCAGGTGGAAGATGATGTCCATAAAATTCACCTGTCAGAGATTTCGTCTGTTGTTTTAAGTACCCAAAGAGTTTTTCTAAGTGCATACTTGTTATCTGAACTGTCTAAAAACAAAATTGCTTTAGTTGTTTCTGATGAAAAGCATAATCCAATAGGTCAATATCTTCCTTTGTATGGCGCGCATAATACAAGCTCCAGGATAGTTGAACAGCTATCTTGGAGCTTGCCTCAAAAGAAACGTATTTGGCAAAAGGTTGTTCAAGAAAAAATTAATCATCAAGCCGATTTACTATCACTTGTGGATTTGAATGATGAGTCTGAAGTAATTCGACAGTATGCATTAGATGTACGTTCTGGCGACTCTTCAAATAGGGAAGCTGTTGCTGCTAAATATTACTTTAGTACATTATTTGGAAATGAGTTTTGCCGGGACGATGATACTCCGCTTAATGCGGCTTTAAATTATGGCTACAGCATCTTGATGTCGACTGTTGCAAGAGAGATAGTTTCGAGAGGTTATTTAACTCAGACGGGAATTTGTCACAGGAGTGAATTTAATCAGTTTAATTTTGCTTGTGATCTGATGGAACCTTTTAGACCAGTGGTTGATAAGACTATCTTGAGTAAGTTTGAGGGTGACTTCTCAAAGGAATTAAGACATCAGTTAAGTGATCTTATTAATGAAGAGTTGCCTTATAAAGATGGGAGATACAGACTAAGTTCTGTTATTAGCGGATTTGTTCAAGACTGTCTAAATTCTTTGAATAAAAAGACATCTGTTTCTGATATTAATTCTTTTGAATTAAGCTAACTATGCCTGAAAGAGTTAGATTCATGAGATTGTTAGTCTTCTTTGATTTGCCTGTTGAAACTAGTAGACAAAGAAAGGCATATAGGCTGTTTCGCAAATCTTTGCTTAAAGATGGCTATCTAATGGTTCAAGAATCTGTCTATTCAAAACTTGTATTAACTGCACAGTCGGCTGATTTTGCAGTTGAACGATTGAATAAATCGAAACCGACAGAAGGGTTGATTCAGGTATTAAAGGTGACTGAAAAACAGTATGAATCAATTATTAATATAACCGGGCACGGGTCATCCTCCAATGCCATTGATTCTGTAGATAGGTTGATTATCTTATGAAAATTGTGTTTTCAGATATCCCTGTATCCATTGAATTGTCAGATAAAAAAGTATCTGTGCTTGAAATTATCAACAACCATCTATTTGCGCAGATATGCAACTCTTTACTAGAAAAAGATGAAGAATCAAGAGAAATGTCTTTTTCGCTATGGAATGAAGATAAAGAGATAAAGCCAGAACAAAATATTCTTTATGTAGACTCCCCACTGTCATTGCCATGGGATGATAAAAAATTAAATAATAAGTTTCTAGAATATATTTCTAAAGAGATTAATTTAGACGAACAGAGAAGATCAAGAATCATAGACGCTGTTTCCGTTATTAATGAAGAGATATTTCAAGTTTCAAGTGGTTTTAATGCATCTTACGAATTACAAACAGAATGGGATATGGCAAAATATTTAAAGATGAGTCATTTTTCTGCCGAGAAAGCAGGAAGATCGTTCTTTGATAACCAGATAGAATTTCTAAATTTTATTTCTGACGCTTCTTTTGGAGGAGCTGTAATTTTCGTAAATCTAAAGAATTTTTTTACTCAAGAACAATATATTGAGTGGTCAAATCAAGTTATTTTTCTTGGAATACAGACTCTTCTTATTGAAACAGAAACGTCAATTCAGGATAATAGTAAAGAGAATAAACAAGTGATTGACCTGCTTGATTGTTCTGATATTATCTCTGATCAGGTCGGAATGGACGTCTCCTTGCAGGGGAGATTTTGCGACAACGGTTTTGGCGCAGTGACATTCTGACTGGTAACTAAACTATTCAGCTCAATGGAGCACGTTATTAAGTGTTTTGGCGCAGTGACATTCTGACTGGTAACTAAACTAACCCCGTTATGGTTGAAGTCTTAGGCGGGTTTTGGCGCAGTGACATTCTGACTGGTAACTAAACAAAACTTGAGCGTGATGTTGCGCTTGCATGGTTTTGGCGCAGTGACATTCTGACTGGTAACTAAACTCAACAATGGTTGTCTTACCATTCTGTCTGTTTTGGCGCAGTGACATTCTGACTGGTAACTAAACTGGGTCAGATTAGTATTACATTCCAAAGCAGTTTTGGCGCAGTGACATTCTGACTGGTAACTAAACTTTCCTGTATACATTGAAGCAACTGCAGATGTTTTGGCGCAGTGACATTCTGACTGGTAACTAAACGTATAGTTGCATTGTTTATATATCCTCTCTGTTTTGGCGCAGTGACATTCTGACTGGTAACTAAACTTATCTAGTGTGCAATAACTGCCTCTAGTGTTTTGGCGCAGTGACATTCTGACTGGTAACTAAACTAGCTATACGCATGCGTTGACCGTAAGACGGTTTTGGCGCAGTGACATTCTGACTGGTAACTAAACCAGGTCATTACGTGCCTCCTGTGTCTTAGCGTTTTGGCGCAGTGACATTCTGACTGGTAACTAAACGACGGTCTGAACCATGGTATCTAGCTGTGTGTTTTGGCGCAGTGACATTCTGACTGGTAACTAAACAAGTTCCTCGCCGATACCCTTCGCAACGTCGTTTTGGCGCAGTGACATTCTGACTGGTAACTAAACTCGCAATCGTTCTTGGACGGACTCACCGAGTTTTGGCGCAGTGACATTCTGACTGGTAACTAAACCCATACGGCGCTGATACTGTGTGAACTCATGTTTTGGCGCAGTGACATTCTGACTGGTAACTAAACCACTTGGGACTTGAGCAGCGTGGACTTCCAGTTTTGGCGCAGTGACATTCTGACTGGTAACTAAACCTCGTTTCAAGCTATACACCGGCGCGATTAGTTTTGGCGCAGTGACATTCTGACTGGTAACTAAACTTGGAAAACGGGAATTGCTACCTTGATCGTGTTTTGGCGCAGTGACATTCTGACTGGTAACTAAACGCCGCAGGCTGGCTAAAGCTGGATGATAACGTTTTGGCGCAGTGACATTCTGACTGGTAACTAAACAATGACAGGCACACGAACCGTTGAGGAGCGGTTTTGGCGCAGTGACATTCTGACTGGTAACTAAACTTCATTGTGTTCACGTCCTTACGTGTTGAGGTTTTGGCGCAGTGACATTCTGACTGGTAACTAAACCGAGGAAGAGGAAGATGATAGTGATGAATAGTTTTGGCGCAGTGACATTCTGACTGGTAACTAAACAGGACGCTGAGAGCGATAAACTGTTCCGCCGTTTTGGCGCAGTGACATTCTGACTGGTAACTAAACGGTCAATCAGCGTATCGTATGCGTTTTCCTGTTTTGGCGCAGTGACATTCTGACTGGTAACTAAACCCACAGAAGAGGATATGCGCCAGTTTGCAGGTTTTGGCGCAGTGACATTCTGACTGGTAACTAAACCAACGTCTGGTAGAGCCTTAAAAAGTCCCTGTTTTGGCGCAGTGACATTCTGACTGGTAACTAAACGTCAATCAGGGTGTCATAAGCATTCTCTTGTTTTGGCACAGTGACATTCTGACTGGTAACTAAACTAACGTGGCTGGCAAACCACTTCCCTTCCGGTTTTGGCGCAGTGACATTCTGACTGGTAACTAAACGAGTCCATCACGGTCATCGGCGAGGTGGTGGTTTTGGCGCAGTGACATTCTGACTGGTAACTAAACCCTCCATCCGTTCCACATCTCAGTATTGACGTTTTGGCGCAGTGACATTCTGACTGGTAACTAAACTGGCCCTTTGTCCGGCTTGCTTAGTGCATTGTTTTGGCGCAGTGACATTCTGACTGGTAACTAAACTACTTCTGCTGGCTGCATTGACTTGGAGCTGTTTTGGCGCAGTGACATTCTGACTGGTAACTAAACTTAATGATGTTTTTGTTTGCGAACTTGAAGGTTTTGGCGCAGTGACATTCTGACTGGTAACTAAACGGGCTTATATCTGAGTTGGGTGTATACTCGGTTTTGGCGCAGTGACATTCTGACTGGTAACTAAACTAAGACGCCAGAAGAGATTCTGGAGGTGCTGTTTTGGCGCAGTGACATTCTGACTGGTAACTAAACAGGATTTGCACCTGGGTCATCTCCAACAAGTTTTGGCGCAGTGATATTCTGACTGGTAACTAAACCGCGGCTGGCACACAGACGGCAAGGGTTCGGTTTTGGCGCAGTGACATTCTGACTGGTAACTAAACTAAAAAGCCCGCCAGCCGAAACTGGGCATTTTGACGCAGTGATATTTTAACTGGTAGTTAAAGCCGCGTGTCAGTTATTCGATGGTTTCTGTAGTTTGAAATGTTCAAGATTTTAGAAGGTAATCAGATTGATGCAAATGGTATCGTCTTCTAGGTACCACTCTTCTTCACATTCAAATTTAGTGAATTTGTCAGGAATATAGGCTGATCCTTCAAGCCAATACGATTCAAATTCTTGAGCATCAGACTGATTAATAAGCCAGCCTGATAAATCCATTGCCAACATATCACCTATCAATGCGATATTGCCTTCGCCACAATCTATATAAAATATTCTTTCCCTGTTCGTTCGCTTTTGCTTGAACTAAAAGAAAAAAGTTAACAAATTGCTCGTCTTCAAAGCCATATCTGTTATTGAGCCCCACTATTTTCTTCATATTGTTTTGTTCTGACATTGATTGTCCCTTTTGTGTATGTCAACTTATAGTGATTTTAACGCAGAAACATCTCAACAAAAAAGCACCTCGGCAATCCCACAAGCGGGGATAGCGGGGGCGCTTTTGTTTCACTGTAGCACACGCTTACTATGATAAGCCATTCGGCTGCGCAATCCCATCAACTATACTTGTGACAAATAAATTCGGCGTAATGCTGCAACGGCACGTTCTTCTCGGCTGGTAGTGGAGATTCTTACATGAAGTCTTTGATTGTGCACTATTCGTATTCCGGCATCACAAGAAGGCTTGCAGAGGATATTGCGCTGATCACCGATGGTGAGTTGCTGGAGCTTAAGCCACAAGAGCCCTATTCTTTCTCGTATAACACGGCGGTAAAAGAGGTTAGGGTTCAAATAGAAAAGGGCGTTTGTCCGGCACTTATGCCAAGTGATACACAGGTCGGTGACTTTGATACTGTGTTTATAGGATCGCCCAACTGGCTTAAAACATTTGCACCTCCGGTGCTTTCGTTCTTAAGAGCAACGGATTTGAGCGGTAAGACAATTATTCCGTTCTGCACGCATGGCGGCGGAGGATTTGGAAACATGATTGAGGGATACCAGAGGGAGTGCGGTGCTTCTCGTGTAATGCCTGGACTGGCGGTAAAAGGCACGTATACTTTTAGTGAAGTGCAAAAGTGGCTGGATTCGATAGGGTTAGACGATGCGAGTACTTCTAGCTGAAGATGAGAAGAGAATGGCCGCAGCTATTGTGGCTCTATAAAGCGGATGGCGTGCCCTCCCTCTATGCAGAGCGAGGCTGCGCGCCATCGGCATATATAATATATCATATTTTTTCTTGAATAAAAGTATCTTACACAGACGTCTTTTTCGACAAGGTGTCTTTTTTATTTATGCAGGTAGATGGGTGTATTACAAAATATGCGAAAATCGCATATTTATAGGTTGACGTGCAGTTTTGTAAATATTCTAAAATCGCATATTTTAGGTTTTATCTGGAGCTATTCAGTTTCCGTATCATCATGCGCAAGCAAGGAGTTGAACAGTGCATCGATATCGTTTTGACGCTGGGCTGTCTCTTCTTCGTCTATTACCCACAAGCCATCCTGGTAGTAAAGAACGTCACCCTGGCAAGCGTTGCTTGGGAGCTCGTTGACAGAGACGGTAAGCATATTGCCTGGCTGATCATCTAGCTCAAGCACAGCAAGATTGTTGTCTTCAAATCGATCAATAATTGCTTTCATTACTTGGACCTCGATGTCGACGACGTGCTGGATTTTTCTTGTGA
>ERZ773254.874-NODE-874-length-14911-cov-7.489903_pt1 | contig 14911 bp, 8 predicted proteins | sample MGYA00580516_ERZ773254 | MGnify/ENA primary metagenome ERZ773254 (study PRJEB29015, sample SAMEA2738158) | human oral metagenome | biome: human oral; feature: human-associated habitat; material: saliva | place: China | collected 2192 ...
GCAATCCGCGCGCTCCCCAAAGCAAAGCGCCGCCTGCTTGCCCCGGCTCCCGAGGTCGCAAAGACCGTGGCAGCGTGGATCGAGGATGTGCGTCATGGCCGCATTGACCTCAGTGCCCCTGCGCCGAAGAAAGCGCAGGCCACACAACAGCAGGCTCAAGAAGAAGACCCCGCGTCTTTGAGCGCGGCTTTGGGTCGTTTGGCTGCGTGGGGCGAGCGAACCGGTCAGGCGCGAAGCACGCGCAAGAGTGCGGGGACTGCGCAAACTCCTGCGAAGGGCTCTCCTGAATCGGCAGTTCCAAGCGACACTGCCAAAGCCGAGGCCACGTCTTCCGAGCAAGGCAGCGCACGTACTGCCCAATCGGCCTCGTTCAACGAACTATTCACGCGGGCGCTGCGAGAATTGCGCGGAGTTGACCTCAGTGATTCGGATCTGCGCGCGATGGAGGATTCTCTTCCCGATCATTTGCGGATGACTTTCGTCGTTCACGATCACGACGGCCGCGAGTTGGGCAGTGGTAAGGACCTTGGCTACCTCAAGCGCACCCTTGCTGGAGCCACCGATCGCGCCTTGCGCACCGCTGTTCGCCAAGCCTTGAGCGAGGCCCAGAAACGCTCTGCGCGGGCAGCTCAGACTCAGGGGGAGCCGCAGGGGGGCGAGATGCCTACCAAAGCAGACGCCTCCACCACTGCCCAGGTGCCTGCACCCAACGTAGGGGCTAAAGCGCCCGCGGGCGCGGCCTCGGCAATGGAAAGCGGCGAACAGGAACTCTTCGCGGACAATCTTGAGGCCTTCCCCAGCGCGCCGCTTCCACAATCAGTTGAATCGCGCGCGCAGGGCTTGCTCATCCGCGCATTCCCGGCGCTTATCCCCCAGGGGGATCGCGATAATCCGCTCGCCGGAGTACGGGTGATGGCGAATGCCTCTCAGGCACGAAGCGAACACCGCCTCGGTATTGCGAACCTTGTCCTGCGCGCGATTCGCCTGTCCACAAAGCGCGTATCGACGCGCTGGACGGGTCGTGAGGCCCTCATGCTCACTTCCACGCCGTACCCGAGCACCGAGGCGCTCATTGCCGATGCGCAATTGGCAAGCGTGCGCGCTCTGAGTGACACCCTTGCGGGCGAGCGCGGGCTGTGGGCGATCCGCGATGCCTCGGCATTTGAGGATCTTTCCACGCGCATTCGCGACCGTCACGAGGACCAGGTCTACTCGATCATCGAAGTAGTTGTCCGCGCGATGGAATCTTGGGCACAGCTACAAGATCGCCTCGCCGAGGCAAGTGGCCCCGCGTATGCGAGCCTGCGCGATGACGTTCAGGCGATCGCGTCCTCACTGGTTTTTGACGGTTTCATTGCTGCAACACCTCTGGAGCGACTGCTCAATCTTCCTCGCTACATTCAGGCGCAATCCGTGCGGCTGCGCAAGGCTCTGCGCTCGCCCGCAGATGTTTCTCGCGACGAGAAATCGCGCATGGCCTTGTCCCAGATTGACGAGGAAGTTGAGGAGTTGCGCGAGCTCATGGATACGCGTCCCTTCGATGGGCGCAACGAGGCCGCATTCGAAGAACTCCTGTGGATGCGCGAAGAATTGCGCGTCTCCCTCTTCGCTCAAGAACTTGGAACCGCGCGCAAGATTTCCCCGCAGCGCATGCTCGCCGCGATCGATCGCCTGCACGAGGCCATCTAGGGGGCGGCGTGAAGCGTGAAGAGGCGCAGCAGATGGCGCGCGAACTGATGAACCAGCACGGCTTGAGTGAGTGGTCTTTCCGTTTCGATCGTGCGCGCAGGCGAGCAGGTTCGTGCATCCATTCCCGCAAGGAAATCACCCTTTCTGGACCGCTGACCGCCCTATATGATGCGCCAACAGTTCGCGGAGTGATCCTCCACGAGATCGCCCACGCCCTTGTGGGATCCAGTCACAATCACGACGAGGTCTGGCAGGCGAAGGCCCGCGAGTTAGGTTCCCCCGATCGCGCGCGTCTTTCAGGAGGCTTGCCTGCGCCTCGGCCCGCGTGGAGAGGAGTGTGCCCCGTGTGCGGGGCTGCTCGGGAGCTGTATTCCATGCCTCGCAGGGTCACTTCGTGTGGCGCGTGTTCGCCCGCTTTCGATCCCTCGCGGATTTTCCAGTGGTCCTTCAATGGGCAGGTGCGTGAGCCGAGCGGGCAGTACGCTCGCCAGCTACGTGCGCTCAAGAAGCGCACGCGTTAACATATGTCCATTCACCCGATCGTTTTGATCCCATTCAAAGGACTCATCGCATGACTGCTTCCACCCCCTTCGACGACGGCGCAACTACCAATACTGGTGAAAATCGCGAAAACCTTAGCTGGCAACAGTTTGGCGATGCTTCTCGTGAGCTTGCCCAGCAGATCGTCAATTCCGGGTGGATGCCCGATCTTATCGTTGCAATCGCGCGCGGCGGCCTGATTCCGGCTGGCGCGCTTTCCTATGCCTTGGGCGTGAAGGCAATCGGCACCATGAACCTGGAGTTCTACACGGGTCTGGGCGAAACCTTGGATGAGCCGCAGGTTCTTCCCCCTCTGATGGATGTTTCCGCGATGGATGGCAAGAAGGTTCTTGTTGTCGATGACGTTGCTGATTCGGGTAAGACCCTCAAGAAGGTTATGGAGCTCATCGAAAAGCGCGGTTTGAGCTTGGATGGTCAGGCGCACGCAAAGGTCGAGGCGCGCTCCGTGGTGATCTACAAGAAGCCGGTATCAATCATCGATCCTGACTACGTGTGGCACTACACCGATTTGTGGATTAACTTCCCCTGGTCTGTTCTGCCTGTCGTTCAGGCACAGTAGTCGTTTGCGCTTAGGCTCCACGCTTAGGCTTAGGACACACAATGACGGGACTGCGCGCTGCTCGCAGTCCCGTGATTTATTTGGTGGCACTCAACGCCGCACTTACAGGGCGACTAGAGAGGCGTAGTGTTCCCTGTGGTTTACGACCTCAGTGCCTTGAGTATTCCCATTCCGGTTGATAACCCGCAGGTTCCTAGGACCTCCAACGGTTGCAAACAGGTGCGCTGCCGCGCCGCACGCCCAACGGCTGTCTGCGTTTGAGCGTTGAACAACGGCCGGAGCAACAACCCCCGTTGAGGCAAAAGAGAAGAGTTCGTCTTCGAAGAGGATAGCCCAGTCCGAGGCGAGGATTCGCACCCCGCTTCCATCAAGGACAATGTGTTCCTTTTGCGTAATGTAGCTGAGTCCTTGCAAGAAAACCGCAAGGTTGCGGGCGAATTCCATGACAACTCGCCGGCAGACGAAGTCGCCGGTGCGTGCCATGGTGATGAGTTCTTCTATGTCGCGCGGCCTGGCGTCTTTCCCTTCGTCGAGGCGTGCGCCTCTTGCACGAGCGAGAACAGCTGAGGGAATCAGCGCACCGCTAGCACATCCCATGTGTCCCAGTGAGCACACAGCATTACTCCCCGCGATGGGAAGGTGGAGGACTCGTTGGTATTTCCCCGTGGGATCTGTGATGAGCCTTCTGCCCTCGACCTCGACGAAAGCTACATTCTCTGCGATTTGAACGACGAGGAAATCATCCATCCTCCGCCCAACCCCATAGGCGATTTCGTAGGTCGCTAGGCCTTCAAGATTTGTAATGACTGATAGAGGAAGCCGCGCATCAACGTTGATGTGTTGAAGGAGTGGGAAGTGGTCCCAGCCCAAAGCTTCCAGAACACAGGTTCGCTGACGGGTCACTCTCCCGTTGATGCTCAGGCCAATTCCCCTGATTGCCCCATATGGTTCGGCACTTTGGACAAGTTCTTCGCCCAGTCTATTAATGGTGGTGACCACTTTGTCGGAGTCAGTGGTGATCGCGCGGGAGCGTTCTTCACGCACGCGACCCGAGCGATCCATGACAACTGCATGGATTCGTCCCGGTAATAATGCGATCCCAACCGCGCACTCATCAAAGAGTTCATAGCCCGGAGGCTTTGTTTTGACCTGCGGCGGATCCGCTGTTCTTTTATGAATATCATACGGTTCCATGACGAGCCCCTTTGCAACAACGTTGTCGCACGAACACGGGCGTGCTCAGCAGAGTCAGTGTATACCCGCGCCACCCATCATTGCTTGAGTTGCAACATTATTGTGGAAACCAGGCCCGCATGTATGCATAAACGTTTGCATTCCCATAGACAGAGCAGTCATCCCCACGCCCTTTCAACGCACCCCTATTAGGCACATAAGGCGTGTAGTTATACATGCTCGCAGTTGCGCGGTTAGCAGGAGTAATCTGCGTCGTGGTGCACTCTTGTGCGGGCGCATAGCGAGCCTCGACCCGCTGTCCTGCCTGGAATCGATAACGCTCGGGCTTTATCCGGTAGATCGCAAATTGCCGCGCCGCATAGTAGACCTGCCGTTGAAAACCCGCGTAATCGGGATCGCAGGTGCTGTTATCGGGACAGGCGTAGCCCATCGCACTGGGGTAGCTAAACCACTGGAAATCCCCGCCCGAGGCGTAAATTAAGCCCTGTTCCTTTTGGAGAGTCACCAGAAGAACCTGCGGGTTCACTCCGCATGAACGCGCGGCTTGCCCAATGATCTGGGCTGCGCTTTCTTCCTCGCCACCCTGGTATCCCCATGGACAGTACTCATCGCCCGCGTAGCTCTCGGTGACGACCGAGAAATCCTTTAAGCAGGGGATATCTTGATCATTCGCACGCCCCGCCTGGCACCCTTCGCCTTTTTCTTCAATGAAGGCCGCGATCTGCGCGTCCGTCATCGTCGTTGAATCGTCCAGCACCTGGTCCGAAATGAAGTTTTCCGGGTCAAACCCCGTGTAGTCGAGCGCGATTCCACGGGGTGCTTCTGACGTGGGCGTTTGTGCTGCCTCGGGTTCTGCTTGCCCGCAGCCTCCTATCCCCATTGCCGAGGCCACCGCCAGGCACGCCGTGACAAGCGCGCGCGTGCGCGTGAATCGTTTCGTCACCGATTCAAGCTCCCCACGGCATACTCGAGGATCGCGGGAGTGCACTTTTCGATGGTCGCGCGCGTGGCCTCGAAATCGGAATAATCACCGTACCAGGGGTCGGGCACATCATGGTTACCCCCGCGAGTGGGCTTACCGGCGGCCGCCTCGAAATCACGGAACATACGGATCTTCGGATCGGGACCGCCCGCAAGTCGTTCAAGGGCGCGAAGGTGGGAGGAGGTCATCGCAAGGATCAGGTCCCAGCGCTGGAGTTCCCCCGCCTGAACCTGGCGAGCACGATGCGAAGGTACGCGATACCCGCCCTCGCGCAGGGCGCGCGCAGCCCGAGAATCGATGCCATGCCCGTGTTCTTCATCGCTGATGCCCGCGGAATCAACAAGAATATCGACCCCGCTATCGGCAGCCGCCTCGCGAAGGATTTGCTCGGCCATCACGGAGCGGCAAATGTTGCCGGTGCAGACCATCAGGACTGAAAAGGACATGGCATCACCACTCAGGCGCAAAAGAGCGGGAGATATGCGCGCACGGCCTCGAAAGAGTGGTATGCGGCGGTCTCACCGTTCATGTGGAAGTCCTCGTCGGCGCCTTCCCCGGTCAAGTCCGAGATGGCGCGCAGGCAGATCCAGTCGATGCCATTGGACCAGCACACCTGCGCCATTCCACAGGTTTCCATGTCGACCGCGAGCGCGTCGGGGAATCCGGCGCGAATACGGGCAACGACCTTTTCCGAGGCGAAGGAATCGCCGGTGACGATGCGGCCCGTGCGCACGGTGTGGGGCTGCGCCTCGCCGAGCTTGGCAAGAGCGTCGATGGCGCGCTGCGAAGAGTGGTAGTCCACGGGCATGCGTGGGATCTGGCCAAGTTCGTAGCCAAAAACGGTGGCATCGGCGTCGTTGTAGATCGTGGAGATGGCGCCTGCGACGTCGCCGACCTTGATTCCACCTTCGAGGCCGCCCGCGGTGCCGCCCGCGATGACGATCTTCGGGGTGGCCATGGTCAGGCCTCGTGCGACCGCTGCCGCAGCGTTGGCGATACCCACGCCAGAGGTGATGACGAGGACGGTGTGGCCCGCGAGCTGGCCCAAGGCGTAGCTCTGCTGGTGGTGGCCTTCCGCGCCGACGTTGAGGGTTTCCACCGCGTCGGCACCGGGGATGGGCGTAAGTGCGTCAAGGAAGGGCTGTGCTTCCATGACCATTGCGCACTGGATGAAGGCGTCAACCGCGGGAAGTTCGCGCGAGGGGGTCAGGGTCAAGGACATGAGTGGCCTCTCTGGGAAGAATCGTCAGTTGTTGGTTGAAGGAAGCGGCAGGCGCCTCAGCACGAGGCCGCGTCGTCTTGAGTAACAACCAGCCACTCGTCGCGGTGCGCGAGGAATTCACGGACGGCGTCCTGCGCTGCGGACAGGGAGTGGTTTGCGCCCCAGCCGCACTGGACCTCGTTAGCAGCGGGAACTTCGGTTGCGTTGAGGATGTCTTCGAAGGTTGCCTGCAAGATGGGAAGGAATTCTTCGGTTTCCACGCCCAGGAGCAGCGCGTAGAAGCCGGTCTGGCAGCCCATGGGGCCGAAGTCGATGAGCTTGGTGGTGTGGTTACGCATGAGCTCTGCGCTCAGGTGCTCGATGGAGTGAACGGCAGGCATCTCCAGGTGTGCCTTGTTCGGCTGCGTGAAGCGGACATCGTACTTGATGAGGACGTCGCCTCCGGGGAGAGTCTTGCGGTCGGCGACGCGGACGTAGGGAGCAAGGACAGTGCGGTGGTCGAGATTGAAAGATTCGACATTCATGCGTTCAGTCATGACACCAAGTCTATAGAGATTCGCCCAAAGTGCGCGGGGCAGTCTCGCATGGCGCAAGAGAGTTTTCTCCCGTGTACTTGGTGTCCCTCTTTTCCACTTCACGGGGCTTTTTCGGGCACAATAGAACCCATGGATCTTCAGCCGCCGATTGACGTCACTACACAGGACGAATACAGCGCAGATACGCCTACTCCCGCCGCGATTGTCGCCGGCGAAGTCCCCGCAAGCTCGGCCGCTCGTCCGCTTTCAGTTTTCGACATGTTCTCGGTCGGCATCGGTCCTTCTTCCTCACACACGGTGGGCCCCATGCGCGCAGGCTTGGCTTTTTCGACGGAGCTGTGTGCGCTTCCCGAGTATTCGCGTCTCTCCCACGTGTGCGTCGAGCTTTTTGGTTCTCTTGGTGCGACCGGACGAGGCCACAACACCGATCGCGCGGTCCTGCTGGGTTTGGCGGGCTATGACCCGGAGACTGTTTCTATCGATACGGTCGAGAGCGTCATTCCTTCGATCGCCTCGAGCGGGATGCTTCCTTTTGCGGGCGGGCGTGATATTCCCTTTGATATCGAGGCGGATATTCGTTTTCTTCCGCGGACGGTCCTGCCCTACCACGTCAATGCTTTGACGATCAGTGCTTACGGTGAAGATTCGGCGACGGCGTGCGCTTCCCGAGGCCAAGACGGCGTTGTCACCAATCGCCAGGGTTGCGCGAAGTCTTCCCAGGCTGGCGGATACCCGGGCGAGTTGTTGTTGCAGCGCACCTACTATTCGGTGGGCGGCGGCTTCGTCATGGCACAAACGAATGACGATAGCGAGCATCCCGAGATCGCTTCGCTCGCTTCAGCGCAGGAGACGACGGGAATGTGCACTCCCGCTCCCCTGCCCTTCTCTACGGGCGCTGAGCTTTTGGAACAGTGCACGCGTTCTGGGCTTTCGATCGCCGAGCTCGTGCGCGCCAATGAGCTTTCCGCGCGTCCCGCTGCTGCACTCACTGAATACCTTGATCACATTGCGCATACGATGTTCGGCGCGATCGATGCGGGTATCGCCTCGACGGGTATTTTGCCGGGTGGTTTGGATGTGCCCAGGCGCGCAAATGCCCTGGCTGCGCAGTTGCGTGCCCGCGCAGAGAAGGCGTTTTGTTTGGAAAAGCGCCACGGTTGGGCCGGGGCTATGCAAGATCCTTTGCGCGCCATGGACTGGGTCAATCTCTATGCTCTGGCAGTGAATGAGGAGAACGCTGCGGGTCACCGCATTGTCACTGCGCCGACGAATGGCGCTGCGGGCGTGATCCCTGCTGTTCTTGGTTACCTTGTTTCTTTCTGTCCCGAGGCCGGTGCCGAGTTCCCGAATTGCTCTCCTGCCCAGATGGCTGGGATTTCGGAGCTTCCTCTGGGCGGGGATTCAGAGTGCGCACGTGCTCGCCAAGAGTGCATTCACGACTTTTTGCTTGCGGCGACTGCGATTGGCGCTCTCATTAAGACAAATGCGTCGATTGCCGGCGCGGAGGTTGGCTGCCAGGGTGAGGTTGGTTCGGCCTCGGCAATGGCCGCTGCGGGGCTTGCGCAGGCTTTGGGTGGTACTCCCGAGCAGGTGGAGAATGCTGCCGAGATCGCCATGGAGCACTCCTTGGGGCTGACCTGTGATCCGGTTGGTGGCTTGGTTCAGATCCCGTGTATTGAGCGCAATGCGATTGCTGCTGTGAAGGCGATTAATGCGGCTCGAATGGCTCTGTGGGGCGATGGCCGACACACCGTGTCTTTGGATGTCGCGATTGAGACGATGCGTCAGACGGGAAATGACATGCTCTCCAAGTACAAGGAGACCTCGGCGGGCGGTTTGGCCGTGAACGTTGTCGAGTGTTAAGTGCCGTTGTGCGTGAAGCTCAGTGCCCCACCTTGGTTTCCCAAGGTGGGGCACTGAGTGTGAACGACGTATTGCGTGAGCTCTACTCGCGAGCTTCAGAAGCGTCAGTGGTCGGGGTGTTTCCGCTTTCGAGGCCTTGTGCGGTGTCGCCTTCAGCTTCGAGTGCGCCACTTTCTGCGGCTGCGAGCTGCGCTGCTTCGCGCTTCTTGCGGTTCTTGTGGGCGAGGAACCATAGGACTGCGGTCGTGATGAGGACGATGATAATGCCGACGACAACGGCGATCATCCAGGTCTGAACGACAGCGGGTTCAACATCGGCCGATTCTTCTGCGACCTGCGCATCGTCCATGGGGATGCGCTCGCCGGTGACCAGGAGGCGGTGAGTGTTGATGCCGTACGGAGTACAGGTGATCAGGGTTGCGAGGTCTTTTCCTGCGACCTTGTTCAGGGTTTCCGTTTCATTCGGCAGAACGGTTCGGATGTCGGTGACCTTGTACTTGAGGTGGCGCCCCAAGACTTCGATGTAGAAGACGTCGCCGAGTTCGACGCGGTTGAGGTGGTCGAACATGGTTGCGCTTCCCAGGCCCGAGTGGCCGGTGAGGACCGTGTGGGTTCCTTCGCCGCCGACGGGGAGTGCGGTACCGAAGAGGTGTCCGACGCCCTTTTCAAGGGTCGAGGTTTCTGTGCCGTGGTAGACGGGGAGGCTGATATCGGCCTTGGGGACCTTAACGGTCGCCATGACGGTGTTCACGTTCAGTTGTGACAGGTAATCGGAGTATTGGGGGGTATTGGGCCGCTGGGATTCCAACCAGGGGTCAAGAATGGGTGCTTCGGCGGCTTGACGGTTGTATTCGTCAGCGCGTGCGAGTTGGTCTTTAACGACATCTCGACCGACGTTGGTTTGTTCGGCGCTGAATGCTTTGGCGATGCGCTGCTGTTCGACGTTGTTTTGGTAGGTAGAAACGACTGGGTAGAGCAGGACCAGAATTCCCAGGACCAGCAGGATCGGGGGGAGGATGGTGAAGAGGCGACGGCGACGTTTTGCCTTGCGGAGTCTATGCTCGCGTGCTTCCGCAGTTTCGGGCGTGTCGTCCTGAACCGGGGTGCTTGTGAGGCTGTCGTCTGCGTGGATGTCGTTCTCGCTCATGAGTCGCCTTTTGGATGGGGTGATGGGGGTTGGTGTTGATTGTACAGAAACGGGTGCGGGAAGACCCGTGGGCCTTCCCGCACCCGGCTAAATCTCAGTTAGAGATCAGGCGTTTTCCTTGCGACGCTTGTTCGCAATGGTGATGGCGCCAGCGCCAGCAACGAGTGCGGAGCCAGCTGCGATCAGCACGCCCACACCGGCAGCACCGGTGACGGGCAGGCGGAATCCACCGTTGTGAGGAGCATCCTTGACCGTGGTCGCCAAGGTGTACTTGTTGTCAGCCGTGGAGTTGGACTGGAGGATCTGGAAGGCGATCGGGCGGGTCTGGAGCTCGAAGCCTGCAGGAGCCTTGGTTTCAACGAGGCAGTACCAACCGGGGTTGTCGACCTGCTTGTTGTTCTCCCAGTCGTTGTTGCGCAGGGAGTCGATTTCCACGACGCCGTCGGCGTCGGTGGTGAAGGTGTCCTTGCCATTAACGGTGATCTTCGCACCGAGGGCTGCGTCGGTGGAAACGAAGTTGTCGGTGCCGGAGGTCAGTCCGGTGGGGGTGCACTTGTAGACCTGGAACTCGGCGTCCTTGAGCTTGGCGGTCGGATCAGCTGCGGAAACCTTGGTGATCTTGACCTTGCCGAACTTGGAGACGACCTCAGAGTTCGGGTACTCCGGGGGAGGAGTGGTGCCCGACTCGGGATCCCACGGGTTTGCCGGGGTGTTCGGGATCAGAATGGCCTTGTTGGGAACCAGACCATTCTCAGAGAGCGACTCTTTGACGGTGCCCTTGAGCTTCATGACGACCTTGGTGTCGTCAGTTCCTGCTGCACGGGCGGCCAGGATCTTCGCGCGACCGGCTTCGGTGAAGACAGCGGTGACGAACTTGAATGCTTTGTCTGCGTCCTTGCCATTAGCGGTCTTGAGATCGTAGTCGGTGCCAGCCACAAGAGCAGTGCCATCGGACAGCGCCAGGGTGACATCGGTCGTCTTGATCTCAACACGCTTGTCGTAGCGGTCAACAACCATGTAGGTCTGGAGCTTGTCACCAGCGGGGAGGCTGGGGATGTCAGACTTCACGGTGTAGTTGACTTCGTCGCCCACGGCAACGGTGGAAGCGTCGACGACAGTCTTCTCAACGCCGGCCTTGGAGTTCTTGGGGTAGACGTGCAGATCGTAGTTCCACTTATTCTTTTCAGTGGGGTGCGTCATCGGGACGGTGATGATGAAGGGCTTGGAGCCGATGTAGCCTGCGGGGGTCTCGGTTTCGGTGACGATGTAGGCGCCGAGGGGCAGGTTCTCGAACTTGGCGAGGCCGCCGCCAGCGGTGGTCTTCTCGACCGGGGCGTCAACGCCGTCAGCCTTTGCGGCGTCAACGTTGCCGTTGTAGCCCACGAGCTTTTCCCAGCCGGCCTGAGTGGTCAGGTCGACGCCGGTCAGGCGCTGGACGGTGAACTTTGCGCCGTCGAGGCCGGTGCCGGTGACGGTGGTGTCCTCAAGGCCGGTGCCTTCGGTGGTGCCGTTGGTGTCATCCTTCACCAGCTTGTGGATGGTGATGGAGCCGGTCTTGGCGGGGTCCAGGTCGACCAGCGAGGGGAGCTGGGGAGCGGTTGCAACGACGCCGAATGCGGATGCGGTCGGGGCTGCCGTAGCAATACCCGGAACCGCAGCAGCGCCAGCAGCAACTGCGATGACGGCGAGGAGGCTGATGCCTCGACGGGTCTTAAGAGTTGTCATTTGTGTTCTCCTGTTGTACGGGATCTTTGAACAGATCGAGTGATGGTGATTTGAACTAGTCATCAACTAGGGTCAGTGTCTCAGGCGAAGTTTTCCGCCTTGCGACGCTGTTTCATGGTGACCAGAGAGATCACCATCGCCCCGCCCATAAGCGCCATTGCGACGCCGATGTACGGGTAGATTCCGAGGCTGCCCGAGACGGGCAGGTGTCCTACCTCAGTGTCCTTGACCAGGATGGTGGCCTTGCGTGCGCCTCCCACAACGAAGCCCTGATCGCTTTGGGGCAGTGTTGCGTTTGTGACGGAGGCGTAGGCCTGGACGGCCGAGTTGGCCCACTTGGTTTGATCGCGCACCTCTGCGCCCAGGGTGACAACGGTGCCGTTGCCATCCGTGGTCAGGCGGAAGGGGATCGGACGAGGCAGGAGGCTGTGTCCAGCCGGTGCCTTGGTCTCAACCAACCAGTAGTCGGTGTTGAGTTCAAGGCCGGTGACTGACCAGTAGTAGACATCCGTCGTGGCTCCTGCGGACAGGGTCTTGACGAGGGTCGCGGAGGTGGAGCTCTGCGGGTTTCCACCGCTGTAGATCGCGAACTCTGCACCACTGAGCGGGTAGAGCGCAGATCCGTCTCCGGAGGTGTACTGGTTGGTCGGGTCGGTGAAGGTCTTACCCGTGTTCTGGGTGCCAGCCTTCACGACGACGATCTCGTGAGGAACGTTGGGACCACAGGCCTTGTTGTTATCAATGCCGTCGTGATCCTTACCGTTCTCGGCGTAGACCTGGTTGAAGAGGCCGAAACCGGGAACCGGGAGGTTCTTCTGATCGAGGTGGCATGCGAGGTTGGTTTCGCTGTAGCCGGCGGCAGCGGTGTTGCGCTTGACGTGGAAGCGGATCCAGAACTCGGCGGTAGTGCCGGGCTGGAGGGTGACTCCCTCGGTCAGCGTGTAGACGCCGTTTGCAGCGGTCGCGTTTGCAGCACCAGCGAGGCCGGCCTGCGTGGTCGCAATCTTTGCGGACTGGATCTCAAGACCCTTAGCGAACTCCGGCTTATCCGTGAGCTTGCCGGTGGTGGTTGCGATCTGTCCGTCGTTGGTTGCGACGATCTTGTAGTCGACATCGAATTCGGCTGCACCGGTGGCGCCACCGTTTGCTTCGATGCTCTTTTCAACGCGAACCTTTGCGGGCACGTAGGGGCCGCAGGCCTTGTTGTTGTCGATACCGTCATGGTCCTTGCCCGTCTGAGCGTTGACCTGGTTGAAGAGGCCAAAGCCGGCGGTGGGGATTCCCTTGGCGTCGAGCTTACATTCGAGAGCGGTCTCGTCGTAGCCGGCTGCTGCGGAGTTGAACTTGACGTGGAAGCGGATCCAGAACTCGGCGGTCTTGCCGGGCTCAACGTCCACACCGTTTGTCAGAGTATAGGTGCCGTTTGCAGCGGTTGCGTTTGCAGCACCAGCGAGGCCGGCCTGGGTCGTGGCGACCTTGGCGGACTGGATCTCAAGACCCTTCGCAAACTCGGGCTTATCCGTGAGGATTCCGGTCGAGGTCTTCAGGTTTCCGTCGTTGGTGGCAACGATCTTGTAGTCGACATCAAACTCGGTTGCGCCGGTGTTTGCGCCGCCGTTTGCTTCGATGCTCTTCTGAACACGAATCTTGGTGACGGGAACCGGGCCGCAGGCCTTGTTGTTGTCTTCGCCGTCGTGGTCCTTACCGCTCTCGGCGACGACCTGGTTGAAGAGGCCATAGCCGGCGGTGGGGATGCCGTTGGCGTCGAGCTTACATTCGAGGTTCTTGACGTCGTAGCCAGTGGCCGACTCGTTGCGCTTGACCTGGAAGCGGATCCAGAACTCAGCGGTCTTACCCGGATCGAGTTCCACTCCGTTGGTCAGGGTGTAGACACCGTTAGCGGGAGTCACAGTGGCTGCGCCGGTGAGTCCTGCCTGGGTCGTGGCGACCTTAGCGGACTGGATCTCAAGGCCCTTGGCAAAGTCGGGCTTATCCGTGAGCTTGCCGGTCGAGGCCTTGGTGTTGCCGTCGTTGGTTGCGACGATCTTGTAGTCGACGATGAAGTCGGTGGCACCCGTGGTTGCACCGTTCACCTGGATGCTCTTTTCGACGCGCATCTTGGAGATGGGAACCGGGCCACAGGCCTTGTTGTTGTCTTCGCCGTCAGAGTCCTTGCCGTTTTCGGCGACGACCTGGTTGAAGAGACCGAAGCCGGGGGTCGGAACGTTGTTTCCGGTGACCTTACATTCGAGGTTCTTGACGTCGTAGCCAGCAGCAGTCTCGTTGCGCTTCACGTGGAAGCGGATCCAGAACTCAGCGGTCTTACCCGGATCGAGTTCCACTCCGTTGGTCAGGGTGTAGACGCCGCCGCTTGCAGTTGCGTTTGCAGCAGCAGCGAGGCCGGCCTGGGTCGTGGCGACCTTAGCGGACTGAATTTCGAGGCCCTTGGCAAAGTCGGGCTTGTCCGTCAGCTTGCCGGTGTTACCGGCGCCGTTCCCATCGTTGGTGGCAACGATCTTGTAATCGACATCGAACTCGGTCGCGCCGGTCACGCCACCGTTGTTTTCGATGCTCTTTTGAACGCGCAGCTTCGGAACCTTCGGAGCTTCGTATTCGTTGACGAAGGTACAGGTGACGGGAGCTGCCGCATCGCTCTTCGCACCGCCAACGTTCTTGAAGTTGACGCCGCGTTCCGTCTTGGTGACGGCGACATCTTCGCCGATACCGTTGACACACTTGATGTCTTTGAGCTTCCACTGCGGATCAGCAATCTGATTTTCCGAAATGGTGAAGTCAGAGTTGCCAACCTCGAAGGGAATGAAGTTTGAGTCGTACTTTGCGTTTGCTTCGCCAAAACCGGTCGGAGTGAGCGTCGCGGAGTCTGAGGGTTTCACATACCAGCCCTTAGCCGGGGCGGAAGACGGCGCAGGCTTGGAAACCGAGATCATGCCGGTAGTCTTAGGCTCACGATCCGTGTTGTCACGCCAAGTCGTGCCAGTGGTAACTCCGAACGATGCTGCCGGGATTGTCGGGTTCGCATTGTCCGGATCCTCAACAGACTTCGCGATACGTACGGTGCGCTCTTCGGTGATAACGCCGTAGAGGCAGCCGTAGTTGACCGAGAGTTCCTGAGTCACGAAGGTGTCGGTGCGCTTGGCATCCGCCGCGGGCGTCGCCGGGCAGTCGGCCGTCGGGATGGAGTTGAAGTTGTCCGGGGTTAGGAAGTTGGTCGCATTGTTCGCGGGGACAAAACCCCACAGGTGCAGACGGTACGTACGGCCGTTCTTCGTGAAGGTACGGTCCGAGGCTGTCTTCTCCAGTTTGACGGTGTCGTAGACGTAGGGGTTCTCGTTGACGTTACCCTTGGCGCCAGGCCACTCGATGGGCAGGGCCCTCTTCGTGGTGATCTGGTTGAAGGGCTGTTCGGCACCCT
>ERZ773254.877-NODE-877-length-14904-cov-8.291400_pt1 | contig 14904 bp, 10 predicted proteins | sample MGYA00580516_ERZ773254 | MGnify/ENA primary metagenome ERZ773254 (study PRJEB29015, sample SAMEA2738158) | human oral metagenome | biome: human oral; feature: human-associated habitat; material: saliva | place: China | collected 2192 ...
GGCGCCATTCGTAGATATAGGGGACGGTGATCACCGCGATGAAGGTCAGCATGGCGACCAATCCGAAGAGTCCCAGCTGGTTGAAGCTGACGGCCCACGGGTACATGAACACCACTTCGATGTCGAAGACAATGAATGTCATAGCGACCAGGTAGTAGCGAACGGGGAAGCGTCCGCGTTCCAGGTGCTGTTCGGTGGGGTCGATACCGCATTCGTAGTTGTCGGCCTTCGTCCGGTTCTTGCGCGTTGGCCCCAGAATTGCGGATGCGCCCAGCCCGCCCAGCGCCAAGACCATGGCGGCTGCAGCCATGATCAGCAGCGGAACATAGGGATTTGTCATCGTTCCTCCCACATCGGGTGTACCTTCGTGGCCATCATGCTGATGGCACCATCTTGGATAGGGTCGTAATCAGTCGGTCATCGAAATCGCCGCCTTGGCGTTCGAATCCATCCGACAGAAGCTTGTGAACCAAGGTCATCAGGCGCGGGATGGGCAGACCGTAGGTCGTGCACAGACGCATGATCTTGGGGTTTTCAATGAGTCGAACAAAGACGCGCCCAAGCTGGTAGTAGCCGCCGTACTCGTTGCGAACTCGCTGCGGGTAGGCACTCATCGCGCGGTCTACTCCCGCCCGATGAGTCCGCGAAAGAGCCTGAGCCATCGCTTCGGCAGCGTAGCGCCCCGCCTTCATCGCAGGTGCGATTCCTTCACCGTTAAAGGGCGAAACCATTCCACCGGCGTCCCCGACAAGAAGGAATCCATTGGTGTAGTGAGGCTTGCGGTTCAAGCTCATGGGAAGTGCTGCACTACGGAGCTGGCCGATCTGGTTTTCGGGGGTAAATCCCCATTCCTCGGGGAGGTTGGCAACCCACTGCTCAAAAACCTGGCGATAGGGCAGGCTTGTTGCGCTGGCCGTTGAAGATACCGATCCCAGTCCAACGTTGACGATTCCGTCCCCCATGGGGAAAATCCACCCGTATCCGGGCAGAAGATCGGAGTGCCCGGGTTCTCCGGCCCACAGTTCCAGGTGGGATTCCATCCACTCTTCGTTTCCACGAGGACTGCGGAAGTAGGTGCGCGCCGCAACGCCCATGGGGCGCTTGGGGTTCTTTTCAATTCCGAGGCGGGTGGCGACCTTTGCGGACACTCCCCCGGCGTCGACGACCAGCTTGGCGCGGATGGCCACATCCTGGGTGTTTGCGCCACGGCCTCGGCGCGCGCGAACACCGCACACCCGGTGGGCAGAATCTTGGATCACCTCGGTGACGGTGAGTTCTTCTTCGAGGCGAGCTCCCGCACTCTGCGCACGCTGGACCAGCGCGTGGTCGAGTTCCATGCGTGCACGGGTCATTCCGTATCCGGGAAGCGAGGCCTGGTCTGGCCACTCCATGTGGATTGTGTGGCCGCCTCCAATCACCGTCAGTCCTCGGTTACGAGCCCAAGTAGAGGTATCGACACCCATGAGGATGAGCTCTTGAACGGCGGCAGGAGTAAGCCCATCACCGCAGATCTTGTCACGCGGGAAACGGGCCTTATCAACGAGGAGAACATCAATACCAAGGGTCGCCAGGTGGTAAGCGGTCGACGCACCGCCGGGGCCGGCGCCGACTACGACGACGTCGGCACTCATGTCCTGGGCCTGCTGGCTCACCAATCCTCCTGAACGCTCCATATGACACCCGAATTTCAATCAGGGTCCATTAGACGACGATAGTCACGGCGTCCACAAAGGGCGAAAGAACGCCAAAAAGTCCGTGAGCACAACACTTTGAGGCCGTGAGCGAGCGCACACCCTTATTTAATTTACGCACACATACGTTGCGTTAATGATGTGAAGGACAAGTTCAGGAGAAAACAGCGCCATCTCAAAGCTCTTGAGAGTGCTTCCAGTTGCAACTCAGGAATCCCCAACCACCTGCTCTCCGCCGCAGATTCCCCCAGTTCTTTTCCAGCCAAAAACCGCAGATCACGCGGCTTTCACCCACTCTGAGCACAGTGCAGAGCAAGCTTGGGTAGATATTGTTGCTCAGCGCGCATAAAGGCCAAGGAAACGACATTTTCGTGAGCACCGAGCTCACCCTAGTGAAAGACCTCTTTGACGATGAGAAAACTCAGCGCATGTGCACTTGCAAGCGCACTCGCAGCCTCGATCTTTGCCGCCTCACTCCCCGCAGAAGCAACCGAGGTGCCAGGCGACGGACAATGGCAGGAGCTTGCCAGCGCAGACGCTCCCATTTCTAATCCTCTTAAAGGTTTTCTCCCATTTGCTCCCGAGGTTGGAAGCGAGCCGGATCTTGCTGATCAACCACTCCCCTACACGATGGAGTTCGCACTATTCCCGGTTAATTCTGTTGTCACAGACAAGGGCAGATACAACTGGGAAAAAGTCGATAAGATGCTGGACTCCATTGCGAGCCGCGGACACCAGACAGTTCTCCGCTTCTACCTCGACTGCCCCAAGAAGGAGAGCGGAGTCCCCTCCTATCTCATCAAAGAAGGCATCGACACTTCGCGCCAGTACAGCGTGTACGGGAATACCGATTCTTTCTCTCCCAACTACGACGACCCTCGAATCCAAGAGATGCTCGTCGATTTCATCAAAGAGTTCGGCAGCAAGTACGACGGCGATCCACGCATTGGCTACATCACTGCTGGCTTGATCGGTTTCTGGGGAGAAGACCACACGTACCCCATGAACGGAGAGAAGAGTCCGGAGAACCCAAAGGGCGAAAACTGGATGCCCTCGAGCGAAACCCGCGCGCGCCTCGTCGAAGCATGGGACGATGCTTTTGACACCACTCCCGTTCAATTCCGTCACCCAACCGCCGCGACGAAAGCCCACCATATGGGCTATCACGACGATTCCTTCGCCTACTCAACCCTTCCCAACGTCAGCTGGCACTTCCTGTCACATCTCAAGAAGAACGGGGAAGAAAGCGCCTGGCAACAGGTTCCAATCGGAGGCGAGCTCTACCCATCACTCCAGACCTGCATCTTCTCCGATCCCCTCAACTGCCCCGATCTTGAAAAAGAGAAAGCGCAGGGACGCAACTACGATGCCGTGACCTCCATCGAGGAAAGCCATGCAACATGGCTCATTAACCACAATGGATTCAGCATCGGTTACACGGGTGAAGACCGCGAGCGCGCCGCTGGAGCGAGTGCTCTGATGGGTTACACATTGCAGGCAAAGAAGACTCGCCTGAGCACCCAAGGAGCTTCCGTCACCGTCGAAACAGAGATCGCCAATACGGGCCTTGCTCCTTTCTACGCCTCGTGGCCCATTGAGTTTGCCTTGGTGGATTCGCAGGGGCACATCGTTTCATCGACTCGCATCGACTCGCCTCTGCCTTCCCTTGAGCCGCAAAGCTCCACCATTGTCGAGGCCACGCTGAACCTCGGCGAAGAATCGGCGGTTTCCCCCGCACCAAGTTCTGCTTCGGATAACGGACTCACCGCGGTTGTGCGCGTTGTCAACCCGCTACCCAATGGCGTTCCGCTTGCTTTCGCAAATGAGGCGATGGGCGAGACCCTTCCCGGATACCTCACCCTTGGGAAAGTCTCCCCTTCCGCGCAGGAACCTTCTGCCCAGGAAACTCCCTCTCAAGCCGCGCCTTCCGCAAGTGAGCAAAGCGATACCCAGCCCTCTCCCACGGCCTCGGCTACGGCCTCGGCAATGGATAAGGAAAGCACCCCGGATAACTCCGGCAAGCTCGCACGCACGGGAAGAATCAACGCCGCACTGGAGAGCATTTTCGCTTTCCTGGCGAAGATTGCCTCTTCCTTCAGTGGCTACATATTCGGCTAGGATCTAGCCCTTCATCGCGCAGTTTTCACCGGTGGCCTCGCTCTTGATTGCCCTCAAAATAGGCAGCAATGTGCGGGGCCACCCGTGGCACATCGAAGGGAATATTGCCCTCGCGTAGCGACTTCGTTGCAAGAACCCCTGCGGCAACAGCCTCGCGCGCGCCCAAAGGCGTCGTATCCGTTTGATCCCCGTGAGCAACAAAACGCAAGAATTCGTCCATTGTCGCGACGTCGGCATCATCGTGACCACGAGCATCACCTCGGATCGGAATTTCGATGTCACCTTGAGGTTCCCAGCGACTCCGGTGCTTCCAGACGCGCACTACTCCCCCATCACCGTCGCCGAAGTTTTCTGCGCGGCCTCGGGTTCCAATGACGGTGTAATTTCGCCAGTAATCCGGAGTGAAATGGCACTGCTCGTAGGAAATCATGGTTCCAGAGACCTGTCTCATCATGAACATCGAGAGGTCTTCAACATCAATGACGGGGTTGAGTCCCGTGAGGGATTCCGGCGGCCAATTATCAAAAGAAAACCAGTCACTCATAACGCTATCGCGGCGCTGGCCGCTGCGATCTGTGAGCTTTCCGTAGACCATGAGATCTCCCATTCCGACGACCCGCTCGGGCACAGAATCGGAGAGCCAATTCATCACGTCAATATCGTGTGCGGCCTTTTGTAAGAGCAAGCCTGTCGTTCGGCTGCGGTCAGCGTGCCAGTCCTTGAAGTAGTAGTCGCCGCCGTTTCCCACGAAGTGCCGGCACCAGATTGCTCGGACCTCGCCGATCAACCCATCACGAATAACCTGACGAAGGATTCGGACAACGGCCATATGGCGCATATTGTGTCCAACATAGAGCGGAGTCCTGGTTCGATATGCGGTCTCAAGCACGCGATCGGCACCTTCAATGGTGATGGCGATGGGCTTTTCCAAGTAGACTCCAACCCCGGCTTCTAGCAGCTGGCATGTGATGTCTTCATGAGTGTCATCGGGGCTGGTGACAATTGCTGCATCAATTCCCAGGTCAAGAAGCTCTTCCAGACTTTCTACCCACGGATGGTCACCAAGGATTGCGCGAGCGCGCTCGCGCATTGCGGGGTTGGGATCACACCCGCCTACTAGTTCAGCGGGTACCGAGGAAACCTGACAGTTTTCGGCAATGGCGCATCGCGCTCCCAATCCAATGATTCCGACGCGCAGTGGTGTGGACATGAAGGCTCCATTCACACAGTCTTCTTCGACTCCCCCATTATGCGCTCCGAAACTACGGCCCATAAAAGGATCCGGCCGCCTGCAGTCCACACTCTGCAAACGACCGGAAGTCTTCCGCGCCCCTCTAGGCCTTGGTAGCTCGATGAAGCGCAACAATGCCACCCGTGAGGTAACGATACTGCACATCGCTCCACCCGGCCTCGGCAATCAAGGCTGCAACTTCGGGGGCACCCGGCCAGTCAAGGATCGACTCCGCCAAGTAGTCATAGGCAACATCGTCCGAGGAAGCAAAGCGGGCAACAAGCGGCATCAGGTACTGGAGGTGCAGCGAGTAGCCCGCGCGCAGGAGCGCCGATGTCGGCGTCGAAAACTCGCAGACAAGCAAACGCCCACCCGGACGCGTCACGCGAGACATCTCTTCCAAGGCACGCTTCGGATCGGGAACATTTCGCAGTCCGTAGGAAATTGTGACCGCGTCAAAAGTATTGTCCGCAAAAGGAAGGTTCATGGCATCGCCCTGAACGAAATCAACCTCGGGGTGACGGGCGCGTCCCACTTCAATCATTCCAGCCGAGAGGTCACATGCGACAACTCGAGCACCACTGCGCGCGATCGCTACCGATGAGGCGCCGGTCCCAGCGGCCAAGTCCAAAATATAGTCGGAAGGCCTGGGTTTGAGTGCCGCGGTCAGCGCCTTCATCCACACAAAATTCATCCCGCCGCTGAGCAGAGCGTTCATCACGTCGTAGCGCTGGGAGACGTCGTCAAACATCGCAGCTACTTCGTCTTGAGATTTTCCAAGATCGGCGCGGCGCGGCTGAGAGGAAGTGTGTGCACTCATGTGTCTATTTTCCCATTTGTGCGTGTTTTAGGCACACTCAATCGCTCATGGACGTGCAGGGAATTAGCATTGACTCATGCCCTCTCGACATTTCTCGACGATCCCGACGCTGTATTGCTGGGTTGATCTTATTGACCCTTCCAGCGAGTATGGGCGCGCGTCGATCTTCTCTTTGCTTCCCTCTTCCGGAGTATGCGCGTGGATCCGCGACGAGGCCATGGTCGGTTGGGGGAAAGCCTGGAGCTGGAAGCGGGGGAAGGATCGTCCTCCTCTGGTTGAGGCCGGGGAAAATGCTGCGATCACCGAGGCCGCTCGCGTGTGGGATCTCCTGCGGGAAAAAGCCCAAGTTCATTGGGGTGAGGGGGCGCGCGTTGCTTGGGGAAAAAGCCTCCCTACTCTTCCCTTTGCCTTTGTATCCTGTGCATTTGAAGACGATGGTGAGCGCACCCTCATCGTTCCGGAATTGACAGTCATCACCTCCGGTTCGCAGCGCTTTGTCATCGCCGCCTCGACTGACTCTCACGTGAAACCCGAATTTGCGCCGCCGCTGCGCCAGCACACGCTTCCTTCACATGTCGAGCAGTGCCCCGGCGCGATGAGCGAGGACCAGTGGCGCGGGGCTGTTGACGAGGTGATTGACGCACTGCGCAATGAAGAGGCCGCAAAAGTTGTGATGGCGCGCGACCTGACAATCAGCAGCGACAGTGAAATGAATGAGGCTGCCCTCGTTGAGAGTCTTCATGAGCGCTACCCGCAAACCTGGACTTTTTCCGTTGACGGATTGATCGGCGCAACCCCGGAAATGTTGGTTTCCTTGAAAGAGGGGCACCTTCACTCGCGGGTCCTAGCAGGAAGCTGCCGTCCCGAAGACGCGGAAAAGCTCCCGCTATCTTTGAAAGATCGCTCCGAGCATCTTTTCGCCCTTGAATCGGTTGTCGCAGCTCTTCTGCCCATTGCCCAGGACGTACGCGCACCCGCACGTCCCGAGGTCCTCGTACTCCCCAATATCGCTCACTTGTGTTCCGATGTTGACGCATCTTTTCCCGAAGGCTCTGTTCTCGATGCTGTCGCACAGTTGCATCCAACGGCTGCGGTATGCGGCACCCCCCTTGATGATGCCCTCGATCTCATTCACGCTCACGAGCGCATCGAACGAGGCCGTTACTCGGGACCAGTGGGCTGGATTGACGGCGCCGGTAATGGCGAGTTTGGGATTGCTCTTCGTTGCGGTCAACTTGAAGATCACGGCCGCACCTTGCGAGTCTTCGCCGGCTGCGGAATCATGCCGGATTCGCTGTCGAGCAGCGAATTTGAAGAGACTCAGACCAAGATGCGGCCGATTCTTGAGGTTTTGGGCGTCTAGCCTAGTTCTCCGATTGGAGTTTCACTTGGACGGTGTTTTGAACACCGTCACGCACGTAGGTGACCTTGACTTCTTGGCCGCCCATGTAACGTCGAACGTATCCCACCAAGGATTGTGCCGATGAGACCGTATTGTCATCAACAGCAGTGATGACGTCACCAGCCCTCAATCCCGCGGCTTCTGCGCCCGAGCCCTGAGTCACTGCTGAGATCTGTGCCCCCGCGCGCGTCTCGTTTCCGACTCGTGCAGCGCCCGTCGTAATGGAGACTCCCAGCCTGGCGTGGTCGACCGTGCCATTTTGGATGAGCTGATTGACAACGGAAACGACCAGGTCCGAAGGAATCGCGAAACCCAGACCAATCGATCCCGCTTGTGAACTCGACGATGAGGACAGCGAGGCGATCGAGGAGTTAATTCCGATCACTTGCCCGTGCTCATTGAAGAGAGGACCGCCCGAGTTACCGGGGTTGATCGAGGCGTCGACCTGAATTGCGTTCGTCGTCACCGCCTGATTGTTTTGCTGTTGAAGCTGGTTGAAGGGGTCTTTCGAATTGCCCTGGTCATTCGATTCGGAGGCCTGCACCTGGACGGGACGATTGAGGGCCGAGATAATTCCCGTCGTCACGGTATTTGATAGGCCCAGGGGTGAGCCGATTGCCATGACGGGCTGACCGACCTTGAGGTCAGAGGACTGGCCAAATTGCGCTGCGACCAGATCCGAAGGCGGGTTGACCAGGCGAATCACTGCGAGGTCTGTACTTTGGTCAGTTCCAACGATTTTTGCCTCGTAGATTCGCCCGTCCGTCAGGGTCACTTGGATCCTTCCGCTTCCGTCGACGACCGAGGAGATGACGTGGTAGTTGGTAACGATGTTGCCGGAGGAGTCAACAATCGCGCCTGAGCCGATGCCGGAAGAGTTTTGCCCAGAGACGTTGATTGTCACGACCGCGGGAGACACGGTTGCCGAAACCGCTTCCCAATCGACTGCAGTTCCAGCAGAGTTTGCTTGTGCAGGGGCGGAAGTCTGGCTGACTAAGGGCGTGGTGACGGAGGAACGCAGATTCTGACCGAGCACCAGGGTTCCGCCGGTTGCCATTCCGATACTGCAGACCATCGCGAGGAACAGGGCTCCCCAGCCCGGGCCGCGCTTGACCGGAGCGGGCGCAACGGCAACCGGTGCTGCCTCTACGGTTTCTGCGTCAGTTTCCTCTGCCGAGGCGACCGGTGCACTCTGCGCGAAGCTTGCGTCGCCAGCAGCCGGAGTTGCAGGAGCCGGAAGGTGAGTGCCAGGAGTTTCCGAGGCGCTTTGCTCGGGTGTTTCATTCATCTGCGGTTGGAAGTGTGCACCGTCTTCGGGTGTGTTTTCGTCAGGATTCATCGCCGACCCATTTCAATCGTTATCAATTTGTTACATTAGCATGCTACAAGGATCGCAGATACGCAATATCTTTCGTCGGTCGCGAAATAGGAAGATGAAGAATCTCTAGTCCTTCAACTTGCGAAGCGAGGATCTCTCGAAGCTGGGTAAGCGAGGAAATAGTGCGGGTTTTTACGCCGTATGACTTGGCAAGTGCGGGGATATCTGCGCGCTGTGAGACCCCAAAATAACGCTCGTACACTCCCGCAGATGCTGTGCGCCCATGCTCGAGGCTTTCAAAGATTGAGCCACCGGAATCATCAAGAACGATTATTCGAAGAGGCGGAAACTCTTCACCGCGAGGCAGTCCCAAACCAGAGGCGTCGTGCAAGAAAGTCAGGTCCCCCATCACCGCAGTCACCCCCGAGTAATCTGCACCTTCAAGGCGCGCGCACGCGCTCGCCCATCCAAGAGCGGTTGAGGTATTGCCATCGATTCCCGCCAGCCCTCGATTCGACCAGACCTGAGTAGGGCCGCTGGCGTTTTCGTGGCGGTACGCGATGAGGTCAGCGATACGAACCGGGTTGGAAGCCCCGAGAAAAACCCTTGGACACAGCTGCCACACGATATCCATCACTCCAAGCGCGCTCGGAGTATCCCCATAAGAGGCAATCATCTCCTCGATCCCCGCGCGGACTTCTTTCACGCGTTCACGCAGCGCCTCAAGTAGGGGAAGTTGGCGAGCCTCGTCCACACAATCTTTGTCATGAAGAGCGGGCACAACACATGATGCGCTTCCGTGCAGATCGGGCCACTCACCGTAGGAAGCAACAACCACAACTCGTTTACCCGAGGCGCACACAGCCTGAACCGGACGCGACAAGGTCGGACGCCCCGTCACAATGATCTGCTCAAAGCGTCCCGTGACTTCTTCATCGCCAAGAAGCGTCTGCTGGAAAGGAATACGCACATCTTCAGGAACGCCGGTCACCATTGGCTCGGCAAAAACCGGAACCCGCGAGCGAGCGGCCCACTCAAGCACTGTGTCCTCAGCTCCCTGTCCCGCAATGACGACAGTCGCTCGCGCTGGATCAAGAATGTTCTCACTGAGGGGATCGCGAAGAAATTGCGCGGGATAGACCGATACCGCCGAGCGCCGGTTCCCTTCATGGGCCTCGCACGCACTCTCGGTCTGGAAATCTTCGGGAACCAGCGGATCACGGAATTCACAATTGATATGAACGGGGCCAGGAGTACCGCTCGGCGCACCTGCGCTTGCCGCAAGTGCGCGACAAATGCGATCAGGAATACTCCCCAGTTCTTCTCTCGCGGTCGAGAAGTTCCACTCCCCCACGACGTGAGGCGAGAAAAGTCCCTGCTGCGTCATAGTTTGCGAGGCCCCAACTCCGTGCAAGTCGGCGGGGCGATCGGCGCTGATGGCCAGCAGCGGGACGCGGGAGTAGTGGGCCTCGACAATCGCGGGATAGAGTTCGGCAACTGCACTTCCCGAGGTAGTGATGACGCACGCACGCGCGGGGCCTCGTCGCTTCGAAGCACTCGCATCAAGGTTCAATCCCAAGGCGAAGAAGGCAGCGGAGCGTTCGTCGAGCCTGACGTGAACGCGAATCGGACTCTTGGCCTGGGCTTCCAGGCGCGCAAGAGCATAGGCGAAAGGAGCATTTCGCGATCCGGGACAGTACACGAAGTCGCGAACTCCGCCCGCAATTAGGGAGTCAATGATGCCTTGCGCTAGAGCTTGTGATGGGAACATGTCTTTTCTTCTATTGATAGTGCGCCATTTCAGCAAGGCGCTCAGCCCAGGAGTGAGTGAGGGAGCTGTCAGTAGGTGCTTCGCTCACCAAAGCCTCATTCAAGGAAAGCTCGGATGGAATCATGCATCCGTCCTGGATGAGCGCGGGGGTGAGCGCAGTGTCTGCTGCTAGCAGATTAGCGGTCCCCAGCCCGCACGCGCGTGGTTCCTGATCCAGAGCACATGCCACTCGCGCCGCGTAATCCAAGCCGAAGCTGGTCTCGAGTGCCGAAGAGATCACCAGTGGCATGGGGAGTTCCTCAACCAGGCGACTAACCGCACGCCCTCCACCTAGGGGCGCAATCTTAATGACGGCCACATCCGCTGCTTCTAGACGCGCAACTTTGAGGGGGTCCTCCGCGCGACGAATCGATTCATCTGCAGCGATGGGAACGTCTTGTTTTCGACGCAGCCATGCGAGGTCTTCAACTGCCATGCAGGGTTGTTCAACGTACTCAAGTCCGCCCACTGCCCCGGCTGCACGATTCAAACGCGCGATCCACGTCAGAGCACTCTCTCGGTCCCACGCACCATTGGCATCGACACGTACCCTCGCGGATGATCCGTGTCGTTCGGCTAGCGCCTCGGCGACTGCCTCAACGCGCCTGCAATCGCACTCAAGGTCGGAACGTGCATCGGCAACCTTTACTTTCGCGGTCATCCATTGGGGAGCGTCGAGTATCCTCTGGCGTGCAGCAGCGGCCTCGATCACGGGAATCGTCACATTGAGTGGGATCTTTGATCGACGAGGCCGCGGCGAGGCAATGCGCGCAGCCTCCAATGCGCTGGCAAGCCAAGCAGCAGATTCCTGGGGGTCGTAATCCCAAAACGGGGCGCACTCCCCCCATCCCTCTTCGCCATGGAGGAGAAGGCCTTCACGCACATCAATCCCCCGAAAACGCACACGCATAGGGATTGAATAGACGAGCACCCGATCAACCCCCTCGAACACGCGTCGCGTATCGGAAGGTAGTTGCTCAAGGGAGAGTTCGTGGAGACGGAGAGGCGAAGCATCCGCATACGTCTTCTCCACTATGTGATCCCTTATCTCTCAACGACTAGTGCTGAACGCGGAGCCAGGACCACGTGTCCCGTGCATTCACTTCCGCTGAGAAGATCTTTGCCCACAATCCCGCTCAGTTCAACTGCACGATCGGAATGGTTGAGGAGGAAGAGGAAACCCTCGCGTTCCTGTGCCTCAACTCCGCGAGGAAGATCGGGGAACACGGGGAGGAGGCGCGCGTAGCTCGCCCACATGCGCACGAGGACCGAACGGGAGAGTGCATCGAAGTCGGCTGCGGCATACCACACCGACCCCTGACCAACTCGGTTTCGGCTCAGTGCACACGCTCCCGCGAGGTCTACTCCACCGCCTCGGCCATCAAAGTAGGCCACGCGCTCGACTCCGGCCGAGGAATTTCCTTCGCCGAGGCCTCGCCACTCATGTTCGCCGGCGGGCACGATCTTTTCGGCCCAGCGTCCCGAGCGCAGGTCTTTGGCAGCGTCTCCAACCAGCTCAATGGTTCGCTTGAGAGCCTCGTTGTCAGTATCGATTCCGCACCAGTTCAGGGCAGCGGGAGTTTCTACGGCACCGGAAATCCTGTAAGCAGTGCTCTCGCGAGCATCGTAAGTGCGCCCCTGAGAGGGACCGGTCAAGGTCGAGTGCTCGACAACCTTCACTCCGGCAAGGCTCGCAAGAGAGCCCAAGTACCCGCCTAGGATCGCCCCGCACTGGCTGTCCACAACGGCGCTTGGTGCGGTGATAACTACCTGCGCGCCGCGCTCGGCAGCAACGCGCAAAGCCTGCGCCATGTGGGGGTAGTTGATGAAGACTGCCGGCACGATGATGAGATCGTAGGAGGTGAAGTCGTTATCGACGCCCACGACATCGGTCGCGATTCCCGCTTCCCACAGGCTTTGGTGCCAGGACTTAGCGGGCGCGAAGTTCCCCCACGAATCTGTGGGATTTTCAGAACTAATCGGACCGATCGCATAGTGGCGTGCCCACTCGCTCTCCCAGTCAATGACAACTGCAGCGCGGGCACTCATGCGAGTCCCCGTAATAGGCGCCAAAGACTTTAGAGCTTGACCGGTGCTCACAACATCCGTCCAGATCGGCGAATCTTCGCCAGAGTGGGGCACCATCCCAGCATGGAAGGTTTCCGACCCCTTGGCGGATTGGCGCCATTGGAATTGGAGGATTCCATCCGCTCCGTGAGCGAGCCTTGCGATGGTCCACAAAAGGAACTGTCCGGGGCGCTTGGGAGAGTTTTGGGGTCGCCACTGCACCGCGCCGGGGCTCTGTTCCATCAGCAGCCAGGGAGCACCATCGCCGAGGCCGCGCATGACGTCACCCTGCCATGCGATGTCGTGTGCAGCCTGAGGATCTGCGGGGTCCGGATAAGAATCATCAGCGATGATGTCACACAGTGGTGCCCACTTGCGATAGTCGAGAAGCGGGAAGGTCCCCATAAAATTCGTCGTGATTGGTCGGTCCGAATAGCGACGAATCACTTCTCGTTCACGTTCCATCTGGGAACGCAGAGCGTAGTCACTAAAGCGACGCCAATCCAGCATTTGCCCGGGGTTGTAGAAGGTGGGCATTGCACGGGGAGGCTGAATTTCTTGGATATCCCTATAGGTTTGGGACCAAAATGCAGTTCCCCAGGCCTGATTGATCGCCTGAATATCCCCGTATTTCTCCACGAGCCAGCGTCGAAATGCCGCAGCGGACTCATCATCGAAACTCTCCGCCGTGTGACAGGCGTATTCGTTCGAAATGTGCCACATGACGACGCCGGGATGGTCGCCAAAACGGCGCGCCATGGCCTCGGTCAACTCGCAAGCTTTGCGGCAAAAAAGCTCGCTTGAGGGGTTGTACTGCTGGCGCGAGCCAAATCCTAAACGCACGCCTCGAGAATCAACGGGAAGGGTTTGGGGGTAGCGCTGAGCCATCCACGCCGGAGGGGAAGCGGTCCCATTGGCCAGGTCCACGCCAATTCCAGCGTTGTGGAGCTGATCAATGAGATCCGCCAACCACTCCAGATCGTAGTGGCCTTCTTCGGGTTCAAGAGATGCCCAGGAAAAGATCCCAAGGGAGATCAGATTGACGCCGGCACGGACCATGCGTTCGATATCGTGTCGGTTAGTTTCCTTATCCCACTGTTCGGGGTTCCAATCGCCGCCGTAGGCAATCGTGTCCATTAACCTATCCTTCCCAGCACCTCGTGGTGGCTCGACAGCGGGCTGACTATCCCTTCACAGAGCCGGCAGCCAGGCCCGATTGCCAGTACTTCTGCAAGCCAAGGAATAGCACGATGAGCGGCAAAACACCCAAGAGCGCGCCCAGCATGACTGCGCCCTTTTGAGGAGTAAAGTAACTCATCATCCCGTACAAGCCCAGTGTGACGGGTTTGAGTTCGGGAGTGGATACCATCATCAAGGGCAAGAGGAAGTTGTTCCAGGTTGCCACGAAGATGAAGAGGAAGATCGTCACCATTGCCGGCGCCAGTAGACGCAAGACAATCGTGAAAAAGACTCGAGCTTCTGAGGCCCCATCGATGCGCGCGGCCTCGATGAGCTCTGTCGGAACCGAAGAATCCGCGTAGACCCGGCCAAGGAACACGCCGAAGGGAGACACGCAGCTGGGAATGAGGATCGCCCAGACAGTGTCGGTAAGCCCCAGGTTGTGAAAGACCACATACAGGGGGATCGTGAGCAATGCGACCGGCATGAGCAGGCCCGCCATGATCATGGCCATGGAGACATTTCGCCCGGGGAAGACGAATTTCGCCATCGCGTATCCCGCTGCCACGGAGATCAGCGTTCCAATGACACCCGCGGTTGTTGAGTAGAAGAGCGAGTTGAGCACCCAGCGCCAGAACAGACCTTGAGTCCAGCCCATGAGCTTGGTGTAGTTATCTCCCAACTCGAAGTGTCCAAACCAGAAGCCATTGGTAGAGGCAAGATCGGCATTCGACTTCGTCGCCGAGAACATCACCCAGATGATGGGAAGGACGAAGTAGAGCATGGTGAAGGTCAGAGCGACGATGGTGACGATTCGAGCGGCCTTCGAGGGTGCGAGTGAGCGCGGAGGCATTCCTTCAAGAGAGGGCGTGTACTGACGTCCATCGGGCAGTGTGCTCATGGTTGTACTCATCGGACAGTCTTCCTTTGCAAGAGCGCGTAGATCACGGCCAGCCCACCGGCGACCAGTGCCATGACGATTGAAATTGCCGAGGCCGGGCCGTCACCACCGGGCGAGATTGTTCCGAACATGGTGTTGTAGGCCATCATCATCGGCGTGTAGGCGTTACCCATCCACCCATTTGCAGACTGCATAACTGCGGGTTCATTGAAGAGCTGAATTGTGCCGATGATGGAGAGCAGGACTGCCAGGAGGGCAGCTCCGGACACCATGGGAACTTTGATTTGGCGGACGATCTGCCACGAGGTTGCCCCATCAAGACGAGCTGCCTCATAGAGTTCGTGAGGGATTGCTTGAAGCGCTGCCA